>CAEZWJ010000013.1_pt1 | contig 35091 bp, 33 predicted proteins | sample 7264931 | NCBI WGS metagenome assembly CAEZWJ01 (sample SAMEA6813876, study PRJEB35770) | freshwater metagenome | biome: Freshwater; feature: Freshwater reservoir; material: water | place: Czech Republic | collected 2017-06-27 | depth 0.5m m | reverse complement strand
TTGTATTTCTATGCCAGCCAAAGACCTCGACCAGATCGTTAATCTGTGCAAGCGCCGCGGGTTTGTGTACCCCAGCGCTGAGATCTACGGCGGGTTTCGCTCGTCGTACGACTACGGCCCCTTGGGCTCACTTATGTTGCGCAATGTCAAGGAATCTTGGATTCGCACCATGGTGCAACAGCGCGATGACACCGTTCTGATTGATGCTGCCATTCTCGGACCCCCTCAGGTCTTCGAGGCTTCCGGTCATCTTGCTAACTTCTCTGACCCTTTGGTTGACTGCACAGTCTGTAAGCGCCGCTTTCGCGAAGACCACATCGAAGAGCGTGACTGTCCGCAAGGGAAAAAGGGCTGCGAGTTCACTGAGTCTCGTGCTTTCAACTTGATGTTTAAGACAACTGCGGGGCCTGTCGAAGGTTCCGGTGCTGATGTGTACATGCGTCCAGAGACTGCACAGGGAATGTTTGTGAACTTCGCAAACGTGTTGCAGACGAGCCGCAAGCGTCCTCCTTTTGGCATTGCACAGGTTGGTAAGAGTTTCCGCAACGAGATCACCCCTGGCAACTTCATCTTCCGCACCCGCGAGTTTGAACAGATGGAGATGGAATTTTTCGTTCCACCTGCTGATGGTGCGAAGTGGTACGAGTACTGGTGCCAGGCCCGCCTCGATTGGTACGTCGAACTTGGTATTCCTCGCGAGATGTTGCGCATCCGCCCTCATGATGACGATGAGTTGTCTCACTACTCGGCTGGAACAAGTGACGTTGAGTTCATGTTCCCATGGGGTTGGGGCGAGCTTGAAGGAATTGCGCAGCGCACTGACTTCGACCTCACGCAACATGCCAATGCGTCGGGACATAAGTTGGACTTCTTTGATCAGGCAACGAATGAGCGCTATATCCCGTATGTCATTGAGCCTGCTGCCGGAGCAAACCGCACGATGGCCGCATTCCTCTTGGCCGCATATGACGAAGATGTCGTGAACGACGAAGCACGAACCGTGCTTCGCTTGCACCCTCGCTTGGCTCCGTACAAGGTTGCCGTTCTTCCGCTTTCCAAGAAAGACACATTGTCTCCGTTGGCACGCGAGATTTATGGCAAGTTGTCTCAGCGTTACATGTGTGATTACGACGAGACCCAAGCAATTGGTCGTCGCTACCGCCGACAGGACGAGATTGGTACGCCATTGTGTGTCACCGTTGACTTCGACTCGCTGGAAGACAATGCCGTGACCATTCGTCATCGTGACTCCACGGAGCAAGTGCGAGTCCCCATTGATGACTTGTTGAATAACGTTTCTGACATTCTCGGCTTCTAATCACAGCGCCTTCGCGGTGTAGTTTGGTGCAGTCGTCACAGTGGCGATGGATGACAGATGGAGACATCATGAGCCAAGTAGTCGCAGTAGTGAAGTTGCCCGCAGCGCCAGGCAAGGGCAAGGAATTGGCCGAAGCCATGAAGTTTGCGCTTGAAAATGTGAAGTCTGAAGAAGCGACTCGCATATACATCTTGCATGTCGACATGGGTAACGAAGATGTCTTGTGGATGTACGAGTTGTACGACAACCAAGCAGCGATGGATGCACACCTCGGCTCTGATTGGTTCAAGGAGCTTGGCGCCAAGGTTGGTGGTCTTGTAGGTGGAGCACCTGAGTTCAACATGATGACACCGCTTGGCGGCAAGGGTCTCTAACCCTTGAGTTAGGGCTTCGTTTCCGATGACCCGCACATATCTCGACAACATTCTTGATTTCCATCGCGCTCGTGCATCAGCTGATGCTCGTGTGCTGGAAGCGCTGGTTGACGAAGCGCTGTCGTGCGCGCCGCCCCGTGGTTTTGCGAATGCAATTTCATTGACGCCGCACTTGGCTGTCATCGCAGAGATCAAACGGAGATCGCCATCGAAGGGCGATCTCAACGCTGACATGGATGCCTCAGTGATGGCCATGAACTATCAACTAGGAGGGGCATCGTGCTTGTCTGTGTTGACCGATGAGCCGCACTTCGGTGGCTCGGTTGCTGACCTGCAGGCAGCACGGAATGCATGCTCATTGCCGGTGATTCGTAAAGACTTCACGGTTGATGCTCGTGACCTGTGCGATGCGCGCATAATGGGTGCTGACTGCGTGTTGTTGATTGCTGCGGCTCTCAGTTCCGAAGAGTTGTCAGACTTCCTTGCATTGGCTCGCAGAATCGATATCGATGCATTGGTTGAAGTTCACGATGAAACCGAATTGGCGGTGGCCCTTGATGCGGGTGCGAACCTCATTGGTGTGAACCAGCGTGATCTGGTGACGTTCCAGGTTGACCAAGAACGTGCAGTGCGTATGGGTTCTCTCATCCCGTCACATCTCGTGAAGGTCGCTGAATCTGGAGTGCGCGGACGTGACGATGCCGTGGCATTGAGGGCGGCTGGATATGACGCTGTGCTTGTGGGCGAACATCTTGTGACCGCAGATGATCCCGCCCGTGCTCTGACCGAGCTGTGTGTTGATTAATTGCTCAGTCGGAGCTCCGATTCGGAGTACCGTGACAATTGATGTTCGTCAAAATCTGTGGAATTACGAACGAGGATGACGCCTTGTTGGCCGTCGCTCTCGGAGCGGATGCCATTGGCTTCGTCTTTGCCCCATCTGTTCGTCAGATAGCGGCGCAGAAGGTGTACGACATCACTCGGCGCCTCCCACCAGAGATTCTGACTGTCGGTGTGTTCCGTGACGAGCACCCGAAGCGAGTCGTGGAGATGACTCAGTCGGCAGGACTGCGTGCCGCTCAGTTGCATGGTCACGAGACTGCTGATGATGTTGCGTACGTCGCTCAACACATCAGAACTGTGATCAAGGCGGTGAGCGCAGGGTCGGTTGATGCTGTTCGAGCAAATTCCTTCGGGACATCAATGGTGCTTGTTGATGCTCCGGCGCCTGGTTCCGGAAAGGTATTCGATTGGAGCCTCGCGGGGGAGTTGCCAGAGGGTCTCAATGTGATTCTCGCTGGTGGGCTGACGCCCGAGAATGTGGCAACAGGAATAGCCCAAGTGCGTCCGTTTGGGGTTGATGTCAGTAGCGGTATCGAGGCCTCTCCGGGGCGTAAAGACGCGATTTTGATGAAGCGATTCATTGATGCGGCACGGCTTGCGGCACCTACGGACTACGACGGTGGGGAGAAAGCCCCCTATGACTGGATGCACGAGTAGAAGTCACTTGCAATCAGTAGGGGTTTTTGCCCTTATTCGTGGTGAAATCTAGGTATGAGCATCATGGTCACCCCCGGTGCCGACGGCCGCTTCGGCGAGTTCGGCGGTCGCTTCGTTCCTGAGACACTGATTCCTGCGTGTCAAGAATTGGAAGCCGCCTTCGTTGATGCTTGGGCTGACCCAACATTCCGCAAAGAACTAGATGAAGTGCTGCATGAATATGCGGGCCGACCCAGCATGATCACGGAGTGTCACAACCTCAGTGAGCAGTTGGGTATTCGCCTGATTCTCAAGCGCGAAGATTTGAATCACACAGGATCGCACAAGATCAACAATGTGATTGGTCAAACTCTGTTGGCAAAGCGTATGGGCAAGAAGCGCATCGTTGCCGAGACTGGCGCTGGTCAGCACGGTGTGGCATCGGCGACTGCGGCTGCATTGATGGGTCTTGAATGCAAGGTCTATATGGGTGCGGTTGACGTCGCCCGTCAAGAATTGAATGTGTTCCGTATGCGTCTTCTTGGTTCAGAAGTTGAAGCAGTCACGTCTGGAAGCCAGACCCTCAAAGATGCAGTCAATGAAGCAATGCGTGATTGGGTTGCAACTGTTGAGTCGACGCATTACTGCCTCGGTTCCGTCATGGGTCCACACCCGTACCCCTACATGGTTCGCCAGTTTCACCGTGTGATTGGTGACGAGGCCTACGTGCAGTGCAATGATTTACTTGGCACTAATCCAGACTTCGTTGTTGCTTGTGTCGGTGGCGGTTCAAACGCTATGGGAATCTTCTCGGGTTTCGTTGACACCCCTGCTCGCTTGATTGGTGTGGAACCAGCTGGTGGAGCAGCTGTCGGACGTGGTCAACCCGGTGTCGTACACGGCATGAAGAGTTACCTCATGCAGGATGAGCACGGACAGGTAGCTGAAGCGCACAGTATTTCTGCCGGTCTTGATTACCCTGGCGTCGGGCCAGAGCATTCATATCTTGCGTCTATTGGTCGATCGGAGTATCCGACAGTTACCGATGATGAAGTGATCAGTGCGTTCCAAGTGATGTCTCGTGCAGAAGGAATCATTCCTGCTCTCGAATGTGCACATGCCATGGCGTGGATTATCCGCGAGGCCCCGAAAATGCAGGGCAAGACTGTTCTCATGAACTTGTCTGGTCGCGGTGATAAGGATGTTGGTCAGATGATGAGCATTCTGGGCGGCGTGAAGTGAGTGGTCGTTTAGAGACTGCTCTTCGTGCGCGCATTGATGCGGGTGGAAAATGTCTTGTCCCGTACATCACGGGCGGGTACCCGGGATGGGTGGAATCGATTCGTGCGTGTGCAGCCAATGGCGCCGATGCGGTTGAGATCGGAATTCCTTTTTCTGATCCAGTGATGGATGGCCCCATCATCCAGCAGGCATCTCAGGTGTCGCTTGATGCTGGTACAACGCCTTTGTCGATTCTTCATGAAGTGCGAACACTGGATGTCGGAATTCCTTTGGCAGTGATGTGTTACTACAACACAGTTTTTCATGCGGGCGAGAAGCGTTTTGCTTCTGACTTGGCCGCAGCAGGAATCTCGGCTGCAATCGTGCCCGATCTTCCACTAGAAGAATCTGGTCCATGGACGTCTGCTGCAGATGAAGCAGGAATTGAGACTGTCATGCTCGCTGCGCCAACGGCTCCTGATGAGCGTTTGCCGCGAGTGACGGAGCGTGCTCGTGGATTCGTGTACTCCGTGGGATTACTTGGAGTGACAGGCGAGCGAGTAACACTTGCCGGAACAGCGACTGCCTTAGCGGCACGGGTCATGAAGGTGACAACGAAGCCCGTGCTCGTTGGTGTGGGTGTGTCGAATGCTGAGCAGGCCGTGGAAGCGAGTCGCGTCGCTGATGGCGTGATTATGGGAGCCTCTGTTGTGCGTCGCATGATCGAAGGCGGTCCCGATGCCGTGGGTGCCTATGTTCGCGAAGTGCGTCAGGCGCTCGATTCTACGAAGTGGTGAGATGAGCATCTTTGGTTCCGGCGGATGCGAGCTGTGTGAAGCGGCCCGAATGTCTGAGTGGTTCTACGAAGACGAGGAATGTTGGATCGCAGAGTGTGAATCATGCGCTGTTCCGATGGTCGTGTGGCGCGAGCACGATGCCAATCCGTCTGAGGAAGTAAAGACTCGTCTCCACGAGAAGTTGGAAAAGGTCGTTGAGGAGTTCTTTGACTTTGAAATGCGTATCGACAACAACATGCGAACTATTCCCGATCACTACCATGCCCATGCGCGTCCAAAGGGCGGCTTCTATGGGTACGGGTTACGTCGCGCCAAGTAATCTTTTGGGATGTTGAAGCAAGGCTCCAAAGCACCAAAGATTGAGTTACTGGACCAGAACGGCAAGCCATGGTCGCTTGCTGCGCAGGGCAAGAAAAAGGTTCTTGTGTACTTCTACCCGAAGGCCGACACGCCAGGATGCACGACGCAATCTTGTGGATTGCGGGATATCAAAGCTGATGTTGGTCGCGCAGCAATCATTGGCATCAGCCCTGACAAGCCAGAGAAGCAGAAGAAGTTCGATGATAAGTATGAACTCGGTTTTCCATTACTCGCAGATACTGAACATACAGTTGCGGAAGCATTCAAAGTATGGAAAGAGAAGTCAATGTACGGCCGCAAGTACATGGGTATTGAGAGATCTGCTTTCTTGATTCAAGACGGTGTCGTCCTGGAAGCTTGGTACAAGATCTCTCCTGCAGACACTCCGAAGAACCTCTTGAAGGCTCTCGGAAAATGAACGACTTTCCTGCGCCCATCGATGTTCTTCCGCATCGTTCGCCGTTTCTCTTCATTGATCGCATCAGCGCACTTGAACCTGGTGTCAAGGCAGTAGGCCACTGGCAGTTAACGGGCGATGAGTGGTTCTTCTCTGGACACTTCCCGGGTCGTCCTACGTTGCCTGGTGTTTTGATGTGTGAGGCAATCGCGCAACTCGGTGCGTATGCACTTCTTGTGAAGCCAGAGTTCTCGACGAAGTTGCCTTTGTTTGGTGGCATTGATGGCGCCCGTTTTCGTCGCCAAGTCGTGCCTGGCGATGAGTTGGAACTGCAGGCAGACTTGGGCCGGATTAGTGCGCGTGCTGGAAAAGGTTCGGGACGAGCATTAGTCAACGGTGAAGTAGCGTGCGAACTTGATTTGATGTTCGTCTTCGCCGACCGTTAACTCTGTTTATCTGATTACTCGCAGAGGATTATTCTGCGTTGATGGCTTGGTTGAACTCTGAGATTCCACGACGGTTCATTGTTGATGACCTCGTGATTCGTTCCTTAGAAGTGTCTGACGCGGGCCAAGTTGTTGAGGCCGTCACGGAAAGCCTGTCAGAACTTTTGCAGTGGATGCCATGGGCTCAGTTTGAACCGCAGTCCGTGACTCAACGCGAAGAGTTGATTGCACAATGGTCAAAAGATTGGGAAGAGAAGAAAGATTTCCCAGTCGGCATATTTCGTGATGACCAACTTGTGGGTTGCTCTGGTCTTCACCTGCGGCATGGAGTTGGTCAGATTGAGATTGGCTACTGGGTTCGCACAGCTTGTGTGGGGCAGGGAATAGCCACTCGTGTTACTAGTGTCCTGACAGGCGTGGCACTTGCACTGCCCGAGGTCCATGAAGTCCTCATCGCACATGACGTCGCAAACGTATGTTCTCAATTCATTCCCGAGAGACTCGGTTTTACGATGGTGAAGGAATATGAAAGCGCTCTAGAAGCGAATACATCCTCAGGTCGTACAAGACTGTGGTCGATGAAGCGCGATGCGTGGCACGCTGACTAGGACGCAGGCGCGATGATGATGGACCCGTTGTGTCCGCCAAAACCAAAGTTGTTGGAGATAGCAGGGCCAGGGGTCCACTCACGTCCTTCGCCGATGACAAGGTCAATACTCATTGTCGGGTCTAGGACTGTTGTTCCGGCAGTGGGGGGAATGATCTTGTGTTGGAAGGAGAGAAGTACCTGTGCTGCTTCAAGGGCTCCAGCCGCACCGAGTGCATGTCCGGTGACGCCCTTGCCGCTAGTGACTGGAACAGCCTTTGCTCCGAACACCTCTGTCACGGCCTGTGCTTCGGCAGCGTCGTTCAGTGGCGTTGAAGTGCCATGCGCATTGACGAGAGCGATATCGGCGGGAGACAGTCCTGCTTCATCGAGTGCAAGATGAATGCACTTGATAGCTCCGGTGCCGCCAGGTGATGGTGCAGTGATGTGGTGAGCGTCAGCATTGCTGCCAGCGCCAAGAATCTCTCCGAGAATGGTTGCGCCACGAGCGACTGCCAAGTCGTATCGCTCGAGAATAAACACGGCTGCGCCTTCTCCCATGACGAAGCCATTACGACGTTCATCAAATGGCATTGACTCGCCAGTTGATGACAATGCGGTCATGTTGCCGAAGCCTGCAAGGGAAGTTGCTGTAGCTGCGCATTCAGAACCACCAGATGCCACGGCGTCACAACGACCCCATGCAATCAGACGGGCTGCATATCCAAGTGCGTGAGTGCCCGCGGCGCATGCCGTACAGATCGTTTCGTTCGGGCCTTGGAGGCCGTACTTCATGGAGATGGCCGCACCTGATGCATTGGCCATCATCATGGGAACAAGGAAAGGGGAGACGCGTCGGTCACCCTTGTCGAGACGGATTTGAATTTGTTCCTCGAGTGTGTGCAATCCGCCGATGCCGGTGGCAAAGATGGTGCCAAAGCGTGAAGGATCTACGCCAATCTCTCCAGCTTGTTCAAATGCTTCGGCGGCTGCAGCCAAAGCAAACTGCTCGACTCGATCAGCGCGGCGAGCTTCCTTCGGTCCGGGGAAATACGGAAGCGGATCCCAATCATCAACTATCAGTGACGTGGTGCCATTGATTCCAGATCCGAACAGACCCTTCCAATAGTTCTCTTTGCCGTGACCACATGGCGCGACAACGCCAAGACCAGTAATCGCGACGCGGTGTCCTGCGCCAATCATGTCGGGGGAGTAGTCCTAGTTAGAGCTTGCCGGTGATGATGGCAAAGGCCTGACCAACGGTGGTGACGTCAGTGAGTTCTTCTTCTGGCACTTCAATGCCGAATTCTTCTTCAAGTGCCATCACGAGTTCAACGACGTCAAGTGAGTCGGCGTCCAAGTCGTCAGCAAAACTTGCTTCCATGGTGACCTTTGATGCGTCGACGGACAACGTCTCCACTGCACACTTCACAAAGCGATCAAAATTTTCGTTGCTCATAATTTCTCCTTGATTTGAGTTCTATTTTCGCACAATGACCTTGGTCAAGACGGTGTTTTGACGGGTCTAGTGACCCATACCTAATCCGCCATCAACAGGAATCACGGCTCCGGTGATGTACGCGCCGTCGTCACCTGCAAGAAAGGCCACCACACCTGCGATTTCTTCGGGCGTCGCCATTCTGTTGAGGGGCACTGCAGACGTCAATTCCTTCAGTCGATCCTCACCGAGAGCTGCAGTCATATCGGTGGCAACGGGGCCTGGAGCCACAACATTGACAGTGATACTGCGAGATCCAAGCTCTCGTGCGAGTGACCGTGCAAAACCGACGAGGCCTGCCTTTGAGGCCGCGTAATTGGCTTGCCCTGCGGAGCCGAGTAGCCCGACGACCGAGGACATCAAGATGATGCGACCCTTACGCGCTTTCAGCATCCCTTGGGTCGCTCGCTTCACGACTCGAAAAGCAGCGGTGAGGTTTGCGTCAACGACGTTGGAGAAGTCAGCCTCGCTCATGCGTAGCAGCAAAGTGTCCTTTGTAATGCCGGCGTTGGATACCAAAATCTCAACGGGGCCGAAGTGCTCTTCAACAGCCTTGAAGGCAGCATCTACTTGTGCCGTGTCGGTGACATCGCACTGGACGCCGAAGAACTCTGCCGGTGGAGGAGATGAGTTGTACGTGACAGCAACTTTGTCTCCTAGTTGTGCGAAACGTTGAGCACATGCAAGACCAATGCCGCGTGAGCCACCAGTGATGAGAACGACACGACTCATTGTGCACCCCATTCAAGAATCGCACTTGCTGCAGTCATGCCAGCGCCAAAGCCAACGAGAAGAACAAGGTCTCCTTCTTTTGGTTTTGTTTGATCGAAATCACCGAACAGAGCGAGCGGAATCGATGCAGACGAGGTGTTGCCGGTTTCGTGAATCACTACTGATGCTCGATCCATAGAGATGCCGAGACGCTCACAAGCGGCAGAGATGATTCTGATATTGGCTTGATGCGGAACGATGACGTTGATCTGATCTGCGGTGACACCAGCATGAGCCATCGACTTCTGAGCACTATCTACCATGATGCGAACAGCGCGACGGAAAACTTCTTTCCCGTCCATGTGCAAGGTCTCGCCGATATTTGAGTACAAAATCTCTTCGGCTGAACCATCGGCATCAAGATCCCAACCCAAGAGTTGACCATGACCATTTGTTGCTTCAAGCACTGCGGCGCCGGAACCATCTGCAAAAAGAATTGCAGTGTTGCGGTCTGTCCAATCAGTGATGCGACGCAAAGTGTCAGTACCAATGAGGAGAATGCGTTCTGCTCCCATTGCAATAAGACCATGTGCATTGACTAATCCGTAGACAAAGCCAGAGCACGCTGCATTGATGTCGAACGCACCGCAACGTAAACCGAGAGCATTCTGAACAGTCGCTGAGGTTGCAGGCACTGTTCTGTCAGGCGTTGTTGTTGCAAGAACAAGAGCGTCGATGGACGTCGGGTCAATACCCGCCATCTGAAGCGCTGCTGCACCGCTGGCGATACTTAGTTCGGCTGTTGAACCACCGATATGCCGACGATGGATTCCGGTTCGTTCGCGAACCCATTCATCGCTGGTGTCAATTGTTTTGGCGAGATCATGGTTTGTGACGGTCTCATGGCCAAGGGCTGTACCCCAGCCTGTGAAGCGGGCGCCACGAACATTGGAAGGAATCTTGGGCATCGTTCTTCTTCCCGCTATACCGAGCGCAGCCATGCGATGGGCTGGTGAGTTGTCACTCTCTCGCCTTCAACAGCGATGAAGTTCTGAATCACTCCTGCAAAAGGGGAGCGCACGTCGTTGTCGCCAACGCGACCAATGATGTGGCCAACATTGATCTGCGAGCCCACAGTCACCGACGACTCAGGAGAAAACAAACCTGCTGAAGGGCTGACGACGAGGCGCTCTACGGCAAAAAGGTGTTCACCTTCTAATTGTGCAGCACCCGTAGGAGACGACGCGTTGACCCATTCGATGAGCTTGTCGAGTTCTTCGGGGGTGGAGACAGTGATCGTCCGTGCGTCATCCACAGTTCGCTTTGCCATGCCCGTGAGGACACCACCAGGACCCAGTTCGACAAAACCTGTGACGCCTAGTTCTTGCATGGTGAGCAAGCAATGCTTCCAACGAACAGGGCTTGACAACTGTGCTGAAAGAAGTGACGACCATTCTTCACCTGAAGAGTGAGCGATGGCGTCAACGTTTGAAATCACAGGTACTTCAACGTCTCGTGGTGAAGCCAAGGCGATTGCAGAGCGTAAACGTTCTCTTGCTGCGGTCATGAATGGCGTGTGGAACGCTCCAGAAACTTGGAGCGGCATGATCTTCTTCGCCCCGAGCTCTTTGGCGTGCTCACCAGCTGATGCAACTCCTGCAGGGGAGCCGGCAATTACTACTTGTCCAGGTGCATTGAAGTTGGCAACCCATACGTCCGCATCAGCGCGACGGCATGCAACCTCGACAAGATCATCGTCAAGACCAAGTACTGCAGCCATCGTGCCAGGGCTTGCGAGGCCAGCTTCGTGCATGGCATCAGCGCGTTCCACAACGAGTCGCACACCATCTTCAAACGACAAAGCGCCTGTCGCGGTTAACGCCGTGTATTCGCCCAAGCTGTGTCCGGCACAGAAGCTGGGTTCAATTCCTAGTCGTTCAACGGCGTCAAGAACCATGAGAGATGAAACGAATGTCGTGAGTTGTGCATTGCGAGTGTCTTTCAGGACCTCGGCGTCTGCATCTAATAGGAGCGCTCCGACATCCCTGCCCGACACGTCAGAGGCTTCGTCCACCAATTCCCAGCTGTCATGACCGACCCAGGGACGACCCATTCCAGGTCGCTGGGAGCCTTGGCCGGGGAATGTGAACGCGAGCATGGTGAAAAAACCTTAGACGGGAGCATGGTGGCAAGACTGTTACCACTAAGTAGGGCGGGAGGTGTCTTCGCCGATACGCTCTCATGCTCCTGGCCCGAGTGGCGGAATGGCAGACGCGACGGACTCAAAATCCGTTGTCCGGAAGGGCGTGTGGGTTCGAGTCCCACCTCGGGCACCCAGGTGATTCATACACTGAGTGGTATGGGTCAACGTATTCTCCACAGGCGGCTGTCTTCGGCTTCAGCTCGTCTGAAGGAGTTGCAGAAGGAATTGCTCGTCGTAAAGGACCAAATGTCGCATTTGGTTGACGATGCAGAGGATCTCTCTCTTCGGGCTTTGGTCTCAGAAACCCCCTTGGCAGACCAGGAATATCGTGAAGCCAAGCGCCATGCGGACACAATTGTCAAGCATCATGATCAGTTGGTGGTTGAAATTGGCGAGGTACAGGCAAAGATTGATGATCTGCTCGACCGAATGAAGGAGTCCACTCGATGAGTATTCGTGTTGTGATTGCTGAGGACGAGGCGATCATTCGTCTCGACTTGAAAGAGACCCTCGAAGAAGAGGGCTACATCGTTGTTGGCGAGACTGGCCGCGGCGACAAAGCGGTTGACCTTGTTCGAGAGCACAGACCTGATCTCGCCATTCTTGATATCAAGATGCCGGGCATGGATGGTCTTGAGGCAGCACGTCTCATCACCAAGGATCGCATCTGTGGAGTTCTTGTTCTTACGGCGTTTAGTCAGCGAGAGATTATTGAAGAGGCCCGTGATGCTGGTGCGCTTGCTTATTTGGTGAAGCCGTTCCAGAAGAGTGATCTGATTCCTGCCATCGAAGTCGCCATTGGTCGTTTTCGTGAGATGCAAGCACTCAATGGCGAAGTAGAAGTTCTTGGCGAACAACTGGAAGCTCGTAAATCCATTGATAGGGCCAAGGGCATTCTCATCGACCAGTTCAAGATGTCTGAAGCTGATTCGTATGGATTCATTCAGCGCGGCGCGATGAACCACCGCACAACAATGAAGGCTGTTGCCGACATGGTTGTCTCTGGTGAGCTTCGTCCCGAATAGATGTAGATAGGGGAGCGACATGCTTTTGATGGCTCTCGACGGAAACTCGCTCGCATATCGAGCCTTCTTTGCCTTGCCTGACGACATGACCAATGCAAGTGGCCAAGTCACCAACTCGGTCTATGGCTTCACCACGATGTTGCTGACGTTGGTGAAGGATCACAAGCCTGATGGCATCGCTGTTGTTTTTGATCGGCCCGAGCCGACCTTCCGTCACGAGGCAATTCCTGAGTACAAAGCGCAGCGTGACAAGGCGCCAGAAATTCTGATTCAACAGTTGGGAATTATTCGCGAACTTCTTGACGCAATGGGCATCAAGTGGTTTGAGCTAGCGGGCTTTGAGGGTGATGACATCATTGCAACTCTTGCGACACACGCGAATGATCAAGGCCACGACATCATCGTCGTGACGGGAGATCGCGACAGTTACCAACTCGTGCAAGATCCGCACATCCGTGTTCTGTATAACAAGCGTGGCGTGAGCGACTATGCCTTGTACGACGAAGCCGGAATTCTTGAACGCACTGGTGTCACGCCAGCGCAGTACGCCGACTACGCAGCTCTTCGCGGTGACCCCAGCGACAATCTTGACGGCATTCCGGGCGTCGGAGAAAAGACTGCGGCAAAGCTCATCAATCAATACGGAAATATTCATGACGTAGTTGCTGCCGCAGAGGCGCAGACACCAAAACTAAAAGCCGGATTACTTGAACACGGCGAACGAGTGATTCGTAACGCCGCCATCATGGTGTTGAAGCGTGATGTTCCTGTCGAGATTGATCTGAATGCACTCGCACCCGTGCCTGATGTAGGCGCGACAATGAAGATGTTCGATTTTCTTGAGTTCAAAACAATGGGTCGCCGTCTGAACGACACCATTAAGAACAATGGTTGGTCCACCCGAGGTGAGACCGTTGAAATCTCTTCCACTGAGACCCCTGTGGTGAGTGTCGTTCTCAATGAAGTAGAAGTTCTCGATACGGAAGCGAAGGCGTTATCTGCACTTTCTTCATTGATTGAACTGACAATTTCCGCTCGTTTCGTCGGTGAGCCTGGGCGCTCTGAAGTGGACGGTCTCGCAGTCGTTCTCGATGCAGGACGTGGCTCTGTTGCGTATCTTCCGCGTGAGGTATTCCTCTCTGAGAAGGTGTCGCGTCTCTTGGCGTCAGCGCCCTCTGTGGTGATGCATGATGCCAAGAGTGCAATGCGATCTCTGTTGGTTGACGGAATTGACATCACTGCTCTTCGTCTTGATACATCCATTGCGGCGTATCTCATTGACCCATCACGATCGAGTTACTCGTTGTCTGACGTTTCATTGTCATTCCTTGGAAGTACTCCCTCTACCGCTGCAGAGGCTTCTGGTCAGTTCGACTTTGGTGGTCAATCAGATGACGACAATGTTCGCGCGACTGCAGAGGCAGCACTTTTTGTGGCTGCCCTGAAGCCTGTTCTCACTGCACAACTCAAGAACATCGCAAACACCGATCTCTATAACCAGATGGAGAATCCGCTCGTCCATGTGTTGGCAAAGATGGAAAGCGTCGGTGTCGGTGTTGACAAGAAAGCTTTGGAAAGCATTCGTGATCGACTTGCGGAGGAAACAACGACACTCGCTGCGTCTCTCCGTGAAATTGCTGGTCGAGATTTCAACGTCAATTCACCAACACAACTCCGAGAGATTCTGTACACAGACAAGGGGTTGACGCCGGGGAAGAAGACAAAAACTGGCTACAGCACTGATGCTGCGACTCTTGAAAAGTTGCATGATGAATGGCCAGAGTTCATTGGACCTCTTCTTCGTTACCGAGAGATTGAAAAACTTCGATCTACGTATGGTGAAGGTTTGTTAAATGAGATTGCTGACGATGGTCGTATTCACGCCACCTTTAACCAAACGGTTGCACGAACAGGTCGTTTGAGTAGCGATAAGCCAAACCTCCACAACATTCCCGTTCGTAGTGATGAGGGTCGCATTTTCCGCACTGCATTCGTTGCGCCAAAGGGTTGGTCCCTCCTGGTGGCGGACTACAACCAAATCGAATTGCGTTGCATTGCTCATCTAGCGAATGACCCTGGTCTTGTGTCTGCGTTCCAAGCAGGCGAGGACATTCACACGTCGACTGCAGCTCGTGTGTTTGGTGTCAAGCCAACTGATGTCTCTCATGATCAGAGATCAAAAGCGAAGATGGTTTCGTATGGTCTTGCTTATGGCATGGAGGCCTACGGCTTGAGCCAACGTCTCTCCATTCCTGTTGATGAAGCATCAAGAATTCTCAATGCGTACTTTGAGGCGTTTCCCAACGTCAAGCAATACATGGATGATGCAATCCATCAGGCACGACAAGTTGGATACACGGAGACACTGTTCGGTCGACGTCGCCATATTGAAGAGTTGATGAGTGACAATTTCCGTATTCGACAAGCTGGTGAACGTCAAGCGATGAACGCTGCGATTCAGGGTCTTGCCGCCGACATCTTCAAGATCGCTCTTGTGAGAATCGATAAAGCCTTGGTGAAGGCCGGAGTACGAGCACGTGTTGTCCTTCAAGTACATGACGAGGTCATTGTTGAAGTTCCTGATGACGAAAAGGAAGTAGTGGGTCCGCTCGTCCTCGACATCATGAAGTCTGCTGCTGAATTGGTCGTGCCACTTGAGGTGAATGCAGCGTGGGGCCCGACATGGGCCGAAGCGAAGGGGTAGTCCCAATGTCGAGTGAGGTGGGGTCACATTGGTTTGAACCAATGGCCGATCACATGGGCTCTGCGTATCTGCGGTACTCGTTCACCAAGGGAACTGTTCAAGAAGTTGATCACATCATTTCGATGCTCGACCTGAAGCCAGGAATGCGTGTGCTCGATGTTGGGTGTGGACCAGGGCGCCATGCCTATGAATTTGCACGCAGAGGAATCAGTGTCCACGGAATTGATATCAGCCAAACCTTCGTTGACCTCGCTTCGGACGCCGCACCCAAGGGCGCCACTTTCGAGCGAATGGATGCGCGTGCTCTCACGTTTGATGCAGAGTTCGACGCGGCGGTGTGTCTCTGTCAAGGGGCATTTGGCTTGATGACCGCGAACGGGCAAGACGTTGATGTGCTGAAGGGAATCCGGCGTGCATTGAAAGACGGTGGCGGGCTGGCTCTGTCGGCCTTCAACGCCTATTTCGTGGTCAAATATTTCGAACAAGCAACCTTCGATGCGGGCTCAGGCGTGAACCATGAGGTGACGGAGATCCGTAACCAGGCAGGCGAGAGCCAGACCGTTGATTTGTGGACAGGGTGCTACACGCCGCGCGAGTTACGGCTCATGTTGTCGGCCTGCGATTTCGAGCCCCACAGCATTTCCAGTGTCGACCCAGGAGGCTATGTAGAGGGTCCGGCGACCACTGAGAGTTCCGAATTTCTGGTGGTAGCGTTTGCAACGCCCGTCCGACGGATGGGTACCCGTTAGCGGGTTTCATCGATATATCCCTATCCATTTCGAAAGACCAATTCCTTGTCCGACGCAGCACTCACTTCCGCCCCTATGGGAACCTTCGACGCGGAAGGCAACTACACCCCTCGTCAGATCACAGAGCGTGATCTCCCCACCACCTTCGCAGATGCCATTGAAGGCACCATGGTGGAACTCAAAGATGGTCAGCTTGTAACAGGCACCGTCGTCAAGATCGATCGCGATGGAGTGCTCCTTGAATTCGGTTACAAGACCGAAGGCGTCATCCCAACACGCGAACTTGCAATCAAGAATGATGTCAACCCGCACGATGTTGTGAAGCTCGGCGAAAAAGTTGAAGCTCTTGTTCTTACTCTTGAGGACAAAGAAGGTCGCCTCGTTCTTTCCAAGAAGCGCGCACAGTACGAAAAGGCCTGGGGCGAAATCGAAAAGAAGAAGGAAGAAGAAGGCGTTGTTCACGGAACCGTCATCGAAGTCGTCAAGGGTGGACTCATCGTCGACATCGGTCTTCGCGGATTCCTTCCTGCATCTCTCGTTGAACTCCGTCGCGTTCGTGACCTTCAGCCGTACATCGGTATGACAATCGACGCCAAGATCATCGAACTCGATCGCAACCGCAACAACGTCGTCCTTTCTCGTCGTGCTTTCCTCGAAGAGAACCAGAAGGAAACCCGCGACGACTTCCTCAACAATCTCAAGTCCGGCGAAATTCGCCACGGAAAGATTTCTTCGGTTGTCGCTTTCGGTGCATTCGTTGATCTCGGTGGCATGGACGGACTCATTCACGTGTCCGAGCTTTCTTGGAAGCATGTTGAGCACCCATCACAGGTCGTGCAGATCGGTGACGAAGTCACAGTTCAAGTTCTTGACGTCGACTTCAGTCGCGAGCGCATCAGCCTCTCGCTCAAGGCAACGCAGCAAGACCCATGGCAAGAGTTCGCTGGCAGCCACGAAGTGGGCCAGTTGGTCTACGGCCGCGTGACGAAGCTTGTACCGTTCGGTGCATTCGTCCAGGTAGGCGATGGCATCGAGGGCCTTGTGCACATCTCCGAAATGTCCGCACATCATGTTGAATCCGCTGAGCAGGTTGTTGCACCAGGCGAAGAGTTGTGGGTCAAGATCATTGATCTCGACCTTGCACGTCGTCGCATCTCAATCTCCATCAAGCAGGCTGCTGAAGGTGGCGAACTCGCCGCTGAGTACCAGGGTCAGTTCGACGTTGATGAGCACGGCAACTGGGTCGGTGGCGATGACACCGAGCGTGAAGCTGCATGGGCTGAGTACTACAAGGAATACGGTCAGCCTGGCGAAGAGGGTGCAGCTCCTGCAGCACCCGAAGCTGAGCAGGCCTAAACCTCTCTGATCTCATGATCCTGATCGGGCTCACCGGCGGGATTGGTTCCGGCAAATCCACTGTTTCGTCACTGTTGGCGAAACGTGGTGCCGTCATCATTGATGCAGACGCGATAACCCGCGAGTTGCAGCAGCGTGGTGCACCACTACTTGGCGTGCTTGCCGAGCGTTTTGGTGCTCACATCATTGCTGCAGATGGTTCTCTCATTCGCGAAGAGCTTCGCAACATCGCCTTTAGTGATGCTGATGCCCTGAAGGATCTGAACAAGATTGTTCACCCAGCGGTGGCAACTGAGATGGATCGTCGCATGGAAGAAGTGCGCAACACCGACAAGGTGGTTATTCTCGACATTCCTCTTCTGACAGAGAACCCGCGTAAAGGCTTGTGCGGCATTGTCGTCGTTGACGTTCCAGTGGAAGTGCAAGTCGCTCGTCTTGCTGAATTCCGAGGAATGAAGGAAGAAGACGCGAGGGCAGTGATTGCAAAGCAGGCAACTCGCGAAGAGCGAACAAAGATTGCCGATCAAGTGATTGATAACTCTGGAGATTTGGAATCCTTGCAAGTACAAGTGGATGCGGTGTGGCAGTGGGCTCAGCAACTACCTCCTGCAACTGAAGATGCAGGTACTCGTGAGAGTAAGACTTCTCCAAATGAGAATCCCTGACATCTGCTGTCGGTACGATTCACCCCATGCCGGCATTTGAAGTTGTTTCTCATTTTGAGCCAGCCGGTGATCAGCCCACAGCCATCGCAGAACTCAGTGCAGGCATAGAAGCGGGAGAACGCTTCCAGACGCTGCTCGGCATCACGGGCTCAGGCAAGTCGGCAACTATCGCCTGGACAATTGAAAAGACTCAGCGAGCAACTCTCATCCTTGCTCCGAACAAGAGCCTCGCAGCGCAACTTGCTTCAGAGATGAAAGAGTTTTTCCCGAACAATCGAGTTGAATTTTTCGTCAGCTACTACGACTATTACCAACCTGAGGCCTACATACCGTCGAGTGACACCTTCATCGAGAAGGATTCGTCCGTCAACGAAGAGATTGATCGGCTTCGACATTCAGCTACTGCTGCGCTGCTGACGCGCAACGACACAATCGTGGTCGCCAGTGTGTCGTGTATTTACGGTATGGGGGACCCTGAGGAGTATCGAGGACAACTTCTCGAACTTCACGTAGGAGTTGACTACGACCAACGCAGCATTCTCCGTCGAATGGTGGACTTGCAATACGACCGCAATGACATGACATTGGGTCGAGGAAATTTCCGTGTCCGCGGAGACACCGTGGAGATTCATCCTGCCTATGAAGAGAATGTTCTTCGCATCGAAATGTTCGGCGACACAGTCGATCGCATCACGATGATTGATGTTCTGACCGGTGAGACGTTGCAAGAACTGAGTGAGATCGTCGTGTTTCCGGCAACTCACTACGTTGCTGGTGATGACAGATTGCGTCGCGCTGTTGCAGGCATCGAAAAAGAACTGCAAGAACAACTGGCGCTCTTTGAATCGCAAGGGAAGCTTCTGGAGGCTCAACGTCTGAGAATGAGAACGCAGTACGACCTCGAGATGATTCAAGAGATGGGCTATTGCAATGGCATTGAGAACTATTCAATGCATATTGATGGTCGAGAGCCTGGTCAGCCACCCTTCACTTTGCTGGATTATTTCCCGAAAGACTTCTTGCTCATCATTGATGAGAGCCACGTCGCTGTTCCTCAGTTGCATGCGCAGTTTGCAGGCGACAGAAGTCGTAAAGAGACTTTGGTGGAACATGGCTTCCGACTCCCCAGCGCCAAGGAGAATAGGCCTCTTCGCTTTGAGGAAACGATTGAGCGAATTAATCAATGCATCTTTATGTCGGCAACGCCCGCTCCCTTTGAACTGAAACACAGCACCAAGGTTGTTGAACAGATTGTTCGCCCCACGGGTCTCGTGGACCCAGAGGTGATTGTTCGGCCGAGTAAGGGCCAGATTGACGACATCATCGAAATGGTGCGAGGTCGCATTGAAATTGGAGACCGAGTTCTCATCACCACACTGACAAAGAAGATGGCCGAAGATTTGACGGAGTATCTGCTCGAACAGGGACTCAATGTGCGGTATCTCCATAGCAACATCGACACCCTGCAGCGCATTGAGATTCTCCGCGGGCTTCGCCTCGGTGAGTTTGATGTGCTCGTAGGCATCAACCTTCTTCGCGAGGGTCTTGACTTGCCGGAAGTATCTCTTGTGGCAATTCTTGATGCAGACAAGGAAGGTTTCCTTCGTAGTGAAACGTCACTGATTCAGATGATCGGACGTGCTGCACGAAACGTGGCTGGCCAAGTGGTGATGTACGCCGACAAGATCACGCCATCCATGGAGAGGGCTATTGGCGAAACCAAGCGTCGTCGGGAAACCCAGATTGCCTACAACCTGGAGCATGGGATCAATCCTCAAACAATCCGCAAAGCAGTGGGAGACATTCTTTCGGTTATCACGGGCGGGGACGGAACAGCACCTATTCCGGGCAAGGGCCAACGTCGTAATCGCGAACGAGACAAGGTGAAGGCAGAGATCAAGTCGCTCCCTCAACAGGAATTGCAACGCCTTATTCAGACCCTTGAACAAGAGATGAATGATGCCGCAACCGACCTCAAATTTGAGTATGCAGCTCGCCTCAGGGATGAGATAAATGACCTCCGCCGGGAACTTCGTGACGCCAAGTGATGGGTGAGTAACCTTCCGTAGGTGGCTGACAAAATCATCGTTCGCGGAGCACGCGAGCACAACCTGAAGAACATCAGTCTCGAACTGCCTCGCGACAAACTCATTGTTTTTACAGGTCTGTCCGGCAGTGGAAAGAGTTCCCTTGCGTTCGACACCATTTACGCTGAGGGTCAGCGTCGATACGTTGAAAGTCTCTCTGCTTATGCTCGTCAATTCCTTGGCCAAATGGATAAGCCCGATGTTGATGTCATCGAAGGTTTGAGCCCTGCGATTTCAATTGACCAAAAATCAGCATCTCGTAACCCTCGTTCCACTGTGGGCACGATTACGGAAATTTATGACTACCTGCGTCTTTTGTACGCGCGCATTGGAGTGCAGCATTGCCCGACTGACGGAACCAAACTGCAGCGCCAGACGCCGTCACAAATAGTTGACCGGATCATGAAGCTCGAAGAAGGCACTCGCTTCCAAGTGCTCGCACCAGTTGTCCGTGGACGAAAAGGCGAATACGACACGCTCTTAGCTGACCTCGCTGGCCAAGGCTTTGTTCGTGCCCGAATCGATGGCGAGGTACGGGACATTGCAGAGTTCCTGGCTTCTGGCGAGAAACTGGCCCGATACGAGAATCACACGATTGACATTGTGGTGGACCGCTTGGTCCGACGTGATGACATTGATCGTCGTCTGACTGATTCACTTGAAACCGCTCTGAAGCTTGCAGACGGCGTCGCAGGTGTTGAACTCGTCGGAAAAGATGGCGAGGAAAGTGAAACACTTACTTTTAGCCAACATCTTGCGTGTCCGAAATGTGATGCCAGCTTCGAAGAGCCCGCACCCCGCAACTTCTCATTCAACTCTCCCTATGGTGCGTGTGAAAACTGCGACGGTCTGGGCACCAAGTTTGAAGTTGATGCGGAGTTGGTGATTCCTGACCCATCAATGTCGTTGCGTGATGGTGCTCTCGCTCCATGGCGCAGTGCTCACACGCAGTACTTCCATCGCATGCTCGTTGCACTTGCAGAGCAAGAAGACATAGACATCGATAAGCCTTGGTCAAAGGTTCCGGCGAAGCATCAGAAACTGGTCTTGCACGGCAAGGCAGGTGCGATGCAGGTGAAGTACCGCAATCGTTTTGGCAAGACACGACAATTCAGTACTTCGTACGAGGGTGTGATTCCGTGGATCAAGCGCCGTCACGTCGATGCAGAGAGCGACTGGACGCGTGAGCAGTTTGAGACCTATATGCGTGAGGTGCCGTGTCCTGTCTGTGAGGGTGCGCGACTGAAGCCAAGTTCGCTCGCAGTGACCGTGAACGACAAGCACATCTCTGCTGTTTGTGACATGTCGATTGGTGAATCCGCATCGTTCCTTTCCGGTCTGACACTCAGTGATCGGGATGCCATGATCGCCGAACGAATCACCAAAGAGATCAATGCCCGTCTTGGGTTTTTGCTAGACGTCGGACTCGACTATCTGACACTTTCTCGTTCTGCTGGCACTCTTGCAGGCGGTGAAGCGCAACGCATTCGTTTGGCCAGCCAGATTGGTTCGGGTCTGGTGGGGACTCTGTACGTATTGGACGAGCCAAGTATTGGTCTTCATCAGCGCGACAATCGCCGATTAATTGAGACCTTGCTTCGTCTCCGCGATCTCGGCAACACGGTCATTGTTGTGGAGCACGACGAAGAAACAATTAAGGAAAGCGACTGGATTGTCGACATTGGTCCAGGTGCTGGTGAACACGGCGGTGAAGTCGTGTACAGCGGTCCCGTGTCTGGTATTGCGAAGGCAAAGGAATCCATTACAGGTCGTTATCTGACAGGGAAAGCATCAATCGCGGTGCCAGAGAAGCGCCGTAGCCCAAGTGGAGATGTGATCACGATTAAGGGCGCCCGTGAGCACAACCTGCAGGAACTTGATGTTGAGATTCCGCTTGGTTGTTTTATTGCGGTCACTGGTGTGTCGGGAAGCGGTAAGAGCACGCTGATCAGAGACATTTTGCTTCCAGCGATGATGCAGCGCATTTATAAGAGCAAGGAAGCTCCTGGAAAGCATCGAACCGTGGAAGGTATTGATGCGATCGACAAAGTGATTGATATGGACCAATCGCCGATTGGTCGTACTCCACGTTCGAACCCTGCGACATATACGGGAGTTTTCGATTCCATTCGAAAGCTCTTTGCAGCGGCGCCTGAATCAAAGGTGCGGGGTTATCAACCTGGTCGCTTCAGTTTCAATGTTCAGGGTGGTCGATGCGAAGCCTGTTCGGGTGACGGAACGATCAAGATTGAAATGCACTTCTTACCAGACGTGTACGTGCCATGTGAGGTGTGCAAGGGTGCTCGCTATAACAGGGACACTCTTGAGATCACATTCAAGGGTAAGAACATCGCGGAAGTTCTCAATATGCCGGTGTCAGAGGCGCTTGAATTCTTCTCCAATCAGCCTTCGATTGCGCGCCACATGCAGACCCTTGTTGACGTCGGACTGGGTTACGTTCGCCTGGGGCAATCAGCGCCGACTCTGTCTGGTGGCGAAGCTCAGCGTGTGAAGCTTGCGAGCGAATTGGCAAAGCGCTCAACAGGGCACACCATGTACTTGCTTGATGAGCCAACAACAGGATTGCATTTTGAAGATGTTCGTCGTCTTCTCACTGTTCTGTCCCGATTGGTCGATCAAGGCAACACGGTCTTAGTGATTGAGCACAATCTTGATGTCATCAAGACCGGAGACTGGCTCATTGATTTGGGGCCAGAAGGTGGAAACGGTGGCGGAACCATTGTGGGGACGGGGACTCCGGAAGACATCGCTGCCATTGGGGAGAGTCACACGGGTCGCTACTTAGCTCCGTTGTTAGGGATGCCCGTGCCGACGCCGAGCAGTGTCAAGAAGGCAGCAACAAAGAAGGCACCCGCAAAACCTGCTGCAAAGAAAAAGGCAGCGCCATCAAAGACTCCAGCCAAGTCGAAGAAGTAGTTATGTCGGTGCAGCGTCCTCCTGCTGGTTCGATACCCACATCTCCAGGGTCCTACCAATTCAAGGATGAGCACGGTCGTGTGATCTACGTCGGGAAAGCCTCAAATCTTCGTCAGCGACTGTCGAATTACTTCCAGGATCCATCACAACTGCATCCAAGAACTGCATCAATGGTGCAAACAGCAACTGACGTTGAATGGATAGAAGTCCGCAATGAAGTCGAAGCACTCATCCTTGAGCACTCACTGATCAAACAGCATCACCCTCGTTTCAATGTTCGCCTACGAGATGACAAGAGTTATCCGTTCTTGGCCGTCACTGTGGATGAGGAGTATCCGAGGGCGGTCGTGATGCGCGGTACGAAGCGCAAAGGGACCCGTTACTTTGGCCCGTATCCGCACGCCTGGGCTATTCGCGAAACATTAGACCTCTTGCTTCGTACTTTTCCTGTGCGCACCTGTAGCCAAGGAAAGTTCAATCAGCACAAACGGCTGGGGCGGCCATGTCTGTTGTTCCACATTGAAAAATGCTCCGGACCATGTGTGGGCGAAGTGCAACCAGAGGTGTACGCAGACCATGTCGCTCAACTCATCTCGTTTCTTGATGGAGATACTGATGCGGTCGTGCAAGGACTGCAGGATGAGATGGCAGCAGCATCCGCGTCTTTGGAATTTGAGAAGGCCGCTCGTATTCGTGATCGTCTTGGCGGTGTGCAGCGCGCACTTGAGAAACAGCAGATGGTTGGTGAACGAGACGAAGATCTCGACATTATTGGTATTGCCGATGATGAGCTAGAAGCTGCAGTGCAAGTGTTCTTCGTGCGTAAAGGTCGCGTGGTGGGTCGTAAAGGGTTCATCATGGACAAGGTCGAGGAATTATCTGCCGGTGGAGTGGTTGACCGAGTCTTGGAAGAGATGTACGGAGACCAGCCACCATTGGGAATTCCATCTCAAGTTCTTGTTCCCGTCGTCCCCGACGATGTGGAGACGTACGCCGAATGGCTTCGTCACCTCAAAGGCAGCATTGTTCAGATTCGTGTTCCTCAGCGCGGCGACAAGAGGGAACTACAAGAGACAGTGACGATCAACGCCAAAGAAGAATTTGTTCGTCACCGGATGCGCCGAGCAACTGATCACAATTCGCGCAGTCGTGCGTTGTCTGAATTGCAAGATGCGCTCGGATTGCCTGAAGCTCCACTTCGCATTGAGTGCTACGACATGGCTCACCTGCAAGGAACCGACTATGTGGGTTCCATGGTCGTGATGGAAGACGGCCTGCCGAACAAGCGTGAATACAGACGCTTCAAAGTGAAAGATGTGCCCGGCAACGATGACTATGCGGCAATGAGGGAAGTACTCACCCGCAGATTGTCTGCCTATGTTGCTGAAAGAGATCAGCCGGTAGGCGAGCGCGGCGAGCGTCCTGGGAAGTTCGCGTATCCGCCACAGTTGTTATTGGTGGACGGCGGAAAAGGTCAACTCGGTGTCGCCATCGAAGTGGTGAACGAGTTGGGTCTTGCAGATGAGATTCCTGTTGCTTCTCTCGCAAAAAGGTATGAAGAGGTGTACGTGCCTGGTCAAAGTGCTCCAGTTCTTTTGTCTCGGGGGAGCGAAGCACTATTTATGTTGCAACGCATTCGCGACGAGGCGCATAGATTTGCGAACACCTTCCATCGCGAATTACGTGGAAAGCGGATGGTCTCATCGTCTCTTGAAGGCATCGCTGGACTAGGAGATGCCCGTGCGAAGCGCTTGGTGAAGGAGATGGGCGGAGTGAACGCTGTGAAGAAGGCGAGCCTTGACGATCTCAAAATTCTGTCCTGGCTTCCCGAAGCAGTTGCAATAGCCATCTACCAACGTTTCCATCCAGAGCCCTAAGGTGAAGGAGATGTCGAACAACGGTCTGTGGGACAAATACGCGCAATGGTGGATTGACGGCTTCACCGACGGCGCAGACCCTGAATACGTTGAACAGATCATTCCTTTAGCTCTTGAAGAGTTGGAGGGTCGTCGCACAATTCTTGACGTTGGTTGTGGTGATGGGCAGATTGCTCGTGCGCTGACAAAGCAGGGTTCGCAAGTGCTCGGTATAGATCCAACACAGATGCACATTGATATCGCACATGAGCGTGGCGGTGGACCAACATTTCTCTTGGGTTCTGCGACTTCTTTGCCTGTTGAAGATGCGTCACAGGATGCAGTGATTGCTTGTCTGGTGTTCGAACACATTGACGAAGTCGACGCAGCTATTGCTGAGGTCTCACGAGTGCTGAAGCCAGGTGGGCAGTTCAGTTTCTTCCTGAATCATCCACTTCTGCAGACACCTGGCAGTGGATGGATTGATGATCACATCATTGATCCGCCGGAGCAGTACTGGCGAATAGGGCCGTACTTGGTGGAAGCTGAGTCCATCGAGGAAGTTGAATTGGGTGTCTTCATCAGATTCATTCATCGTCCGTTGAGTCGCTACATCAACACGCTGCTCGCTCATGGGTTACGGTTGGAACGAATGCTTGAGCCTTCTCCTCCACAAGGTTTCCTTGACCGAGCCCCTGAATATCAGTTGGCTCACACTGTTCCACGCCTGTTGTATCTCCGATTGGTGAAAGCCCATGACTGACATCCTTGTTGTGACGGGACTGTCTGGGGCTGGTCGTTCCCAAGCAGCAAATGATTTGGAAGACCTTGGTTGGTTCGTGGTTGACAATCTTCCCGTGGTGTTGATTGACAAAGTCGTGGAACTCTCCGGCGAAGCTGGTGGCGAAATCGTGAAGCTGTGCTTAGTTGTTGGGAATGCTCGACACCAAACAGCGATTCTTGATGCGGTGCGCTCGTTACGCGAACAAGGTCATTCCGTGCGAATTCTTTTCCTTGAGGCGTCTACTCGCGAATTAGTGCGCCGTTATGAAGCAACTCGTCGCAAACATCCGATGAGTGACGGCATCATGGGTCTGGAAGAAGTCATCGAATCTGAGCGCGTTGCCATTAACGGCATGAAGGGTTTTGCTGACTTGGTTATCGATACCACCGGTCTCACCGTTCATAATTTACGGAATCAACTTGTGCATCTTTTCGGTCCCGAGAATCCTGGTGACGCGCTGCAAGTGTCCGTTTTGTCCTTTGGCTTCAAGCATGGTGTGCCAATGGATGCTGACATGATTCTTGATGTTCGCTTCTTGCCGAATCCGCATTGGGACGAAAACTTACGGCCGTTCAGTGGGCTCGATCAGAGTGTGAAGGAATTTGTACTTGGTCAAGAACTCAGTGATGAGTTTCTTGAACGAATCGATGGCCTGATCGGATTGATACTTCCGGCCTACGTGCAAGAAGGCCGTAGTTACTTCACTATTGGCATCGGATGTACCGGGGGGCGACATCGTTCGGTTGCCATGGTCGAGGAAGTCTCAAAGAGGCTGAATGCCGCTGGGTACCACCCACGGGTGACCCATCGAGACATCAACGCCTGACTGATCCTGTTCCACAGGGGTTGGCGAACTAGGGTCTAAGGCGGTGCGGAGGGGTTCCTGTGCGCCTTCGTGAGCGAAAGGAACTGTCGTGACAGTACGTGTAGGCATCAATGGTTTTGGCCGTATTGGTCGTAACTTCTTCCGTGCGGTGGCTAGCCGCGGAGCAGATATCGAGATTGTTGCAGTCAACGATCTCGGATCATTGAAGACTATGGCTCACCTTCTGAAGTACGACTCCGTCTTGGGCGTCCTGCCTAACGAGATTGTTGCTGTTGATGGCGGAATCAGTATCGACGGCAAGGTGCTGAAAGTTCTTGCTGAGCGTGACCCGAAAGCTCTTCCATGGGGCGCTCTTGGAGTCGACTTGGTTATTGAGTCGACTGGTATTTTCACCGACCGCGACAAAGCAGCCATGCATCTTGAAGCTGGAGCACCATTGGTCATCGTGTCTGCTCCTTCAAATGGTGCTGACGCCACAATTGTCTACGGCGTCAACCACAACGATTTTGATAAGTCTCAGCACAAGGTCATCTCCAATGCGTCTTGTACCACCAACTGCTTCGTGCCGATGGTGAAAGTTCTTGACGATGCGTTTGGTGTTGAGAACGGTCTCATGACCACGATCCACGCTTACACAGGCGACCAGTCGCTCGTGGATGGTCCTCACAGCGATCTTCGTCGCGCACGTGGCGCAGCTATCAACATCATTCCAACAAGCACAGGTGCTGCTCGCGCAACAAGCCTTGTCATGACTTCAATGAAGGGCAAGCTCGACGGAACGTCATTGCGCGTTCCTGTTCCAACCGGATCAGTAACCGACTTCGTGGCAAACCTGAAGAAGCCTGCAACGGTGGAAGAGATCAATGCTGCGTACAAAGCTGCTGCTGATGGTCCGTTGAAGGGGATTCTGGAATACACCGACGCCCCGATCGTGTCTAGTGACATTGTCACGAATCCGCACTCATGCGTTTTTGACAGCGATCTCACTATGGCTATGGGTTCACTCGTAAAGGTTCTTGGTTGGTACGACAACGAGTGGGGTTACTCAAACCGCCTTGTTGATCTCACCCTTCACGTCTCAAAGTAGGCGTTCATCATGTCGCGTGTACCGGTCCTTGAAGACCTGGGCGATGTCTCTGGCAAACGTGTTCTCGTTCGCACAGACTTCAACGTCCCCATGGAAGGCCCCGACGATGCTCGTGTGATTACGGACGACTTCCGTATCCGTGCAGCATTGCCAACAATTGAGTGGCTGACATCTCGTGGTGCAACAGTTGTATGCGCAAGTCATCTTGGTCGTCCGAAGGGTGCTCCAGTTGCGAAGTACTCCATGGAGCCAGTTCGTCGTCGTTTGGCCGAGTTGGCACCTGGTGTCGAACTTCTCGAGAACCTGCGCTTTAATGCCGGCGAAGAGGGCAACAGCCCCGAGTTTGCAGCTTCATTGGTGAAGGGCATCGATATGTATGTCAATGATGCGTTTGGTGCTGCACACCGTGCACACGCCAGCATTGTTGGTCCTCCGCGCACATTGCCATCGGCTGCTGGTCGACTTCTTGAAAAAGAAGTGGAAGTGATGGGCGGTCTCCGTGATCACCCGAAGAGGCCGTTTGTAGCTGTTCTTGGTGGTGCAAAGGTAAGCGACAAACTCGGAGTTATTGAGTCTCTCTTGCAAGTAGTGGACGCACTAGTTATTGGTGGAGGAATGTGCTTCACATTCCTTGCTGCAAAGGGCTACCCAGTGGGTGACTCCATTTGCGAGTTGGATCAGATTGCAACCTGTCGTCGACTCCTTGATTCAGGTAAGCCCATTCATCTTCCTGATGACCTCGTCGGTCTTGATGCAAATGGAAACTTTGCAACGTTCGGACAAAGATTGCCAGAGGGCGCAAAGGGGCTCGATATCGGACCGGGTTCAGCAGCTGCATTCTCTGACGTGATTATGGACGCACGGACAGTCTTCTGGAATGGCCCAATGGGCATGTTTGAAGATGAACGTTTTGCTGCAGGGACACGCACAGTCGCTGAGGCAATGGCCGCAACGAAAGCCTTCACAATCGTTGGCGGTGGAGACAGTGCCGCAGCACTTGCTCAATTCAAACTTGATGACGAAGTCGACCATGTGTCAACCGGTGGCGGCGCATCTTTGGAACTTCTTGAACTAGGTGACCTTCCTGGTCTGGCTGCTTTGCGAGGTGCACCAAATGTTAAATAACAAAAGACAACCCATCATCAGTGGTAACTGGAAGATGAACCTGAATCACTATGAAGCGATTCAGTGCATTCAGAAGTTGGCCTACCTGGTGGGCAAGGATGACTTTGACGCAGTCGACGTGACGATCCATCCACCTTTCACCGATATCCGTAGTGTGCAAACTTTGTTCGAAGGTGACCATCTGCGGTTCATCTTGGGCGCACAGCATTGCCACGAAGATGACAATGGTGCGTTTACCGGTGAAGTGTCACCTGCTTTTTTGAGCAAGTTGAATGTTCGTTACGTCATCTGTGGTCACAGTGAACGACGCGAAGTTTTTGGTGAGACCGATGCAATCGTGCATAAGAAGGTTCGCGCCATCCTGTCCAACAACATGATTCCGATCGTGTGCTGCGGTGAGACATTGGAAGAGCGTGAATCTGGTTCAACCAATGACAAAGTGCTCGGGCAGGTGCGCGCTGCGCTGGCACAGCTCACTCCAGAGCAGGTCTCTTCGCTTGTGATTGCCTACGAGCCCATTTGGGCGATTGGAACAGGCAAGACGGCTACCTCACAGGATGCTCAGGATGTCTGTGGCGCTATCCGACGTGAAGTTGGGGTGTTGTTTGGGGCTGAAACCGCCCAACAAGTGCGGATTCAATACGGAGGCTCAGTTAAGGCTGCCAACATTGCGGAGCTCATGGCTCAGCCAGACATCGATGGTGCCCTTGTAGGCGGCGCCAGCCTTGATCCTGACGAGTTCGCCCGCATTGTCCAGTATCGGCTCCATCAGGACTGAAGGGGATAAGGCTGGGAAGCCCATTTCCGACAGATAGGATTATCAACCGTGCGTACAGTCATTCTCTACCTCACTCTTGTCATCAATGTGATTGCCATGTTCTCGACGATTGTCGGAGTTCTGCTTCATAGTGGCCAGGGCGGAGGCCTCTCCGACATGTTCGGAGGCGGTGCTGGCGCCGGACTTGGATCTGCAGCTGCTGAGCGCAACTTGAACCGCATTACCGCAGTCTTTGCGACCGTATGGCTGTTCACTGTTGTCGCCTTGGCGTTCTTGCTGAGCAACTAGTCCGTTGGTTCCCGGGTCTTCCCTGGCTAACCTTTACATTCCACGTCGAAGTGGCGAAATAGGCAGACGCACCAGTTTAAGGGACTGGCGCTCGTGAGGGCGTGGGGGTTCAAGTCCCCCCTTCGACACCAATGCGATTAACAAAGATTGTTGCCACACTTGGGCCAGCTTCGTTGTCCTTCGACGGGATTCAGAGTCTCGTCGCTGCTGGGGTCTCAGTATTTCGACTGAACTGTTCGCATCTCTCCACGCAAGATTTACCGAAGGCGATTTCCTTGGTGCGTGAAGCTGCTCCTCACACCGGAATCATGGTGGACATTCAAGGCCCAAAGCTTCGTTTTGCCCCGATGTCTCTTGATCTTGAGACGGGCTCGAACGTGAGTTTCAAGTTGTCTGATTTAGGAATTGAGTCTTCACAAGGTGATGGCTCCCGTGGTCTCGCAATCGGGCATCGCATCTTGATGGATGATGGTCGTATTGAAACCGTTGTGGAAGACATCACTGGCAATGAGTTCTCGCTCCGTGTTGTTCGAGGGGGCTACCTGCAGCAGGGCAAGGGCGTCAATCTCCCTGACACCGAAGTCCGAGGCAGTGTGTTGTCTCAAAAGGATCTTGATGATCTCACGGTCGCACGAGATCTCGGAGTGGAAATCGTTGCAGTCTCTTTTGTTCAAACACCAAATGATGTCATATCGATTCGTGAACTAGTGGGCGAAGACATCATGGTCTTTGCAAAAATTGAACGTCCACAGGCATTGGCTCGAATCGATGAAATCTGTGCCGTCAGTGACGGTGTGATGGCGGCTCGTGGTGATCTTGGAGTGGAGACACCATATGAGAGTGTCCCCGATGCGCAGAGTCGAATTGCACTGAGCGCCCTACGACAGGGAGTTGTCTCTATCTGTGCAACGGAAATGCTTGAGTCAATGACAACCTCATCGCGTCCCACTCGTGCCGAGGTAGCTGATGTGAGTGGCGCTGTTCGAGATGGCTTCGACGCAGTGATGCTGTCAGGGGAGACAGCAGTCGGATTGAATCCTTCTGAAGCGGTTCGTGCGATGGCACGTATTTGTCAAGAATCTGAGAAGCATGTATCGATGCCGAACTACTTTGCAGATGAGAACCCCGGCGCGGCTGCTGTCACAGCGGCTGCGAGCGCATTAGCGAAACGCACCTCCGCCAAGTTCATCCTGTCCATTTCGCTTTCTGGTTTCTCGGCGAGGTTGATGGCCTCATGTCGTCCATCGTGTCCAATTGTCGCGATTACTCCAAGCGATGACAGATCTCGACAACTCAACGTCAACAGGGGTGTGTATCCGCTTGTGCTCGAGCGAGATAGAAACTTTACGTCGGCTGTGACATCAGCAATCAAGTTGACAAAAGACATCGGCATGCTGCAGAGCGGTGATGAGATTGTTGTGTGTGCATCACGACTTCATCCTCGTTCAGATGCCGACACGATTCTTTTACACCGAGAGCCGTAGCACTTCTTATCGTCACCCAGTTCGGTAGTTGTTCTATGCCATCGGGCGCAAGTGCTTCTTCGCTGTGAGGAAGAAGATTGCGAGCAACAACATCAGTACTCCGGCAATGGAGAAGGTGAGTGGTGCACTATCGATGCGTCGTGCAATGACACCAACGATGAGGGCTCCTGTCGGAGCTAATCCACTCATGAGTAATGAGTGAAAGGCCATCACGCGACCCATCACCTGCGGTGGAGTGTTGTTCTGGATAAGTGTTTGGCTGAGATTCATGTAGAAGCCACCACCCATTCCCCATGCAAAGAGAAGAACTCCCATCCAGAGGATTGATGTTGACTGTCCTAACAGCGCCTGAATGGAACCACCCCAGCACAACCCGCACATGAACCACATTCCCTTGCGCACCATTTTGTGGTTGAAACGCATAATGAGTGTGGATGTCAGCAACTGGCCAACTCCGAGCATTGCAAACAGAACTGTTGTTTGACTCGCACTGGCTCCAGCTTGTTCTTTGGCAATTTGGGGACCAAGAACAATCCAAGGAGCCATCATGAAGAGAACCGAGCCTGCCAATAAAACAAAGAAGGATCGAACAGCAGCATTGCTCTGAATGAATGAGATGCCACCAAAGATCTCCTCGCGCAGTCTCTTGCGATGTGTGTTGTGGCTTGGTGGTAGTTGAAGGGGAACAAGTGTGAGGAAACCAATTGCATAAAGAGCTGCTTGAAGCCAGAAGGCTCCTTTGATTCCCCAGATATCAATCGCAGGTCCTGCGGCAATGGGGCCGATGATGAGTCCAAAATTGTTTCCGATGGTGCTGATTGCAATCGCCCCCACCAGCTTGTCGCTAGGGACCAATGTCGGAACAATTGCTGAACGGACCGGTGTACCCAATGCAATAAAGATGCCAGAGATGCAGGAACCAATCACTGCCCACCGAATGGTCATTGCATCCATCGTGATCATCGTTGCGATGGCAACCGTGATACCAGTGGCACCAATCTGGCTCACGATTAACAGCGTTCGTCGATTCATGTGATCGCTCATGACGCCGACGGGGAGCGAGATGAGGAGAGCCGGTAGGCCCATCACGAAGAGAATGAGTCCGCTGATGTCGGATTTGGCACCGAGGCCAAGCGCAAGCCACACGAAGGCGAAACGTTGGGTGCTCTGCACCAAGATGAAGATGAAACTGTTCAGCCACAGCAATCGGAATGGCTTGATACGCAATAGGTCGGTCGGACGAATTGCGGAACTATTGCTCATACTGCATCCTTGCACGCTGCAGGTAAGAAATACTCACTGAAGACAGAGATAGAGCGCCTCTATGAGTGCCTTGTTACGAGGATTCTGCCAGCGCGGTCCCATCTGATTCATGACATATCCGAAACCAACTTTCGCAGTGGGGTCACAGAAACCGACAGAACCACCAGCTCCGTAATGACCGAACGCATTGGGATTCGGCCCAAAGCCGCGCTCAGGGATGGGAATCTGAAATCCATGAGCAAAGCGAGAGACCCTGCCAAGAACGGCGTCATCACCGTGAGAGACCTCTGTGACTGCTTCGGAAAGAACTGCAGACGGAACAATCTCGACGCCACCATGAGTACCGCCATGGGCAAGTACGCGGTACAGAGCGGCAACACCCCGCGCACTGGCATGCATGTTTGTACTGGGCATCTCAGCCCGGCGCCATTCGGGCGAATTCACCACGCCAGCTCCTGAAAGACCAGACGGGTTGTAATACGTATTGATCTGCATCAACTGTTCTTCGGTAAGCCCAGGCGGTTCTTCTTCGGGCATTGGCTCGCCTGGCCACTCAAAATCAGCCATCCGTTGATGAAGGTGGTCGGGTGCTCCGAGGTACACATCTGCTTGCAGGGGAGTTGCGATGTCGCGACTGATGAGTTGACCCACGGTGAGTCCTGTTGCGCGTCGGAGGACTTCGCCCACCAGAAAGCCAAAGGTGTTGACGTGATATCCATGGGTGACACCGGGTGTCCACCATGGTTTCTCGACAGCAAGTGCATTGGTCATCTGAGACCACTGCATCATGGACCCAGGCGCCATACGTGGTCGTATTGCAGGGAGACCTGATCGATGTCCTAGAAGATCGCGAAGAGTGAGGTGTTCCTTGCCGTGGCATGCAAACTCTGGCCATAGCGATGCGACTTCAGAGTCGTACGACACTTCTCCTCGTGCTACACACTGTGCGGCAACGACAGCTGTAATGCCTTTGCCGACGGAGAATGCATTGACCAATTGATCTTGATCCCATGTACGAGTGCGTTGCGGATTAGCAAATCCACCCCAGAGATCAACGACAGTACGACCATCGACAGAGATGGAAACAGAGGCACCGATTTCGGCATGCTCAATGAAGTTATTGATGAAGGCTTCGCGTACAGGCTCGAAAGCTGGGTCTACGAAACCCTGTGCAAGGGCGTCTTCGCTCAGAGAGCGGACTTCTCAAGAATATGAACGCCGCAGGCTGATCCCAATCCGATGACGTGGGCCAAACCAACCTTGGCGCCTTCGATCTGTCGTGGACCTGCTTCACCACGAAGGTGATGGCACACTTCCCAGATGTTGGCAATGCCAGTTGCAGCAATTGGGTGACCCTTGGATTCAAGTCCGCCAGAAACGTTGACTGGTGTCTTGCCGTCACGCCATGTTGCGCCCGAATTAAAGAAGTCAACCGCACCGCCTTCTTCGCACAACATGAGGTTGTCGTAATGAACAAGCTCAGCTGTTGCAAAACAGTCATGCAGTTCAACCAAATTGAGATCTGAAGGGGAGACGCCAGCCTGTTCGTACGCCTGCTTTGCAGCAATGCGAGTCAACGTATTGACGTCAGGCAGAACCTGGCAAGCCTCTTGGTATGGATCGCTGGTGAGAACGGAAGCGGACACCTTGATGGCTCGACGTTGCTGCTCGAGCGAAAGTGTCTTCAACTTCTTACCGCTCACGACAACGGCTGCTGCCGCACCATCGCAGTTAGCAGAGCACATCGGACGCGTGTTTGGATACGCAATCATGATGTCATTCATGATCTCGTCAAGTGTCATCCGCTTGTTGTAAGCAGCAAGGGGGTTGAGTGTGGAGTGTGCATGATTCTTTTCGGAGATCTTCGCGAAAAGTTCGAATGTTGCGCCGCCGTACTTGTGCCCGTACTCCATACCCACTTGAGCAAAGGTGCCGGGCATGTTTGCCGTACCGATAAGACCATCGGTGTTTGCGACGGAGCCGTAACGACCTGTTGCTTTCCATTCCTTGCCAGGACCCTTTGGACCTGAGCTTGCACCGAGAAGTCCAACTCCTGCCAGCTTCTCAACGCCTACAGCGAGGCCCATGTCGCACTCTCCGGCCTTAATGGCCATGATTGCTGTACGCAGTGCTGTGGCCCCGGTAGCGCATGCGTTCGAGACGTTGTACACGGGAATGCCTGTTTGGCCGACCTGCTTCTGAATCTGCTGACCGATGCCACCTTGACCCATGAGGCAACCTGCAGCCAAAATGCCCATGTCCTTCATGGTGACGCCGCCGTCTGCGAGTGCTGCCATCACCGCTTCCGCTGCAAGGTCAACTGTGTCTCTGTCCGGATACTTACCGAACTTCGTCATGTAAATGCCGAGGATGTAGATGTCGTCTGATGCCATGGTGTTCTCCAGTGTTCTCTGTTCTTGTACTTACTTGATTGGTTCAAATCCGAAGCCGATGGCTTCAGATCCGTTGTCGTCGTTGCCGAGTGAATAGGTGGCGAGGCGAACCTTCATGCCGAGGCTGACCACTTCGGGTGTGGGGTCGCAATTAATAACGTTCGCGCGAACGCTCGTGCCACCGCAGTTGATGATTGCGGCAACAAAAGGAACGGGCACGCCAGGAGCGGCAAACGTAACAATCGTGAATGACCGAACTTCACCTTCAGTAGCAATCTCTACCTTTTTGAAATC
>CAEZWJ010000012.1_pt1 | contig 38033 bp, 37 predicted proteins | sample 7264931 | NCBI WGS metagenome assembly CAEZWJ01 (sample SAMEA6813876, study PRJEB35770) | freshwater metagenome | biome: Freshwater; feature: Freshwater reservoir; material: water | place: Czech Republic | collected 2017-06-27 | depth 0.5m m | reverse complement strand
GTACACACTTGCTGGCAAGACAAAAGCTCAACAGGTCAACCAACCAGTCATGATGAACACAGAATCCGTTGTGCAACCACAACAGGTTTCTGCCCAAAGCGCTACCAACACCAACACTCCAGCGCCGGGAGTTGCACCGCAACAAAACACTGCAGCGCAGACACCCGCACCAGTAATCGTCGTACCAGTGCCTCAAGCAGCACCTGCAACACCAGGCACAACAACAAGTAACTGGCAACAACAACAGAGCAGCGGCTCTCGCTAGATCATGTCCATTCGTCCACTCACGCTGGGCACTCGCCAGCACCGCACTCTCATGGGTGTTCGCTGCGAAGTGTCAGTCGTGGGCGGCAATGCTCAGGCCCTCGCCGAAGAAGGCCTTCGCATGGTTGCCGACCTGGAGCAGTTATGGAGTCGGTTCATTCCATCTTCCGACATCTGTCGATTGAATCGTGCTGACGGCGAACCAGTCTGGGTGGATTCCCGAACCGTTTCTCTGATTGGCCACATGATTGCCGCACACACTGCAACAACTGGTGCATTCAATCCGACTCTGCTTCCCATGTTGATCCAACATGGCGATACCCATTCGCTCATTGACAACAAGACCTCCTCTGTATCACCACTTGCACATTCGTTCACCGACATGTCCGGAATCATCATTCGGGCAGACAACACCGTCACCATTCCAATGCACATGACTTTGGATGCTGGCGGTATGGGTAAAGGTTTTGCAGCAGACCTCGTCGCTGATCATCTGATCTCTCGTGGAGCTGAATCTGTGTGCGTCAATCTCGGCGGTGATATTCGTGTCGCACGCACACCCGATACAACTCATGCATGGCCGATTCACATCATGTCGCCATCAGACCCAATGCAATCGGTGTGCACCATCTCTCTCGCACAAGGTGCAGTTGCGACATCACAGATCTCTGCACGTCACCGTGAAGGTCAAGGCATTGCATGCCACATTGCATCTCCCGAAGGCTCCCCTATTCCATATGTTGCAGCAAGCGTCATTGCGTCTACTGCTGCATGGGCAGAGGCATGGACAAAGTTTGCGCTTCAATCAAACGACACGCTCATCGAAACGCTCGGTCTCGCAGTTCTCCGAATTGACGAGCCTGGTGCGGTGACACAGTCAGACACATGGCAGGAGTTTCTCCAATGATTTCTTCTTTGTGGTGGGACTATTCCCGAGCCTCGGCAAACGTTGCATGGGTCCTCATCCTCTTCACGATTTTGTGGGGCGTCCTCCTCACCACCCGTGTGCTTCGCGGCATGGACCGCCCGGCATGGTTACGAGATCTCCACAGTTGGCTCGGCGGACTCACTGTGTGCTTCTCAGCAATTCACATGGCCACACTCTTGCCTGACAAGTACATCGATTTTGATCTCATCAATCTGTTCGTCCCATTTACTAATGACTACAAGCCACTAGCCGTGTCACTCGGAGTGCTTGGATTCTGGACCCTCGTTGCCATCCAAGGCACTTCGCTGATGATGAAAAAGATGAGCCGCCAAGCATGGCGTCGCATTCACATGTTGTCGTATCCGCTCTACGGCATCATCGTGGTGCACTCCCTCACCGCAGGTAGTGATGTGGGCACACAGCTCTACACAGGCTTCACAATGGCCTTAGCGATGACAGGTGCTGCCGTGGCTGGCATCCGATTAGTGACCGGTCGATTCATCGATCGCAAGAAGCGTGAGAACGCTGGGAGATGAAGAAGATGGTGGGCCAGGCAGGGATCGAACCCGCGACCCAGGGATTATGAGTCCCCTGCTCTAACCAACTGAGCTACTGGCCCTTTTGTGGTCCAGAAGGGACCAAATGGCTCCGGGAGTGGGGCTCGAACCCACGACACACGGATTAACAGTCCGTTGCTCTGCCAACTGAGCTACCCCGGAAGGGAAATAGAAGGATATCAGCGCCCTAGGGAGCCCCCACAATGAAATGGCTAGTCGCCGTCGATGAAACTGCGTAAACGAGCACTGTTATTCGGATGTCGGAGGCGGGCGAGGGTCTTTTGCTCAATTTGGCGGATTCGCTCCCGAGTGACCCCCTCTTGCTTCGCCACATCGTCAAGGGTCAGTGGTTGGTCGGAATGAATGCCAAAACGCTTCTCAAGAATGCGCCGGTCTCTCTCGGGAAGATGCTCCAACTCTGCTTCGATGGCTGCGATGAGTTGTCTCTTTTGCACCACATCGATCGGAGAATCTTCTTCCCTATCACCACGAACACGATCACCCCATGTTGACGAATCCTCATCAGAGCCCACAGGTTCATCGAGACTGATCGACACTGATGAAATCTGTCGAAGCTCTTCGATTTTCTCTGCCGGAATCAATGTGCGCTCGGCGAGTTCAAACACGGTGGGCTCTCGTTCAAGCTCGACGGTGAGATCACGATCTGCCTTGGTGATGCGATTCAGCATTTCCACCACATGGCTAGGAACACGAATTGTTCGTCCTTGGTCAGCCATTGCACGCATCATGGCCTGACGGATCCACCATGTGGCATACGTTGAAAACTTGAATCCCTTTTCCCAGTCGTACTTCTCTGCTGCACGCATGAGGCCGATGTTCCCCTCCTGAATCAGATCAAGAAGTTGCAACTCTCGGCCGTCGTACTTTCGTGCAATGGAAACAACGAGACGCAAGTTGGCCGTGATGAGATGTTCAAACGCCTCTTCTCCTTCACGAATGACATTGCGCAATTCTCTGCGGCGTGTCACTGATACAGATCCGCTTTCCTGTTCTGCTTTTGCATCTTGCATCGCTCGAATAGCACGACCGAGCGTTCGCTCGCCTTCTGCATCAAGAAGATCAACTTGACCTATCTCTTGGAGATAAATGCGAACCGTGTCTCCTGAATCTCCCGACATGATTCGTGGGGTCGAGGTTTTGCGAGGAACTGGTCTTCGCTCAATGGGTCCGGAGATATCGGGTTCAATTTTTGCGATGGAGATATTGAGTTGCTGTAACACCGACTCAATCTGACGAATGGTCTCGGCGTTTAGTTCCAGATTTCTGCACACATGTGCAACAGTGTTTGCTTCCACTGTCCCGCTATCTGATCGCGAGGCAATGAGTGTGGCCCATTCTGCTGCATCCACATCGGGAAACGGCGGGAGATGGGCCGGTGTGGTCACTGCTCTGCACCTGCCACTGAAGCCAGCCACTGCAATAAAAGAATCGCAGCGGCTGTTGCCTTGTCGGGCTTGGCAAGATCCTCCAGCGCAATTCTCACTTGCCGTTGCTGCTGGATACTTTCCACATCCGCTATCTGACCACGCTTTTGTAGCTCGCGCCTTACCGCAGCAGCAATAAGCGCCCTCGACTCGACCAGCGGGTCGGCATCTGCGTCATACACGGCAGCTCGTTCGATGATGTCAGACGCTTCGGGCGTTGCGAGAGCAAGCGCAGCATGCACGTCTCCATCAGTCTCCGCTAATGCCCGGAAGGCTTCACGGGAAGGAATGTCAACAAACAGTTCTTCGATCAACCAAGGGGCGATTGCATCCCATTCGTGAATGAGCAGTGAGATTGCAATGAATCCAGCGCCTTCGAGCGCCTGTTGCACCGGTGCGGCGAAGGTGGCGACCACTTTGCCACCGCGCTCAGCTGCCTTGACGAGGTCCGATGCAGACAAACCTGTGTGGCTCGCCACTTCACCGGCATAGAGACGACGAACGTTCGTGTCAGGGTGCTCGTTAATCAGCACCATTGCCTTCTCTGCCAATCGGGAGCGAGATTCGGGTGAGCGAAGCGGATGTGCATCGAACAGACGCTTGAGACGGAAACCAAGGAATGGCATCGCACCTGAGATTGCCTTGGCAAGCGCTTCAGGATCACTCTGTGCAAGTTCACCCGGGTCTTTGCCTTGAGGGAACTGCGCAACAGACACAGCAACGTCGTATTTCTTCTCCCACGCATAGAACTTTTCTGCAGCACCTTGACCAGCAGAGTCAGCGTCGAAAGCAAGGACAACATTTCGTGCGTAACGCTTCATGAGCTTGACATGCTCTTCAGTCAGTGCAGTTCCACACGTTGCAACAGCAGTTGCCAAACCGCTGATGTGGAATCCGATCACATCGGTGTACCCCTCGCACACGATGACGCTGTCTTCTTTCACGACGTTGCCCTTGGCCCAGTTCATGCCATACAACGTGCGCGACTTCATATAGATCGGTGTCTCTGTGGAGTTCTTGTACTTCGCCGGATCAGTAGACCCAGGGAGAATGCGTCCACCGAATGCAACCGCAGCGCCAGTCTCATCAAAGATGGGAAACATCACTCGCGCACGGAAAGAGTCTTGGAGACGTCCAGCCTTGTTGAGGAATCCAAGCCCCACCTCATTCAGCATTGCTGCCGGAGCATTGAGGGCCTTGCACAACTGATCCCAGTCATCTGGAGCCCATCCCAATTTGTACGTTCGAGCAACGTCCCCGGCTAGCCCACGAGAGCGTAAATACTCACGGGCTGCGCGGGCATCAGGCGCTTCTAGCAGGCGTTGGTGATACCACTCAACGGCGCGTTCCATGAGTTCTTGCAGTTCTTTGCGATGCTTCCGTTCACCGTTCCCTGCACCCGATGTGTAATGCAGCTCGATGCCCGCCTTGCTGGCGATTCGCTCAACAGCACCGACAAAGTCAAGGTGTTCCATCTGCTGGACGAAGGTAAAGACATCTCCCTTTGCGCCGCAGCCGAAACACATGTAACGACCTGTTTCATCATTGACACTGAAAGATGGTGTGCGCTCAGAGTGAAACGGACAGAGTCCCACTTGTCCGCGGCCTGCACGGCGAAGTTGAGCATGGGGAGAAACGATGTCAGACAGCGTGACGGAGGTCCGCACTTTCTGAATGTCTTCCTCCGCGATTCCCATGACACGAACATTAGTGCCAATGGGCCCTCCCTAAGACGGGCGACGATTTTCGATGATGGAGGCACCCACAGAAACAGCAAGAACGACGATGATGAAGCACAAAGACCACAGGGTGGACACATGCCAATCCCAGAAAAACGCCACAATCATCTTGAAACCGACAAAAGCGAGAATTAGCGCTATTCCACGCTGCAAGTATTTAAATTTCTCCTGGACATCTGCCAGCAGGAAATACAAAGCACGAAGTCCGAGAATTGCGAAAGCATTTGATGCCACGGCCAGGTATTGCTCACTCGTGATGGTCAACACTGCCGAGACAGAGTCCACGGCAAAGACGGCATCCGTGAGTTCCAAAAGGACAACGGCAGCAAACAACGGAGTGGCCACCAGTCGAAGCTTTGCATCACGGATGAATAGTGCTGAACCGCGAATCTCATCTGTTGAAGGAATCACTTTGTGAAAAAGACGCAGAGTTCTGCCATCTGATGGATTGAAATCCTTCTCATCGTCCTTGGTTCGAGACAACGAGAAAGCGGTGTACACGAGGAACAGTCCGAGAATCACGATTGCTGGCTCAAACACCTCTAAGAGAGCAATGCCACCAAAGATCAACACTGACCGAAGAACGACGGCACCCATCACGCCCCAGAACAGCACTCGGTGTTGATACTGCGGTGGAATTTTAAAATGCGCCAACAGCACTGCCCAGATAAAGACGTTGTCCGTACTCAGGCTCATCTCCATGAGATAACTACCGAGATACTCCCCTGTCGCATTGTCGCCGAATTGCCACGCAATGAACGCAGCAAACGTCAGTCCGCCACAGATCCAGGCAAAAGATTGAATGACCGCTTCACGTTTATCGAGCACATGCGCAGAACGGTGAACAACGAGAAGATCAATCAACAAGACAATGGCAAGGACACCGACCAGGAAGACCCAATGCCATGGCAGAACGTCAATGTCGACGTGCGCACTCTTCGAGCCAGATTCAATCGCTCTCGTAAAAAGATGCGCCAATGACACAGTGATCAGATGCTGCTTGTTGACTCAGGTGGAGACAAGTCCACCCCAATCGATGCACCACGAGCAACACGAGCCAGAGCACGAGTAAAGCCAATCGATGTCACTGTTCCCACATCATTGCCATCGGCCTGCAGTCGTGCACCCACACCAATTCCGTCACGCGACAAAGCAACGACTCTCACAGGCGCATTCGCCCCTCGAGAGTCCATTCGCTCCACAAGCTCTTGCCCTGGGTAGCACCCCTTCGAGAAACTCACGGCAACGCTGATTACCCCTGTCGTTGCAGGAATGTCGCCCACCAAGATGTCGAGACCAACACAAGGCCACTGAGCTTCAACGCGATACATATCAATGTGAGGAACTTCTGTCTCCTCGCCGACAACCGGCAAGTCAGCTACCTCTCCAATGACATCAACGGCATCATCGCCACCCCAGTACGGCACTGCTCGACCTGCACCCTGGCCCACTGCAGCTACTGCGTTGTCTCCGCGAAATGCTCGCACAGCCCAATCACTCACGCGCATCACGACTTTGGCGCGCAAAACAAAACGCTGCAGCCGAGTGATTAATGAAGCTCCGAGCCCCGCTTCGACATCAAGAGTAAAAACGGTGTCGTTATGGCGAGTCACACGCACAAGCGCAGTGACTTGACCCGTTGGTTCGAGCAACAGACTGTGAATACTGCTACCCACCGGAAGAGACGCAATGTCGTTTGCTAGTTGTGAATGCAAGAACGATGCCGCGTCGTCGCCTTCCACGATGACGACATCGCGGTCAATATCTGCCCACACAATTGCACTCATGCGTTTGTTCCTGCTTCCCGACGACGTTGCGTCATACGAACTGCTGCCGGAATAGTGGCTAACAACGCACCGACTTTGTTATGACACTCGAGATCTTCATCTTTCGGGTCACTATCGGCAACAATTCCTGCACCTGCCTGAAGAATTGCGCCCTTTCGCCCAACAAACATCGTGCGAATGGCAATGGCCGTGTCGAGATTGCCAGAAAAGTCCACGTACCCCACCACACCGGCATAAGGCCCGCGCTTGACGGGTTCGAGTTCGTCAATGATTTCCATGGCACGAACTTTGGGAGCGCCACTCACTGTTCCTGCAGGAAGTGTTGCTCGGAGAACATCAATGGGGCCAAGACCTTCACGAAGATCGCCCGACACCTGTGAGGTCAAGTGCATTACATGGCTATAGCGCTCTAGCGACATCAGTTCATCCATTGTCACCGAACCATATTGAGCGACACGGCCGACGTCATTGCGCGCGAGGTCAACCAACATGATGTGCTCGGCAACTTCCTTTGGATTCTCACGAAGTTCTGCGGCGAGCTTGCGATCATGCTCATCGGTCGTACCGCGCTTGCGCGTGCCAGCGATTGGCCGAGAAATGACTCGACCATTAATCAGCTGCACCATCGGCTCGGGTGAGCCGCCCACAATTGTGAGACCTGGCTGCTTCAAGAAATACATGTACGGGCTGGGGTTCACCTGCCGAAGGACGCGATACACGTCAAACGGATCTGCCTCAAGGTCAAGTTCGAAACGCTGTGCAAGCACGACCTGAAAGATGTCTCCCGCGCGGATGTATTCCTTAGCCACCTCAACAGCAGACTGATAACGACCATCAGGCATCGACGAACGCGCAGTCGGCAATTCTTCGCCAACGATTGGTGGTTCAACGGCGACGTACGGCAATGGACGCGCAAGATCTGCGACTGATGCATGGACACGAACAACTGCGGCATCGTATGCCGCGCCGATTTGTTCATCTGTCAGTCCCGCGACAGGAACACTCTCCAACATGTACACACGCTGGCGCCAGTGATCGAATGCAGCGAGAGAGCCGATGATGCTGATTGAGGCATCGGGAACACCACGATCGTCAGTGGGCACGTTCGGCAAGTTTTCAATTTCACGCACAACGTCATATCCAAGGTGACCCATGAGCCCACCTTGCAACGGCGGAAGATCCGGGAAGATAGGTGCGCGATAGATGCGCAATAACTCTTCCATCGCCGCGAGGATGCCTTGATCGAGAGGGACACTGGCGGGAATATCTCCGGTGGCCGTCAACATGCCATCACGTAAGGTCAATGTTCCGCGCGGCTCACGACCAACAAACGAATACCGACTCCAGCGCTCGCCGTGTTCGACAGACTCCAACAAAAAGCCATCACCGTCACCAACCAATTTGATGTACGCAGCAACCGGAGTCTCTAAGTCGGCAAGAAGCTGAGTCCACACCGGCACCACAGTGTGCTGGCGAGCGAGAGATATGAACTCATCACGAGATGGAGTGATTGCAGTGTTGAGCGACATTATTGATCACCGAATGATCGATAGAAACAAGAACGCTCACCGGTATGGCATGCACCCTTACCTTCTTGTTCGACAACAAAGAGAAGTGTGTCCCCATCACAGTCATAGAACGCTTCACGAACGAACTGACGGTCACCACTGGTATCGCCCTTACGCCACAGTTCCTGACGGCTACGGCTCCAGTAGACCATGCGACCCTCTGCAAAAGTCATCGACAACGACTCGGCATTCATCCAAGCCATCATCAAGATCTGGCCCGTCTGTGAGCACTGAGCAATCGCAGGCACGAGACCATCGCTATTGAAGGTGACAGCGTCTAACTGGTCGGCAGAGGGCACAATGACACGACCAACAAGTTCATCTGACATCTGATTCCGTCCTCTTCCACTGCCGACACTGCACCGTGTGTTCACAAGGCATCTGCCTTGCTGCGTTCACGCAACATAAGCACGGTACCGTCTGAGCCCGTGGGAGCCGAAACCGTTTACCTAGAAACCCTTGATGGAATCAGTATTGAGTCCGATGTTGTCCGCACGGACCAATATCCAGCACGCGCAGTCGTGGTGATTGCCCATCCACACCCCGAATACGGCGGGGATCGCTTCAACCATGTGGTGCGAGCGCTTCAGGACGCCGCAGCTGACCTCGGCTGTCATTCCATCGCCATTGATTTCAGAGGCGTCGGCAACTCCGGGGGCGTTCATGACAACGGTGATGCGGAACGCCTCGACCTCGCTGCCGCATGTGAACTTGCCGACATGATCGAACCCGATTGCCCCATCATCATGGCGGGCTATTCCTTTGGGTCAATCGTGGGCCTCAATGTCAGCAACCCCTTCATTGCCGCATGGCTCGCAGTTGCTCCTCCTCTGCCATTCATGACATCAACTCCCATCGCTGCGAATAATCATCGTCCAAAGTTCTTACTTGTCCCTGAACATGATCAGTTCATTTCTCCAGCACAACTTCGAGACGCAGTGTCGAGCTGGGTCAACACCACTGTGGTGGACCTTCCTGGTGTCGACCACTTCATTGTCGCCGATGGCCCTCGCGCATGCCGCCAGATTTTGGAAATGGCTCTGGACGCCATCGACTAAGAGTCAGACAACTGGACGCACACGAATACCGTGTGCAGACATCACATCTTTTGCTTCAGCGATGGTGTGATCTCCGAAGTGAAAAATTGATGCAGCCAAGACTCCTGTTGCACCACCGTCAGTGACACCTTCGGCAAGATGCTGAAGATTTCCAACCCCGCCACTTGCGATCACTGGAACATTGACTGCAGACGAAACTGCCTTTGTCAGAGCAATATCAAAACCGTCTCGAGTTCCGTCCCGATCCATCGACGTCAACAGAATTTCGCCAGCGCCGAGAGACACAGCGCGCTCTGCCCACTGCACGGCATCAAGTTCCGTCGCTGTGCGACCACCATGCAAATACACAGTCCATCGATTCTGAGAAGCATCCCACTTGGCATCGATTGCGCAGACAACACATTGAGCACCGAACTCTGCAGCAATATCCGAGATGACTTCGGGACGCTGCACAGCAGCCGTGTTCACACTCACCTTGTCAGCACCAGCGCGCAACATCTTTCGCGCATCAGCCACTTCTCGAATACCACCACCGACTGTGAACGGGATGAACACTTGTTCCGCAGTACGAGACACAACATCAACCATGGTTTCGCGACCATCAGAAGATGCCGTGATATCGAGGAACACAAGCTCGTCAGCACCTTGCAGGTCGTACCGTGCAGCAAGTTCTACTGGGTCTCCAGCATCACGAAGGTCAACGAAGTTCACGCCTTTCACAACACGACCATTGGTGACATCAAGACAAGGAATCACACGCGCAACAATGTCGGAGTTCACGACAGCACCTTCACAGCATCAGCCACGGTGAGCTTGCCTTCATAGATTGCTTTGCCCACGATGACTCCATCAAGACCAGCGACGCGAGCAAGTTCTTCGATGTGTGCCAACGTGCCGACGCCGCCACTGGCAACAACAGGAATGTTTGTTGATGCAACAGCACGCGCTAACCCCTCAACATCAGGCCCTGTCAACATGCCGTCGCGTGAGATATCTGTGATCACAAATGCAGCAGCATCAGGAAACTGAGACAAGAGGTCTTCGACTCGTAATCCGGACGACTCAGTCCAGCCATGTGTCGCGGCAATGCCGTCTCGGTGGTCAAGACCAACAGCAACGGGAATGATTTTTGCAACCACTGATACCAACGAAGGGTCGGCCACTGCTGCAGAACCCATCACAACCCGATTCACACCGGCATGGGCAAGAGCTTCGGCATCAGACACGCCGCGAACGCCGCCGCCTACCTGCAACTGTGCACGGCCATCCAATGCTCGAGCAACGTCGGCAATGATCGGACGATTCACTGGCTCTGCACTCTTGGCTGCATCGAGATCAACCATGTGTACCCACGTGGCGCCCTGGGCAACAAAAGACTCAGCCATCGCTACAGGATCTTCGCCATACACAGTGCTGTCGTCATATGCGCCTTGACGCAAACGAACCACTCGCCCACCCAATAGGTCAATCGCTGGATACAAGTTCACGATTTCACCGAGGCCACAAAATTGTGCAACAGACCTAGACCTGCCGTTGCTGACTTCTCTGGATGAAACTGAGTTGCAAAGACATTTCCTTTTCGGAATGCAACATTGAGAGTGTCGCCGTACTGCACTGTCGCCGCCACACAATCTGAATCACTCGGCACACCATGCAATGAATGAACGAAGTACATCCACGGATGATCACCTAAATCCTTGAACATCGGCTCATCGCGACGAATGTTCAACTGGTTCCATTGCATCTGTGGTCGCTGCACTGACGACGGAATCCACTTCACCTCGCCAGGAATGACCCCGAGTCCACGAGCATCAGGATCTTCTTCGCTGCCATCAAACAGCATCTGCATTCCGACACAAATGCCAAGGAATGGAACTCCACTGGCTGCCGCATCTTGTGCCACACCTTCGAGACCAACATCGCGCAGTGCATCCATGCATGCACCAAAAGCGCCAACGCCCGGCAACACCACAGCATCAGCAGCAGAGACAACTGCGGCGTCTTGCGTCAACACAGCATCTGCGCCAACACGCTCTAGAGCTTTCTGAGCAGACCGTAAGTTTCCGATGCCGTAGTCGAGAACAGCGACTCGCGGCCCTGCGGTCACGAAAGAACACCCTTGGTGGAAGGGACACCAGCCGAATCAACACGCACTGCATCGCGCAAACTGCGAGCAAGGCCCTTAAATGTGGCCTCGATGATGTGATGAACATTGCGTCCGGCCTTCAAATTGACATGCAATGTGATGAGCGCCGACGTCGCTAGAGAGGAGATCGCATGTTCAGCGAGCGATGGATCGAAGGCTGGGTTTCCCAAAGGAAGACATTCCGGCAATTCAACGTTCCACGCGACGAATGGACGACCACTGAGATCAAGAGCGATTTCTACCAGTGCCTCATCGAGCGGGTACGAGCCACTTGCAAAGCGACGCACACCGGCTTTGTCACCGAGAGCTTTGTGCAAGGCCTCACCCACACAGATGGCGACATCTTCGACCGTGTGGTGGGTATCGATGTGGAGATCACCCTTGGCCTGAATCGAAAGATCGAAACCGCTGTGACGGGCCAACTGCTCGAGCATGTGATCGTAGAACGGGATACCAGTACTGATATCGGCAATACCACTGCCGTCCAAGTTGATGGAGACTTCAATCGAAGTCTCCTTGGTGCTGCGAGAAATCAGGGCTGTACGTGCCATCTCTCTATTCTCGCCGCTCATACCCCCGACCTTGCGGTCAATTTGTTAATTCACGGTCAATTAAGCCACTGCAGAGGACATCGCAGCCAAAAATGCGCTGTTCTCGTCAGGCGTACCCACGGTGACACGCAGACAGCCTTCAAGGCGGGCCCAGGAACTGCAATCTCGTACCAAGATGCCAGCGGCCAGAAGGTCGGCCCACACGGCTTGAGCGTCCTTGCTGCGAGGACGGAACAACACAAAATTTGACCCGCTCGGCCATACCTCAATATCGAGAGCAGCGAGAGTGGACTCAATCCGTGATCGCTCTGATTTGATCAGCGCAACGCGCTCTTCCATCTCAGCTGTGAAGCCCAGTGCAGCCGTTGTCGCCGCCTGCTTGAACGAGTCGAGATGATACGGAAGTGCTGCAATCTCAAGCTGTGCAATCATCCACTTTGGTGCAACGACATAGCCCACTCGCAACGCAGCCATCGAGAGTGTCTTCGAAAAAGTTCGTGTGACTGCCAATGCTCGATCTTCTGACACCAAATCCATGGCAGACCAATCAGAGAACTCTGCATACGCCTCATCGACAACCACAACACCGGTGGCATGTTCCAATAGCACTTCTAAGTTCTCACGAGGTTCCACCAGCCCAGTGGGGTTATTCGGATTACACAAGAAGGTGACCGATGGAGCCTCACGCTGCATCAGGCGTTCGATTTCATGTGCATCAAGAGTGAAATCGGCACGACGTTCACCCACAACAACATCTGCGCCCGTCACACGAGCAATCTGTGCATACATCTGATACGTCGGCTCAAATGACGCAACTTTTCGTCCGTGACCGCCATATGTCAGCAAAATGGTTTGCAGTACTTCGTTTGAACCGTTGGCGACAAAAACATTCTCTGGTGACACACTGTGACGAGCAGCGATCACTGCGCGCAGTTCTACAGCAGCACGGTCGGGATAGCGATTCCAGTCAATTCCCGCAGCGACATCCGTGAGCATCTTTACCCAGCCGGCTGGCGGAGGAAACGGCGACTCATTCGTGTTGAGACGAATTGGCACATCTACTTGCGCCGAGTGATACCCCACCATCGCGCGGATTTGGTCACGGGGTTCGAAGATTGCCACGCAATAAACCTAGTCAGGTGCTCGTTAGGAACGAGCGAGTTTTTCAGCACGAATGAGAAGTCGCTCAGCAGACACCAGGGCTCGCTCTGCTTCATACATAGCACTCACGAGATCTTCATGATTAGGGCCCACTTCATCAAGGAGGCGCGCAACACGTGAGCGATAGCTACCGATGGCATCTGCGGCTGCACCCAGTTCGGCGCGAATTGTCTCGGTCATCACAGAAACGCTACTGCCCAAAGGTCACTTGGACTTTGACTTCGTCGGCAAGTTTGACGAAGGGCAGATGTCTTCCATCTCACAGATATCGCATTTCGGCTTTTTGGCATCACACACGCGGCGCCCGTGCAGAATCAATCGAAGGGAGAAACGACCCCATTCCGCCGGAGGGATAAAGGCATTCAACACTTTCTCCACTTTCACGGGATCCTCTTCAGTCGTCAGGCCCATGCGACGAGACAGTCGACCCACATGGGTGTCAACGGCAAGCCCAGGTAGGTCAAACACCACACTGCGTAATACATTGCCCGTCTTACGACCCACTCCCGGCAGTGTCACCAAGTCTTCCAATTCATGGGGAATCACTCCACCGAAGTTTTCAGTGACTACGCGACCCATCCCAATCAAGTTCTTTGCCTTGCTTTGATAGAAACCTGTCGACTTCACGATGACTTCAAGTTCTTCTTGATTCGCCTGCGACAAAGCCAATGGAGTCGGATACTTCTTGAACAATGCCGGTGTCACCATGTTCACCCGAGCGTCCGTGCATTGAGCAGAAAGAATCGTGGCTGCCAGCAACTCATACGGATTGCTGTGGTTCAATTCGCACTCTGCACCTGGATACAACTCTGCAAGCCGTGATGCCACTTCTTTTGCGCGCCCTGCTGGTGTTCTCGGCTTTCCCATGCCCACGAAGGTACCCTGACTGTGTGCGTTCACTCGAAATTAAGAGACACATGGACGCCGTTGCCATGGAAGAGGTGTCGGCACTCATTACTGCGGCATGGCGTGCCGATGGTGCCCGACCCCTTAATGACCACCTCTGGCTTGACCTGCGTGAAGGTGGCCGTCAGGGATTCGCGGGCGTCATTGCCCGAGACGACGCAACACAGCAAGTCGTGGGCTACTGCCAGGTCTCGCGTGGCAATGAATCATGGTCCCTTGACCTCATTGTCCATCCCGTGCATCGCTACGACTCTCTCGAGATAGCACCCGACCTCATTCGCTCTGCCCTCACGGTTGTCGCTTCCGAGGGTGGCGGCCATGTGCACTGGTGGGTCTTTGAGCCGAACAACATTCACCGTCAGTTGGCTGCGGAGGTCGGACTCCATCAGGGTCGACGCCTCCTGCAACTGCGTCGCTCTCTTCCGCTTCCGCAGAATGTTCTCTCAGAGATTGCAGATTTCGAATCATGTGCTTTCCGAGTGGGCATTGACGAAGCCGAGTGGCTCTCTGTCAACAACTCCGCCTTTGCACACCACCCCGAGCAGGGCGCGTGGACACCAGAGATTCTTGCTGGCCGAATGAGCGAACCATGGTTTGATGCAGACGGATTCAGGCTTCATCATGTTGACGATCACCTCGCGGCATTTTGCTGGACGAAAATCCACACCGACACAGAGACCCCCATGGGCGAGATCTATGTCATCGCCGTTGCACCATCAATGGCCGGCAAAGGCGTTGGCCGAATGATGGCAATCGTAGGTTTGCAGCACTTGGGGCAACAAGGAATTACGGAAGCCATGTTGTACGTCGACGCCGACAACGCTGCCGCGGTCACGATGTATTCCGCTTTAGGGTTTACCTCGCACCACGAAGAACATGCATTCGTCGGAGACATCGCACCAGGAGCAACATCGTGATCACATCTCTCTATCAACCAACACGTGATGAGATTGCGAGCATTCTCGAAGGTGAGCCCCGCTACCGCCTTGATCAATTGTGGTCAGGCCTGTACACCCAGTTTCAACACCCTGCCGACATCACTACGTTGCCAGCGGCATTGCGCACTCGTATCTCAAACGAACTTCCTGAATCACTCATCGAAGTCACACGCTCCACGAGCAAAGATGGCGACACCGTCAAGTTCCTGTGGAATCTTCTTGAAGGAAATCACCCCATTGAAACGGTGTTGATGTACTACGAAGACCGTGCCACCGTGTGCGTCAGTACACAAGCAGGGTGTGCAATGGCGTGCGGATTCTGCGCCACTGGTCAAGCCGGTTTCAACCGACATCTCACAACAGGCGAGATTGTGGAGCAGGTCGTTCGCGCTGCACGTGAAGCCGCTCTCCATTCCCGACGTGTCGACAACATCGTGTTCATGGGCATGGGTGAACCGCTTGCCAACGAGGCATCCATGTGGGCCGCAATTGAGCGCATTCATGGCGACATTGGAATCTCTGCCCGTCACATCACCGTTTCCACTGTCGGAATCGTGCCCGGCATCAAAACACTCACATCGAGACCATTGCCTGTGAATTTGGCAGTGTCCCTGCACGCTGCACGCAATTCGCTTCGTGATGAACTTGTGCCCATTAACCAGCGATACCCGCTGGAGATGTTGATGCAAACATGCCGTGATTATCTCTATGAGAAGCGTCGACGTGTCAGTTTCGAATGGGCAATGATTTCTACTGTCAATGACACTGATCGAGATGCACATGAACTGGCAGACCTCTGTTTGCAGCTCTCCCCTGCAGCGCACGTGAATCTGATTCCCCTCAATCCCACACCAGGTTGGCCAACAATTGGAAGCTCTCCTGCACGCGTGGAGGCATTTCAACGTCTACTGCGCAGCCTTGGTGTCAATGCAACTATTCGCCAGAATCGCGGAACTGAAATTGATGCTGCTTGTGGTCAATTAGCGGCTGGTCAACCGGTGACCATCCTGCCGAAGCAGTTGCGTTAGCGAAGGTACTTCGGGTTCGCCACGCGAACTTTGTCTTCAACGACAGGCCGAAGAACCTCAAGAAGTCGAGAAAAGTCAGCATCAAACTCGCCCGTACGAATTTTGTGCGACAACTCAGCATCCGAGGAAACACCTAGCCCTCGAAGAACTTCTTCGTGACGTGCTTCCATCGGTGCACCAAGTGCAATCTCGCGATCAACAATGTCGAGCATGTTCATGGCCACACGCACGTGAAAGGCAAGGCGACCATCAACGCCTGCCATGAGATCTTGTTCCATCCACTCCTTCACGGCTTGCAACAACTCGCTCGCGGTGGGTCGATCATGTGGTGCTGTCATTTCACCATCTCCGTGAGGTATTCAATGAGGTCATATTCGTTCTCGCACACGCGACGACCAATCGCAGCAAGCTCATGGCTGCGCGAGATGCCGCGAAGATGGGTCGTGGCCTGATTGATGCAGATGATTCCCCATTTCAATGTGCCCAGGACTTCCCACCAACGCACCGCATCAAAATCGGGACGCAGTCCAGATACCGCCTCATACGCATCAAAGAGTTGTTCGTATGAACCAATGCCAGCAACTGGTTGAGCACCACCAAACCGCCATGCGCGCACGCACAACCAGCCGAGGTCTTCCATGGGGTCACCAATGTGGGCAAGCTCCCAATCGAGGACGGCCGTCAGGCCTTGTGAACTCACCAAAACATTGCCTAAGCGAAGATCACCATGCACAAGTGTCTGGCGTACATGAGCAGGCCGGTGTGCATCTAACCAACGAAACGCAATCTCGAAAACAGGATGTGGCTCACCCATCTCATCCATCACGTTGCGATACATCGTCAACTGGTCTGACTGGTTCAACCCCGGCACTTCATCAGCCGATATCTGGTGTGTCCGTGCAGCAGCTGCACCAAGTTGAGAAGCCAGAACACCGCGAGCTTCAGTGAATTCTTCATCTCGTTGAATCTTTCGCGCAATGGACTCACCTTGCACAGCGCGAACAATCATGAACGGGCGCTCTAACTCTGTTGAATGTGATCCATCGACAACGAGCTCTGCCACGGGTACGCCGGCTCGATGAGCCGCGATCAATACCTGCGGCTCCAAACCCAATCCATCGGGACGGCCGGCCCGAACACGCTGCATCACGTAGTCGCCGCCATCAGCCGAGAGCATCCATGTCTCACGCGAGGCACCACCTGAAAGACGACGAAGGTTCGTTACCTCCGACGCATTCATGACACGAGCGATGCCCTGTTCCAGTTCGCTCATGCCCCCGCCTGCCATGCCCAACTTTGCCATGTTTGAAAGCTGCCCCCATTATCGAATGAAGAACAAAAAGCGCAGTGTTATGCGTTTTTCACCATTCGGACAAGTCCGGCTTTGCCCGCATCAACTTGTGAGGCAAGCACACGATCCAAGATTCCCGCGGTCCACAAAGTGCCGGCATAGGACAAATCGATTGTCACAGAAGTGCCGACCGCAGAGGGACTCAGCGACACTCGCATGACCCATGCAGAGTGTTGTCGATTGTCATCTTCATCGCGTTCAAATACGATGACACTGTCATCGTTCATCGTGCGGCGCATCCGCAATGCCTTTGATCGTGCAAAAACTCCGACCTTCGCACGCAACTCAACGGACCACACATCATTTGACACAGGAACAACCTGATGCACCATTGGCATCCACGAGGGGTACGCCGAAAGATCCTCAACAAAAGGACGAACGACATTGGCCTGCACCGGCAGATCAACCGAGGACGAATACTTCATTCCTTGTCATCCCGACGTTGTCCGAATGCTCGACCCATCAGGCGACCCAGAACAGGTGCATCGTTTTCTTCGTCTTCTTCATACGAGCCCGACAACCGTGGTGACCATGGAATTGCGCGTGTCTCATCAGGATCTGCAGCAGGCTCTGGGGCCTCTTGCACTTTTTCAATTTCAGCGAGCTCTTCCGCAATTGTCTCGAACAACGAAAGCTTCTTCTCATTGGGCTCAGTTGACTTCGCGGGTTTCGGTGGCTTCTTTTCTTTCTTGACTGGTTCTGCAGCGGGTAAGTCAGCGGGACGAAACAACTGTGGGATTGCCTGACGGCGATCATCAACAGACCAGCCTCGCGGCACAGAAAGAGCATCTGCATGACGACGACACAAACGACCAGCAAGCTCACGTTCCGGAAGAGGACGATTATCAATCCACACCAGCAATGCAGCGTTATCTATTCCGTACGAAACCTCAGCAGGTGCGGAACACCCAGGACGCTCACATAATCTCCGCACGCCGTAGAAACTAGTTCCGAACGAGGGACAGTGCGCTGACCTCACACAGATGTCAGCCAAAGAATGATTGGTGGGCACGACGGGACTCGAACCCATGACCCCCACGGTGTGAACGTGGTGCTCTAACCAACTGAGCTACGCGCCCTTACGGGACTGTCACAATACCGACGGAACCCTGTGTCCCCCACCCCTGCGCCTCGGGAGAGTAATCAACACACGCCTTTCCCATCCCTTGGCGGTCCAAATGACCCATGGTGTCTGAAGGGCAATCACGATCAAAGGCCACGAGTTCGCGGACACTCCCATCATGAGGGCCGTCACAAGACACTTCGGTCACAAACTGCTCACGGTCGATATCGACGCATGACCCAGCGGCGATCAATAAGTCGGGTGGAACGGGACCACTTGGTTTTGAGAATGCATGAAGTGACAGCACGCCAACAATGCCAAGAAATGAAAAGAAGAGAAACCCTCGCCACGGAAGTCGTACGGGGCCTGTCTGCTTCACACGATTGACGACATCGACTCTCTCTCGTTCGTTGCGTTCCGTCGTACTGTCATCAATTGGCGTGCGCTGCTGTCGGTCGTAGTTGAAACGTGAGACCGGATCTGACAACACTGACCATGCATTGTTGATTGCAGCCATGTCTGCAGCAGATGCATCTCTGCCCGTGACATCGGGGTGATGCAATCGTGCGAGCCGTCTGTATGCAGACCGAATGTCTTCGGGAGATGCCGTCGGCCTTACTCCGAGGACGTCGTAATGGGACCTGTTAGTAGCCATGTCGTACATCAACGAGACCGATGAGTTCATCGCCAGCTATGTACCGGTGCACATTCCCCGTAATGCGCTCTGACAACAACGGGACAGCCATCTCAGGAGTATTACCGACATGCGGCGTAATGATGCAATTAGGTAATCCCCACAGAGGATGATCATCAGGTAATGGCTCCGATGGGTCAGTCACGTCAATCGCTGCTCCTCCGATGATGCCGTTCTGCAATGCCCACACCAGATCATCCGTCACAATGTGTCCGCCTCTGGCCACGTTGATAATCCACGCATGTGACTCCATCAACTCAAACTCGGGACGTCCGATAAGACCAACAGTGTCTGGAGTCAGCGATAAAGCCAGGAACACAACATCTGCGCCAACAAGAGCATCGACCAAGTTCTCTGTTCCTACGACAATGTCGGCGCCCTCAATATGTTCAACGGTGCGGCGGACGACAGTGATGCTGCAATGAAAAGGTGTCAGTAACCGAATCAGTGATTCGGTGATGCCGCCACCACCCACGATGGTGACCGACGCACCCAGCAAATTGCGACCAACTGGCCCCGTCCATGTTTTTGCGCGTGCATATTCAGCAACATTGCGCAATCCAGCGAGCGCCAAAGCCAATGCATGTTCAGCAACAGGTTCGGCGTACACGCCCTTGCCACATGTCCAGATCCGAGAATCATCGATGACCGGAAGGAAACGCTCGACTCCCGCAAAGGGAACCTGAATCCATTCGAGATGATCATTCGCATCAATAAATGCCTTCAAACCATCTGCGTCACGAGCAGCTGTCCATACCGCTGCTGTCGCTTCTGAAGGATCCGAAATGATGCCGCCACCTGCAAGCACTGCATCGGTGATCCATGCCGGAGAAGTATCCGGCGCAACGGCTATTCGACCTTCCCTCGACACTGGTTACCTTTTTCGTTCCGAGCCAGTATTCAATCGACGTCGTCGTGATTCGATAATGAGGCCCACCACCATGATGGCGATGCTTCCCATCAGCAACATCGTGGCAAGCACATTGATCTGAGGAGGAATTGCGACGCGAGATGCACCGAAGATCTGGAGTGGGAACGTCACCAAAGAACCAGCGTTAAAGAAGGTGATGATGAAGTCATCAATGGAGAGCGCAAAGGACAGAAGCGCCGCAGCCAAGACTCCAGGGAGAATCAACGGAAATGTGACCTTCCAAAATGCTCGACGCGGAGTTGCACCAAGGTCCATCGCTGCTTGTTCAAGAGACCAATCGAAGCCCCGGATACGTGCTCGCAGTGTGACTGCAACGAACGACACTTGGAACATGACGTGAGCGATAATCACCGTCACGATGCCGAAAGAAACACCACGCGCGATGAACAGCGTGGCCAACGATGAACCGAGAACCACTTCGGGTGAAGTCAATGGAAGAACAAGGAAAAGATTGACGGCACCACTGCCCTTGAACCTGTAGCGGCTTAAGGCCAATGCGATACATGTTCCCAAAAGAGTGGCAATCAGTGTGGAGAAGAATGCGACCTGCAGACTCACAACGAGTGCATCAGTGAGCTCTGGGTGAGAGAACGGATTCGCCCAGTTCTTCAGCGTGAAGCCACTCCACACAATGTTGAATTTTCCTTCTGGGTTATTGAAAGAAAAAAGGACAATGACAAACACGGGGGCAAAGAGATACGCCATGGCTGCGCCCGCAACACCATTAATTGCCCAGCGCCCAACTTTTTGCTTTGTATCAAGTGCGCGTCTCATGTGAGGTCCTCAGTGCCCATGAATTTGGCATACACCAGAACAGAAGCGGTGATAATCGCCATGAGGACGAAAGACATTGCAGCAGCGAGTGGGTAATTCAACTGCACCAGGAACTGATCCTGAATAGAACTACCGATCATCGTGGTCTGTGGGCTACCCAAGAACTTTGCATTCACGAAGTCACCGGCAGCAGGGATGAACACCAGCAAACTGCCAGCAAAGATTCCCGGAAGTGACATCGGAAGAACTACTCGACGGAATGCACCTGTTGCAGATGTATAGAGGTCCATTGATGCATCAATCAACCGTGTATCAATCTTTTCCAAACTGACATAGATCGGCAGAATCATGAATGGCAGGAAGTTGTACGTCAGACCACCAATGACCGCAGCTGGCGTATTGATCAGTCGCCCATTGTCCATGATGTGGAGCCACTCCATCAGGTTCTCTAACTTCATCGTTTCCAGCACAGAAATGACAGGGCCAGAGTCAGACAACAAGTTTTGCCATGCAAGCGTTCTAATGAGATACGACGTAAAGAATGGGACGGCAATCAAACCCAGCAACAATGAGCGGTACTTTCCGCCACGGAAGGCAATGACATACGCAAGTGGGTATCCGATGAGCAATGTCAAAATTGTCGCGATGCCGGCATACAAGAAACTGCGGCCGAACTGCGGACCAAAATCTGTCAGTGCCCTGGAGTAGTTTCCCCACTCCCATGAGAACGATGGAGAGAAATCGAAACGACTCTTCTTACTCGACAGCGACATTTCCATCATCGCCCACAATGGGGCGAGGAAGAACAGACTGAGCCACAAGATTCCAGGTTTGAGCAACCCATACGGTGCCAATGCACGGCGAGTTTCGATGCCACCCATGATGGCGACCCAGATGATGCCCACTACCGAAGCAATCATCACACCGAACAGAAGCACCGCTAGTGCCCCAGTGATCAAATCTGCTGCAAGCGCAACGACGCCAATGGCGACAAGCACCATGACACCGAGCCCCACCCACTCAGGTCGTGAGGCAATGCGCTTGCGTGGAGTTCTCACTGACGAAGATGTTCCGAGAAACGCTATGCGCCGACGATGGACGAGAAACGCTCGTCGAACTTTGTTTCTTCAGCTTCCGAGAGGCCGCCCCATGTCTGGAGTCTCTTCACAGTTGCATCATCAGGGAACAACAATGGATTCTCTGCAAGTGCTGCGCCATCGGCACCCAGCTTGACGAGTTCTTCGCGAACACCCTTGACTGGTGACATGTACTGAACAAACGAAGTGAGACGTGCTGCGTTCACTGGGTCGTACAAGAAGTTTATCCATGACGAAACAGATGCCCCGTTCTCAGAACCCTTCATCCACACCATCGTGTCGTACCAGCTGGTACCGCCTTCTTCAGGAACGATGAACTTCACATCCGGGTTGTCTTTGCTGAGTTGAAGAACGTCTCCCGACCAGCCGACACATGCTGCAAAGTTGCCTGCAGAAAGATCCTTGGTGTACTCATTGCCCGTGAACGAGCGAATCTGACCGTCACTCTTTGCTTTTTCCAAACGATCGAATGCATTTGCAGCCTCGTTGAACGTGGAGACCTTTGAAATGTCCTTGCCTTCGGCCATCAAGAGAAGACCAATGGTGTCGCGCATCTCTGTGAGCACACCAATCTTGCCCTTGAATGCTGGGTCGAAGAGATCTTCTACCGACTTCAACTCACGACCAGTGACCTTCTGGTTGTATGCGATACCAGCAATACCGGTTTGGTACGGGAGGCTGTATTCATTTCCGTTGTCCCATGATGGGTTCTTCAAGTCATCACGAAGGTTTGCAAAGTTCGGAATGCTTGCCTTATCGAGTTTCTGCACCCAGCCGAGCTGAATTAAACGAGCAGCCATCCAGAAAGTAGGCGCAAGGATGTCTGGAGGAATTGTGTTGCCTTGGGACAATGCAGGCTGAATCTTTGCGAAGTACTCATTGTTGTCGAGGAATGCTTCGGTGTACTTGAAATCAATTCCAGTCTCTTTGGCGAAGAGTCCAACAGTCTCTTCATCCATGTATCCGGGCCAGTTCTCAAAGAACAATGTCTTCGTGTCGACTGTTGTGGAAGATCCACCACCGCAGGCTGCGAGCAATGTCGGCAATGACAATGCGCCTGCGCCGACGAGACCTGAACGCACCAGGAAATCACGACGTGAATATTTTGGTCCACTCCAAGTAGGCAGGTTATTTCGTGTTCCCATGATGTATCTCCTTAGGTTGTTCGTTGTTAGAGGGGTGAGAGGACGATGTAGCAGTGACTACAGCGCTGCCTCGATGGAATCGACGTTGGTAGAAGTGGAACCAGCAGTTTCCGGCCACCCTTCCAACACATATGGAGCAGAGGCGTGCCAATGCATGGACACCGTTTCTCCTGCAGAAGGCGCCTTCACACTGGTTCCAGCAGGAACGATTGCCGAAACTTCCGTGTCATTGCTTGTACGGCCAACAACACGGACAGACGAGCCCTGGAAGACAGTGTCAGTCACAAACACCTTCATGGCGCCTTCGCCACCGAGCACAACTTGTTCAGGACGAAGCATGACAGTGACTTGATTGCCTTGGGAGAGAGCGGCCGACGATGCACTATTGCCTGCTGCAACAATCACTTCTGTTCCGTCAAGAAGGAGCACTCGCGTTCCGCCGCCATCTGACGACACGATTGTTCCGGGAAGAAGGTTCGCCGATCCGATGAAGCCCGCGACGAACAAAGTCTCTGGCCGTGCATAGATGTCAACAGGGGCACCGACTTGTTCAACGCGACCTTCGCTCATGACAGCAATGCGGTCACTCATGGTGAGAGCCTCGCCCTGATCATGGGTCACGAAAACAAATGTGATGCCCACTTCGCGTTGAATGCGCTTGAGTTCGATCTGCATGGCCTCGCGAAGTTTGAGGTCAAGTGCCGCAAGGGGCTCATCGAGCAATAAAGCCGACGGATAGTTCACCAAGGCCCTCGCGAGAGCGACACGCTGCTGCTGGCCACCCGACAATTGGGCGGGACGACGTTGGGCGAATTCTCCAAGACGCACGACATCGAGCATCTCGCCAACGCGGCTCTTGACTTCTGCCTCAGGAAGTTTCTTGCTCCGTGGACCGAAAGCAACATTGTCGAAAACCGACATGTGAGGAAAGAGCGCGTACTGCTGGAACACAGTATTGACATTGCGCTTGTGAGGAGGGGTATGAGAGACGTCTTCACCCTCGAGGAAGACTTGACCTGCGGTGGGTTGTTCAAACCCAGCGATCATTTTGAGTGTGGTGGTCTTGCCGCATCCGGAAGGTCCCAACATGGCGAAGAACTCACCACGACCTATAGCGAAGTCGGCTTGATGGACGGCTATGAACGATCCGTACTGCTTGCGAACATTTTCGAGCTTTACAACGGGATCCCCGACGTCCATCCCACCTCCTTTTGAAACGGAGGAAAGGCTAACACCGGTGAAGTCAATGAAGCCGCCCTACTCACGGGTTCGGGAGATTTCTTCTGACTTTCACCTGACAGTCAGATTGCCTCAGTAGCCAGTCGAAGGCTCCTCGGACATAAGTTTGATGTGTGCCAACTCCCGCTGACAGCCTTCAAATCCCCAAACTTGAGTTCTTAATGGGCCATAACAGGGCAGAACGGCAACAACAGTTGCGTGCTGCGGCCAAGGAGAGCTGGATTGCTCGCAACGAGATTGGCTTCTCCGTCCTTACGTATGACTCGGTGATGGGTGTCCTGCGTGACAAGCGCTGGCACTCTGCCACTGGTCTTGTGGCACAGATGCAGGGAATTCGAGACGAAGACTTCGGTCGCCGTCGCCGGGTCTCCATCCTCAATGCCGAGGGCGAGGTGCATGTTCGCCTCCGCCGTCTCGTTGCTCCTGCCTTCTCACCGCGAAGTGCCGACCGCTTGCGACCATTCATGCGCGAGGTCATCAACACACTGGTCGACCCCATTGCAGCGAAGGGCGAAGCAGAGATTGTCGCCGACATTTGCGAGCCCTACCCCATTCCCATCATCTGCGAACTTCTTGGTGCACCGAAGGAAGACTGGCAACTCTTCAGCCGTCTCGCAACAGACATTCTGCGCATCTTCAGCGACAACCTCATTGAGATCATGCCGATGATTATTGCGGCACAAGACGAACTCAACGAGTACACGCGCGGTCTTATTGACCAACGCCGCAATGTTCCTCTTGACGACTTACTCACTGATCTCATCAAGTCAGAAGAAGCCGGAGACAAACTCACCACTGACGAACTCGAGATGATGGTTGAAGCAGTCATCGTGGGCGGCACCGACACCACCCGCAATCAGTTAGGTCTTGCTCTTGCCATCTTCGCGGAGCACCCAGAGCAATGGGAGATCTTGGCGAATGATCCATCATTGGCGCCTCGTGCCGTGGAAGAAGTGATGCGTTTCCACGGAGCCGTAGGCGGCACCATCCGTTTCGCATCAGAAGACATCGAATACAACGGCGTGATGTTTCCGAAGGGAACATTCATGAGCACATCGATGGCAACTGGCAACTTTGATGCGTCCGTCTTCCCCACACCAGAAAAGTTTGACATCACCCGCGAACCTGTGGGTCAACCACACCTTTCCTTAGGTGCAGGCATTCACTATTGCCTTGGCGCATCTCTTGCACGGGCAGAACTGCAAGAAGCCTTCGTCCTTCTCTCCCAACGCATGCCAAACCTTGCGCTCAATGGTCCTGTCGAATACAAGCCAACGGGTGTTGGCATCTTCGGTCCGGCATCACTCCCCGTTCGTTTCGACCCAGGGCACTAGGTTCACTACGCCCCCTATGAACAACAAGCCTGATCCGAAGCCAGAAAAACAACCGCCACGGCCAGGCACTGCGCGCGCAGCATTCTCGTATCCCGATTTCCGCATCATGTGGACATCAAACTTTTTGTCGAGCATTGGCACGTGGATGCAGAACGTTCTGCTTCCTGCGTACGTGTACGAGCGCACCCGCAGCGCATCCGTCGTCGGAATTTTTATTTTCGCTCAGCTGGGACCGATGCTGTTGCTGTCCATCCCTGCTGGAGTCATGGCGGACAGATTTGATCGTCGCAAGTGGCTCCTCTTCGCTCAAATTGTTCAAATGACCGGCTCGGTTGCCTTGGGAATTTGTGCCATCGCTGACTCGCCCATTTGGACTCTCTTCTTCGCTCAGATGACCGTTGGTATCGGCAATGCGATTAACGCTCCGGCATTCTCTGCTGTACTTCCGAGTTTGGTTCGCCCCGAAGACCTCGGTGGTTCCATCAGTTTGAGTTCAGCATCAGTGAATGGCTCGCGAGTGACTGGTCCCATTCTTGTGGCGGTCCTCGTCAGCTGGGGTGCCACAACAGGACAAGTCTTTATCTTCAATGCTGCGACCTATTTGTTTGTGACCTGGGCCGTGATGCGCATCACCCTGCCGCCCAACAACAACAAAAAAGAAGAGGGCATGAAAGCCCTGACCGGTGGATTCCGAGTTGCTCGTGAAAGAAAATCAATCGGTCGCATTTTGCTGACGATGTCGTCGTTCTCTCTCCTCAGCCTTGCGTATGTTGGCCTCTTCCCTGCCGTCGCCGACCTCACATTCGGCATTGAACCAAAGTCAGTCTCCTATAAGTGGCTCTATGCCACATGGGGAACTGGTGCACTACTCGGAGCACTCGCTATTGGCACAGTGTTTGCATCTGTCGATAAACGTCTCTTGGCTCGACGAGGTTTTCTCTCGTTTGCAATTGCAATGACAGCATTCGCCACAGTTCGTAACGTGCCACTTGCTTTCATCACTTCTTTCTTCCTCGGAATCGCTTACTTCGGTACGACCACTTCACTTATGACAGTTCTGCAAAGTCGCCTTGAACTGCAGATTCGTGCACGTGTGATGTCGTTGTGGTTCATGGCGTTTGGCGGAACCATTCCCATCGGCAACGTCATTTTCGGACCACTCATGGACGCAGTCGGATCACGGCCAGTGCTGTATCTCGGTGCAGTTTGGGCACTCTTCCTGTCGTGGTGGTGCAACATCGAGAAACTCGACCGCAAGTATCCGCTGCCTGCACCGGAGTGATGCCCCTGCGATGAATGTGGTGCGAACTAAATAAGTTCGTGCACGACTCGTTCTGTCTTTGAAGAACGAGAACCCTTCACCAGAACAACATGTGGGTGGTGAAATGCGAGTTCTTTGAGAGTTTCTTCGACCGACATTGCGGGCGTGCCATATAAATCTGTTTCAAGTCCGATGACCGTGATCTTGTTCGCCTGCGCAAAGTCCGCAACACGACGATGCGCTACTTCGGAATCGAATATCTCTGCCATCGCACCCAGCACAGCAAATCGCGTTTTCACTGGAAGATCTGCGATGACCTGAAGGGCTGCAAGCATGGAATGTTCATTTGCGTTGTATGAGTCGTCAAGAATTCGAAGACCATTCACTGCCTCTAGCCAGCACATACGTCCGGTCTCAAGTTCTTCGCGACCAATGCCTTTGACTGCATTCGAAAGAGTCATTCCGCATGCCAACCCAGCCGCAATTGCAGCCGCTGCATTAATCACCATGTGTTCACCGGGAAGCATCGGGGCTGCAGATGCCCTCTGATCCTTGAAGAAGAAATCTGCAGTGCACCGGCCATCTTCATCGGTCTCAGTGATTTCATATCGAACATCGGCATTGTGACTGCGACCAAAAGTGAGCACACGAGCCGCGGTACGAGACGCCATCGCGTTCACTCTTTCATCATCAGCATTGAGCACCGCCACGCCATCAGAAGGCAATGCCTCGATTAGCTCACCCTTCGCAATCGCAATGCCGTCTGGTCCGCCGACACGATCACCGTGGGCATCACCGACATTTGTGACAATTCCAATGTTTGGCGCAGCAATGCCACAGAGCCGGTCAATTTCGTGAAAGCCACGCATTCCCATCTCAATGACAAGTGCCTCAACATCATCAGGTGCATCTGTAATCGTGACAGGCACTCCGATGTCATTGTTGAGCGATGCCTCAGAGGCGTATACAGAAGAAAAGCCCGCCTGCAGAACGGCACGAACAAAGTTCTTCGTTGTGGTTTTTCCAGCAGAACCAGTGATTCCAATGACATGTTGCAAAGACTGTGCTCGCAGTTGCTCGCGTAGTGCACGACCCAAAAGCGCCAGTGCTGCAGTCGTGTCGTCCACCTCTATGCATGGCAATGCAGCCGATGATCGACCCCGAGAGACGATGGCAAAAGCAGCACCCTTCGACGCAGCAGAGTCAACAAAGTCATTTCCATCGCGCTCTGCCACGATGGCCACAAAGGCAACACCAGGCTTGATGGCACGCGAGTCAAACGAAAGCCCAGAGGCTTCAACATCGTTGCCCACAAGGGTTCCGCCCGTGATGTTTGCTACGAGCGAAGCTGTGATGCGCATGATTCGACCCTAGTGGCGAGTACCGTCTTATCGATGGACACCGCCCCACAACGAACAACACTCGTCGTGATTTATGGCGGTCAATCAGCGGAACACGACGTCAGTTGTGTCACTGCAGCCCATGTTCTTCGAGCAGCCGACCCACAGAAGTACAACACAGTGGCAATTGCAATTGGCAGAGACGGCTCGTGGTCAACACCACAGTTACCGCAGCTGCCAACCGGTGGCGCTAATCCTGCATCAATCCCCGAACGACTGACTGCATCGGGAGAGCCCACGTCTAGCAACGCGATCACTCATCTCGCTACTGGTGGCCCGATCGTCGTGATGCCTCTTCTTCACGGACCCATGGGCGAAGACGGCACCATGCAAGGTCTCCTCGAACTTCTTGACCTTCCCTATGTCGGTAGTGGCGTGCTTGCAAGTGCCGTGGCGATGGATAAGGGCATGGCGAAGAATGTTTTCTCCCATGCAGGCATCCCGCAGGTTCGCTATCGCGTGTTGCGCGAAGACATGATTTCTCACACTTCATTGGAAGATGTTGCAGCTGAGCTTGGCTATCCACTTTTTGTGAAGCCTTCGAACATGGGTTCATCCGTTGGCGTTACCAAAGCGCACGATGCAGCCGAACTGCAGGCTGCTGCATCTCTTGCAATCTCATATGACCAGTGGATCATCTTTGAAGAAGCTGTCACGGCACGTGAACTTGAAGTGGCAGTTATCGGTAATCGCTCACCACGTGCATCTGTTGTGGGCGAGATAAAGCCCGGCAAAGAGTTCTACGACTACGAAGACAAATACGTCAGCGATTCCGCAACGTTGATGATTCCGGCTCCCCTCTCTGCATCAGAGAGTGACGAACTTCGTTCGCTTGCCATCCGCGCCTACGAATCACTGCGCTGCGAAGGAATGGCCCGCGTTGACTTCTTCTACGAAGAAAATGGTCGTGGCTTCTTGTGCAACGAGATCAACACGATTCCGGGTTTCACACCTATTTCGATGTATCCGAAAATGTGGGAAGCAAGTGGACTTTCCTATTCCGCACTGATTGATGAGCTCATCGAACATGCACGCGAGCGACATGCACGTCGTAAGCGCAATACTGCGCGCTAGTCACTACCCAGCAGCAGGGATATTGATTGCTTGCCCTTGCAACAGCACCACTGACTGTTGATCGGGCCAATTGTTGGCATTCAGCAATGCAGTAATCGTGAAACAGGACTTGAACTTGTTCTGAATCAGCCACAGCGAATCGCCCGACTGAATCGTGTACGAACCAGCAGTATGGTTTTCGCAACCTGGTTTCATCTTCACGCCAGGAGCAGCAGTCCCACCGGCACCGGGATTATTCGGTGTTGGGTTCACAATCGCGCTGGCAGGAATCTTGATGACGGTGCCTGGATACGGAAACTGGCTGGGGTCAACCCATGCGTTGTACGCGAGCAAGGTTGTCACCGAGATGTTGTACTTCGATGCAACAGAAATTGGTGAATCGCCTGCCTGAACGGTGTACGAGGACTCTTGACCCACTGCGTTAGCCGGCAACGTTGTTGTTGTTCCTGGTGCAGTGCTTGCAACAGGCGGAATCGTGGCGAAGTTCGTGGGGGTCACGTTCACGACCGTGGTGGCAACGCCCAGTGTGTCTCCACCGCACGCCGAGCCAAACACACTGACCCCGACAATGCATGCAGCAACCGCGATGAAGCGACCGACTGATTGCTGTGAGGGGGTTTTCAACACGTCTCAACAGTAGAGCCTGACACCACCCGAATGGTGGCGCATCGGCCCTACAGAACTAGACCAAAGGACGAGCTGTTGGTGGAATCGGTGCAGGAAGTGAGGTTTCGCCCATCAATGCAAGGTCGACTCCAGCTGCGCATGCGCGACCTTCTGCGATTGCCCACACGATGAGACTTTGTCCACGACCCATGTCACCAGCAACGAAAACACCTGGCACAGTCGACTCGTAATTGTCATTACGTACAACATTGCCTCGTTCATCGAATGCGACTCCGAGTTGTTCCAACCAAGAACCTTTCTCAGGACCAGTGAAACCCATTGCCAAGAAAACAAGATCTGCAGGAATCTCGAGATCCGAGCCTTCCTTCTTCTCGAACTTGCCGTTCACCATCTCCACTTCGTGAAGAAGCAGTGCACGAACATTGCCATTGCCATCGTCGATGAAGCGCTCAGTGTTCACGCTGTACATGCGCTCGCCACCCTCTTCATGAGCCGATGTCACTTTGTACACGAATGCAAACTGTGGCCATGGGTTGCCAGATGACCGTGAGTCACTCGGACGAGGCATGATCTCCAACTGAATGACCTGCTTTGCGCCCTGACGTAATGCAGTCCCTAAACAGTCAGCACCAGTGTCGCCGCCACCGATGATGACGACATTCTTGCCCTTGGCATCGATGTCGTAAGTCGTTGCATCGCCTTCTTGCACCTTGTTCGCGATGGGCAAATACTCCATCGCTTGATGGATGCCCGTGAGTTCGCGTCCTGGCACATTGAGATCACGACGCTCGGTTGCTCCACACGCAAGAACAATCGCATCATGTGATGCACGAAGCACTTCAATGTCGATGCTGCCACCGACATCTGCATTGGTACGGAACTCTGTTCCCTCACCACGCATCTGCTCGAGGCGGCGATCAAGATGCACTTTCTCCATCTTGAATTCAGGAATGCCGTAACGCAAAAGACCGCCGATGCGATCTGCACGCTCGAGCACCACTACATCGTGTCCGGCACGTGTGAGCTGCTGTGCAACAGCAAGACCAGCAGGACCGCTACCAATGACTGCAACACGCTTGCCGGTCTTGATGGATGGAATCTGAGGAACAACCCATCCTTCACGGAATGCATGGTCAATGATCTCAACTTCTACTTGCTTAATTGCAACGGGGTCTTGGTTCACACCAAGAACACATGCAGATTCGCACGGAGCTGGGCACAGACGACCCGTGAACTCAGGAAAGTTATTCGTTGCATGCAAGCGCTCGATGGCCTCTTGCCAATGACCGCGATACACGAGGTCGTTCCAGTCAGGGATCAAGTTGCCCAGTGGGCAGCCGTTATTGCAGAACGGAATACCGCAGTCCATGCAACGTCCTGCTTGATGGTTCAACTTGCCAGCATCAAACGGCTCGTAGACCTCTTTCCAGTCTTTGAGTCGCAGTGCGACAGGGCGTCGTGTTGGGCCAGTACGACCCCACTGAAGAAATCCGGTTGTCTCACCCACGTGAAGCCTCCATTACTCGATTTGCTGTTTCTGCTTCGTCAAGGCCTTCTGCTTTTGCAGTCGCCATCACCGCGAGAACTTTCTTGTAGTCACGAGGCATTACCTTGCGGAACTTTGCCACTTCGACTGTCCATGCATTCAGAACACGTTCCGCCACTGCAGAACCTGTGAACTCACCATGACGTGTAATCGTTGCGCGCAACCATTCGTCGTCATCGCCCGTTACTGGTTCTACTTCCACCATTTCGTAATTGACATTGGAAGCAAAGACGCCATCTGGGTCGTACACGTATGCGATACCACCCGACATGCCTGCTGCGAAGTTGCGACCTGTCGCACCAAGCACAACAACACGTCCACCGGTCATGTACTCACATCCGTGATCGCCGACGCCTTCCACCACCAAGGTGGCTCCGGAGTTACGAACAGCGAAGCGCTCACCTACTGTGCCGCGAATGAAGATCTCTCCACCCGTGGCACCGTAACCAACGACGTTTCCGGCAATGACATTTTCTTCCGCAGCAAATGGCGCATCGCGATGCGGATGCAAGATGAGTCGTCCACCAGAGAGACCCTTTCCGACGAAGTCGTTTCCGTCACCTTCAAGGCGCATCTGAATACCCGCTGGCACGAATGCGCCGAAGCTTTGACCAGCCGCACCTGTGAAGTGAATGTCAATCGTTCCGTCAGGAAGACCAGAACCACCCCATGCCTTCGTGACTTCGTATCCAAGCATCGTGCCCGTTGTGCGGTTCACGTTCATAATGGGCATCGAGATCTTCACAGGACGCGCATCAGCTATCGCGTCTTTCGAAAGAGCAATCAGCTGGTTGTCCAATGCTTCTTCAAGACCGTGTTCTTGACCAACAGAACTAAACGGAGTTTGTCCGTATGGGTTCTGAGGCACTTCGAGAATCGGAGCGATATCAAGGCCCTTGGCCTTCCAGTGATCCACTGCCTTCTTGGAATCGATCATTTCAACGTGACCAATTGCTTCTTGCAGTGTGCGGAAGCCCAACGCTGCAAGATTCTCACGAACCTCTTCAGCGATGTACTCAAAGAAGTTCACAACGAACTCTGGCTTGCCAGAGAAACGAGCGCGAAGTGTGGGGTTCTGCGTTGCAATGCCAACTGGACATGTATCGAGGTGACACACGCGCATCATCACGCAACCACTCACCACGAGTGGTGCTGTTGCGAATCCGAATTCTTCTGCACCGAGCAAGGCAGCAATCACAACGTCGCGTCCGGTCTTCATCTGACCATCGGCTTGCACCACGATGCGGTCGCGAAGACCATTCAACATGAGTGTCTGCTGAGCTTCAGCGAGTCCGAGTTCCCACGGCGCACCAGCGTGCTTCAGCGATGTCAACGGCGATGCGCCGGTGCCACCGTCGTGACCCGAGATGAGAACAACGTCGGCCTTGGCCTTACTCACACCTGCAGCAACAGTGCCCACGCCGACTTCAGCAACAAGCTTCACGTGAACGCGTGCCGTTGGGTTGGCGTTCTTCAAGTCGTGAATCAATTGCTTGAGGTCTTCAATGGAATAGATGTCGTGGTGCGGTGGCGGGCTAATGAGACCAACACCAGGAGTTGAGTGACGTGTCTTTGCCACCCATGGGTACACCTTGTGACCAGGAAGCTGTCCACCTTCACCAGGCTTCGCACCTTGGGCCATCTTGATCTGAATGTCATCAGCGTTCACCAAGTATTCGCTGGTCACACCAAAGCGGCCCGATGCGACCTGCTTAATTGCAGAACGCTTCGAGTCACCGTTTGCCATCGGCGTGAAACGCTCAGGATCTTCGCCGCCTTCACCAGTGTTGCTCTTGGCGCCTAAGCGGTTCATCGCAATCGCCAAGTTCTCATGTGCCTCTGCCGAGATGGAGCCATAACTCATTGCACCTGTCGAGAATCGCTTCACGATCTCGGAAACTGGTTCGACTTCATCAATAGAAATGGCAGGCCGAACATCAGTGCGGAGCTCGAAGAGACCACGCAATGTTGCAAGTCTCTTTGATTGGTCGTCGACATCAGCGGTGTATTGCTTGAATACGTCGTAGCGGCCAGAACGAGTTGAGTGCTGCAAGCGGTACACAGTGTCCGGGTTGAAGAGGTGATACTCCCCTTCACGACGCCACTGGTATTCCCCGCCCACTTCTAACTTGCGGTGTGCGCGCAAATCAGGACGCTTCGGATGTGCTGTTGCATGACGCGTCGCCACTTCAGCTGCAATCTCATCAAGGCCGATACCACCAAGGCGAGACACAGTGCCCGTGAAGAACTCTTCAACGAGATCGGTTGCCAAACCAATTGCTTCGAAGATCTGTGCACCTGTGTATGACGCAACAGTGGACACACCCATCTTCGACATGACCTTCAAGACGCCCTTACCAGAGGCCTTGATGTAATTCTTCACAGCCTTGTGTGGATCCATGCCACCCAAGCCATACATGCCGGTGTCGTTGTCGGCAGCGATCATTGTTTCGATGGTCTCGAATGCGAGGTACGGGTTCACCGCGCCAGCACCAAAGCCAATGAGCAGTGCCATGTGATGCACTTCGCGCGCATCGCCACATTCAACAACAAGACCAACTTGCGTACGAGTCTTCTCGCGAATGAGGTGGTGATGCACTGCGCTTGTCATCAACAATGACGGAATCGGTGCAAATACTTCGTCAGAGTTGCGGTCAGACAACACAATGATGCGTGCACCATTCGTGATTGCTGCACTCACATCTGCGCGCAGTTTGTCGAGAGCAGTCCGAAGACCAGCACCGCCATCAGCCACGCGATACAAACCACTGATGACGACTGCTGCTAGCTGTGGCTGTGTCGCATCGTCATTGATGTGGATGATCTTTGCGAGATCATCGTTGTCAATAATCGGGAACGGTAATGACAGTTGACGACAGCTGTTGGGACCAGGCGACAAGAGGTTCGCCTCGGGGCCAACGCTTGTTCCCACTGCAGTCACGACTTCTTCACGAATCGCGTCGAGTGGCGGGTTGGTCACCTGAGCAAACAACTGCTGGAAGTAGTCGAACAACAAACGTGAACGTGCCGACAACACAGCAATAGGCGTGTCGGTACCCATGGAACCAAGTGGCTCCATGGCGTTCTTGGCGGTGGGCGCAAGGATGATCTTGAGTTCTTCTTCGGTGTAGCCGAACATTTGTTGCCGGCGAGCGACGCTGTCACGACTGTGAACAATGTGCTCACGTGCAGGCAACTCATCAAGATGTGTCACGCCCTGCTCAAGCCATTCTTCGTATGGGTGCTCGGACGCAAGTTCCATCTTCACTTCATCGTCATCAATGAGACGACCCTGTGCTGTGTCAATGAGGAACATGCGGCCGGGCTGCAAACGACCCTTGCGGATGATTCGTGATTGATCAATGTTCAACACGCCTGCTTCAGACGCAAGCACAACGAGGTCGTCCTTGGTGATCCAGTAACGGCCGGGACGAAGACCATTGCGGTCAAGTACTGCACCAATCAGTGTTCCGTCGGTAAAGCACACGTCAGCGGGGCCATCCCATGGCTCCATCAACGAAGAATGGAATTGGTAGAACGCACGCTTCTTTGCGTCCATGCGGTCATTGTTTTCCCATGCTTCGGGAATCATCATGAGCAATGCATGCGGAAGCGAACGGCCGGCGAGGTGCAGAAGTTCCAACACTTCGTCGAAGCTTGCAGAGTCCGACATGCCAGGTGTGCAAATGGGGAACGCGCGCTCAAGACCAGGAATCAAGTTGCTAGCAAGCAATGCTTCACGTGTGCGCATCCAGTTGCGGTTGCCCTGCACCGTGTTGATTTCACCGTTGTGCGCAATAAAGCGGTATGGGTGAGCCAGTGGCCATGATGGAAAAGTGTTTGTTGAGAAACGGCTGTGCACCATTGCAATCGCCGATTCCATGCGCTCGTCGGAGAGATCAGGAAAGAACTGCTCTAGTTCTGGCGTAGTGAGCATGCCCTTGTACACAATGGTGCGAGCAGACAACGATGAGAAATACGTACGCATCGTGCCGGTGAGCTCATGCTCAATGCGCTTGCGTGCAACGAAGATCTTGCGGTCGAGATCAATATCGGAGGCACCTGCAGGATCATCAAGGAAGAACTGACGCACGGTGGGCATCACGGCACGAGCCGATGCGCCAAGACAATCAGGGTTCACAGGAACATCGCGCCATCCGAGCGGACGAAGTCCTTCTTCGGTGACAATCTTTTCAACAGTTGCAACTGCAGTAGCAACATCCGCAGCAGCCTGCGGAAGGAAGGCAATACCCACTGCATACGAACCAGAAGCAGGAATCTCGAAGCCAGCAACTGCGCGCAAGAACGCATCAGGAATCTGAATGAGAATGCCAGCGCCGTCACCAGTGTCTGGCTCTGCACCTGTTGCACCGCGGTGCTCCATGTTTGTCAGTGCTGTGAGACCAAGCGTCACGATCTCACGGCTGCGAACACCCTTGATGTTGGCGACGAAGGACACGCCACATGCGTCGTGTTCAAACCGAGGGTCGTAGAGACCGTGGGCAGCGGGAAGATCTGGGTTCATGAGCGTCGAGTCCTTCAGGAACCGTGCAGGGCACGGCGGAGAATGAGATTGTTCTCCCGGGGCGACGCTGACCCGAGCATTGCAAGGCTACCCATGCCCGCCCTGGCTTACAAAGGAATTAAAGAGGTGTGACCTCTATTCAGGCCCTACTTGGGATCGATGTACGCCGGAGCGCGCTTCTCGAAGTCGCTCATCACGGCTTCGCGCTGGTTGTGGCCACCAACGAGGCTGCCAATGATGCGGCGTTCGGCGGCGAACTGGGCAGCAGCGAAATCCATGGTGAGACGGTTCAAGAGCTCCTTGGCTCCGCGCACGGCATCGGGGCTGCGCTTGCAGATTTCCTCTGCATAGGCAAAGGCATCCTCGCGAGGGGTCTCTGACAAGCGGGTCACGATGCCAATCTCGGCAGCCTCGCGGCCATCAAAGATGCGAGCGGACAACACGATGTCCTTCATGATGTCGGGGCGAACGAGACCCTGCATGAGCACGGTTCCGGCCATGTCGGGCACAAGACCCCAGTAGGTCTCACGCACAGAGAACTTGGTGTCAGGGTGAGCAATACGAATATCGGCACCAAGAGCGATCTGGCATCCGCCACCCAATGCATGACCATGAACGGCTGCAATCACGGGCACGGGCACTTCTTGCCACACCCATGCCGATTGCTGACCAAGGTGCGTGATGCGGTCCCCCGACATGTCGGAGGCTGAGGGCTGGCGCTCGCCGCCCGAGTTGTTGCCACCACCGGCCATCGCCCCCATGGAGGCAAGGTCGAGACCCGCACAGAAAGATGCGCCTTCACCAGAGACCACAACGGCGCGAATCTTCTTGTTCGTCTTCAGCGATTCGCCGGCGTCAACGATGGCTTGGAATTGCTCACCGTCAAGGGCGTTGCGCTTGTCGGCACGGTTGAAACGAACGTCGGCAATGCCGTCGGAAATGGAGATAGTGACTCTGTCGCTCATCTCGACATCTTGTCACGCTCCCAAGTGACTGAGGGAAGCGGACCCGTGGCAGACTGCTTTCATGCAATTGAACCTTTCAGCAGACGAAGTCCTCAAGACAACCCGCAGCGTGCGCAAGCGCCTCGATTTCGACAAGCCAGTCGAGCGCGAGATTGTCGAGGAGTGCCTCGAAATCGCATTGCAGGCCCCAACAGGCTCGAACAGCCAGGGCTGGCACTGGATCATCATTGAAGATGCCGCAAAGAAGAAGGCACTTGCCGACATCTATCGCAAGAACTGGGCACTGTACGCAAACATGCCTGGCCGCGAATACGGCAGCGGCGACACACGTGGCGAGCGCATGGGTCTTGTTCGTGACTCCGCTGGCTACCTCGCCGACAACTTTGAGAAGGCACCACTTCTCATGATTCCGTGCATCGACGGACGCCTTGACAACTTGCCATCGTTCGCCACTGCCGGCGCATGGGGCTCATTGCTTCCCGCAGTGTGGAGCTTCATGCTCGCATTGCGTGAGCGTGCCATGGGTTCTGCATGGACCACCATCCACCTCATGAATGATGGCGAGAAGGAAGCAGCCGAGTTGCTCGGCATTCCATACGAGAAGGTCACACAAGGTGGGCTCTTCCCTATCGCATACACAATCGGCACCGACTTCAAGCCCGCCAAGCGCGAGCCACTCAGCAAGGTTCTTCACTGGGACAAGTGGTAGTCGCATGACTTCCCCCGTCACATATGCGTTGACCGACGGCATTGCTGTCATCACGATGGATGATGGCAAAGCCAATGCAGTGTCACTCACATTGCAAGCAGGCATCAACGAAGCACTTGATCAAGCAGAGAAAGACGGCGTACCTGCCATCCTGACCGGACGTCCCGGCATCTTGTCTGCTGGTTTTGATCTCAAGACACTTGCTGCCAGTGGCCAACCAGC
>CAEZWJ010000011.1_pt1 | contig 38107 bp, 44 predicted proteins | sample 7264931 | NCBI WGS metagenome assembly CAEZWJ01 (sample SAMEA6813876, study PRJEB35770) | freshwater metagenome | biome: Freshwater; feature: Freshwater reservoir; material: water | place: Czech Republic | collected 2017-06-27 | depth 0.5m m | reverse complement strand
TACAAAAGAGAAGAGGGGGACTTGCGTCCCCCTCTTCTGCACTCCGAGCCGGTTGGTTTTTTCGCTTAAAAGAGCGAAAGAAGAATTACTTCTTCTTTGCTGCCTTCTTACGGGCGGCAGGCTTGCGCTTTGCAGCTGCCTTCTTCTTTGCTGGGGCTGCCTTCTTGGCTGCCTTGCGCTTAGCTGGGGCTGCCTTCTTGGCTGCCTTGCGCTTTGCTGGGGCTGCCTTCTTAGCAGCCTTCTTCTTCTTTGCAGGGGCTGCCTTCTTGGCTGCCTTCTTCTTCTTTGCAGGAGCCTTCTTAGCTGCTGCTTTCTTCTTGCGTGCAGGAGCCTTCTTAGCTGCTGCTTTCTTCTTGCGTGCAGGAGCTTTTTTAGCTGCTGCTTTCTTCTTTGCTGCCACTTTAGTTTCCTATCGTTGGGTAAGTGGTTACTTACGGTTTGGGTTCAGCTGAGCTTTTAATGTTGAGCTCGCTGTGAACTTCATCGCAGTTGAGGCGGGAACCGTTACTGCCGCACCCGTTTGTGGGTTGCGACCGGTGCGCTCCTTGCGAGCAGTGGTGCTGAACGAGCCGAAGCCCGGCCATGCCACTTTTTCGCCCTTCTTGGTAGAAGCAACTACTAAGTCAAAGAAAGCTGTGAGAGTGCGCTCGGCGTCTGCCTTCGTGCACTCAGCTTGCTTTGCAATCTCTTCGATGAGTTCTGCTTTGGTCATTGTGTTTCCTCCTCGGAATCGGAGTGGTTGGAATAAGTTGAGTAGCAAATTTCAACAATTGCAAGCATTCGATTACTTGCAAATGCAACTATCTCGTTTTTGGGAGAAATCGCGGCGACTGATTTGATCTCGATCACACGCGCGCGCCAGGGCGAAAATTTTGTGATCACTGTTCATCGGAGCGACAACGTTTCACCGCATCGCACTTCTCCTCGCGCAATGATTCTTCTGCCCAGAATCTCATCAAACTCAATAATTGCAAGGGTTTCCCGAGGTCTACTTTTCAAAACCTCTTGTGGATAAAGGGTTTTTGATATTTCACTCATCATTGAATCTTCGCAATCCCAAGCGCCGCAAGGGCTTCATCAATATCGGTTGTTCACAGCTTTTTCGGAGCGTGATGAGTGTCACTTTTTCGTCTGAAAAAAATTTTAAAAAATTTCTGAAATATCCCTCAAAAATCTCTTTCAGAACCTTTTCGAAACAAAAAGTTCACTTCGATATCCACCACTTCACATCTCGCACGGTGAATGATGAAGACATCGATCATGTTGCGGAGCAGATCGGTGCAGACGTTTGGTCACCACGTGGGACAGCGTCGAGCACCTCGAATTCTGAGTCTGTTGTACGCACGCGCATCGTTATCGACACATCAGTTTTGATTGCTGATCCCGGATGTCTTCATTCATTCCCCGGTTGCGACATCGTCATTCCGCTCACAGTCATCGAAGAACTTGATGGTTTGAAGAGTCGCCCCGATGATGTTGGTCGTTCTGCTCGTACCGCACTTCGCACAATTGAAGATCTGCGTAAAGGTGCTGGTGGATCCATTCATGAGCCCATTCCTTTGAACTCAGAGCCCGGTGGCGCCACTATCCACATTGAAGTCAATGGCATCCAGCGCGACAGACTCATCGAAAACGGCCTGAATCCAGAGATTCCTGACAACAGGATCATCGGCGCCGCCCTCGGCCAATCACGTTTCGCACCCACACAAGTCATTTCCAATGACGCGGGGTTACGTATCAAAGCAGCGCACCTCGGTCTTGTTGCTGCAGAGCATCAGCCCGTTGGCCGCGCCGCGAACACTCGCCCCATGGGATGGTTCACTCTTGATGTCTCCAGCGAGATTGTGAACTCGCTCTACAACAACGGCGAAGTTCCTACAGATGCCTTTGGTGGAAATGCAGAACTCGTTGTGAATGAATTCGCAGTGGTGCGATCGGGTTCCCAGTCTGCTCTCGTGCGTTGCAACGGCGAAATGACCGAACTTCTCTCAGCAGCATCTCCCGAAGCATGGGGCCTGCGAGCGCGCTCTAAAGAACAGCGTTTCGCACTGGAACTCCTCATGGATCCTGATGTCAGTGTGATTGCCCTTGATGGTCGTGCCGGTACCGGCAAGACGGTGATGGCAATTGCCGCTGGCCTCGAGCAAGTCGTCGAGAATCGCACCTACGAAAAACTCGCTGTGTACCGGCCCTTGGTCCCGGTAGGCCGTGCCGATGTCGGATTCCTCCCCGGTGGGCTTGATGAAAAGCTCGATCCGTGGATGTCCGCCATTCACGATGCAATCGTTGCCCTCACAGACCAGCGCAGCAGCCACGATGCCCGCCGCTTAATTGAGGATTTCACTGCACGTGGGCAACTCTCTCTCGAATCCGTCACATTCTTACGTGGTCGCTCGCTCCATCGTCAGTTTGTTGTCGTGGACGAAGCACAAAACCTTGAGCCCACAACGCTCAAGACAATCCTCACGCGCATTGGTGAAGGAACAAAAGTCATCTTCACCGGAGACACCAGCCAGATTGACGCTCCTTACATGGGCGAGTCCAACAATGCCTTGGCGGTCTTGATTCACGCCTTTGCAAACCAAAGCTGTTTCGGACATGTGACGCTTGCTTCATGCGAACGCAGCGAAGTCGCAAGTCTCGCCGCCGAACTTCTGTAGTGCCTGTGGCACAATTTGTGCATGGCCTCTACTCCTGAAGAACTCGTCAATGAATTCATTGCTGCCCTCGTCGCTCGAGATCTCGACCGTGCAGCTGCAATGGTCACCGATGACTTTGAATACGACAATGTGCCGATGGGCAAAGCGTTCGGTCCACAAGCTCTCACCGACACCTTGAGCGGATTCTTCGGAATGTGTACAGGAATTGACTGGAGAATCTTGCGTCAAACTTCTTCGGGTGACCTTACAAAGGGCACCGTCCTCAACGAACGAGATGATCGTGTGGAGATTCATGGCAAATGGGGAACGCTGCCCGTTGCAGGAGTGTTCGAAATTGAGAACGGCAAGTTCACGTTGTGGCGCGATTACTTTGATCGACATGCAATCGTTGATCTCATGACACCACCGACTGCATAACACCACGTGTTTTCCCTACGTTGCATCACCCTGCGCTTACAGTTTCACTTATGACAAACAACAACGAACAAAAAACAACATCATCAATGCGTGATGTGTCATTCGCAGTTGTCGATTTTGAAACCACAGGAATAGATCCTGAAACAGATCGAGTGATTCAAGTGGCTGCCATTGTCATTAACGGTGAGGGCGAAATAGTTGAATCCTTCGACACCGTTGTTCGGCCAGAAAACCCTGCCCAGTACACACACGGGGCTGAACATGTGCACGGAATCTCAGTGGAGCAAGTCGCCCAGGGTATGCCTCTTCGCGAAGCTCTTGAAAAAGTGTGGACCATCAGCAAAGGCAACGTCTTCACTGCCCATAACGCCATGTTTGATATCAACTTTTTGCATGCCGAATCTGCGCGAGTTGGTCTCGAGAACAAGATCGACACATATGTCGACACACTCGCGCTCGCTCGAAGAACCGACCAGGACCGCACCCGCAAGCATTCACTGCATGCTTTGTGCGAGCACTACGGCATCGACCACGAAAATGCCCATGAGGCAAAATCAGATGCCACCGCAACTGCCGAATTACTCATCCATCTCATGCGCGAGATGGATGTTCAGAAACCAGATCAGTTGCCCGACCTGTTTTCCTAATCACTTCTTGTTGTAGTTCGCCAATACTTGCTTGGCAACCGTCTGCTGAAGACCTGACATGTTGGTCGGCTCCACAACCTTCACTAAGCCTCCGCCGCGCAAGAGCAAGCGCCCCAGCCAATGCTCGCTGTTGACAACCATCTCCACACGAAATGACCCATCAGCATTCTCGGTCAGCGAACGACAGGGGTAGCTCTCCACTACCCAGCCGGCCTCGGCAGCAACATCAAGCGTCACCACTAGCTTGTCCGCAGCGTCAGCGAACCACGACGGCACCTGCACTGGCTCTGCAACGACAGGAACAAAGATGCCCGTGTTTTCCACGTTGCGAATACGGTCGACACGGAAATGGCGACGATCTCCCGATGCATCATCATCGGCAGCGATGTACCAATGGCCACGGTCAGTAAAGACCGAGCGCACGGTAACAAGACGATCTGATTCTTCGTTACGTGCCGGAGTCCAATACGTCAATCGCAGACGCTCCCCTGTTTGCGATGCGTCCGTCACGTCATTCAAAAACTGTGGAGACTCAACGTCGACGTCAACAATGCCCTCACCCAAAATTTTGCGCAACTTTTTCAGAGCATTCTTCAAGTCTTTGCCGCGAGTAAACCCAGGCATTTCTTCAGCTGCTGCGGCAAGGAGACTGAGACCAAATGCCTCGGATGATGTGAGTTCAAGGCGACGTTCAAAGTACTTATTGGGCCCTACAAGGATGTAATCCTCGTCGATGTACACCTCTGTGAGTTCATACGGAGAATACGGTGGCAAGCCACACATGGAAGCCAACTCAATGTCTTCGATGAGGTCAGACTCGCTCATATTGAACTGCTTTGCCATATCGGCAATAGCAACGCGCTTGCGCTGCATCAGCCATGGCAACATCACCAAGAGTCCGCGGACGCGGTCTTCTGCACTTCGGGGTCCACGCTTGCCGCTCATTGGGCACCTCCTGCCATGCGCTGAAGATCAGCAATGATTTCTTGACGCACCGATTCAGGTGAAATGACTTCTGCACGGTCAACCATGGCAAAGAGCCATGACTTGAAGGCGGGACGATTGCCGCTCGCCACTTCGACATCGATGGAACCATCTGTACGGCGCGCCACCACTGCGTCCTCACCCAACTCACGCACGACTGCGGGAGCCACACGATGATCAAGGCGCACAATGGCAACTTCTGAACCGGCTCCAGCAAAGTCTTTCGGATCGCGCTTGTACGCAGTCGCAAGGTCAAAGCCTTCAGGGCGCTCAAATGATTGAGAGTCCCCCATCGTGAGATCGCCTTCGATGCGGTCCACGCGATATGTCACTTGCATCGCGCGTTCGCTATCAAACGCAATGAGGTACCAGAAACCATTCCGAGCCACGAGGCCGTAAGGATGCACCTCTCGTTGACGTCCGTGGTAGGGGAACTTCACTGTTGTGAACGACGCAACAGCAGACCACAACGCTGGAAGCACATGAGACTGCGCATCAACTTTGACTGCTCCCGAAAGTTCGGTGTCAACAATTTCCCCGCCCAACCATTGCACGGCTTGCTTTCCCCACGTTGTGCCAATCTGAACCAACGCCGCGGCTTGTTGTAATGCAGAGAGTTCTTCCGGAGTCAACGCAAAGTCAATCAGTGCGTACCCAGCACGATCGATGGAATACGCCGTCTTGCCGGCATCGTTTCCTGCGAGTGTTTGCGTCGTAATGGGAATACCAAGTTTGCGCAAAGACTTCTTGTCACGCTCAAACGCGGTACGACGCGCTTCATCTTTTTCTGGATACTGACCGCGCATGCTGTTCGAGATTGCCTCTAGTGTGAGAGGAAGCGTTGACTCGCTGAGTAACGCAACGAGATTCAGCATTCGTTCCGTGGAGTTCACCGTTGTCTTATTGCCCGCCATTTAGGGCAGGATAGGGCGCAGTTGCCCCATTCACATGATCTGGCTACGACTTGTTTTGTCGACGGCTTAAAAACCATTCCATCAATGGGTGTGTCATAGTTTGCGAGGTATCAGCCGTGCCCTTTTGAATTGCTTCTACAGCAAGTGTGGCCATTGATTTACCTAATTCGACTCCAAATTGGTCAAAGCTATTCACGCCCATCAGCCAGCCCTGTACTGCCGTGGAATGCTCATACATCGCAATGAGGGCACCCAACGAATATGGATTGAGACGTTCAAGCAACACAACAGTGTTGGGCCGATTGCCCGTGAATCGACGTTGTGGATCGTTTGATTCACTGCCTGCAGAAAACGCTTCTGCTTGCGCCACCATGTTTGCAATCAAAAGATCATGTGCAACGGCGTCATCACCCAAGGGCTCAACGGTGCTGATGAATTCAACGGGCACAGTCTGCGTACCTTGATGCAGCATCTGAAAGAACGCATGCTGACCATTCGTGCCAGGTTCGCCCCACACCACCGGCGATGTTCCCATCAGGAGTTCACGACCATCGTGGGCAACACCCTTGCCATTGCTTTCCATCACCAACTGCTGAAGAAAAGCAGGAAGTCTGGCTAGGTCATGGCTATACGGGATAACAGCAACTGTGGGATGTTCCAGCAGGACCGCATTCACAAACCATGTCAGTGCATGTGTGATGGGCAGATTCTCTGCAACCGGGGCAGTAGCCATGTGAGCATCCATGTCGTGCATGCCATTCAACATTTCTTGAAATGCATCAGGCCCAATTGCACATATCAATGGCAAGCCAATGACTGACGACAATGAGAAACGTCCACCTACCCAGTCAAAAAACTCAAAGGTTCGATCAGAGGTGATCCCCCACGCGATTGCTTCGGTCGGATTCGAGGTCGCTGCAGCGAAACGGGTACGCCAGTCAGTCCCTGATGCACTCACCCACTCTCGTGCACGATGTGCATTGTGCATTGTTTCCAGAGTGGTGAATGTTTTTGATGAAACGATGACAAGTGTGCGTGATGGATCAAGCCCACGTAATGCATCATCAAGATCAGCAGCATCAACATTTGATACGAACCGAACATCCGGACCATTGCGAAAACGCCGCAATGCACGCGTCGCCATCGCTGGGCCCAAGTCGCTGCCACCAATACCAATATTGATCACTGCATCAATCTGTGCGTTCTGGCGAACCTCTTCAGCAAAGGCAGCTGCACGTTCACGCTGCACTGAGGCCACCGCAGCCCATTCGCTCTTGCCGGCATCATCTCGCAAGGCAGTGTGCAAAACACGACGATTCTCAGTGTTGTTGACTACAACACCACTTGCCATCTCAGTAAAACGTGTACCAATTCCCTCAGATGCAACCACCGCTCGGAGTACGGCAAGAAAATCAGAGCTCACCAATTGTCGAGAAAAGTCAGCGTGGATGCCGCACGCATCGAGAGTGAACTGCGCTGCACGATTCTGCTCTTTAGTAAATAGATCTCGAACCGTTGGCACAGCCTTCGCCTGTGTTCGCAAGGACTGAAGTTCGTCGACGTTCACGGTGAACAAACTACTTGTGTGCTGCAGCCCGAATGAGCCGCAGATACATTTCTGCAGCGGCAGCACGGCGATCATGCTCACCACGAGCACTCAAACGCCCAAAACCTGCAAGGGCTGAGATTGTCAGGTCGGCAAAACCCGCTTCGGAGCCGCCAGCAAGAATGCCCTCTTTTTCTGTGGAAGTCTCGATGAGTTCAAGTGTCATGCGGCGAAAACTGGCATTAAACACATTGGCTCCCTCAGCAACTTCAGGGTGCTTTTTCAAGACGCTTGCAATACCAGTGACAAACCCAACGATGAATGGCGTTTCATTGCCAATCTTCCCGTTCTCCACCAGCAGTGCAGTCATGCGACGTTCTAAACGCGGATCAAAGTCACGCGCGCGCTGGAACACCCTCTCAAAGACAGTGTTGATGTGTTCACACACTGCAACATACAGATCTGCTTTCGAAGGAAAGTAGTGATAGAGAGCAGCACTTGAGACTCCTGCAAGCGATGCAATGTCTTTGTTTGTTGTGCCGTCGAAACCTTCACCAGCAAATTTTGTGCAGGCGCACAGAATGATGCGGTCGCGTGTGTCTATCGAGTCCGTGTCCGCCGGACGACCCAGTTTTCTCCCCGATGGGGTCTCACTGGCGTCAGTCGGCGAAACCATGTCACCGATCAGCGCGGCTTTGCGTAATACGAGGCCCAACCGACAGGGGCAATAGCTGCTGCAAGAGCAATCTTCACAATGTCACCGGCGAGGAAAGGACTGACACCCAATGCAATTGCGTTTGTCTCGCCCGTTGCGACAGGAATATTCAAAAAGTGGGCAAGCCACAATGCACCGGCGGCATAGATGATTCCGGATGCCAAGAACATTGCTGAAAGAGACGAGATGTAGTTGCGGTCGTCACGACGATCTGCGAACCAACCAACAACACCAGCAGCAAGGACGAATCCAATGAAGTATCCGAATGTTGAGCCTGTTGCCACTTTCCAACCACCCGAAGCAGCAGAGTAAAACGGAAGCCCGATAGCTCCGAGCACCCAGTAAAGAGCCTGACTTGCCATTGCTCGACGGGCTCCCAAGATGCCACCAACACTGAGAACAGCAAATGTTTGTCCCGTTAATGGCACAGGAGTAAAACCGAGAGGAATCGTTACCTGCGCACACAATGCTGTGAACAATGCAGCAGAGAGAACAAGGACCGCATCGCGGACCCGAGCCCGGTTGAGAACGCGGGGAAGAACAATGAGGTCTGACAGGACGATGGGGGCTGTGTGCGACATGGCAGACAGGCTACTACCGTGGTCTCAGTGAACACCGAAACGGACCACGACGTCGAGCTTCTTCCCTGGTGGAAAAACCCTCTCAATATCATTTTGATGGCTCTCGTTGCCATGTTGGCCGCTGGCTCAGTCGGATTTTCGATAGGCCGCTCCGATTCTGTTGCAGCCCACAACGATGTAGACACCGGGTTTTTGCAAGACATGAGAATCCATCACGAACAGGCCGTCACCATGTCAGTCGTGTACCTCGGGGCCGCCCCGAAGGGAAATCTCCTTCTCAACATGATCGCGAAAGAAATCATGTTCGCTCAGTCATCAGAGGGTGGCCGCATGGTCCAGATGTTGCGCATGTTTGGCGAAGCTGAAACAAACGAATCCGACATTGCCATGGCGTGGATGGGAATGCCCACACCGCTCGACGAGATGATGGGAATGGCCTCTTCAGACGAAATGAACACTCTCTACAAAGCACGCGGAGTTGAGGCCGACAGGACTTTCGCAACTTTGATGATTGCCCACCACAAAGGTGGTCTCCATATGGCAGAGTACGCAAAGGCCAATGCAAAGAACAAAGAAGTGATTGCATTCGCTAATTCCATTATTCAGTCACAGAAATCAGAAATCTTTGAGTTAGAGAAAGCACTCTCTCAACTCAAGTAAGCAGATTGTTACGGCGTAGTTGAAGTCGGTGCAGAAGGTGCTGACGTGGTTGTTGTGGTCTTAGGAACAGTTGTCTTCGGGACAGTCGTTCGCGGAACTGTTGTGGTTGTCGTACTCGACGTAGTGGTCGTGTAGTTCGGATCCCTCTTGTCAGATGGTGGAATCTGTGAGCCGTATTCCTCTGGTTCTTTCACACCATCGAACACATAGACACGATCGTTGTATTCCACCAAGGTGTGGAAATACTCCGAGATAAAAATTGGGACACGAATACAGCCGTGTGATGCAGGTTCTTTCGGAACAGTCATTGCGCCATGGACTGCGATACCGAAGTTGAAGTACACCGGATTCCACATGGTGCCCAACTTGCTTTGGCGCAAGCCAATCTTGCGGTTGTAGAAGCGATAGATGCCACCTGGCGTCACGGCATCGCCGCACCACCCTTCCTTGATGACTTCAGTGCCCTTGTTTCCTTCTTCGCCTGGGTCGATGATGACTTCTTCACACCACTTCTGACCAGTACCACTTGAAATGTGAGTCACGAGATTCACTTCGGTGCCAGTAAAGACAACCATGACTTGTTCTGGCAAATAAATCTCCACGTGATGCGGGGTGCCTGGTTGACGACGTGGAGCGATGACAACATCACCACGCATTGCATCCCACATCACTGGGGTAACGAAGTCAACGAGTGCATTACGCGGAATCTGCAAGACCAAAGCCTGAAAAGCCCAGACCGCCATCATGGTGTCGCCACCATAAATGCCATCAACAACGCCCGGATCAAACTTCAGGTCTTTGAGACGTTGCTGAATACGACGGACATCATTGCCCTTCATGTCGTCGCGGATGACGCGATTTTGACTGAAGCAGGTAATCGGAGCATCGGCTGCACACTGGCCGGGCGTCAGCGTTGAAGTTGTTGTGGTGACGGGAGTGGCGGTCCCTGACCGCGAGACAACAATCCCACCAACCACTGTGGCGAAGATTGCCGCAGCGACAATCGCAGGTCGCCAATGAATCCACCATGGAACATGGGGGGCGACGTATTCGGCGGGGTACTCCCCCATGCCATCGTCGGAGAAATACGGCTCGCTCATCTCGGGGTCAAAAGGCTCGCTCACGCAACCTGAACGCTACCAACGCCCTCGCCGTGAGTGGCTTCGGGCCTAGACGACGGGGGTGATTCCTCGAATTTCACGGCGCAAACTACGTGCCTCACGAAGAATCTTGATGATGACGCTTGGCGAGCTCAATGTCGACACTCCGCGGGTTCGGGGGAAATAGTCCACCCCGAACTGGATCACTGTGTATCCGTACTTTTGTGCTTTCACAGCTAACTCAGCATCGATGAATGAACCTTCGCTTTTCAGTTCAACATGATCAAAGATGCGAGTACGGCACAATTTAAATGCGAAATTGATGTCACGCATTCGAACACCGAAGAGAACTCGAACCATGAGGTTGTAGAAGAACGAATACACCGTTCTCACATACCCCTCCCCGGTTCTGTCAAAGCGATACGCACTGACAACATCTGCGTTGTAGTAGCGCAATAGACGAATCGCCTTATGAACATCGTGCATGTCAAATGGCAAGTCAGCATCGGTGTAGAGCACTAAGTCACCGGTTGCCGCAGCAAAACCAGATTTCATTGATCCGCCAAGTTTGCGATTCTCTGGATGACGCACAACTTTGATTCGAGAATCCCCTGCCGCCAATCGAGCAGCAATCTCTGGGGTGGCATCAGTCGATGCATCATCCACGATGATGAGTTCATAGTCACCGATGTCATTCGTTGACATCAGGTCTTCACACTCTTCTCGAGCGGCATCTATTGCGCGCTCGATGTAGTCCTGTTCATTCCACATCGGGAAAAACACAGAAAGCTTTGAGAAGGTGGATTGTTCCATCGTGAGACAGGCTAATGGTGAGGTCGCATGCTCCCCCTTTCCACCACGGTCTCTAGTGATAGTTGTACCGTGACCGTGATGAATTCCAGCGCTCCTCTTTCTGCACAGAGCCAGCCCAGCGACGGGTGGCGCATGGTCTCGTTCCTGACATGGATTGGAGTACTGGCTTCAGTGCTCGCGGTGACTATCTCAAGTCGCACCATTGGCCGTTCCATCTGGTGGCTGGGGCCCAGCAGCAACCCTGCACCCGTTTTCTATCTCCTCATCCCCATCATCATCATTGGCACGCCACTCATCGTCACTCTCCAGCGTCCTCATCGCATGGCGCGCGTTGGGCTCGTTGGTTCTCTTGCGCTTCTTGTCTCCGCTCTCCCCGATGCGGGCTCCAATTCGGCCATTGCCATCGCCATTTTCGTCATCGGATTAGCGGCTCTCGGGCCATCTATTGCCCTCCTGATGGTTCTGCGCAAGTACCGTTAGAGGAATGTCCAAGGTCCTCACCAATCTTCCCGTCGGCGAACGTGTCGGAATTGCATTTTCCGGAGGGCTCGACACCTCAGCAGCTGTCGCATGGATGCGAGAAAAAGGTGCGATTCCTTGTGCGTACACCGCAGACCTCGGCCAACCAGATGAGACCGACCTCTCAGGTATTCCTGGAAAGGCCAAGGAGTACGGCGCAGAGATTGCACGACTGATTGATTGTCGCGAAGAACTTGTCCACGAAGGATTGATTGCTCTTCAGTGCGGCGCCTTCCACATCTCCACAGCAGGCAAGACCTACTTCAATACAACGCCACTTGGCCGTGCAGTCACCGGCACGTTGCTTGTTCGCGCCATGCAAGAAGATGGCGTCGACATCTGGGGCGACGGCAGCACCTACAAGGGCAATGACATTGAGCGCTTCTATCGCTATGGCCTCATGGTGAATCCGGCTCTTCGTATCTATAAGCCATGGCTTGATCCCACATTCGTTGACGAGATGGGTGGCCGTACCGAAATGAGCGAGTTCCTGACCGCTCGCAAACTTCCGTACAAGGCATCTGCTGAGAAGGCTTATTCCACCGACGCAAACATCTGGGGCGCAACTCATGAAGCAAAACTTCTCGAAGAGTTGAACACTGGCATGGAAATTGTGGAACCCATCATGGGTATCGCACATTGGAAGGAAGACGTCGCGGTTGCTCCCGAAGTTGTGTCCATCCGTTTCGTTGAAGGCTTCCCCGTTGCAATCAACGGACGCGAGTTTGCATCTCGTGTTGATCTCGTTCTCGAAGCGAATGAGATTGGCGGACGCCACGGTTTAGGCATGAGCGATCAAATTGAAAATCGCATCATTGAAGCCAAGAGCCGCGGCATCTACGAGTCACCAGGACTTGCGCTCCTTCACATCGCATATGAACGACTCGTCACCGGCATTCACAACGAAGCCACCATGGAGAACTACCGCACCATGGGCCGACGCCTTGGACGACTTCTCTATGAGGGTCGCTGGTTTGATCCGCAGTCACTGATGTTGCGCGAACCACTCATGCGTTGGGTGGGCACTGCAATCACTGGTGAAGTCACTCTTCGTTTGCGTCGCGGTGATGACTACAGCATTCTCGACACCACGAGCCCCAACCTCACGTATGCACCTGATCGTCTGAGCATGGAACGTGTAGAGGACGCAGCATTCGGACCACTTGACCGCATTGGTCAACTCACCATGCGCAACCTTGACATCGACGACAGCCGTGCCAAGTTGCAGGTTTATCGCGGTGCGGGCACCTTGCCCAGCGGTGGCCTCTTGGCCATCGAAGACAACTCTTGACACAACCCTGCCAAGAGCGCCGCACGCGCTGGCATGGTGGACACAATCACGTGTTCATCAGCGCCGTGCGCACCACCACCGACTGCGCCTAAGCCATCAAGAGTCTGCACTCCAACAGCCGCTGTGAAGTTGCCGTCGGAACCACCACCGACAACGATGCCGTCAATGAAGCCAAGACCAATTTTTGTTGCGACTGATCGAGCCAATGGCATGAGTTCTGCCGCCGCTGATTCGTGCATCGGTGGTCGACCAATGCCACCTGTAAGTGACAGCTTTACTTCGGGGTTCGCGAGCGTCAATGCCGCAAACTCTGCCTCGACCCGTGGCTTCTCTTCAGGAATTGCAACGCGAATGTCGACAGCACACGTTGTCATCGCAGGAATCACATTGTCTGCAGTGCCTGACGATGCCATTGTTGGCGACACTGTTGTGCCGAGCGCCGGGTTTGCAATGGCAACAATTTGCGGAATCAGTGATGCGAGTTCGACGAGAGAGTTGATTCCCTTCTCAGGCTCAAGACCCGCATGTGAAGCGCGGCCTTCAAGATGAACAATGATTGTTCCTGTTCCTTTACGGCCGATCTTGAGTGCACCACCATCGGCGCTTGGCTCTAACACCAGCACTGCGCCACACGCGAGAGCACGTGCTTCAAGAAGTGCACGTGATTCTTTTGAACCAATCTCTTCATCAGCAGTGAGAAGAATCTCGATGTGAGAAGAATCATCCAATGAGGCAACCGCGTGCAGTGCCTGCACAATGCCTGCCTTCATATCGAAAACTCCTGGGCCACGTGCGATGCCGCCCTCAACGGAGAAGGGAATGTCAACAAGAGTGCCCACGGGGTGCACGGTGTCGTGATGACCAAGAATCAGAACTTTTGGTTCGCCACCACCTTGCCAATGAACGTGCGGACCCACAGGAGAATCAACCAATGTGGGGGCAGTGCCCAACATGCGCTGCATCATCGCCGACAGGGCTTCTGCATGAGCAGTGACTCGTGCAATGTCACGCGACGGAGACTCCATCGACACCAATGTGCCGAGGTCTTTCAACATCTCATCCAGAGAGAACTGGTCGGGAGAATTCATGGTTGCAATCGTGGCATGAATCAGCGCTCAAAGACGGTTTGTATTCGGGTTTCAGGTGCAGAAAGCACCTCAGGCAGAGGCTGCACACCAATACCCGGCCCCTCGGGCACCTGAATTTCACCATTCACCATCTCAAACGGGACGGTGATGTCAGAAGCAAAGTACCGCGATGATGCAGAGAGGTCAGGGGTCATCGTGAATCCTGAAAGAGACGCCAAGGCCAAACACGAAGCACGGCCAATACCGGACTCCAGCATTCCCCCGACCCATGCGTCAATGCCATGTGACTTCACAATGTGATGCATCTGCACTGCTGCACCGATTCCACCAACACGAGAAGGCTTGACGTTCACGACAGAACCTGCCTTCATCTCAATTGCACCCATCAATTCATCGACGGTGCAGATTGATTCATCGAGACACACTGCGGTGCGACTGCGCCGCGCAAGTTCTGCGTGAGACTCTAAGTCATCGGCCGCAAACGGCTGCTCAACGAATTGAAGATTGAATTCATCAAAAGAACACAGCAGTTCAATGTCGTCTTTCGAATACGCCGCATTGGCATCTGCTTGCAGCAGCAACGCATCACCACACGTAGCGCGAATCGCACGCAGCACTTCAACGTCTCGCCCCGGAGAGATCTTGACCTTCACACGGCCATAGCCTTCTGCGATTCGCTGCTGAACCTCTGCAACAGTTTCTGCAACGGAGTCAGATATACCCACAACGACACCAGGAACGATTGCAGTGCGGGTTCCGCCGAGTACTTCGCGCAATGACTTCGACTCTCGTTGCGCATGAATGTCCCACACCGCTGACTCCAGTGCGTGCTTGGCGAAGTTATGACCACTCACTCCCCACCATGACTCGGGCATCATCTCGAAAACATCAATCTCACGACCCGCCAGAAGAGGCGCCAAAAGATCACACATCGCTGCTACCGATTCATCAGAGCTTTCGCCCACATACGACACTCCGGCTGGCGCAACATTTTCACCCCAACCAATGACACCGTCGGTAGTACTCAGTTCAATGAGAGTTGCTACACGAGACTCATGACTTCCATCAGAGGTTCGTAACGGATTCACCATGTTAAGCGGTGTCCGCACCACTCGGATCCGGTCAATACGCATGTTCCAATCATGCCATCACCAGTACCTGCATACCGAAGGTGCAGAACACCGCCTAGCCTGCCATGGTGCCTATCCGTATTCTTCTCTGTGACGACCATGACATGGTGAGAGATGCCTTAGGGCGAGTTCTCTCCGAAGAAGCCGATTTCGAAGTAGTGGCATCCGCCCGCAGTGTTGATGCCTGTCTCAAACATCTCGCACAGAACGTAGGAAAAATCGATGTTGCCGTCATTGACGTGCGCCTGACGGATGGCGTTGGGCATGACATCACCCGCTGGATTCGAGCAAATCAATCGGCGATTCGCGTTGTTCTTCTCACATCTTTTCTTGAAGACGAACTGCTCGTCGAGGGCTACTCGACGGGGGCAGACGCACTCATTTTGAAAGGCGCGCCGACACGAGATCTCACGGAAGCTATTCGTGATGTGCATGCAGGACTGCGTCTGATTGACGCTTCCGCTGCCCGTGCCGCATCTCAGCGACTGCAGCAATCCAACCCGACTCGCGTCAGCGTGCTGGAAGGCACAGATAGAGAAATTGCTGAACTCATCTCTAAAGGCATGACCGACAAAGAGATTGCAGCCGCAATGAACTTCAGTACGCAGACCATTAAGAATCATGTATCGCGCATATTGACAGTGGTGGGCGCTGCAAACCGGACACAACTTGCTGTCATGGTGGCAACAGCAAATCTTCCTGAATCACAAGAGACCAAGAAACACTCCTGAGATGCCTTGTCCCGTCGAGATTCCAGCGGGGATGTGTTCTGACCATCAGGTAGAGCCCCTTCTCAGGAACTTGCGTGACTACATCGGACTGCACACACCAGTTCGTAATGAAAATGGCGACATTGTTGACTTACAGCTTCAGTGGTGGAACGACGCATACGAGGGGATTCGTATTCAACCACCCGTCGTAGGACAAAGCATGATGGCCGCATACTTCGAGCCAGAAGGTGTCCTCGAAATCGTCGAGCAGGTCCTTGAGCAAGGAACCGTGAAACAAACCTTCGCAATCGGAGAGAACTCCGAAGACCGCTATCGGGCCCCCGAATTACTTGTTCGCATTGAAGTGACATGGATGCTGGTGGGTGATGCAATCGTAGAAATTGGATCCGACCTCAGCGAGATGACAGCTCTTGAGATGGAACTCATTGCACAACGAAAAGCCTTCACCGATGCCACTCGCCAAACACTTCTTGAAGCAGAGCGATCTCGCATCGCTCGAGACCTACATGACTCCATTATTCAAAATCTCTTTGCCATCAGCCTTTACTTGAAAACACGTGAGGACAAGAACTGGGCAATTGATTCACTCAATGACGTCATTAGCGAGATTCGCAGCACCATTTTTGACATCACTCCCGATTCACGTCCGCCATTGACAGAGTGCATTGAGAAAGTCTTTGACATGTTCAAAGGTGCCTGGCCCTCGCCACCTACCCTTCACGTGCACCTTGAACGAGAATTACCGGACGACCTCGTCGAAGATGTTGAGAATGTTCTTCGAGAAGCTCTCTCGAATGCTGCTCGCCATGCGAAAGCAACCAACGTTGAAGCATCTGTTCTCGTCACAACAGACACCATCTCTGTCACCGTGACTGACGATGGCATTGGTCCACAAGGCTCGAAGCGTCGTAAAGGTGGAACGTTGTCGCTTGCACATCGCGCAACGACCCACGGTGGGTCATTCGCACTGCAACCAGGACCCAATGGCGGTTCTGTCATGACGTGGGTCTGCCCCATCAGTTGATTCTGTTGCCCCATATGGAGATGCCAAAGGCCTAGGTACCGAGGTACCTCCACGGCGAGTACCCGGGTACTAAGCAACGAGTACGGAAGCATGGCAAATGCAACCTTAAAAATTGTTTGAGTGTCTGTATGGAAACAACACCAAACACCAGCCCATCCATCCGCCGCCACCTGGTCCGCCTGGGAATCTCACTGGCGACAGTGATCACAGCCGGATTCGGAGTTGTCACCGCAGCTTCGGGCGCAATGTTCACCGACACCGAGGACACCAGTATGGACGTCTCTTCAGGCTGGGTTGACATCACCGTCGGCGGCAAAGATCAGGTGGCACTGAGCAAGCTGAAGCCAGGAGACATTGTCTTTCACTCACTGAACCTGGCCAACGCCGGATCATTGGACTTCAAGTACGCCATCACTACTACTCGACCCAAAGACAGTGGAGCACCGTTGGTGGATGCCATTTTGGTTGAGACCTACAAGTTGGATGAAGGCACCAACTGCAATGCAGAGGAATACAAGAAAGGAACATCGATTGCACGCTCCAGTTCACTGACAGAACTGCATGTTGAAAATCAACTGATGGAACCTGCAAGCTCACACACAGTGTGCTTCCGATTCGAATTGCCCATGTCAACACCTAACGGTGTTGCCGGTAAGTCCTCAAAAGTCACCATGACGATTGCAGCAGAACAGGCCTAATGAACATTCGGCGCATCTTCTCTGCCTTCGTGGCAGCGTCAGCTACGGCGGCGGTCCTTGGCTCCCTTGTGGTAGCCGGGGCCACCGCCCAAGCGGCGCGTTCTGAGAAGATGCACCTGCACATCGTTGGTGGTTCGATGGAACCCACTATTCACATCGGCGACATCATAACGGTTGATCCGAAGCAAGTTGCCGAAGTGGGCGACATCATCACCTTTGAAGTGGATGACCACACCGTGACTCACCGAGTGACAAAGCGTTGGAAGTCGACTGACCCCCATGGAGTCGTACACACCATGTTTAAAACAAAGGGTGACGCCAATGCCACTGAAGATGCGTGGACACTCACTGATGGCCAGATTTACGGGACTGTTGTTTCCACCCCTGGCATTGTCATTGCTGCTGAGCCATTTGCAAATCACCCACTGTTGATCGCAATGCTGCTCATGCCGCTGTTGGCCTCAATCTTGATCACCGAGTTTTTAACAATGCGCAATGAAGTGCGCCAACTGCGCCATCACAAAGAATCTGAGTGCCCGGAGCGGGAATCGAACCCGCAAGAAGTTGCCTTCCGGGGGGTTTAAGCCCCCTGCGTCTGCCAGTTCCGCCATCCGGGCAGGAACGTATTTAGGCTACGCGCGAAGAAGGCTGCTCTGACCGAATGGTGCGACGGGAATTGCCAGAAATTTCGACCGTGAACTGCAACATAGTGCGCCACAGCAGTGTGCGAACACGATCGGCCTCTGGTGGCTCGAGTCGGTTGATGCACACGACGCCCTCGATCATGTCGCCAATCACTGCCGTAAAGGGACGATCGGACAAGCGCACAGCAACGACCCCTCCGACGCCATCGCGAGAGCGGCGAATGGTGCGGTTCACCCCGACGACACGCGGTGGACTGCGAAAGCCGGGAACAACCATTTCAAGTTCTGCTGAGCGTTGAGCAAGTACTCGCGCTGCTGCTGTGAACTTCATAGTTGCCGACTGGGTCATGGACACATACTGCCAGTGGGGTGTTGCACCTTTTCCAGCCCTGCCACTCCCGCGTCATAAGGTGTGCGTGTCGTGGATACAGAACTCAACCCTTTGCAACAAGCCGTCATTGATTCATTAGGTGTCCCCGTTGATTGGGAACCATTGCCCGCCGAAGTCATTCACGCGATCGAAGCACAGCTCACACAAGCTCTTGCGCCACTTGAGGGCAAGTTCACTGCCGAAGAACCTCTACGCATCAATAAGCATCACATCGCCACGGTGCATGGTTGCGAGAAGTACCACGTCCTGAATCGTGAGAGTCAGTTTGCGTGGAACATCAACACGGTGCGCGGCACCATCGCACACAAAGGCATTGAACTGTTGATGAATTGGCGCGGGCCCATCGTTCCTGCAGAGATTGTTGATGCTGCGATCATCAGCGTTTCTGAGAACCCCCGCCAAAGTGCGTCGGGGTTCATCAACACACTCTCCGAGCACGAATATGCCGAATTACGCGGCACGGTTCTTGCAGCAGTGACCAGTTTCATTGAATGCTTCCCACCCATCAAGCCACAGTGGCGCCCGATGGTCGAATACTCAGCGTCCTATTCGTTGTTCAACAACTCAGTTGTCTTTTCTTCACGCATGGACTTAGTTCTTGGTGGGCCAGGCAAGAAAGTTCTCATCGATCTCAAGACTGGTCGCCTCACTGCGACGCATCGTGACGACTTGCGTTTTTATGCTCTTGTCGAAACACTGCGCAGTCGCCAGGCGCCACGCCAGTTGGGCTCGTATTCCCTCGACTCTGCACGCCTCGACGAAGAAGACGTCACCGAAGGCTTGCTACAAGCTGCAGTACGTCGCACAGCAGCAGGCACTTTGCTGATTGCGGAACTTGCACTGAAAGAACGAACACCAGAACTTCGAGCTGGTGCTCAGTGCAGATGGTGCCCCATCAATGAAGAATGCGAAACAGGCATCAAGTACCTACGCCAGATCAACGGCGAAGACGAAGACGACTAGTCGCTGGGTGGTCGCACGTGTGGCGTCATCAACGCAAACGGCACACCAAGACCCACAGACCCACGCACAGTGCTGATGTATCGGCCCGGTTGTGTTGCCTTCTTCGGAGGCGAGGTGGTGTTCTCTCCGAGTTCTTCCGCCAAGTCAAAAAGATCGTCCACACTGGCAACCATGCCCCACAGAGATGCTCCGGGTTGCGTGATGTGCGGACCAGTGACCACCTCGATGATGGTGTTGTCTAATTTGTGAAACCGCTGCACAGCACCGTTAACCAATTGGCGCTCTCGACGAACTTCTAACCCCAGCGCAGCAGTAATTGCCTGCGTCGTGCGGTCGATGTCGTCTGTGTTCACCACTACGTGATCAAGGCCAATCACTTTCTGGCGGCCGATTTTCGACAACGAGGGACGTGGCTGAGTGCCGGATACGAGCGTGGTGCGAATGCCATCGATGTCTACGACATCATCACGGCCTATATCAATGGTCCAGCCGTGCAAACCAGGGGTCTCACCGGAAACAAGAATGTCGACATCAGCGAGGGGGCAAGTGAGTTCATCGAACGTGAGTCCGATGGCCTGCCAGGGAGTAAGCGCACCGCCAACGTGCAAAGCAACGAGGCGATTCATATGGGGAACGGACTAACCGCGACCCATGTTTGGACGCTTGCCGTGGTTGGCCTTTGAGCGGCGCATGCGCGCCTTGCGCTTCTTGGTCTTCTTCGACATAGGAGTCAAGGCTATCGGGCAAAATCCCGAGCCCCACAAGCCATTGGCATCTCTACTCGGCGGGGTACTACCCCTGTCGCCAGCGTGCGCGACCGTTGGAATACGGAACTCCAGAGGCATTCGTTGTGGCACAGACATAGCTTTTCGCATTGAAAGTACCTTTCGCTCCCTCAGGTGTGCAGTAGGCACCGGGGGTAATTGTCGGAATAGTTCCTGAACCACCAGACGGCTGCTGGGCCACCGTGGACTGTGGAACGGCCGGTGCCGGCGATGCCACAGGCGCCGTCGTGCCAACCGGGGCAGAGGAAGAGCCGCCCGTGGATGCTGCACCTGTGCTCTTGCCCGAACCCCAGGGAGCAATCGTTGTAGTTGCACACGACGATGTCAGCAGATTCTTGATGCGACCCCATTCGCTGGTGTCCATGCTGAGACCCCACTGTGCTTTCACAGCGACCCAGTTGGCGAGATACGTGCAGAGATACGCGGAGTTTTTCGGCAGCCAATTTGAAGGGTCCTTGTCGCTCTTCGATTGATTCTCAGAGTCCTTCACCGCAATGAGGGACCGTTCATCGCTGAGATCATTGGCGAACTGTTCGCGCTTCGAAGCTGACCACGAGTGAGCGCCAGAATCCCAAGCTTCCTTCAAAGCCACAACATGGTCGATATCAACATCTGACGGATACTCGTATCGCCGATTGTCATAGGGCGAGTACCAATCACCTGCGACGACCTTGCAGCCGTATGCATCAACTTGTGCCTTGGTGAGTGACTCTGCAATCAACACTTCTTCGCGCGTTGAACACCCATCGCCGTCAAGATCTGACCAGTGTTTGAACAATGAACGCTGATAACCGGTCTGCTGCTCTTTGGCTTGCGGGATGGTGGCAAGGACTGCAAGTGCCGTCTGGGAACCTGATGCGCCTTTCGATGGAATCGTTGTCGTCGATGCCGTTTGCTTCGAGCCCCATGGCGCCACTGTTGTTGTCTTGCAGGAAGTCGTCAATAACTTTCGAATGGCATTGCGCTCGACAACATCAACACTTAGTTTCCACTTGTTTTTGATTGCTACCCAGTCAGAAAGATATGTGCATCGATAACTCTTGCTTGGAGGCAACCATTGATGTGGTGCTCCAGCGTTCTTCTTTCGATTCATCTCAGCTGTCACAGCAATCAATGGGCGCGGATCATCCAGATCATTTGCGAATTGTTCACGCTTGGCAGCACTCCAGCTGGCGGCACCGGAAACCCAGGCTTCAGCAAGCGGAACCATGTGATCAATCTGAAGATTCGAAGTATTCGTGTGTCGAACACCGTCAAACAACGAAAGCCAATCGCCTTCAATGACTTGACATTTTGCAGCGTCTATCTGAGCTGGCGTCGATGACTCAGCAATCAGAACTTCACTGCGGGTATCGCAGCCGTCCTTATCCAAATCCGACCAATGGCGGAATCGGGCTCGCTTATCTTTTGTCCCCGTTGCAATTGGTGTGGCGACTTTGAGACGTGCAAGTACCGAAAGAGCAGTTGGCCAGGCTGCACTTCCCATTTCATTCACAATTGATGGTGCCTTCTTCGCAATGGGTGACACATCAGTGTGCGCACTAGATGCCGAGACACATCCAACAGACACCACCATTGCAATTGCAGGAAAAACAACCAATGTGCGCTGCAGTTTTTTGCTTAATTGTGAATTCATTGTCTTCTCCTACACAGGAACCATTGCCGGTTGGCCAGCAGGACCATCATTGTCGAAATTGATCAGATACTCATAACGTCGAGGCGATTCCGAAATCTGTCGTTTTGTCAGGATTCCGAGTTCCACCATCGCATTCAATCGATCCGTCAGGATGTTCCGAGCGACACCCAGACTTATCTGAATTTCGTCGTCTGTCGTCATGGCTCAACCAGACACATCTGCGATGTCAACTACCGATTCTTGTGGGGAGTGACCCACTTGGCACCCCAGGCAGCCAGAAGCTCAAAAGCCGGAAGAACGGCCTCACCCTTTTTCGTGAGGTGATACTCGTACCGTTTTGGTTTGCTGCTGTATTGGCGCTTTTCCACTACTTCGTTATCCACCAAAGTTGTCAGACGGTCAGTGAGGATGTTGCGCGCAATGGTGAGACCGTTCTGAATCTCTTCAAAACGATGTGACCCACCAGCGATAGAGACCACAACCAATGGGGTCCACCATTCGCCCACCACGCCCAAAGCATCGGCCAGGGGAAGATTCAAGTGGTCGAAGTTCTTGCGGATAGTCATGCATCACAACCATAGGTGTGAGGTGTGTCGCATTTAGGGAATTACGCCACTGGCATTTATCCAAATAGAGAAATGACTCTCTAGTCAATTAAGTACTTAAGTACTTCACAGGCTGTCTAGCTCAATGAAGATGCACTCACCCGGGCACACATCAGCCGCCAACACCACATCGGCCATATCTCGCTCAGTGACCTCAGCCAACGACCCCGACCCGCCTGGATCATTCAGAGGCTCGCCGCGTTCTGCAACGTACGCGATGCCGTCTTCCATCTGCACAAAGACGTCAGGGCAATGGTCAACACACAGTCCATCCCCCGTGCAGAGGTCTTGGTCAATCCATACGCGCACCCTTAGGACGGTACCTGCCCATGGGCTTTAGCCTGCACTGCATGACTTCTGCCACCCCACGTGCTCCCCGCCGTGACTCCATTCGCACCCGGGTGACCGGAGATGTCAACGACCCGTACTCCTGGCTCTTGGGCAAGGAAGACCCCGACACTCTCGCCTATCTCGAGGCAGAGAATTCCTGGGCCGACGAGTTCTTCGCAATGCAGTCCGACAAGGTCGAATCCATTTTTCAGGAGATCAAATCTCGTGTCAAAGAAGACGACTCCAGCTATCCCGTTCTTCATCGGGGCTGGTGGTACTCCTCTCGCACCGAAACTGGGAAGTCATACGCGATCCATTCACGAGGCCGGACAGCAGCTACCTCAAGCGAGAATGTGCTGCTCGATGAGAACGCTGAAGCTGCCGATGCCGAGTACTTCTCACTCAGTGCCTTTGATGTCTCCAACAATGGATTCTTGCTTGCTTGGTCGAGCGATATTGATGGCAGCGAGATGTACACCTTGCGAATTCGCGACCTCATTACAGGGGTAGAACTAACAGACGAGATCCCCAACACCACATGGGGTGGCACTGCGTGGTCTCAGAACGATGAGTGGCTTTTCTACGTCACTGCTGACGAAGCCATGCGCCCCGACAAGGTGTGGCGCCATCGCATCGGCACTGCTGCATCCGATGATGTTGTTGTTTTGGAAGAGCCCGATGAACGATTCTTTGTTGGAGTCGGCGCAAGTCGCTCGGGCGAGTGGATCATCATCGATTCTTCAAGCAAGACATCAAGCGAATGCTGGGTGGTGAACGCCGCACAACCCACGCTCCCACCGCAGTCAATTGCACCGCGCCGTGACGACGTGGAATACCAAGTTGACCACTGGGGTGACGTATTCGCCATCACGACCAACTTGAATGCAGTCGACTTTCAAGTGATGACAGCTCCGGTTGATCAACCCAGCGTGTGGTCGACACTGATTCAGCACATCGATGGTCAACGAATTACACAGTTTGATTGCTTTCATACGTTTGCGTTGATGCAGCGATGGATCGAAGGGCAACAAGTCATCTCCGTCGTGTCACCCGGTGGCCTCGCCACGAAAATTCATATTCTCAACGAACCCCATGAAGCCGAGATTGATGCGAATCCCGATTGGGATGCAGATGGAATCAGGCTGAGTTACCAATCATTGACTGCACCTAACACCACTGCGTGGTATTCGCTCGAAACACAACAACTGACACCACTAAAGCAAACGGAAGTTCTTGACACGGATCTGTCCCAATATGTTTCTGAACGTTTGTGGGCTACATCTGCTGACGGTACGAAAGTTCCCCTTGACATTGTTCGCCATGTGAACACTCCACTCGATGGAACCGCGCCTGCTGTTGTGTATGCATATGGCTCCTACGAGATCTCAACGCCGCCCTGGTTTTCCATCGCGAGATTGTCTCTCCTTGATCGCGGCTGGGTGTGGGCGTTGGCTCACCCACGTGGCGGCGGCGAGATGGGACGTCATTGGTACAACGACGGAAAACTTCTCAAGAAGCGCAACACATTTGTCGACACCATTGCCTGCGCAACCCACCTCGCTGATTCAGCAATCTGTGATGGAAACAAACTGGTCGTTCGTGGCGGCAGTGCCGGCGGTCTTCTTGTCGGTGCTTGCATCACTATGTCGCCCACACGATTTGCGGGCGCAATAGCTGAGGTGCCTTTCGTCGATGTAGTGAACACCATGAGTGACCCAACATTGCCCCTCACCATTACCGAGTGGGAAGAGTGGGGCGACCCACGTGAAGAACCATTTGCGTCCTACATCCTTAGTTACTCGCCCTACGACAACACTACGAAGGTGTCGTACCCCGCCCTGTATGTGACAGCCGGACTCAATGATCCGCGCGTGAGTTATCACGAACCAGCTAAGTGGGTTGCACGACTGCGCCATGAATCACCCGATACGCACGTGGTCTTCAAATGCGAGATGGGGGCTGGGCACGGTGGCCCTTCTGGTCGTTACGAACAATGGCGTGACGAAGCACGAACATTGTCGTTTGCCATTTTCAGCGTCTCGTAAATCGTTAGCTCAGAACTGCCGCGACGAAAAGTGATGCCATCAACGCAAGGTTGCGAGCAACGTCACGCATGGAAGGTGGTCGTTTGCTTTTGCTCCCGAAACACGCACACGGCACCGCAGACTTTGTGGCAATTTGTGCAAGCAAGAACGCTGTGAATATCAACAGCAACAACGTTGCTGCACCCAACACCTGAGGCGATGGTGCAAGCACAATCAATAGTGCACCGAGCAATAGTTCAAGAGGCGGCAACACCACAGCAACGATCGGCCACACACCTTGAGCGCGAGCGTCGAGCTTCCACTGCTTGTAATCGGTCACCTTTGCTGCACCTGCAAGTGCAATCAATACGCCGACAACACCGGCACACAGACGAGCAATCATGTGTCAGCCAGGATGTTCAGCGCTTACAACTTTGCCGCGGAAGAACACCATGGCATTTGCGACATTGTCTTCATGTCGCAACGAGTTGACGCGACCCACAACGAAATAATGATCGCCCACTTCGGTCTCTGAATCCAACGAACAATCGATTGTTGCAATCACACCAGGCAAAACCGGGCTACCTAAGGCCGATGGAGTCCAATCGACGCCATCAAACTTGTCGTCGCCTTCTTTCGCAAAGCGCCAGCAGAACTCTTCATGTTGGGCGCCCAGCACATTGACGCAGAAATTTCCTGACTCTGCGATTGATGCCCACGAGCGAGACTTTGTTCCAGGCAGGAAGCCAACCAATGGCGGCTCTAGTGAGACCGAGACAAAAGAGCCGATGGTGATGCCAAATGGCTTTCCCGACTTGTCGACGCCCGTTACCACGACCACTGAAGTGGGAACATGTCCGAGCACTGCGCGGAATTGGGCTGAATCAATCTCTGTGGTCACATGCCCACAGTAGACCACCTCGGTCACAGGAAGATTGTTGCGCCCTCACGTGCAACGAAAACCTCGGTGGCACCGCTTGCTTCACATGCCTTCACAGCATCGAGTTCATCATCAGTGCGATCGGGATCATGGTGATACAGAGCGAGACGACGAGCATTGCAAGCCATTGCGGTCGCAATTGCAAACTCTGCTGTGCAATGACCCCAGGTCTTCTTCGTTTCAAACTCACGAGCCGTGTATTGCGAATCATGAATCAGAAGATCAACACCTTGTGCCAATTCACGAACGCCCTCAGGAAGAGCAAAGGAACCGTCGTACGGCTGTTGATGGTCGGAAATGTAAGCGATGCTCGCTCCGCCAAATTCAATGCGATATCCAACGGTAGGTCCGATGTGCGGAACTAAACGGGACTTCACTGAATATCCATCAATCATGAAGTCATTGTCAGCGACATCATGGAAGTCGAACTTGCCGCGAAGGTCATGAAGTTCAACTGGAAAAGTTGGCTGGCGAATTGCATTCGATACCGAACGCATAAACGAGGTGCCATCTTCCTGTTGTGGGCCAAACAATTCAAGACGAGCACCGTCTTGAAGAATTGGTCCGAAGAATGGGAAACCTTGAATGTGATCCCAATGAAGATGCGTCACGAGTGCAACAGCATCCAGCGGGTCGGGAGTTCTCTCGGCATAGTCCGAACCGAAGTAGCGCAAGCCAGTACCCAAATCCAGAAGAAGTGGACGTTGACCTTCGGCTTCAACTGCGACACATGATGTATTGCCGCCGTACTTTGCAGTGGAGGGTCCGTGACATGGCGTTGAACCACGCACGCCGTAAAACGTCACTTTCATAACGACCTTGCCCCCATCACCCAAACGCTACGGAGGTCTTCTCCCGTTGTACACGTTTGTCTTAGTGACGCCTGTCGCAGACATCAGGACTACCGTTGACACATGGCTTACGAAATCTCCACCGGCACAGTTACTGCGAACGGCATTGACTTCACGTACCTCGAATGTGGAACTGGACCACTCGCCTTGTGCCTGCATGGCTTTCCTGATTCAGCCCATAGTTGGCGTCATCTTCTTCCCGAATTGGCACAGGCAGGTTTCCGTGCAGTCGCACCTTTCACCCGCGGCTATGCCCCCACTTCAATTGCTCCTGACGGCCTGTACCAAACAGGTGCGCTGTCCGCTGACGCCAATGCTCTTCACGCCGCACTTGGTGGAGACGGCGATGCCGTGATCATCGGCCATGACTGGGGCGCACCCAGTGTGTACGGAGCAGCAGCGAGCGAACCAGATCGTTGGAAGCGCGTTGTTGGAATGGCAGTTCCACCGGGACCTGCCATCGGTGCAGCCTTCGTTAACAACCTTGATCAGATCAAGCGGAGTTGGTACATGTTCTATTTCCAACACCCACTGTCTGACATCGTTGTTCCTTCAAACGACCTTGCATACATCGACATGTTGTGGCGCGACTGGTCGCCCAACCATGACGGCGCTGTGGACGCAGAGAACTGCAAGGCCTGCCTGCGCACACCTGAGAATCTCACCGCGGCCTTGGGCTATTACCGATGCAACATTGGTGCAGGGCCACGCGACGAAAAATACAATGCGATTCAAGCGGCAGGTGGTGGCGAACTACCGCAACCCACGCTGTACTTACATGGAGCCGACGACGGCTGCATCGGCCGCGAAGTTGCAGAATCGATGCGCACCTTGAGCCCATGGGCCACGTTGAAGATTGTTGAAGGGGCAGGTCACTTCCTGCAGCTCGAAAAGCCAGCAGAAGTCAACAAGCTGATTATTGACTGGGTTACGGCAAAGTAAACCGAGCACCCGAACGAAGAAGGAGACCTTCGTTCACTAACGCTTCAAGAAGTTTTGTTGCGCGGGCAACATCGTGTTCCAAACTCATCGCACGAACAATTGCCTTTTGTGTTGCCACGCCATCGTTCACTGCACGCATTGCTCGACCTCGAGCTTGGCGGTCCGACCCCTCAAACTTTGCTTGCGGCTTACTCGCACCAGCAGACAAAGGCGCAGGATCATCGCCCACCCCATGCCACTTGCATTGTTTCTTCACTGGGCATGCGGTGCACTGAGGAGAACGAACAGTGCAGTGACGTGCACCAAAGTCCATCATCACTTGGTTCCAGTCCCAGCCCAATCCCTCAGGAACGAGCTGATCTGCTAACTGCTGCAATGCACGAGCCTTGAGCGGCTCCCCTTCAAGTCGCGACAAAACACGCGACACGTTGACATCGACAACTGCAACGTCTTGGCGATGTGCAAACGCAAGAATCGCTCGCGCTGTGTATTGACCAATCCCTGGAAGTGCGAGAAGTTCATCCAAGGTTGATGGCATCACGCCGTCGAAATCGCGAGCAAGAACAATTGCGGTCTCACGCAAGTTGCGGCATCGGCGCGGATAGCCAAGCCCGGACCACAATGCAAGCGCATCGCCGAGCGACGCGTTTGCCATGTGTCCGGGCGTGGGAAATTCTGCAATGAAGTTCTCGTACTTCGGAAGCACGCGAGCAACAGAGGTCTGTTGCAACATGACCTCGCTCACGAGGACATGCCATGCACTGTTGGTGCGCCGCCACGGCAAATCACGCAGTGATCCGCTGCCCCATTCAATGAGGCCCGTGGCGATGCGGTCGTGGCGGCTTACTCGCCCCACACTTCCGTTCCGTCGTATGGACGGCGACGCTCTGGCGCGAACTCACGCTTCCACACCATGACGCGACGACGGAAGTAACACACTTCTTTGCCGTCCTGGTTGAAGCCTTTTGTCTCAACAAGAACTGTTCCGCGATCGTTCTTCGACTTGCTCTCATTGATTTCAAGAACGCGAGTCTCTGCATGAATGGTGTCGCCATGGAACGTTGGGAACTTGTGCTGCAGTGTTTCCACTTCCAAGTTCGCAATGGCTGCGCCACTGACGTCGGGCACGCTCATGCCCAAGACAAGTGAGTACACCAAGTTGCCAACAACAACGTTGCGACCCTGAACACTTTCCTTAGCGAACCAATCATTGGTGTGCAGTGGGTGATGGTTCATGGTGATCATGCAAAAGAGATGGTCGTCATACTCCGTGATTGTTTTTCCAGGCCAGTGACGAAATACGTCGCCGGGAACAAAGTCTTCGAGATAACGGCCAAAGGGGCGCTCATGTGTTGTCATGAGAGCAAACGCTAGTGGGGACGAGGCGAGCCATCCGTATCGTCACCTTCAAACTCGAGGTCGCCTGGTTCAAAAGCAGGCATCGGGAACTGCCCCGTTCTGTCTTTCGGGGCGTATCTCTCCACCCAATCCACCGTGCTGAGACCGCGTTCGGTCTGCGACTGTGCCAGTCGAGAGATTGGTTGCAACCGGTGTTTGCGGTCGATAGCAAACGGCCCGACTCGTAATGACAGGTAGCAAACCCACCCAACGACGATGGGCAACCAATACTGAGCAACGCGATACGAAAGAACTCCGACGGTTGCAGTGCGTCGCGCCAGACCAAAGCCGACAAGAGATGGAATGTAGATGCCTTCCACCAAACCGAGACCACCTGGCGTAATGGGCACAACAGAAAACACATTTGCGATGCCGAAGGCAACGATGAGTCCGTCAAACCCCACATCGCCGCCGAATGCACGCAAGAACACCCACAGAGAAAACGCATCTAGCAACCAGTTCACTGTCGCCCATCCCAGAACTCTGCGCAACAACTTCTTATCGAGAATCAAGCCCTCAATTCGAGAACCGAGATGAGCCAAAACTTCAGCTGCATGTTGCTCATCAAAACGGAAACGACGTGCAATCGCGCGAACGATTCGCTCTGATCGACCCTGACCTTCGAGCAGTCCGAAGATGAGGAATGCAGCAAAGGCCATGAAGATGACACCGACGATTGCTGCAGTTCCATATGCGGCGTTGACGCCACGGAATGGAATCGAGATGATGAGACCAAACCACAAAATGAGATTGAGAACTACTGCAGAGCCGATACCTGCTGTTGCCAACGCGAATGCAGCGTCAGGCCCAGGGATGCCGCACATTGTGATGAGTCGATAACCAAGAGCAGAACTCGCTGCGCTTCCACCGGGAACAATGTTTCCCAAAGCCTTTGTGCTGAGTTGGATTCGAAAAAGTCGGCCGCGGCTAATTCTCTCGCCTTGGTCTCCGAGAGCTGCACGCGTCAACAAAGAATATGCAAAGAGCGAGAAACCTTGCAGCCCGATACCCACCAATAAGAGGTACGGATTAATCGTGTTCAGGTCTCTCACTGCCTGACGAAAACCAGGGATGAGAGGGAGCACAAAGAAGTAGACAACCACAGCAACTGCAAGAATCTGCAGAGTGCGGCGGAAGGTCTTTGGCTTCTTCTGCTCGTTATTCATTCCCACCATCGTGACCGACAAACCCCTATCGAACGGGGAATGCCTCTACAAGTCCAGCCACCATTGACCGCAACTGGGCGCCATACAAAGCATCTGTTTTTCCACAATGCACGATAACGAGGTCACGACGAGGCGAAACCCACAGAATTTGTCCTTCATACCCGTGAGCCATGATCGAATCTTCATCATCGGGCCACACCCACCACTGCGCGCCGTAATCCATCAACATGTCGGGATCATGAGCAACGACACGACCGGCGTATTCCACCCACCCTTCTGGCAGAAGTCGCTTTCCATTCCACACACCATCGTTGAGATACAGGTATCCGAAGCGAGCGAAGTCTCGCGCTGTTGCGTACACAAAAGATGAACCAACAAAAGTTCCTGCATCGTCGAACTTTGCGATTGCTGAATTCATTCCAATCTCGTCAAAGAGACGAGTCTGCATGAATGATTTGAAGAGCTGATGTGAACCAGTTGGTTCATTCAATGCATTAGCCAACACTCGGGCAATGATGTTTGTCGTGCCAGAGGAATACAACCATTGTGTCCCTGGAGCATGCAGTAACGGTTTTGAGGCTGCGTAACTTGCATGGTCACCCGTGAACTCTGATTCTGCAAACAACATCTCGATGACATCAGAGACCGAGCCATCGACATAATCCTCGATCCATGACAAACCACTGCGCATGGTCAACAAGTCATCGAGGGTGATGTCACGACGTCCGTCTGATTCCCATTGCGGAAGAAGATGAGAATCGGAGATGTTCAACAATCCGTCTTTCACGGCCATGCCGACGAGAGCCTGGGTCATGCTCTTTGCCATTGACCACGAGATCAGAGTGGAGTCCTGGTTGATTCCTTCGCCATAGAACTCATGAACAACCTGCCCGCCATGCACTACAAGCAGTGCATGGGTCGCCCCTTCTTCTGATGGGCGCTCCTCAATCAGACGGCATGCCTCACGCAGTGCGGGCTCATGAACACCCTCGCCCACCGAGCCCTGTGGCCAGTCGGTGGTCGGAAATGGTCTAGCACTCATCCCTCAACACTAGGCGTGACCAATAACCGCCCACCAGCGAGCCCTTTCTCAGCATGGAAGTGCCCGCGAGTATGCGAATCGGGACACAGAATCACTAGCGTTTTCGCCTATGAGCACAGCGCCCGACCTTCAGACCGCCGCATCGGTCATCAACACAGCCCGCGCAATGGTGGACACCGCCATTGCGACACTGATTGCAAAAGGTGGGCCCGACGCGAATCAGACCCTTGCCTACGACATTGCGCACGTTGCAGCTGCCGTTGAAACCTCTCGCGGCCTCCTTGCTTACGGCGCAAAGGGCACAGTCGAAGGAAACATCACATGTGCTTTCACCGCCGACATGGTGCATGACTTCATTTCTCGCCTCATCGGTCGAGAGAAGTTGTGGGGCGTTGATCCTTCCGGTCTTTCCAGCACACACGATTTCGTGCAGACGTATCGCGACCCAGCATTCCTCGCATCACTTGCCGACCAGCAAGGCCCTCGTCACTTAGGTGACGAATTCGAAATGGTGCAAGACACATTCCGTTCATTCGGTGCCAAGGTGATTGCACCAAAGGCGGAGCACGTGCACCGCCACAACAGTGACGTTCCTGAAGAGGTCATCGCAGGTCTTGCAGAGATCGGTGCATTCGGACTCAGTGTTCCAGTGGAATACGACGGCTTCTCTGAAGGCGGCGAAGGCGAATACATGGCATCGGTGATTGCAACTGAGGAACTCACACGCGCATCACTTGGTATTGGTGGCTCGCTCATCACACGCCCAGAAATTCTCACTCGCGCACTCGTGAAGGGTGGCACGGAAGAGCAGAAGCACGAATGGTTGCCAAAGCTCGCCAGCGCAGAAGTGATGGCCGCAGTTGCAGTGACCGAGCCCGACTACGGCTCTGACGTTGCAAACTTGAAGACAACAGCAGTGGAAGCACCTGGTCCTAACGGTGAAGCCGGGTGGCTCATCAATGGTGTGAAGACATGGTGCACATTCGGCGCTCGCGCAAACGTGCTCATGCTTCTTGCTCGTACAGATCCAGATCGTTCAAAGACTCACCGCGGCTTGTCACTGTTCATCGTGCCAAAGCCCATCGGCGATGCACACGGTTTCATGTTCACTCAAGACGGTGGCGGAAAGATGGAAGGTCGTCCCATCGACACCATCGGTTACCGCGGAATGCACAGCTACGAAATCGCAATCGAAAACTGGTGGGTTCCTGAAACAAACCTCATCGGTGGCCGCGATGGCTTGGGCAAGGGTTTCTACTTGCAGATGGCTGGCTTCGAGAATGGACGTTTGCAAACAGCTGCTCGCGCCGTCGGTTTGATGCAAGCCGCATATGAAGCAGCTTTCGATTACGCACAAAACCGCACAGTGTTTGGTCAGCCCATTAGCGAATACGAACTCACCCAGGTGAAGTTGGGTCGCATGGCTGTCATCACCCAAGCATCACGACAGTTCTCATATGCAGTAGCTGAGATGATGGGCCGTGGCGAGGGTGCAATGGAAGCCAGCATGGTGAAGGCGTATGTCTGTCGAGCAGCCGAATGGGTTGCTCGCGAGGCACTCCAGATTCACGGCGGCTTCGGTTATGCCGAGGAATACTCTGTGAGCCGTCTCTACGTCGACGCTCGTGTGTTGTCCATCTTTGAAGGAGCAGATGAGACTCTGTGCCTCAAGGTGATCGCAAAGAACCTCTGCGAAGCAGCAAAGAAGTAACTGCTAGAGCAAATCCAGCAATGAACTGATTCGCCGACAGTCCACAAGGTCTGCGGCATCGTTGAACGGGTCCACCAACACCGGAATCAATCCGGCAGCGGTGGACCCTTCTACGTCCATGGTCACCGAATCACCCACATAAGCAATTCGTGATCGATCAATGCCTTCAAAGAATGGCAGTGCGTGTTCAAAAATCTTTGGGTCAGGTTTTGCAACCCCCACAACATCGCTATCGATGATGCAACGAACACTCGCGAGTGCACCGTCCCCTACCTGACAAATTGCGCTGCGTTGCAGAATCTCAGCAATCTGTCCGGATGCATTACTCACGACACCAATAGGAACATTGCGCTCGTTCAGAACTCGCAGTGCCTCTACAGATCCCACCAACGGAGCACGCCATAAATGAGCATGTCGTGTTCGTTGCAATACAAAGGCGGCTGCATCCACTTCGTGATCGGGCACTCCGGCAAATGCCACGTAGGCACGGTTGTAGTCGTCCCAATCGGATTCGCCTCCTCCAGCACGTGACTTGGCCGCCATCGCCCCATAATGCGCACGCACATATAACGAATGATCCGAGCCAGCCCCGTAATAGGCCAAAGTGGGCGCCAGGACTGCTGGGTCAGGGATGAGGAAGACTCCCCCAGCGTCGAACAGAATCGCGTCGTACTCGGCTTTCACTTGCGCAACCGTAACCCCTACGCTTGACCCATGCGCCCCGCTCGTGACTTTTTCAAACCCCTTGCCGCCGGAGCTCCGACTCCCGTCCAGGAAATCCCTTTCAAGCCAAGTCGTGTTATTCACTTCTTCCCGCCACACAACGAAAAGATGGTGGCCAAGCTTCCTGAGACCATCCCAAATGTCGACATCATCCTGGGCAACTTGGAAGATGCAATCCCGATGGCCGACAAAGAAGCTGCTCGTGCAGGCCTCATCAAGGTCGCAAATGAACTCGACTTTGGCGACACACAGTTGTGGACACGCGTCAACAGCCTTGACTCACCGTGGTTCCTCGACGACCTCATCGAAATCGTGACAAAGGCCGGCGACAAGTTCGACGTCATCATGATTCCAAAGGTCGAAGGTCCAGAAGACATTCACTACGTCGACCGCTTGCTTGCACAACTTGAAGCACGCGCCGGTTTGAAGAAGCCTCTTCTGCTTCACGCAATTCTCGAAACAGCACGTGGCGTTGCCAACGTGGAAGAGATTTGTGCAGCATCGCCTCGCATGCAGGGCATCAGCCTCGGACCAGCAGACCTTGCTGCAAACCGTCGCATGAAGACAACCCGTGTTGGTGGCGGACACCCCGACTACATCGTGCGTCAAGACCCCACCGGTGATGACTACCAAGGTGCACGCACCACATACCAGCAAGATCTCTGGCATTACACAATGGCTCGCATGGTCGATGCCTGCGTGATGAACGGCGTGTTGCCGTTCTATGGCCCATTCGGTGACATCAAGGATGTTGTTGCATGCGAGGATCAGTTCCGCAACGCATACCTTCTCGGTTGCGTTGGTGCATGGAGCTTGCACCCCGTGCAGATCGACATTGCAAAGCGCGTGTTCAGCCCACGTCCAGAAGACGTGAAGCAAGCACAGCGCGTCATTGATGCAATGGGTGACGGCACCGGAGCCATCATGCTGGACGGCAAGATGGAAGACGACGCATCAGTGAAGCAGTGCAAAGTTGTTGTTGAACTTGCACGCCAACTTGCTGCACGCGACCCAGAACTCACCGCCGCCTACGGCTTTTAATTTTCACTTCAACGAAAGATCATCATGAGCTCACTTCGCCCACGCCGTTCTGCCCTCTACATGCCAGCCGCTAATGAGCGTGCTTTGGAGAAGGCAAAGGGAATTTCAACCGACGCCATCATCTTCGACCTTGAAGATGCTGTGTCACCAGATTCAAAAGACATCGCACGAGCACAGGCTGTTGCTGCTGTGAACTCTGGCGAATATGGCAAGCGTGAACTCACGATTCGTTGCAATGCACTTGCAACTCCATGGGGCCATGCAGATGTGACAGCTGCAGCAAAGGCATGTGTTTCTGCAGTCGTGATTCCCAAGATCAACTCCGTGGCCGAAGTCAACGAAGTGTCTGCCGCACTTGATGCTGCGGGCGCACCGAAGGAAATGATGATCTGGGCGATGATCGAAACTCCGACAGCCATCTTTGACTGCCGCGAGATTGCATCTCATCCACGCGTTCCGGTCCTCATCATGGGCACCAACGACTTGGCAAAGGAACTGCGCGCTGCTCAGGTTCCTGGCCGTGCACCGCTTTACCCAAGCCTGCACATGGCGTTGTTGGCAGCACGTGAGGCTGGCAAGACAATCCTCGACGGTGTGTACAACGACATCAAGAACGCCGATGGTTTCCGCGATGAATGCGTGCAGGGCCTGCAGATGGGATTTGACGGCAAGACCCTCATTCACCCAGACCAAGTCGGTATCGCAAACGATGTGTGGTCACCGACTGAGGCTGAAGTTGCTCACGCTCGTGAAGTCATTGCTGCGTTCGACGAAGCACTTGCTGCCGGCAAGGGCGTTGTTCAACTGAACGGCCGCATGATTGAAAACCTGCACGTTGATAACGCACGTCGCGCCATCGCTATTGCAGAAGCAATCGCCGAACTCGCCTAATTTCAATTGAGCGCCACTATGCGCGCCCAAAGTAAAATGAGCCCATTGATTAACAGTTCTGGTTGATATTTTCTGCCTAATCTAATTCCATGTTGATTAATGGCTTTGAAATTGGACCAAGAAAAAACTTAATCTTTGCAGATTTGTCGGAAGCCAATCTTTCAGGCGCGAATCTTGCGGAGTCGAATTTAACCTCCGCATTTCTCTTCAACATAAATCTCGCTGGAGCAAATTTGTCGCACGCTCATTTGTCGGGCGCAAGAATGGTAGGTGCAGATCTACAACGAGCGAATCTTGCATTTGCACAAATGATCGGAACTTCATTGTTCAGCGCAAATCTGGAGCGAGCTGATTTGACCGGTGCAAATCTTGTGGGAGCGTTCCTTTTTGACGCAAAACTAGGTTCTTCAAAATTGTCAGGCGCAAATTTGACCGGTGCAAATCTGATGTCAGCCGACTTGTCAAATGCTGACCTTTCTGGCGCGAATTTGGTCGGGGCGGACTTGGACGGTGCAAATTTAATTGGCGCGAACATTGATGGAGCAAATCTTTTTGGCGCGAACATCTCAAATGCAACCATGCCCGATGGCTCAGTGGTTCCTGATGCCACCGTCTACATCGTTGCCTAGACGAAATCTGCAGAAGCAATCGCCGAACTTGGCTGATTGCACCTAGCCAGTTATAACTAAAGCTAGCTACAGCTGGGCGCGGAAGAGCGCGAGAGTGCGCTCCCAAGCAGTCTTCGAGACCGCGGCGTCGTACACCTCTGCACGTGTGTCGTTGAAGAATGCATGATGCGTGCCGGGATACACATGGAACGTGGCGTCCTTACCCAATGCGCGTAGTTCAGCTTCGGTTGCCTTGATGGCTTCAGTGGCCGCAGTGCCACGATCGTTTTCTGCGTAGTGACCTTCCACGACTGCAGTGAGTGCTTCCCAGTTGATTGGTGTATCCGGGCGCATACCGCCGTAGAACGGTGCAGCCGCAGCGACAGCATCAGGGCGCTGACACGCAACCATGAGCGTAAGTCCGCCGCCCATACAGAATCCAGTGACACCAACTTTTGTGTTACCGGTTCGCTGTTGCAATAAATCAATCGCGCCACTGAGGTCTTTGCCCGCTGTTGCAAGATTCATGCTCATCAACAACTTCCCCGCACTGTCGGGTTCTGTGGTCACTTCGCCGTGATACAGGTCTGGCGCCAACGCGGTGAAACCCTCTGCCGCAAAACGATCAACAATGTCTTTGATGTGATCATTGAGACCCCACCACTCTTGAATGACAACAACACCGGGACCGCCACTTCCGGCGATGTAGCCAGCACACGTGCCGCCATTGCTCTTGAATTCGACCATCTCGCCCATCAGTAACCACCGCCGAGCTTGCTGTGGTCCCACGTGACCACGCGCTCGACATCGATAGCGATACCGATGCGCTTTTCTGCTTGCTTACGAATGAAGCCCATTGCAGCTTCACTTGCTGCGTCAGGGCCGTTGTACTTCACTGCAACCGCTGCACCAATGCGCACGATCTCGTCGTAGTCCTCAATCAGGCGTGCACTGCCAACAATTTCTGCACCCTTTAGTTCGGAGTAGCTGTCGCCCGTCTCCACAAGACCGGTGATCTTGCTATCACGACGAATGTTGGCAACCTTCTGGCTCTTGCCGAAGGTCCAGAATGTGGGCTTGCCGTCCACCATCACGTACCACATCGCCACCAAATGAGGATGGCCACTGGGGTTAATGGTGGCGATATTGAGGATCTGACCGGTCTCGAGATATGCCGCCAATTCGTCGGCGGTCATTTCGATTTTGCTGCGCTTAGAAGCCATGCCCACAACCTAGACCCCTTGCCCCATAAGGCAGGCAGTGGACTCTTGTCCCGAAGTATCACCTTTCACATCAGCCAAGGGGTTCGCACTCACCACCCTCAGCAACTAGCGTTGACCCCGTGGCAAGCGCATCTCTCCCCAATCCCAGCCTCGACATCACCCTCACCCCACTTGCGGGCGAGGCGAAGACACTTCGTCAATGGCTCACCACTTTCCACCTCGGCTCTGTTGTGCTCGACCCATACACCAATGAGAGCTCATGGATTCTTGAGACCGCTGTCCGCATTATGCGCCAGTACTCAGGTGCAGCCATTCGCATGAACTTCCTCATCACGTGTGAAGCAGAAGACGCTCGCGCATTCCTCGGCCCATACGCCGACGAGTTCATCGTGTTCTGTGATCCCACACGTTCAGCAGTGAAGGCGATCGGTCTCACCGAACTTCCTGCATTTCTTGTGATTCAGGCAGACGGCTCTGTCCCGGCAGTCGCTCAAGGGTGGACTGCTGGCGATTGGAAAGAAGTCGCAGCAAAGATTGCCACGCTTACCGCATGGTCGAAGCCCAGCATTCCTGCATCGGGTGATCCGGGAGCATTCCGCGGCACCCCTGCGCTTGTCTAATCGACTCGCACCAACTGGCCTTCCCGTTGAAGAGGCCATCGCACCTCTTCGCGAT
>CAEZWJ010000010.1_pt1 | contig 40041 bp, 35 predicted proteins | sample 7264931 | NCBI WGS metagenome assembly CAEZWJ01 (sample SAMEA6813876, study PRJEB35770) | freshwater metagenome | biome: Freshwater; feature: Freshwater reservoir; material: water | place: Czech Republic | collected 2017-06-27 | depth 0.5m m | reverse complement strand
TCGCGCAATGACAGTTCGAGAACCTTCTTCGCACGTGGTGTGAACGGAATGTGGCCTGATGGGGAAGACCCACCTTGACCGATGATCTCTTCGACTTGAGCGCGCACTGCCTCAAGTGAGATGGAGAGAGACTCAAGAGCTTTGGCGGCAACGCCTTCGCCTTCATGAATGAGACCGAGAAGAATGTGCTCGGTGCCGATGTATGAATGGTTGAGGAGACGCGCCTCTTCTTGGGCGAGAACAACAACCCTGCGGGCTCGGTCTGTAAAACGTTCGAACAATGGGACCACCCCGTTTGGAAAATCGGTGGATATTGCTCAGAAGTGTATCGGTGCAGGGAGTGAGTACCCCTGCGGTGCCCGTAGCCTTGCACCGTGACCGCATCCCCGCTGCTTGGTTTGCCAACGATGGACAAAGACCGCCAGCGGGTGGAAGACGCCCTCTTGGGGGCTGTGACCACGCCCGATGCCTATCTCACGGAAATCGCATCTCACCTGATTTCGGCAGGTGGAAAGCGTTTACGCCCTGTTTTCACGATTGTGGCTTCACAAGTGGGCAATGATGCCCCTGCGTCGCACGAAGCAATCCTCGGTGGAATCTCCTGTGAATTAGTGCACCTGGGATCTTTGTACCACGACGACGTGATGGATGAGTCCACGCAGCGCCGCGGAGTAGACACCGTCAATGCCAAATGGGGCAACTTGCAGGCGATTTTGGCCGGCGACTTTCTTCTCGCCAAGGCTTCTGAAATTGCCGCCGGTTTAGGTGTGGAAGTTGCCGAGTTGCTGGCACGCACGATTGGTGAGTTGTGCCAGGGACAAATCCTGGAACTTCGCCATACCTACAACGTGTTGCGCCCTGTCGATGCGTACTTGTCTTCGATTGATGGAAAGACTGCGTCGTTGTATTCAACGGCTGCACGCATTGGTGGTCTTGTTGCTGGTCACAGCCGTGACGTGATTGATGCATTGACTGCATACGGCACTGCATATGGCATGGTGTTCCAAATTGTTGATGACGTTCTCGATCTCACTGCAACTGATGCGCAGTTAGGCAAGCCTGCTGGACATGACATGGAAGAGGGCGTGTACACACTGCCTGTTCTTCACACGTTGGCTGCTGGTGGCGCTGCAGCAGATGAATTGGCCTCCATCTTGGGTAAGCCATTGAACGAGACAGAACGTCTCCATGTTCTTGAGATTGTGCGAAACGGAACAGGTGTTGCAACAGCGATTGATGCGGCTCGTTCGTTTGTTGCCGATGCAGAACGTGCGTGCGATGCATTGCCACAAGGCATCACGACTGATGCAATGAGAAAGGCCACAGCTGCTCTTCTTGCAACTGTGGCCTAACCCAACGTTTTTGTTATTCGCTCATCTCAGAGCGAGCACCGATCACGGGAAGATGAATACTTCTGCGCGGCGGTTCTTCGCCTGAGCAGCTTCCGTCTTCTTTGTTGTTTCTGGCTGGTTGTATGAAAGTGCAACAGTTTCGATCGGAGCCTTCACTCCAGCCTTGATAAGTGCAGCCTTGACTGCATTCGCACGGTCACGTGAGATTGCAAAGCTGTACGCCGAGACGTCACCGAGTGCAGCGGAGTGTCCGATGACGACAACACGGCTTGCGGTCTTTGCTGCTTCGGCAATCTCGGCAACTTGTGCTTGCGCTTGCTTCGACAGGCGAACATTTGCCTGCCTAAACATGATTGGTTCATCAGTGGTGAGAGTTGTGCCCGCTTCCACTTCTGCCTTCTTCACTGTTGTAGTCATCGTGCGAAGAACTCGCTTGGTGTCTTCGTCAATGATGCGAACTACACAACGACCTGGGTTCACCATCATCACGCTGGTGGTGAGGGCGATACAGATCTTTGGAGTTGAAACGCGAATATCGAGATCTTGCGCTTGCTTGGCAGTGAGCACTCTGAGTGCACTGTCTGGTTGAACTGCTGTTGGCAACTTGGTGGAGTACACCTTCGTGTCAACGCGACCGGCAGTGCTGCCGCCACCGATAACACCACTTCCGTCACCACCGCTGGTGACACCTGCTGCGGCATTCCACACGGTGTACTTGATGCCCACAGTCTGCGAGCCGATGGCTTTGGTGACCTGAAGTGAAGAAAGTTGGCCTTTGCTGTTTACAAATGCAACGCCAACTGAACCATTACCGCAGACATCGGCGGTCGAATACTGCGTGGTGACACCTTGGCCCAAACCGTTTGTACCGTAGGTAGTAACGAGACCGCTTTGGAGGTTCACATAATACGGATACAGAGTTTCCGCGTAGTCGACTGCCTGATTGTTGCACTGGAAGATGTTTGGTGCTGTTGAAGTTGTTGTGAAACCGGTGAACAAATTACCCGTTGCTGTCGCGGCGACTCCCATGAAGAAGTAGCGCATGTTGACTGAAGCGCCATTAACCGTCACAGTGGCCGGAAGATTGGCGAGAGGCTTTTGGCCGTTTGCACCAAGAGTGGTGTCTGGTTCGCCCTTGAGGTTCAATCGGAACAACGACGTTGTGGCGGAACTTCCCGACCCGCTGACGATGGTGTTATTCCAAAGACCTTTTGAGTCGATAATCCATCGAGCGATGCTCAATCTTGTGTTGAAGGATGTTGATGCACTGATCGTTCCGTTTGCCTTAAATGCAATGAGCGTTGACCCTGTGTAGTTAGGCATTCCGGATGTGTTACAGCCGTTGTAGCTAGTGACACTTTGATTGAAAGGATGTGTTGTCACTCGTGGAGAGGTCGTAACAAGAGAGACCGAAAAGATCTTCTCGGAGTTAACTGAGGTAAGTGATGAGTCGGGGGCACTGCTGAAGACAGGCTGAGAGCATTTCGTGGGGTCATCAAAAGTCTTCAAAACACCATTTGTTCCCCATGAGCTATCACGGACAAGAGCACCATTCGATGTTTTCAATGCGAAGAGTCCAGTAGTGATGTAGTCCGTTACGGATTGATTCTGACCACTAAAAGTTGTCTGGGAGTAGGTGCACCTTGCGCCAATGATGATCGAGGAATCTGGGCGGATGGTCATGGTGAACATGTCGATGAATGACGAGAAGAGTGGGACGCTTTGGTAAGAACTACCGAAGGCGGTCGAGCAGACGTTGCCAACAATGTCGGTAGCACTGTAAGAGGCGAAAGCCGATGTTGGATCTGAATTAACCGACACAGTGGGGAAGAAATTGCTCTTTCCTGTGACGGCCCCTGTCGTCAGGTTCCCGATTGCGATGGTGCTTACATCGGTTGAGATGTTTGAAGCGGTGAGGTTGCGTCGGAAGGCGATGGCGTACGAGTTTGCAGTTTCATTAACTGAGAAAGCCTCGAGGCGATAACAAGCACTGAGTTGACTATTTTGGTTGATGTTCGCGATGCAACTCGAGTTGCTCACCGTTGGGTACTCAAAGTCATTGCCCAGGTCAACCGGCTTGAATGACGAATCAATCGTTAGGTCTTCCTTCATTTTCCACAGATGAATGTTGGCTCCTGCAGAGGTTGAGTCGATACCTGCAACCAAGAATGAGTTTGTCTTGTTGAGACGTACCATTCGCAAGATGGTGGCGTTTGGCACCGCGGTCGGCGCGACGATGGCAACAGTCTTAGTAGTTGCTTCACCACCGGCTGCGGATGCAACTGATGGTGAAAAAGTGAGGCCGGTTGCTGTTATGGCGACCGCGGCGATGATGGATGAAAGACGACGCACGCAGAACTCCTGTGGCTGGTCAGATATGGACATTCCGTCTAGTGACGGACCGATTTATTGTAAACGAAAAGTCCAGTACTAATGCGTCAAAAGCTATTTTTCCTAGGAGAAGGTGGCGACCAAGGCTTGTGCGGCGGCGAGGCCGCTGAGCGCTGCGCCCTCCATCTTTGGCCCGGCAAAAGCATCGCCGGCAAGAGCCAATGTGCCTGATGGATCGATCCAGAAAGGTTCGGGCCACGTGGTGCGTGGAGTTGCAAAACGCCACTTCTTTGGCTGGCTTTCCAGAATCTGTGCAACGCCGAGCCAAGGGCGTGCTGCAGTCAACAAGAGAGAGTGAATTTCATCAAGCTCGAGGTCGAAGTGAGTGCGACTCCACTCAGGATTCGCATGAAAGGTGAGTGCATGAGTTGCGCTGATGCCCTTCGCGGAGTTATCTCCGATGAACGAGAACACATCGTCGGGATTCTGCATACCACCAGGTGATCGCACGTTGTGTGCATCGGAATCAAGAACGGCGAGAAGGCCGAGTGCGCGGTCGTAGTCAATGGTGCGCATCTCATCGGGCATTTCAATCGCACCACCAAACATCAGCGAAAACGATTGCGGGATGGGTGCGGTGAGTAACACCTTGTCGCAGGCATGTGCAACGCCATCATCGGTGATCACGTTGTAACCGCTTGCAGTGCGCTCCAGAGAAAACACCAAAGCATTCGTGCGAACGTCGAGACCTTGTGCGAGATGTTTGGCGATACCCGACATGCCTTTGCTGCCCGCGTATCGCGGGTGACCATCTTCCGAATCAAAACCGCGACACCATTCGTGCACAACACCTGCGTCTAACCATGTATTGACATGTGATGCGAATTCTTCGCTGCGTACGGTGAAGAACTGTGCACCATGATCCAGCGTGGCGTCGCCAATACGACGTGTGGCAAGTCGGCCGCCAACACCACGACCTTTGTCGAACACAATGACATCGTGTCTGTTGTCCGAGAGTGATTGTGCGGCCATCAAACCTGAGAGTCCGGCGCCGACAACAATGACGCGCATTAGAGAGCTGCCGCTACTGCATGACCGTGCGGAACAAAAACTTTCTCGGCACGATGAAGAAATTCAAGAAGCACGCGATTGAAGGTTGCTGCATGTTCGATGTGTAATCCGTGTGCGCCACCGCTGATGATGACGAGTTCTGCGGTGGAGATGCGCGAAGCAATTTCTTCAGCGTCACCTCGAGGAGTGAGAACATCTTGATTTCCAACAACAACCATTGCAGGACATGCGATGGTGGAGAGGTCTGCCGTGAGGTGTTCGTCTTCGGTTGACAAGATGGCATTGATTTGTGAGACAAATGCATTGGCAGGGTTGAACAATTGTTGTGCCCCCATCCAGCCCAGTGCGGGAAGAAGCCGGCGAAATGAGCGTGGGCCAATCATCCAGCGAGCAGCTTCGCGCCCCACTGCACCCATGCCATCTGTTTGCGCGAGTGTGGCCCAAGAAGACAAGAGTTCTTCGCGCCATTCATGATTACGACAAGCGGTGGCAACAAGAGTCAGTGAGCGAACGCGTTGTGGGTACTTCAGCGTGATGATCTGGCTAATGGCGCCACCCATGGAAAGACCGACAACGTGGGCTGATTCAATTCCTGCTGCATCAAGAACTGCAATCGCGTCATCAGCCATTTGTTCAAGGTTGTATGTGCCATCAGGTTTGTCGCTGCGGCCGGCACCGCGATTGTCAAACGCAATAGTGCGGTGGCGAAGAGCCAGTGCTGCACGTTGCAGGTTCCAGGAGTTCTTCTCAGCGCCGAGACCCTGCACCAATAACACAGGTGCGCGCTTGGTTAATCCAGTGACTTCGTAATGAAGACGTGCACCATCGGAGGAAACTGCAAACGGCATTACGCCACCTGCTGACGTGCAGGGATGCGCTCAACACTTGGCCAGTCGTACAACCGATGAACAACTTCATTCGTTGAATGGCGCGGTGCGAAACGGAGCAAGTGTGCAGCTTCATTCGATGCAGCAAGGCGACCGTGTTGAATGAGATCAGCAACATGGTCGGGCATTGGTGCGCCGGCGAACGAGGAAGCATTTTGTGCAAGCCACCAACCAGGGCCAAATGATGGAAGTGGAAGTCGACGACCAATAGCGGTGGCGCGCAACATGCTGATGGCACCATTTGCAACGATGTTGACAACACCATCTGCATCACGCTGTGCGGCGAGGATAAACGCTTCTGCTGCATCGTGGTCTTCGACGACAGAGAAGATGGGATTACCGAGTCCGTAATAGGGAATCGCCGGCAGACGCAATAAACGCCCAAGCGGACTTGGCACGTGTGCACCAAGAACAGGCGCAAGACGAAGTGTGCACACGTTGATGCCGCGAGCAGTGCGTAGTTCTGTTGCTTGCTCTTCGATGTTCAGGCACATGTTGCCGTATGTGGTGTTGGGCGCAATAGGTGTTGTCTCGATTGCAATCTCGGGCGAGTACGAACCCGCACCATAAATCTCGATGCCACTGCGCACAACAACTGTTTCAAGTGATTCCGATTGATGCGCAGCATCAAACACTGCCTTTGCAACAAGTTGCGTACAGAGTTCGGCTTGTGCCGTTGCGAGTCGCGCATGTGGTTCCCAGACACCAACGTGTAACAACACATGTGGATTGAATTCGCGAACAAGCTCTGCAATGCGGTCATGTTCCGTTGCTTCCACGCGCACAAACCGCGAACGCGATAAGTGTCGACGCGGAGGATCAACATCGAAACCAAGAATGTCGCCGGCCCACTCCGTGCGCTCAGCCATTGATGCGACGAGAGAGCCGAGTTCTCCACCCATGCCGGTGACGAGAACGCGACGACCCTTCATGGAATCAATTGTTGCAGGTGTTTAGCGAAGGGTGTGAACGTTGAGGATGAGTTCGCGAGCCCATGTATCAAGCTGACGTCCACCGATGCGCTCGGTGATGATGATTGCTTGCGATGGGTCTTCGACCATGCCGCTCCAACGGATGTAGCCACCAACGATGCCGAGGAGGCGATCGCCGACTTCTTCACAATGCATGACGAGCTTCATGTTGCGACCGAGAAGGTCTTGCAACTCTCTGTAGAACAAACGAAGGAATGCATCGGTGTCGTCTGCGCCACTGAGTGGGCGATGACGATAGGGCATGTTGAGTTCTTCGTATGCGTGCAGGTTGTGTGGGGCAGCGATATTGGAGATCACTAGGTCGAAGTGGTTCTCGCGAAGCCAGATGATCTCTTCTTGGCGGCGCACGCGACGGTGGTTCTCGCCGTAGCCGCCAGGGCGCTCACAGATGGCGAGGCGGTCCTTAATGACCCAGGTGAAGTTGCGGGGGGTAATTCCGAGTGCCCATTTTCCGCGCAGCTTTGGGGGCATCCGAATCTCCTAATCAGTCCTGAAATCAAAAACGACGAAAAACGCCGCTCTGCAAGTTACCCCAGGATGTGGAGGGTCAGCCTCTGTTTGCTGCGACGAATTTGCCGATTTTCTCCTATATCGCAGGCCAAAACGTCCCCTCGGGCGACGGCGAGGATCCGTTCCAGGGTGGCGAGGTCGGGAGGGTACGGGTCTGCCAGCCACTGGCGAAGCGCCCGGTGGGCCAGGGGGGCGGGCGCTGCGGCCAGGGCCTTGGCATCGGTGGGGTCGAGCGCACGAGCCAGTTCGTCGAGCAAGTCATTGTCGGCGCGTAGAACATCGGCGGTGCGTGCCAGGAGGGGAGCAGGGTCGCGTTGGGAGAGGTCGCTCATGAGGGGGAGCAACTCATGACGTACTCGATTGCGAAGGAATCGTGTGTCGGTATTCGTGAGGTCATCAACGATGGTGATGTTGAGCGATGAGCACAACGAGCGCGTCTCGTCACGACGAATCCGCAGGAGTGGCCGCGTGTGTCCTGGGCGCATCGCGGAAAGACCTTGTGCACCGGCACCACGTAACAGGTTGATGAGCACTGTTTCTGCCTGATCGTCTTCCGTGTGTCCCGTCATGATTTCGGTTGGAAACATTGCGTATCTCGCAGTGCGGGCTCGTGCTTCGAGATTGGGACCATTGCCGACATGAACCGTATGAACAACCAACGGAATGCCGAGTGGTTCAGTAATCGCACGAATGATGTCTGCATCATTCGACGAATCCGGCCGTAATTGATGGTCGACGTGAATTGCTGTGATCTTGAGCCCTGCCGCATGTGCAAGCAAGAGAAGAGCCATGGAATCGGGACCACCAGAGATGGCGAGAGAAACAGCCGTGCCCCGAGTGGGAAAAGTGCAACGAGCCAGAAGAGGCTCAAACACGAAAGGTGGTGTGGCGCCGTCCGTCATTGGAGGCTCCGACAGCGAGTGCTACTTGTTTTTCTGAGCTTGGCGCTGGCGACGGTTTGGGTGACGCATTGCGCTGACCTTGAGGAGGTATCCGACAACGGCCTGGAGAACTGCGCCGATAGCGGCAATCAGAAGAACGAGACCCACCCAGTAGTGCCATACATACGCTGCGAACATATTTCCAAGCGTAGCCAGTGCAACCCCCGAGAGGGGCACCAACATGGGAAAACGGCTTTAGTCGTTGCCGAGAACGTCGTCACCGAGGCAGTCGCGGAGACGATCGAGGAAGCCCTCAGGCAACTCCTCATTTGTGGCCTTGGTCTTAATAGCCGTACGCAGATCTGCGTGGAATTCATAGGCGCCTTGGCAGTCGGTGCAGCCCTTGAGATGAGTGATGATCTCGTTGGCGCGACCCTCTGACAGCTCAGAGTCGAGGTAACTCTCCAGCTCATTCAGTGTTTCTTGGCAGTCGGCCATGGTCTTAATCCTGTGGGTCCAGTAAGGACTCGTCGACGAGTCCTCGCTCTTTTGCGTACTCGTACAACATCTTCTGCATCGCTTTTCTTCCCCGATGGAGGCGCGACATCACGGTTCCAATGGGAACTTCAAGCATTTCGGCTATTTCTTTGTATGAAAAGCCCTCAACATCGGAGAGAAGGACGGGAATGCGGAAGGTTTCAGGCAATGACTCGATGGCGTTCTTTACTTCTTCGTCAGTAAACAGTTCAAGCATCTGGTCCTCGGCGGACTGATTCATCTTTGATTGATCGAAAGCGCCCATACGACGAAACAAGAAAAGCTCTTCCACATCATCAAGTTCGGTTTCCTGCGGACGGCGCTGTTGAGAGTTGTACTTATTGATGAACGTATTCGTCATGATGCGAAACAACCACGCACGCAAGTTGGTTCCTTGTTGATAGGAATCAAATGCACGCCACCCCTTGAGGAAGGTTTCTTGCACGAGGTCTTCAGCATCTGCTCTATTGCGTGTCATGCGCAATGCGGTGGCAAACAGTTGCGGTGCGTATTGCATCGCATCATTTGTGAAATCTTCGCGTGCCCCCATCGTGAAAGTGTTAGCGACTGCGTCGCTTTCGTGCCTTCACGGCAGTGTCCATTGCGGCAGTAAATCTCTCAAGAAAATCTGCAAGCACGAAACGCTCTTCAGGTGTGTATTCACTGAGGATTGCAAGTGTGAGGTCACGACGACGAATGTGCACTTCGCCATGAATTCGCCGGCCACGATCTGTCGCTGCAATTGCTACGACGCGGCCATCACCATCATGTGTGACGCGTTCTGCAAGACCATCTTTAATCAGACGTTGTACTGCGCGTGTTGCTGTGCTGGGATCAATACGCAGATGATCTGCAAGATCTCCCATGCGACATGATTCGACAGTAACGAGAAGATCAAGGGCGTCCATTTGGCCAGGCTCAATTGCGCTTCCGCCAACTCCGTACACAACATCGCGGGCAGCGCCAGCAGTGGTGCCGCGGCGGATATCGCGCCACGCAAAACCAACTCGAGCCGCGGTTTCGAGGTCGAGATCATTGAAGAGTGGGTTCGGCGTCTCTGTGTTCTTCATCTGGTAACTAGGGTAACCCCATGACAGATAGCGACGCTGGTCAGGACGGGCTACAAACACCACTGGATGTTCTGGGCATTATGGCTAGCCAGCAGGGTTTGCTCTCTCCGACAATCCGGCAAGTAGAGATGTACACGCGCCGAGGATTGTTGTCCTTGCTCTGGCACGAGCCCAGTGAACTAACGCGCAATGTCGGCATTGTGATGTTGGGTGGCGCAATGGGTGGCACGTTGGGCCCAGGGAACGGTTTGTACAACGATTTTGGGCATTCTCTTGCTGAATATGGAGTTCCATCGATTCGGTTGAGCTATCGCGCGCCAAACGACATGGACTCGTGCTGTGTTGATGCTGCGGCTGCAGTGCAGTTACTTATCGGTAGCGGAGTCGATCGCGTTGTTCTCATGGGACACAGCTTTGGTGGTGCAGTCGCTATTCGCGTCGCAGTCGGATTATCAGAGATGGTTGCGGGCGTTGTGACCTTTGCAACACAATCCGCCGGATGCGAAATTGCTGGCGGATTACAAGGCAAACCATTACTGATGTTCCACGGAGACAGCGACAACATTCTTCCTGCAGAGGCCAGTGAGATGGTGCGCACCATCGCCGGCTACGGAGACTTACGCATTATGCAAGGTGATGATCATCTGTTGACAAACAGCCACGACCACATGTTTGAAGAAGTCTTGAAGTGGTTAAAGAACATTTTTGAAGGAGTGTCGCAATGACAGCAACACCTCAGAACGTCGTTGTTCTTCTCCTTGACAGTTTGAATCGTCATGAGATGGGTGCGTACGGCGGCAAAAACTTTGATACGCCAAACCTTGACCGTCTCGCAGCACGTTCGGTGCGATTCACGAATCATCACACAGGTTCACTGCCGTGTATTCCTGCACGTCATGACATTCTCGTTGGAGCGTGGGACTTTTTATGGCGTCCTTGGGGCTCTATTGAATTGTGGGAAGAACCAATCACTGCATCGCTTCGACGCGAAGGTGTGATCACGCAGTTGATTACGGACCATCCGCATCTGTTTGAAACGGGTGGAGAGAATTACCACACAGATTTCACAGCATGGGATTACGAACGTGGTCACGAGAGTGATGCGTGGAAGTCACGACCTGACCCATCATGGTTGGGCACACCGACGTATGGTCGCGGTCATACGCACTACGACAATTCTCGTGGATACTTCCGTGGCGAAGAAGACTTCCCTGGCCCACGCACAATGCAAGCAACAGCAAAGTGGTTGGCTGAAGATGCGCCGGTGCATCGCGCAAAGGGTGAACGGTTCTTTTTGTTTGTCGACGAGTTTGATCCGCACGAACCATTTGATACACCCGAAGAATGGGCGACTCGATATGACGATTCCTGGGAAGGGCCACACCTCACATGGCCGCCATATGCAATTGATGCCTATAAACAGGGCATTTTGACTGAACGTGATGCGCGACAGATTCGTGCGCAATACGGCGGCAAGTTGTCCATGATTGATCATTGGTTGGGCCGCGTCCTTGATTCTCTTGATGCAACAAATGCATGGGAAGACACAGTTGTGATTCTGTGTACAGATCATGGCCATTACTTAGGTGACACTGATGTGCATGGCCGCGATGTGTGGGGGAAGCCCGGCTTGCCTGTGTACAAACCGCTCGGGCATATTCCGATGTTGGTCTCATGGCCCGGTGTTGCACCCGCGACGAATGATGCTCTCACCACATCAACAGATATTCATGCGACAATTGCTGAGGTGTTTGGTGCGCCGGTGAAGCACACGGCGCATGGCAAATCACTTGTGCCTGTTCTTGCAAATGAACAATCACAGGTTCGTGATTGGTTACTCACTGGTGTGTGGGGCCGAGAAGTGCAAATCGTGACCAATGATTGGCGATACACACGCGGACCATCGGGTGCGAATACACCACACTCCATGTGGTCGAACCGTTGGAGCACGATGCCGATTGCCTCAATGCCGGATTACAAAATGCCAATGCCAGATGATCGTGCGGTGCTCGACTTCATGCCGGGAAGCACGATTCCTGTTATTCGTCAACCGTTCCGTGAAGGGGACTTGTTGCCGTTCTGGTCGTACGCGAAACAGTATGAGACATTGATGTTCAATCGCGCTGAAGACCCAGACGAAACAGTGAATCGCATTGGTGATTCCATCGCAAAAGAAGCAGAAGAACTGTTACGAGTTGCACTAACGGAAGTTGACGCACCTAGTGAACAGTTTGAGCGTTTAGCTCTGAACTAATTCTTTGTTGGTTGCTCTCCACGGTCATATGGACAGTGACGACAGATGTTTCCGCAGCAATAGCCACGGTTTTTCAGGTACAGCGATGTCATCACCATTAACCCAGTGTCAGGGTCTGTATAGAAATCGCGTCCTGCTGCTACGGCAGTTGCATGTGCACGTTCAGCAGCAGGGGTCATGCACTTAGTGTGCCGTACGAAATCCAGTTACGACACTTTGATCTTGACAGTCCGTGATTTTTTTGTGGTCGTGAACTTGCCATTGACCTTTTTCTTCACAGATTCAGTCAATGTGAGAGTGCATGTTTTTGCCTTGGACTTGGTGGCCAAGTTTTTCCCACTGATTGCACAGCCGCCTTTGACCTTCCATGAAACTGCCGCGTTCTTTGCTGGCTTGATAATGGAAGTCAATGGGACGATCCGATTCTTCGCATAACGCTTTGTCACTGTCGTCGTGCTTGTCGTCGTTGTACCAATCGTTGCTGCTGGTGCTCCGCAATTGATCCCGTTCACACGAACGCAAATGACTTTCGATGCAAGGGCTCCTTGGCCCCGCACGCGGTACTTGGTGGAAACAGATGGGCACAGGCGCACTGTGGCTCGACCATTTGCGCCTGTTGAGACAGTGGGAGTCGTTGAACAACTTGCTTTCCGAACACCTTGTGCGGTGACTTCCCTCGTGCGAAGTGACGTTGCGGAAACGTTGCCGCAGAGTGAAGTGAGAGTGGCAGTTGAACTAATCAATCCACCGGTCTCCATGTCGGAGCACACCGTCTCAACTGTGCCAACAAAACCTGCAACGGGGACACTGCCAGAGTCCTGTACAGATACCTCAAGCGATACACCCGATCCTGATGTACTCACGATATCGATCGCCTGCGTCGCAGGATCAGCATCCGGTGTGGGAACTTGCACCGTTGCCATGAACGGCATTGTTGCAGTGTCACTGATTGAGGCGAAGTTGTGGTTCAACGTCTGGTTGATATCACCATCGTCGTACACGATGGACGCATCAAAGACTGATGATCGAATACGTGGAGCAAATGATTTGAAGGTCACGCTTCCATTGCTTCCAGTGATGTACGACGGCGCTGCTACATAGCAGTACACACAGCCGACTTGTCCAAAGAGTCCCCGTTGGTCACGGGCCTGGGGTGCCCACGTTGATGTGCTGTTTCCCGTTGATTGATAAGCGTATGACAGGAAGATGTTTCGGAGCAGAACTTTTGCATTGGGAACTGGCGTTCCGTCGGGCAGTGCGACACTTACTGTTCGTGTGAAGACTTCGGGAGCATTGGGAACGCGAATGATTACTTCGCCTGTTGAACTCACAATGCTTGTGATTGCAGCAGCTTGCAGTGATGCTCCTGAGGCGAGTTGGCTCATGCCAAGAGTGCTGGAGAGCGTGAAGATGACGGGACCTGTAGCCAAGGTTGCACGCGCTGTGCCGTCGACTCCGCTTGCCAATGTGCTGGTTGTACTGCTTCCGAGCAGACCAGGAACATCGGGTGCGGTCCAGCGAATGGAGACATTAGGAACAATCTCACCAGATTCGGTGATCACCTTGATGGGAGCTAAGGAGCGAGTCACTCTGCTGCCGGTTTGAACGGTCATTGGAATCAGATTTGCCGTGTCGGTAGAGCCATTAATTGACGTCACATAATGGAAAGAAGATGAAGTTGATGTTGTGAATGCAGAAACAGGCGTCAGCGAACCAGCCGTATTTGAAACACAGCCATTGCAGGAGAACACCCAAGAATCAACCGAGACGATTCCATTGGTCAGGGCGAAGTAAAGCTTGCCCATTGAATGGGATTGAGAAGAGAACATTGATAGAGGCTTAGCAATCACAGCAACAGCCTTCACGCGAAGTTCGTTACCGGTGATGGAGCCACACAACAGTGTTCCTGAGGCGTAGAAACACAAGCCAGACATCATGATGGACTGGGCGTACACCGCTTCGGAATTTGTCACTCCATCAACAATCAATTCGTCTCGGAAGACGCCACTGTCGAAAGACACACAAGCCGAAATTCCTCCAGCGACACAGAACTTCAAGAGAGATCCACCGTTGTTCTCGCTAGCAACTGCAATATCAACAATATTGGTGAATCGAGATGTTTGCCAGTTGACCGCATTACCTATTGACCCACATGAGACTCTGCCAGCTGTCGAGCGGTAACAGATGGGAATACTGTTTCCATAGTGTTGCCAAGTGCCGCCAAGAATGACTTCTGCGACGCCATTTGCAACGAGGGTGACCCACGACGTGTTGTAATCAACACCGTTGTAGTTACCTGTGCCGTTGAGACCGAAACCGACACACTTCAGTGCACCAGAGATAACAGCACATGTTGTTGCTGAAGTGGAGGCAACATCTGTGACTCCAGTGAGCGGCTGCACACCATCGACCGCGATGACGGGAGTCGTTGGTGAATCAGTTGTCGTCCCATTTCCAAGTTGGCCGCCGTTGTTAAGACCCCAACACCTGAGTCCGTTCGCAATGATTGCGCAACCACCCATGTCGCTGTATCCCGAAGAGACCCATTGTCCGTGAGTATCAATTTTTGTTGCAGTTGCAATGTCTGCAGAGAATGAAGATTGCGGTGCGTAAGCAGGGGTATTTACGCGAGTGGAGGGACAATGCGTACCAACACAACCCACTGGTACACCGTCAGTTTCGATGGATGTGATCTTGTAGATGGCATCAATGCCCGTTGCATGAGCGGGGGCGGTCTCAAAAGATGGCACTGCGACGAGGAATCCACTGAGTCCAATGGCGAGAGTGATTCGGACAAGAACTGACTTCATGTCTGAACCATAACAATGGTTTAGATGAATTGACAGGGATTGTTCTCAATGCCTTCTATATATAAGGCAAATCAGCGGAGTTCATTTGGCGATATAAGGCCGTCTGCGTTTGCATCAGTACCTGGCAATTTGGATTGATCTGGCTCAAGGGCCTTCCAGGTGGCGGCATCTATTGCGCCGCTGCGCAACAAGCCTTTGTCTTTCTGAAACTTGAAGACAGCGAAGGCCATTGCTGGACCGAAATAGCCGTCGACACTGGTGTTGTAACCAGCGGTACGGAGGCGCGCTTGCATCAGTTTCACAGCAAGACCTTGATCACACTTTTCAACGGGTAGTTCGCTGGCTGCGAAGTATCCCGTGCACTTCTCGTTCAAAGATGCAGTCACCGATGCAAGATCCGCTTCGCATCCCGTCTCTGGGACGTACTTCAATGATTTGTTTGCTGGCCAGATGATGCATGCAACATCACTGGGAGGAAGTTCCTTCAAAGTGGCGGCGCCAACATTCGGGATATAGCAACTCATAAAGAATCGAGTGAGCGGAAGTGAGCGCTGGCACGTAGTGGTGTTGACCCATTTCGTCCCCTGGAGTTGAAAGAGACGAGTTTGTGTACAGCCGTCATCGGGACAATTCCAGCGGTCGCGATCAGTGTCACCGTACGCCCACGTAGCGGTGCACTTTTCGAGAAGAAGTTTCTCGCCGTAGCTTGCGCTGATGGCCTTGTTGTTACAGGCAATTTCTTTCTCACCAGATGCAGGATTCAAGAATTTTGGAACAGTTGTTGCCGTGTTAGACGCAGTAGATGTACTGACGATTGTTGTGGGAGTAGTTGTTGAAGTTGAGTGAGAAGAATCACTGCAGGCAACGAGCCCAACGAGAAAGGGGAGAAGCAGAAGCGCTTTTTTCACGGATTCATTCTGCCGAGCAAAGTAAGGATTATTTGAGAACAGTTACTTTTGTTTTATAGGTCTTTGCTTTCCCTTTTTTGGGTGTGACCGTCAATGACACAGAACATGTTCCTATCTTGAGAGTTTTTACTGAGGCACCAGAAACTCTGCAGATTTTGCTGGATGATGCAGCAACTCTGATGACCACCTTGGACGTTGATGGGATTGTGATTTTCGCATTTGTTGAAATGCAAGTGCGAGTAATGGACTTTCCGCGTCGCACTGAACACAACTTTTGTTGACCTGTAATTCCGATGGATTGTGGTGGAGATGTTGTGGCAGGAGTTGTAACAACTGGTGGAATGGTTGCAGGAGGAGTTGTGCCAACTGGTGCGGTACTTGAAGTTGACGTAGATGGGGTAGTGGTAGACGCTGCAACGGAGTACGTGATGCTGAGTTCACCGTTACCACTCCTGACACCAGAAAGATCACTGGTTTTTGTCGCAAGTGAATTGTTCCACCACGATGATCCGCCGGAACCACTTCCTTTGGTGATTCCTGCACCGCCACCGAAGTAGCCACCACCGCCACCAGAACCTCCGTATGACACGTGTGCGGAGCCGCCTTGCATTGATGTACCGCTTTCACTGCACACCACTGAGATAGGAGCATCGATGTCATCATCAAAACATGCACCTGCGCCACCTGCGGAACCTGTTCCACCAGACGCTTCACTAATAATGTCGAATGGGACAGGGTTACTCAATGAATTTTCCCCCGTAATGCCGCCTGCTCCACCGAAGTAAAAGTCATGGCCGCCACCGCCGCCAGCTACGACAATGAGAGTGTCGACATTGTTCGTCGTGCGATAAATCGCTGTTGATCCGCCACCACCAGTACCAAATCCCCGAGGATCAAGCGATCCGATTGAACCTGCTCCACCGTTTGGCCACCCACCTGGAACCACACCAATAGGAGGGTCAAATGTGAATCCTTGTCCTTGACCACCAACGACAATCTTGAAAGTTTCTCCAGTAGTCACTGGAATGTTGACTGCGATGAAACCACCCCGACCAGGAGTTCCGATGGCATTGATAGCAGCGATTCCGCCTTGAGCGCCCGAGAGCGCAACGCTGAGAGAAGTGACTCCTGCAGGAACCGTGAATGTGGAGTCTGTCCCGGTGAACGAAAATGTCTCTGTTGTGTCGGAGGCGAGAGCTGCGGGTACTTGTGAGATGACTTCACTGGAAACAAAGACACCCATGAAGAGAATGGTGATGCCCAGAGAAAGTCGACGAGTCTTTGTCATTTCGTGAATCTAACTCAGAAATGAATATCTATTCATTTCTCAGTCCAAGTGCCGAGGGGGTGGTCTGACGAGGGGAGCTGTTGCGCCGGGCGCAGACTGGGTCACTGTGCGCAATGTAGAGATTTACTCAATGATCGCGTAACTCGATTTTGCTATGTCACCTTGAATGACAATGTTTTGGTTGACCTCTTTTTTGCAGATGTTGTCACAGTGATACTGATGCGACACGTCCCGGTATTTACCGCTTGAACTCTTGCCTTCACGACTTTGCAGACTTTTGGCGTTGTTGACTTCAATGACACCTTGCCGGCCTTCGGAACCGTGACCTTGGCTCTCTTCAGAATGACAGCTTGAGACACTGTGACAACGAGCTTGATGGGCTCGTCCACAGATGAAACAACAACAGGAATTGTGGTGGTTGGTGGAATCGCCATAACTGGATTTGAGGCTGGGGGTGGTGTGGTGGTTGGTGGAATCGCCACAACAGGATTTGAGGCTGGGGGTGGTGTGGTGGTTGGTGGGGCAATAGGAGTTGGTGTTAACGAAGGAATTTTGACCAAAAGCATCTTCTCTTCGTCATTCTCAATCACGTAGCCAGTGATGAGACTCGCGCCATCAGGCAGTGCTGCAATGTCTAGGAAATATGTCTCTGACTGTGGAAACGGCAGGAGAATTCCGTTTGTGCCAAACGATTGATCAAGACTTCCGTTCAAAGTCGTGCGAGCGATACCTGAATAATTGAGGTCTCGCATCCGTGGTCGATTGGAGTCGCCGCCCCCAACAATGATGTAACCACCATTGAATGGCATGAGATCCTCTGCGTCCTCATCATCTATTTGTGCTGGATCTTGATAGAAGAAAACAAGAGAACCACTGCCGTTAAGAGTTGTATCGAAAGTTCCAGTTGCGTCTAGCCGAGCAAGAACATTCTGCGTCTGGGTTGTACCAAGAAGAACAATTCGAGATTGGTCGTCCACATGGATTCTATTGATGTACCCAGGAAGTGTTTGTGATTGTGTTGGCCAAGACTTGAAACCGCCGGAAAACGAAGAGTCCAGTGAGCCATTCGGCAAAATTCGGGCAACATAGGTTTGTGACTGACTATTTATATTGGTGTCTCCTGCGACGTAGATGGACCCGTTTGAAGCGTGAGCTCCAACGTGAATGCTGCCTTCTCCATCGCCGATGACAATTGGAACACCACCAGCGAAGTTTGCAGCATCGGTGTACGACGGATCCAACTGACCAGATGAGGTGTATCGATATGTCCACGATGCACCTACCCAGTTTTGAAACCGCGTGACAGGGATAATGAACTTGCCATTGTCGGTCAAGAGGAGTGAGTATGGCTCCAAGTCGTATGTCCCATCAGAGGTAATGATGGCTCCGTTGGTTCCAAAGGTGTTGTCCAATGTTCCATTGGCGTTGACTCGCCACATCATGATGGTTTGGTTGGTCGAGTTGTTGTCACGACCTGTTCCAAGGACAACAGTTTTTCCATCGGGCTGAATGACAAAGTCAACGATGTCGATCGAATAATCATCAGTGGGCGGAGACAAAAGTTGATATCCACCTAAACCAAACGATGTGTCGGCTGCGCCAGTGGCTGTGAATTTGAAAATTGCCGCTCGTGTTATCTCGTCCCAGTCTCGCCGAACCCATGCACCACCCACGGTGATGATTGAACCGTCTGGCTGAGGTTTGCTGCCGATGGCATTTGACGACCACTTTTCATAACGAAATTCAATAGAAAGATTGCTGAATGAGCCATCTGCTGATCCACTTGCAGTGAAACGTCGAAGAACTGAATCCCCCTGAGTGCGCAATGATCCAGCTACAACAATTTTGTTGTCTGATTGAACAGTCAGTGATAGGGCTCGCGCACCATCATTTTCTCCTGTCCATAAACATTGAGAACAATTCGGTGAGCTGCTGAAAGTTCCGTTTGACTCAACACGCATAAAGCCGGCGGTTGTCCCGGAGTTAATGGAGAAGACGTATTGTCCGCCAGATTGCACGTGCAGGCGCTTTGTGGAAGGTTGATCCACTGGAGCTTGCAAGGTACTCAAGGCGAATCCATTCGACCCGAATGACGTATCGGCTGTTCCGTCGCTAAGAATTTTCGCGATGCCGTAGTACCAAGGTCCAGTTGCATATGTGCCGACAACACCAGCAACAACCAGATGGTCATTTTGCAAAACTAATGCTGCCGTGAGAATGGCGTCTGATTCCGATGCAAATTGAATAAAGACAATGCCATTACCGTTCGATGCTCCATCAAACGTTGTATCAAGATAACCGTCAACGTCAATCTTTGTCAGCACTAACACCCGTGAACCGCTACCGTTCCATGCTGCTCCAATGCCGAGAAGGGATCCGTCACTGAGGACTTTTATGGCGTTGAGTGCGGACCATGTGGGTGCGCCGTCTGGCACGGGGATGACTTCTCGTGCACCGTTAATGCCCCAGTCCTCATCAACGTAGCCAGTGGAATTCAGAGTGACGAAGAAAAAGGTGGCATTACCTCCTGACACGGTTTGCATCTGAAATCCCAGATGAATTGTTCCGTCAGCGTTGTTGATGTCAATCAATATCTCCTGGTCAAATATGTCTTGACCAGGGAATGGTGGCAGTTTGTATGAGCCTCTAGTTGAAAATGTTGCATCAATGATTCCGTTCGCCGTAAAGCGATAGACGACTATGTTTCTTTCATTGTTGATGTCCTCAAATCCAGTGAGAAGAATCTTTCCATTGGATTGCAGGGCGAAGTTTGCTCCTTTGATTCTGAGCGGAGCAGTGCGCCCGTTGATGCCAAACTGAGTGTCTGGCGAACCACTTGACGAGTACTTACCAATTATTGCTGTGTCGTATTCGTTGCCACCCTCGGCTTGGTAAAGAACAAGAAAGTTTCCGTTTGCACCAGTAATGATGTCTTTGGCCATTGATTCGGATCGCTGGAGTGGAATCTCAAATGATGCCAAGCCGTTTGAACCGAAACTCGCGTCGAACGGTGATGGTGTTGTGGCATGTGCAGCAGATGTCTGTGTGACAAGAACGGTGGTGGCAAGGAGTGCAACGCCAAGGAGACGACTAAATCGGGACTTCATCAGGACTCATTTCTAGATAATTATCTAGAAATATATCTGAGAATTAGATGACTATCTAGTACTACCTCTGAGGATTCATGAGGGTTTTGAGCACAAGAACAATGGCCTCGTTGACTGCATTAGACAATTCGGCATCATCGGTGATGTCAACAAGAACCCGGCCCAAGAACATGGCCTGTGTGAGATAAGCCACAGTTTTGGTGTCAACAATCGGATTAATGAATCCTTTTTGCTTTGCTAACTCATAAGACTCTGCGAGAAATTCAGAGCCCTTTGTCTGTGATTCAGCCAGCATTTCGCGCAACGCAGGGTCTTCAACTGCAGCTGCCAATGTTCGAATACGTCGGCCTCGTTGATCCGTCATCGCATCGGAACCCAACGAAAGAATGATGGAGCTCAACATGGCAAAGAGCTCCTCGCCATCTTTACCCGACTCAATGAGAACTCGGATCAGTTCGTTCTCTGATTTCAATGTTTGCTTGAGGAGATGAGCTTCACAATGTGAGATCAGACCGTGACGACTTCCGAAGTGGTGATACAAGGAACCGCGAGCGACTCCGGATTCACGCAGAACATTCTCAAGATTGAAATTGATAGAGCCGTTGCGTTGCAGTTCCTCAACGCCATAACGAATCAGAGTCTCTACAGTCGAAAGGCCATTGGCGTTCTTACGCGTTTGACCAACTTTCTCGCTCATTTGCTCATTGTGCCACAAACTGCTGTTGTTAACTAGTTGGACTGATGAGGAATGGTGCGTTTTCCTGAAACTCTGATGTCACGAAAACTTGACCGTTCTCAGTAGTTTCCAACTCGTGACCCAACTGATGTACGAAGGAGTTGTACTGGTACAGCCACTCAAACTTCTTCTGAATTCCGTCGGGCGTGAATCGGGCCAGGAAGAGACGGTTTCGATTTGCATACGACTGTGTCCTCGCTCCACCCAGGACAATGAATTCGCCGGTGGGAAGAATAGAAATATCAAACCCATCAACAAATCGCATTGTGGTCTTTAGTTTCACACCAGGAATACGCAACTTGTTGGCCCACAGCAATGCGCCCTGCGGAGAGTATTTCGCAAGGACCAAGTCTTGAATCCAGTACGGGCGAATCATCTTCGTTTTTGCGGACGGGTCAAAGTCATTTGATTTATTCAGAGGAATAGCGACTAGGGCGTTACCTTCAGTATCTGTTGCAAGACCAATCTTCTCTGTAGGGAATTCATCTCCGGCACCAATGTGAACGCCATTTGCACCGATGTCGTTACGTCGTTGAAACTTGATTGACCAAATCATTTTCCCAGAAGTCGTGAGTTGGGTCAATTCGGTGTTGCTGGCCGCGAAAAGTTTCTTGCCGCGCGGAGAGGAGAAAGAGGAAAAGTACGTTCCCTTCATCGACCATTTCTTTTTGCCAGTGGAATCGACCATCAGAGTGGTCTCGCCTTGCACAAGAGTGTTTCCAGCCAGATTTGTCTTGCAAGTCACAATTTTTTCGACTGATCTGTTCATTTCCCACATGAGCTTGCCTTGTGGTGTGAACTTCCTCAGTTTCGAATCGCATGCATACACATTGCCAAGACGATCTACGTCAACGGTGATTCCTCGATACCAGTGCATAGGGCTTGATTGTCCGAAACAGCGGATCCATTGAAATTGTGATTCCGCGTCAAACTTGGCGATGAACTCAAAGGTTCGTCCTGCAATGCCCACGGACTTGATTTTGGTTGAGGGTTCAAAGTCATGAACATCGCTCATCAACCCGCCAATTACTTTGTTTCCATCGGAATCAATTGCAAGCGATGTAGTGATGATTCCTGGTGAATCGAATGGTTCGTACTCAACCTTGTCAGGTTTGGTCGCTCTGACTTTCTCGCAAGACGTGGAAAGAACGTCGTCGGGGATATCTGGGGTCGTATCAAGTGGCCCGGTGGGGCACCCATAATTGATCCCATCCTCAGGACATCCAAGCGGGTTGTTGGGATCAGTCGTCGATGTCGTGCTGGTTTGGGGCGAAATAGAATCGCGTGATTCAGTGGCATTACCTGCACATGCGGCGAGCAGAACTGCGCAGATCAATCCAATGACAAGACGTTTCATGACATCTCTTGCTTATTCCTCGTAGCTGCAAGCGGGATTCGTGTCACTTGAGGTGTAGGAGACATCGAATGTTGCAGATTTGAATGCCTTGTGCCTACCCGATCGAGCAACAGCAAAGCGATGTGTATAACTGTCGTTGTCGTAGCAGTCATCGCCGTACTCATTCGGAAAAGTGGTATCGAGTGAGAAGGTTGCTTTTCCGGATGCATTTGTCGTGAGGACTTTGTAGCCCGCGCTAATCCAACCTTCATCATCGTCCATGTATTGCAAAAGCACTTTGCTCTTGGTCTTTCCTCTGCCACGTACTTGAACCGTGATTTTGCAGACGGCATCGCCTTCATTGATAAAGATGGTTTCTTCTTCATCAAACTCGTCTACACAATGATCACTGATGGCAATTACGCGAAGAGATTGCTTTGTAGCAGAAGGGACTTTTGTTGCCTGCGCGGTTGTCACTGGCGTTATGAGCAAGGAGCTAATGCAAATCGCAGCAATAGGGAACAAGCGTGACTTCATGAACTGATGCTACGCCTTGACGATTAATGCGATGACAGGCGAGCTTCATTTCATAAAGAAACGAAGATAATCAACTGTAAGAGTCTTCGGGGCAACCGGTCTCTGGAATCTTGTCTGAGAGACTTGCGCCAAACCAAAGAACGCACTGCACGGGCATCGGTGGGATCAATGTGTCATCGACTGCATCGTCGTTATACGGGTTGTTGCAGATGGTCAGAGTTGCTGTCATCGGGTGGTAAATGTGGCAGACACCCATCACAGTCCACTTGCCTGGCTTGTTCGTCAGAATCCATTCAGCTTCCACATCGGTGTCACCAGTGAACTTTTCAACAAAGCGTTGAGGGATTCCGACCGCCCACCCATCGACACAACGAATAACTTCCTTGAAAACTTCGGATGTGTCGGAGGATATTTTTTGAAGTGGGCAGTCCACCAGTTTTGGAAGTGCGGACCTGGGAATAGGGGCCACCGTGGAGGTGGTTATTGGAATGGTCTCTTCGGAGACATCAGTGATGGTTGTAGTACTGGATGTAGGCAACGTTGACGAGACGAGTGATTCTGACGCAGTTGAACTACATGCAGCAAGAGATACGCAAGCCGCCAAAGTGACTAGCAATTTTTTCTTCATCGATACATCATGCACCAAACGAGAGCTCCTTGATTGTGATCGTTCTCTATGCACAGTCGTAAGCACGCAGGTAATTGGCGATTCCTCCAAGAGCCGCAGAACGTAGGCCTTGAAGAGTAAAACTAACAATCGAATCAGCAATCATCCCCCAGCCGACACCCCTCAAGATGTACACAGCGTCGTTCATCACCGCTTCAAATTCATATGGATCAGAAGTGTAAAAACCTTCGTTATACAAGTCTCGTAGTGAGATGCATGTTGGGCTTTGATTTCCTGTCTCACCTGCATTTTGAGACTCATCTCCATTTGAGCCACTATTCGATGAATCTTCGGCAGTGAGCTCTAAATCAAACTCTTTTGTTTCTGAGTTGAATGTGATGGAGACATTCGCTCGCCCCTCAGGGCCGTAATCCCATGCAGTAAGAACCTGAGTCGATTTGTCATAGGCCAATAGATCTAACGACTCTGAAACATCCTCAGACCCATTGAATCTTGCCCACTTCCATTCACAATCGACTTGCATAAAGATTTTGCCAAATTGGTGGCCACCTTGTTGACCGTCCTTGTTATACGAAACCAAAAAATCAAGAACACCATCGTTTGAATAATCTGCAGATAAAACTGAAAAGGGATTTGATTCATAATCTTGTCCAAGAAGATCAGACTGCTCTAACCATGTTTTACCATTCCACTGGTAAAACCTCACTTGGTCTCTTTGAACAATCAGTGAATACTTCCCGCAGCTGCTCTCTGAAATTTTGGAGTAGTCGACAGACTTCAATGTGCTTGCAAGTGACACGAGTTCACTCTGAGATTTGCCATTGTCAGGAAAGGTAGGAATTGTTTCAACGGCGGCATTAGTAGAACTGGTTGAAGAACATGCCGCCGAAGTGGCAACGAGGGCTAGAGCTGCGACCCAATGATGAATGGATGACTTTCGATACATGTATTGGACAGTAGAGGAATTGGTTATCTCATCTCTCGGTTTTAAAAAGAAACCGATGGGTTTTGAGAACTTTAGGAATCAGTCATTCAGATGACTGATTTGAGATCTTAGTTGCGAGCCCAATTCATTCGTTCGGCATACCAGTGAACATATTGATGACGTCTTTCAATGATCTGAACATACTGCGACCACGCACGTTCGACCTTTCCAATCTTGCCTCCACGGTCCATCTTTCGTAGATAGCTTTTCATTTTGCGCTGGGCTTCTTCGTCGTCTTTGCAAAAATCAGATGCGTACCAAATGTCAAATCTCTTGGCAGATGAGTTGTAAGTCTCTTCCAAGGTGATCCGGTGTCTCCTCATTGCATCATTGGCTAAGTCGGGGGTGAGTTGAAGATTTGGCGAACAATCAATTAGCACTCTCTCCTGGAATGCATACCAGTAGATGAGGCGTCCCAGTTGTTGGTCAAATAGTGGATTAGCTCCAGCGCTAATTTTTGAATCAATGCACCTCTCGATCTGCTGATGGACAATCTTCTCTTGCCATTCCTTGAGAAAGGGCGTTACTAAATCTGCTGCGTCGAGTTCCATCTTCTTCATTAGGCCGACGCCGAGACTCAGAACTGTGCCGATTGGATTGAGTGCTAGGCCAATTGCAGCACGCCCTTTTTTGAACTTGATGCCGTACAGCTCACGCACAAAAGAGTCGATTTTGGAGAAACTCGGTGGGCGCAGATTGGGTGGAACTTGAAGAATGAAATCAATTGAGTGAGCCACTTCGCTCAATTCTGAGGTCGTGAACTGAACATCTCGGGTGTTGTGGAAAAAATCCAAGGCGTAGTCAACGGCAAGGTCATAAAGCCCGCCTATCTCACGCCAATCACTGGGAAGAGTCCAGTCATAACGTCCTGCGATTTCCATCGTTCTACCCCCTCTGAACAACGAGTTGAATTCTAATTTAGATACCCATTTTGCATCGCTTCTCAATTTCCTCCTGCCGACTGCCGATTCAAGGCTTCGGCAGGAGTGATCGAGGTATGTTCGCTCATGAGAGGCTGGTCGTATACGTCCAAGTGCTAGCAACATATCCCTTGGCTGCGGCAATATTTAGTTTGAGCCTGCATGTTGAAGTGGATCTTGTGATGAGGTACTTGCCCACAATCTGACATCCAGAGAATCCGGACCATGTTCGCTTTCCTGGCGAGTCGATTCTGAATGCATTAGAAACAAGGATTCGCGAGTTTCGATACAGGCGAACCTTGCGCATCAGGTTTGGAGTACTTAGTGACCTTGAATCGGTTGCTGTACCCATGGGAGTAACGATTGTCGCTCGGACGGTGTAACTACTGGAGGTCTTGAGATTCCGAGTGGATGCGCTAGATATGTTGGTCCAACTTGATGTTCCGCGACGTTGGAATTCAACGACTACTACTTGATTCATCCCGCCATTATCGGAGTTGTAGTTGGCGTAAAGATCGAGGTAACCCACACCAGTCGATGCACCATATCCCCTTATATCGATCGATGGTGATGTGTAAATCTTGTCCACCTTAAAGAGAGAAGAAGTCGTAGTCCCGTAGAAGTTGGTTGCTCTGATACGAACCCAATAGGAATTACGGCCGTCAACCACTAGAGAAGAGTCTCTCTGGCTAAGGTCTGCCGCAGTTGCGATGAAGGAACTGCCTGAAGAATTTGCGAAGACGTCCACCGCATATTTGGGATACGTGTTCGATCCCGGTGAACTCACCTGCAGAGAGATACAGGCACTAAACGTGGAAGTTCTCGCAGAACAATTGTTGCCTTGTAAATAGTCCTCTAATTCGAGAGAACTGATGACAACTGTTGGAGTCTTCGGGGTGACTTCCTCGCCGATTGTTGCAGGCCGAGTCACGTCACTCGAATTGGGTGCAGACCAAAGGCGACCGTCTTGGGATAGAAAACGATTGCTCTCCATCTGGGATACCAATATGCCGTTTGGCCCTGTACCACCGATGCGGACTATTGGGTTGCCACGCACGCCCAGAGATACGTAGTCGTAATATCGATCACCCATGCATTCCACAGAACCGGTTGCTAGGACCGCACAGACATTTCCGTATGCCAGAAAGATGTCCACGGCAGCTGTTGAAAATGGAACGCGAATAGCTCTAGTTGTGTCGATGCCAGTCAACTCCGGAAATTGGGATGCAAAACCCCAGCAGTAGACGGCACCCAGGGTGCTGGTGACACAGCCTGTTGAATTTGCATATACCGACTCGATGCTCTCGAGGGTTTCTCCATTTGTCAGTGTGGGAATTGCGACGGAGTAGACCGCAGTGGCATTTGACCACATATTCAGTCTCCAACACTTGACTTCGTTCGATGTGGTCAGCCCGCAGACACCACCACTGGTATTGCCACCTGAGAGCTGGACGTCTTTCCAAGAGAGCGAACTTAATCCTGAATCAGATACAAGTGTTGGTGGAACGTATTCGTTGCTCGAGCCAATTTTTAGATTGTTCTTTGAGCCTCCCTGCCAACCCCAGCAATACATCTTCGATGTTGTTGAGATAGCGCACGTCCCCCAATCACGGGTGGATATTTTCTGCAATGCGACCCCGGACAAGACACCAGTTGAGGTAACTGTCACCGGTGATGTTCTATTCGTAACCGTGTTGTCGCCAACGGCCGCAGAGTTGTTATTACCCCAGCAATGGGCCGATCCATCTGATGTAACCGCACAGTACGTTCCGTTATGGAGGCCTTCGAAATCAGAGATTGACTTTCCAAGCAAGGAGCCTTGCTCTACTTCAGTAACTGCGGAACCTGAACCGGAATTACATGTCAATGCACCTGAGGCAATTCGAAAGCAGTCAGAACTCTCCAGCATCTGGGTGACAGTCGCTTTGTCGCCGGTAACGGTTGTTGCTGCGCTACTAGGCGGAGTCCACCCTAATTGAGTCAGGATTGATGCAACCGTAAGGGAAAAAATCAAACGAATGAATAGTTTTGATGTTGTCACAGTGGTCCTCTCTTGAGGTCAATCTTCGCCAGTTCGGGAATGTATCGCAGAAACATCGCCGAAAACCTGTTTGCTCATTATTGGATTAATGAACTGTTGAGTTGTCGCTAGGTGGTTAATCGTAGTCATTCGGTGACTTGACAATTTCCGACATCCCAATCGCTTGTGACAGTGGTGTTACAGAACTGAATGTCAGGCAACCCTTGCTGCACATGGAGCCCCATGAAGAGAATCGAACTCACGACCCACATGTAAGAAATCTCAGTTGCCAGGAGGTATCGATCGCCCGATGGAAGATTCTTTTGAATTAGTTCGCTGGCATCCGTACTACGATTTTTTGATGGACGAGAATAGAGAAGAGATTCCGCGCAGACCAAGACAAGTCTCCGCTGTGAAACAACAAACGATTGTGAAATGGGTTGTCTTTGGACCTTTCTTGATTATCAAGGCCTTGATCGTGCGAATTCCAAAAGAAAAGCGGAAATTAGTAATTGGATCAATCGCTGGAATTTTTGTACTTCTATCTGTGATTGGAAGCATCATTTCTCCGTCTGAAACGGGGATCACATCTTCGTCAAAGTCTCTTTCAGACAAGCCAGTGGTCACGACATCAATAGAGACGCAATCATTTAGTGTCTCTTTGAGCGAGTTTAAAAACTATGTTGACACCAATTTTGGAAGCACAACATGGATTTCGTTTGTCACTGACATTTCTAACAACAATGGTGCGTTGTGGATAGAAACATCGTTGTTTAGAGATCAAGATGCATTTGAACCTGGCAAAAGTTTGTGCGTTGCCGCAAGCATGTTCATATTCTCAGACAAGGAACAGCGTTTTGATTCTTTGTCCATCCGATACTCAAGTGGAGAACGAATGGTCTTAAGAACGAATCTGATGAACAATGCAAACTCAAGCACATGTGATCCTGAATTCTGAGGAATGTTGCGTAGTCCTAGTTGATGATTAGAGACTGTTCTGACAAATAGTCTTACGGCAAGCTGTTGCCGCAATTGTCTTGTGATTGTGATTATCAATCAACCGTCAACGCTTGCATCAAAGTCGTAATACTGCCATTCAATGGTGACATCGACCAGATTTGCTCTGTTTCCATTCATGACCGTCCCCCAGACAACGACAGGCCTTTCACATCCGAATCCACTGATGTATCCGTACAGGGATGGTGCATGAGAACTGATGTTTGTGGTGGGGTATTCAACTTCATTTGCATCGTAAAGCAGAGCGGCTCCACGCAAAAGTACGTCGGTGTTCAAGGATCGCCATCGTGCAACCCACATTTGATGTCCGCAGCTATTCGGGTGACTCTCAAATGAGAAAGGCGTTCCATAAGCAAAATCAAAAACGCGTATCTCATCGGTTTGGACCGGACCGGTTAGGTCGTAGCCATCAATCGAAGTAGGAAAAGGCGGAATGTCCGAAGAAGTGGGTCCGCCAATTTGGACTGAGGTAGAGGGAGAACTCGGAGTTTGAGTTGTTGTAGTCACTGCAATGGTGGTCGAAGTCGCACTCTGGGAATCTGCGCTGCAGCCTGCTACAAGAGCACTCAAGATTCCGGTAACGACAACTGCTCTGAAGAACATCACCCCAAGAAGTTACATTTCAGGATCTGGTGAACAACCAGTAAGCGAAACATTTTCTGGGTAGCGATTAGTCGGCCATAATTCGCATGCGACCTCCTGGGACGGATACTCGGTCAGGTTCTCTGTATAGATTTTGTCTTTAAGAAGTCCAGTCATGCCCATGTTTCCGCCGTTTGGCATGAGTGTTCCGTACTGGTTAGCTACACCCTTAAGATTCCAGGCTCCCGCTTCCCATTTGTAAAGCCAAACTGACTCACATTCGTTACAACTACCCACATAGGAGTTGGGTTGGATTGCTGCCCAGTCTCCTGAGCAATTGAAGATGTCAGTCGGCTCACCTACACCCATCTCAATCGCTGCCTTCGAACAATCTGGAGCGGCAACTGCCGCAACGGTAGTTGCCGTGGTTGATGTGTCGGAAGTGCTTGATGCACTGCACGAAGTCAGTCCGGCGATTGTCACTGTCAAAACAAGTATTCGTAGAACCTTCATTGCGAGATATTGGCACAGACAGAAAGTGATGCCTAAGTTTTCTTAGAGGATGTTCGAGGCTTCCTTTGACTCTCGAGACCATTGCTGCAAATGGAGCCCAAGATGAGAATCGAACTCACGACCTACGCATTACGAGTGCCTTTGGCTGAGATACCGCGCTATGCGAAGATTCACATTTTCAAATCAAAGCTGTGCATCTGAAGATCTGGGTGGAGCAAACTATTCTTGGCCTATGACAGAAGGTAGTAGTTCGAGCAGGCTGCCCGCATTCACAGCTTCATGGATTGAGCCTGTTGAATCAGTGGATTCGCCAGCGATGCATCGTCCTGCGTATCACCTCGCACGCGAGTTTGTCGTACCTTCCCATGTCGTCTCTGCCCGCTTGTGGGCGACAGCACATGGAGTTTATGAACCGTTTATCAATGGATCGAGGGTTGGTGACATCGAACTAGCTCCTGGGTTTACCGCGTACCGCAAGCATCTACAAGTGCATGCGTTTGTTGTGACTGATCTGCTGCATGTTGGGAACAATGCAATAGGTGCAATTCTGAGTGATGGATGGTGGCGGGGTCAACACGGAGTGATCAGAGAGATTGACGCATATGGGCCCAACGTTTCTTTTCTTGCAGAGCTAATTATTGAGCTAGCGGATGGCCAACAGATCAGAGTTAGTACAAACGACACGTGGTGCTCGTCACCCAGCCACATTCTTGCCGCAGATCTCATTGCCGGTGAAACGCATGATTTACGTAGAAGAGTTAATGGTTGGTGCGTCGCAGGTACGGATCGCACATCTTGGGACCAAGTCACTGTTGCTGATTATTCGATGGACAACTTGTGTGAGGTTCTTGGTCCGCCAGTGCGACGGATAGAAGAACTGTCACCAGTTTCAATTACTCAAATTGCACCGCTACGACATGTGGTTGATTTTGGTCAAAACAGCAATGGCTGGGTGAGATTGTCTGGACTGGGACCTGAGGGTAACGAAGTCACGTTGAAATATGGAGAATGGACAAACTCCGCAGGCGAAGTGACGCAGTCGAATGTTGCTGATGCAGCATTTTCGGAGCCTCATGATGTTCCCTTCCAAACAGATCGTGTTTATTCGGCAGGTGACAACACAGTGTTCGAACCGCGGCACAGCACTAAAGGTTTTCGTTTTGTGGAAGTCGAGGGAATTGATGGTGTTCTTGATTCTGCATCAATAGTCAGTGTCGTAGTCCACACTGATCTTCAACGAGTGGGAGATTTTGAGTGTTCTGATGAGCGCATCAATCAACTTCATCGTGCTGCCGATTGGAGTTTTCGTGGAAATGCTTGCGAGATTCCTACTGACTGTCCAACACGGGAGCGATCAGGATGGACGGGTGACTGGCAGATTTATGTTGAGACAGCTTCGTATCTATATGACGTATTTGATTGGTCAGCAAAGTGGATGCGAGATCTCGCAGCTGATCAATTTCCCGATGGTAAAGTAACGAGCATTGTCCCTGATCCATCTCCTGGTGCGCCAGTATGGCGAGGAAGTCACGGTTCATCCGGATGGGGTGATGCCGCAGTACATGTTCCGTGGGAGTTATACCGGGCAAGTGCGCGAACTGACATGCTTGCAGCGCAATTCGAGTCGATGACTCAATGGGTTGAATTCGCCGCACGTAGAGCCGAGGGGCGGCGTCATCCATTACGAGAAGCGCAACGGCCGAATCCGCTGCCTCATGAACGATTCTTATGGGATAGCGGTTGGCATTACGGCGAGTGGTTAGAACCAGGCGCTGATATTGAAACGGATGTTGCAAGTCTTGGCAATCAGGATCACGGCGCAGTAGCAACTGCGTATTTGTATCGCTCGGCTGACCAACTTGCACAAATCAGCTTGCTTCTTCGGAAGGATGAAGAAGCACAACGGTATTCAGAATTAGCTGCAAATGTCCTTGATGCATGGCGTGCTGAATTCATTGATGACGAAGGAGCCTTGATGCCGCGTACACAAGCGAATTTATGTCGTGCGCTTGCTTTTGGACTTGTTCCAGACTCGCTACGTCAGCGAACCGCCGATGATCTTGTTCAATTGATTAATGAGGCAGATATGCATCTTGGAACAGGATTTCTTGCAACTCCGATGCTTCTTCCTGTGCTTGCTGATCATGGTCACTTAGACACCGCATATTCCCTGCTTTTTCAGGACACAGAACCGTCATGGATGTACATGACAAATCAATATTCAACAATTTGGGAAGACTGGGACGGCATTGTCGGCGATAAGGCAACTCATAGTTTGAATCACTACAGCAAAGGCGCGGTGATTTCCTTTCTTCATCAATACGTTGCTGGGTTAACTATTCAAGAGCCCGGGTACCGGCGCGTACGGGTGGCACCACGACCTGGTGCTGGTATTTCGTGGGCTCGCACGCATCATGATGGACCAAACGGACGTATTGGCGTGGAATGGTCTCTTGAGAATGGTGTAGGCACCATTACATGTGATATTCCGAATGGAACTGAATGTGAACTAGAGCTTCCGACTGGAAGCATTTACGCGCTTTCTGCGGGCACTCATATTCACACGTGGTGATTCGCCAACTATCAGAGTTCAAGCGGGGAATCGAACCCCTGACCTACGCACAACAAGTGATTATCACTTTCATACGAGAAACAGACTGAAGAAGTTATCTCCTTCGGTTAGTTACGTTTCGAGTGCGGGTGGCGAGTCCGACTATGACCATGACAAAACCGATTGGCAAAGTGAAAAACATAAGCAAGGGAGTAGAGCCCAGGGCCGTACTTTCGTTGAATGCGTTGTCAACGAAAATTGAAGCCACAAGGCTGAAGAGAAGAGGGGAAATCCCAAAAATCATTCCACTAAGCACAAGTGGCGATCTACGTTTCTCTTGTCGCGATGGTGGGGGCGGTGGAGGCGGCGGAGGAAAACTTGGAAATGCGTTTTCATCTGACATGTGAGAACTCTAACTATAGAAACTGGAGCCCAAGATGAGAATCGAACTCACGACCTACGCATTACGAGTGCGTTGCTCTACCGACTGAGCTACCTGGGCGGGTAGGAGTTCAACTTTACCGACCGATTCGACTGGCTCATCACTGTCTAGAACTTGCGATAAATATTGCGCCGGTGCCCGATGTCAAAGATGATCACCGTAAGCACACCGTGATTCACTCGATAGATGATTCGATAATCGCTAGCACGTAAGCGGAATGTGCTCGTGCCCTTCACCGGCCGCGAGTTTGGTGGATACGGATCAATGGAAAGAACCTTTATTGCTCCATCCACCCGGCGGCGTATCTGTGGCTCTAGTTGGGCGAGTGCCTTCTCTGCTGCTCGCGAAAACTCAACTGTGTAGCGAGTCATTCGATGCCCAAGTCCCGCCGTACTTCTTCCCAGGGAATAGTCCCGTTCTTCTCGATGTCGGCCTCAATCTCGGCAATTGCCTCAAGATCCTCAATGTCTTCAAGGGCCGTCATCAGTTCGTCGTATCGCTCATAACTGATGATGACAGCTTGAGGTTTTCCGTATCGCTCAAGAATGACGGCTTCGGTTTGGCACAACTCAATAACGGCTGGCAATTGCTCTCGGGCTTGACTGATCGACATATTGGCCATGTGTACAACTGTACAAAACAGTTGGCAGTCTTGTACAAAACTTTCTAGATGTCGCCGGGGGCCTTTGGTTTATCGGCGTCGGAGTGCGCCTGGGCAATCTTCCATGCGACCCATATAAAGAGGAACTGGAATGGCAAGCGACCATACGAAACAAGCTGATCGCTGAATGGTTCATTGCGCCAGTCCCATGCCATGTAGAGGTTCGCTGGGTACACGCCGATGAGCAGCCAAATGGTGGCAATAGCGCCAACGCGACGAGTCGATGGACGCAGCAGCAAGTACGCCACAACAAGTTCGACAACGCCACTGGCATATGTCCAGAACGATTCTGAAGGGGGAAGCCATGGCGGAACAATGTCGTTGAAGAATTGCGGACTCACGAAGTGCATGACTCCTGCAAAGCCGAGAAAGAGTCCGACAACAACCGCCATGCGATTCCAAAATGCGTTATTCATGACTTCCTTCGAGAACGAATTGCAGAGCAGCATCTGCAGAGGGTGATGGCAACGACCAAATGAGGTCGCGCAACAAGATTGCTTCATTCACATTAAGACCTAAGCGTCGCATTGCTTCATGCAAACGATGAATCGCAGTGACGTATCCCTCGGGCCGGTGAATGTGTTCATTACGCGCAAGTTCGTCGCGGTACACACTGGCAACTTCTGTCAGACCATTGCGAAGCTCGTCAGTGCGGAAACGACGGATTTCTCGCTTGTGTTTATCTTCAAGCGCTTTCTTTCCACCGCGCTTCACTCCCATGAGTGCAAGTGTTTTTTCTGTATCCACAATCTCTTGTTCGTGTCGTTGCTGTAGAGGTGCAACAGAGTCATCAATGAGAGAGAGAATCTGTTCGACGATGGCAGCAACAGTTGCGCCGGTGCCATCAATGCGTCGTGGAATGTTTGCAAAGAACTCACGACGATGGGCAAGTTGTTTGTCTGCTGCGAGAAGACGACCACGAGTGAGACTTCCGTGCGCAGACTTGGCAGCAACCGCCGCAACATCGAGTTTCACGCCCTCAGATGTCAACACATGTTCAATCACTGCAGGGTCAAGTGGGCCAAAGTGAATTGTCATGCATCGCGACGCAATAGTGACGAGTGATTCATCTACTTGTTCTGCAAGCATCACAAAGAAAACGCCAGTAGGTGGTTCTTCAACTGTTTTGAGAAGTCGCGCCGCAGCCGATGGCTGCATGAGGTGCACCTCGTGCATGATGATCGCTTTGCGATTGCCTTCCTTCGGGGTAGTGGACGCAATCTTGATGACTTCTTCTGCCTGGTCTTTCAGAATGGACGCACCTTCGCGCTTCACTTCGTGAATGTCGGGATGCGTGCCGCGAACTGCCATGTCGTTGTTGCGGTCAGAGTTATCGTCATTCCCAGCAAGAAGAACACCAGCTAGTGCACGAGCAGCTTCTTCTTTTCCGCACCCTTCAGGCCCCACGAGGAGGTACGCATGCACAGGATTCACCACGCTGTGTTGCAAATGGTCGACCGCACGGTCTTGCCCAAGTACTGAATCCCACACCGAAGTCACGATGAGAGGTTACTTATTGAGTCTGTCGTTCACCTGAGTTCGGATGGCAGCTTCCACATCGTCCTTGGGAACAGTTCCATCGATGATGATCCATCGTTCGGGGTCAGCAGCGCGAAGCTCGCGGAATCCTTCGGCGATGCGGGCGAAGAAGTCAGCCCCTTCGCGTTCAAAGCGGTCGAGGTCTCGCTTGGCCAACCGAGCATTGAGGACATCGGTTGGAACATCGATGTAGATGACCAAGTCGGGGAGTCGGTCCTGAAGCGCCCATGTGGAGATGGATAGCAATGCCTCGGTTCCCAGCTGGCGGCCATACCCCTGATACGCGAGCGTTGAATAAATGGAACGGTCACTGACAACATGACGCCCCTGGGCAAGTGACGGCTTGATGACCTCGGCCATGTGTTGGGCCCGGTCCGCGGCCATGAGCAACGCTTCGGTGCGCCGATCAAGATCACTGTTCTCGGGGTCGGCCAAAATTGCACGAAGCAAAGTGCCAATGCGAGTGCCACCTGGTTCACGCGTGATGACAGCGTTGAGGTGTTCACCGAGCCGTTTTGTGTGCGTGCTCTTCCCACATCCCTCGAGGCCCTCTAGCGCTATATATAGAGGTGTAGCCACTAGAACGGTTCATCCTTGGAAACAGGCTTTGCGGCTGCCTTCTTAGCTGCAGCTTTCTTCTTTGCAGGTGCCTTCTTAGCTGCGGCCTTTTTCGCTGGGGCTTTCTTGGCAGCAGCCCCGCCGGAACCACTTGGTTTTTTTGGCTTTGGTTTTGCCTTTACGCCACTAGATCCACCCTTGGGCTTCTTCTTTGGCCCACCATTGGCTTCGATGTACTCGCGGCGCAACTGCAGCAGTTCATATGCACGCTCGTTGGTCATCACTTCCATGCGGTCACCACGTGTGAGACCAGCATTGGTTTCACCATCGGTGATGTAGTCGCCGAACTTGCCTTCTTTGCCGATGACGGGCCGGCCACTCATCGGATCATTGCCGAATTCTTTCAGAGGGGGCTTGGCGGCTGCCCTCCCTTTGCCATAGGTACGAGGAGTGGCGAGAAGAGCTAGAGCTTCTTCCAGAGTCACTGTGAGTAGTTGTTCTTCATTCTGCAATGAACGGCTGTCTTTGCCCTTGGAAATGTAGGGACCAAATTTTCCATTCTGAGCTGTGATGATTTCACCATCAACCGGGTCTGCACCCACCATGCGTGGAAGTCTCAGAAGGTCAATCGCATCTTCCAAAGTGATGCGATCAATATTCATCGTCTTGAAGAGCGATGCCATCTTTGGCTTCTCAAGACCTGTCGGTGGTTCATCCATCGTGCCCCACTGCACGTACGGGCCATAGCGACCCGACTTCGCAAAAACCGGGAAACCTTCCCACTCACCAATCGGAGTATCTCCCTTTGGTGCCTTCAACAAAACAATTGCAGCATCAAGTGTGAGCTCATCAGGTGTCATGGTGTCGGGCACACTCGCAGTGATTTCGCCACTACGCACATATGGTCCGTACAAGCCGGGCTTGACTACAACATCTGCGCCATCTTCTGTATTAACACCTAATAAAAAGGTGTTCAACACAGCAGCGTCGATGGAATCAAGGTTGGCAGTCACGATGTTGCGCAAACCAAGCTCGTGCTCACCGCCGAAGTAGAACGCCGTGAGCCAATCAACCTTTTTCAACTCACCGCGTGCGATGGAGTCAAGATCGTTATCCAAGTCTGCGGTGAACTCATAATCCACGAGAGATTCAAAGTTGTCTTCCAGCAAACGGATCACAGAAAAAGCAGTCCATGTCGGGACAAGAGACGTTCCCTTCTTCCATAAATAATGGCCACGATCCACCATCTGCGAAATGATCGACGCCCAAGTGGAAGGACGACCAATACCTTTCTCTTCCAACATCTTCACCAGTGACGCTTCGGTGTAGCGCGGTGGTGGTGTGGTGGTGTGAGAAATCTCCGTGTACTTCTGAACAGGAACATTTTGTCCCTTCACCAGATCAGGGAGCAACGCTGCCTTCTCGTCGTCAGATTCCGAGTCATCTTCATCGCGTGTCTCTTCGTATGCAGCGCGGTAACCGGGGAACGTAATTGTTGTGCCGCTTGCAGAGAATTCACAATCACTGCGCTCAGAGTCGGATGCAGTAACACCCAAACGCACGCTTGTGGTCTTGCCGTCGGTGTCTGCCATCTGCGACGCAAGTGTTCGCTGCCAGATAAGGCGATACACGCTGAGTTCTTGACCACGTAGTTCTGATGACACTTGTTCTGGCGAGCGCAAAGGAAGTGCCGGACGAATTGCTTCGTGCGCTTCTTGTGCATTCTTCACTTTGTTTTGGAATGTACGAGGGCCCTTTGGATACAGATACTTTGATCCGTGTTGACGTTCGACATATGAACGAATCTCGTTGATGGCCTCTGAAGACAACGTGACGGAGTCAGTACGCATATAGGTAATGAACCCGCGTTCGTAGAGTCCTTGTGCAACGCTCATAACTTGACGACCAGAGAGACGCAGTTTGCGTCCGGCCTCTTGCTGCAATGTGCTGGTGGTGAACGGCGCCTTCGGCGAAGAGCGATATGGCTTTTCATCGACACTGCGAACAAGAAGGTCTTTCCCTTCGAGTCCCTTCACAAGTTCCGCTGCACGTCCGCCGTTCATCACGAGAACGTCTGAGTTGGCGACGCCGAGTTCAGAAAAGTCTTTGCCCGTGGCAAGGCGAGTGCCATTGACCGAAATCAACTTTGCGGTGAATGCGGGTGATGTAGAGGTCAGCGCCTCAAGAGAGAAGTAGTCAGCTGATCGGAAAGCAATGCGTTCCCGTTCACGTTCCACCACAAGGCGCAGTGCGGGACTCTGCACACGACCAGCAGACAAGCCACGGTTGACGCGACGCCAGAGAACAGGGGATACCTCATATCCATAGAGACGGTCGAGGATGCGGCGGGCTTCGGCGGCATCAACTAATCCGTAGTCAAGGTCACGTGGGTTCTCCACTGCCTCTTTAATGGACTTCTCATTGATCTCATGGAACACCATTCGGTACACGGGCACCTTGGGCTTGAGATGCTCAAGCAGGTGCCAGGAGATGGCCTCGCCCTCGCGGTCTTCGTCGGTTGCGAGGTAGAGAGCATCTGCGGTTTTGAGAAGGGCTTTCAATTCCTTCACCACGGTGCGACCGCGTTCCGTCAACTCATAAGAAGGCTTAAAACCATTCTCAACATCGACGGCTAACCCCTTACTAGGGAGGTCCGCAACGTGGCCCACAGAAGCACGAACATCGAACTCCGGACCGAGATATTTAGAGATTGTCTTTGCCTTCGCTGGAGACTCGACGATTACAAGTGATTTAGCCATACCTTTTTCATCGTTAGGTGATTTAGTAGGCCCCTGTCAAGGCAAGACGCCCAAACCCTTATGGGCTAAGGGTTTGGATGAGAGGCCGTGTGGTGGCTTCCCTCAACATCGATCTTGGGAAGGACCCGATCGAGCCATTTTGGAATCCACCAGTTGCGATCTCCGAGCAGTTCCATGGTGGCGGGCACCAGCAACATGCGTACGACGGTCGCATCAAGGAAGACGGCGACGGCCATTCCCATACCAAAAAGCTTCAATTGGCGGTCCGGTGCGAGCACAAAAGCAGCGAACACGCACACCATGATGAGTGCTGCTGCGGTGATGACGCGGGCAGTTGCTGCCACACCATCGGCCACTGCCGTGAAGTTGTCACCCGTGCGGTTGTACTCCTCTTTCATACGCGACAGAAGGAACACTTCGTAGTCCATGGACAAGCCGAACACGATCGCGAATAGGAACATGGGAGCCCAGGCTTCAACGGGGCCTGGCTTGCCGACACCGAAGACGTCAGCCATCCAGCCCCACTGGAACACCGCGACGATCACGCCATACGCAGCGCCCACTGACAACAAGTTCATGAGAACCGCTTTGAGCGGAACAAGAATGCTGCGGAAGACGGCCATCAGAAGGAAGAACGAAACAATCAGCACACTTCCGATCAGCCATGGCAAACGCTTGCTGAGGTAATCAGAGAAGTCGATGCCACTTGCGGTGAAGCCACCCACCTTTGCGTACACATTTGTTGCAGGGATGATGTCGCTGCGCAGATTGTGCACCAGGTCTGAGGTTGCCTCATCTTGTGGAGAAGTCTTTGGATACGCAATGACGAGACCGACTTCTTTATTGGGCATTGGTGCGGGGAATGCCGCTGCAACACCATCGGTCTTTGCGATCACTTGTGCGAACTGTTGCATCGCTTGTGGGTCAGCGGCAGTCTCGCCACCCACCGCAATATAAAGAGGTCCGTTGAATCCTGGACCGAAGCCTTCACTGATGAGGTCGTATGCCTTACGCACAGATGTGTCCTCAGGTGCGTTACCCATGTCGCTGAATCCCAGACGCAAAGAGAACATCGGCATTGCAAGAAGTCCGAGTCCGACAACGGAAACGGTTAATGCGCGCCATGGGTGATGCTGCACGACGCGGCTCCAACGCCACCAGATGGTGTGTTGGTGGTTGTTCTGTGCACGGTGTGGCAATGGCTTCTTCAATCCGGCAACAAAGAAACGCATGATGATGAAAGCAGCTGCAATGGCACCACCAATTTGAACGAAAAGAATTGAGTGAGTGAAAACAGCAATCATTGCGCTGATCACTAGTGAACCCAATGCAGCAACTGCTGCCCACGAAGTGCTTTCAATACGTGTTCCGACCATTGCAAGAAGTGCTGGGAGTAGGGACACAGATCCGATCATCATCACAGCAACACCGATTGCCATAGCAACCGCAAAGCCCGTGACGAATGCAAGGCCAATAGAAAGGAGACCAAGAAGTGCGACGATGACGGTGATGCCCGCAAACATGACCGCACGGCCTGAGGTGTCAATCGCTTCGACAACAGCGTCTTCAATAGAAAGACCGTCATGCATCGCTTCGCGGAAACGCGTCACGATGAAGAGCGCGTAGTCGATACCTACACCGAGGCCAATCATGGCAACCATCGAAGTTGCTTCATTAGGCATTGACATGAAGTTGCTGACAACCGCCACGATGCTTGATGCAACAGCAAGACCTAGAAGTGCGACACCAATGGGAAGACCCATCGCGATGATGGAACCAAATGCGATTACAAGAATGATGACGGCGGCAAGAAGTCCCAACACTTCGCTTTCTGGCATCTCAAAGGTTTCAAAGATTTGTCCGCCGTATTCAATGGTGATGCCAGCATTTTTCACATTCTCTGATGCAGCGAAGACCTTGTCCACAACTTTTTCCATGTCAACCATGGTGTACGTGCGGGGAACACTGATCTCTGCGAAAGCGATTGTCTTGCTCTGGTTGATCTGCGTAGGGCTTTCGTAAGGACTCTTCACCGAGACGTTGGGAATCTGCGCGATGACATCAAGTGCAGCGGTGAATTCCTTCTTGATGGATGCATCAATGACGGTCTTGTCCGTTTTGATGACGATCTGTCCATTGACGCCGGCATCTCCTGATTGAACCGACGAGAGCATTTCTTCTGCTTGGCGAGCCTCACTCGATGGCATCGCCATCTCTGTGCGGAAGTTGGAACCAATTGAGGTGCTGCCAACAGCGATG
>CAEZWJ010000009.1_pt1 | contig 40557 bp, 40 predicted proteins | sample 7264931 | NCBI WGS metagenome assembly CAEZWJ01 (sample SAMEA6813876, study PRJEB35770) | freshwater metagenome | biome: Freshwater; feature: Freshwater reservoir; material: water | place: Czech Republic | collected 2017-06-27 | depth 0.5m m | reverse complement strand
CCTTCAGCGTTGGTGAAGCCGCCATTGCGACCCAACCAAGAGGCGCGCCAGATGAGCAAACGTGATGCATCAATTTGTGTTGCCATGTTGGCCAACTTGAACGCAATTGCTTGGTTCATGATGATGGGCTTGCCGAACGCGGTGCGCTCCTTGGCATAGTCCAACGCGATTTCGTAGGCAGCACGTGCAACACCAAGTGCTTGTGCACCCACTGCTGGACGAGTCGACTCGAACGTCTTCATTGCAGGCTGTGCTTCGCCGGTCTTGCCGATGTCGCGTGCACGAGCAAGCTTTGCATCAAGCTTTTCCTTGCCGCCCAACAAGCAATGACCAGGAATGCGCACATCGTCCAACACCACTTCTGACGTGTGCGATGCACGAATGCCGTGCTTCAAATACTTCTGACCTTGGCTGCAACCTTTTGTGTTGGGAGGAATGATGAAGGACGCCTGACCGCGACCCTTGAGTGCAGGATCAACTGCTGCCACCACAACGTGCACGTTTGCAATACCACCGTTGGTGATCCATGCCTTTGTACCGTTCAATACCCATTCATCTTTTGCTTCGTCGTACACGGCACGTGTGCGAAGTGATGACACGTCGGAGCCGGCGTCTGGCTCAGACACGCAGAACGCGCCGAGCTTCACATCATTTGCATCGCCGTAACACTGCGGCACCCATTCCGCTACTTGCTCTGGTGTGCCGTTACCGGCAATACCTGCAGCTGCCAAACCGGAACCCATGATGGCCATACCGATACCGGCATCGCCCCAGAACATCTCTTCGATTGTCACGGGCATTGTCAAACCAGTGGGGTCTGACATGTTGTTCATCAAGAACTCCCAGCCGTACATGCCGATCTTTGCTGCCTCTTGCACGATTGGCCATGGGAACTCTTCGCGCTCATCCCACTCGATTGCATTGGGGCGAATCACATCTTTTGCGAACTGGTGCACCCAGTCTTTGATCTGCAATTGGTCATCGTTGAGGTGGAGGGAAAATTCAGCCATGGCTCAAAGTTACTAGCGGGTATTGCCAACAGCACAAGTAGTGGAGTGTGTTCGGCAGATTTCACAGGGTGCCGATTTTTCATCATGCCGTACAAGGGTTTTGGAGTGCACATCTCACGTACACAAGCAGAAAAAGAGGTGTACTTTGAGCACAATCGAAACAGACCGATGGATTCTTCATTCTCGAATCCGTGAGGTCCTCGGCAACCGAGAGGGGGACATTCTGATGGAGCACTTACCGCCAGCCGGATGGTCCCACCTCGCCACAAAAGACGACGTCACGATGGCCAAGTTAGAACTCCGCGCCGAGATGGCCGAGATCAAGGCGGAACTCAAAGCCGACATCGCAGAGGTACGCATTGCGATGGAAAAAGGTTTCCGTGCACAGACGTGGAAGATGGTCGCAGCGATCGGAACATCGCAAGCCATCTCGGTGGCCATCATGGCCGCAATGGTGAACTCTCTTCGCTAGTTATTGAACGGCAACCGCAGCGGGGCGAGTGATGCTCCACACAGCCATGAGCGCTACCACCATCAGAACGCCACTCACTGCGAACGGCGCGCTGATCCCAACGCGGTCGAACAACAAGCCAGCCATCACCGGGCCGGCGATGCGACCAAACGCCGCTGTGCTTTGTTGATAACCAATTGCTTCTCCGCGTCGTTCCACTGGCGCAAGTTCTGCCACAAGTGAGCTACCCGACGGACTAGAGAATCCTTGACCGACGGACAACAGGAACAGTGCAACGAGCAACACAATCCACGACGTTGCAAGACTCAACAACAACAGCCCCACTGCAACTAACACGAGTCCAAGGCGCAGCAATTTTCGTGAACCAAGTTTCGCTGTGAGAGGTCCGATGAGGCCACCCTGTACTCCGACCAACGTGATGCCGACGAAGACAAAAACCAACGAGGCAGTGCCGCTGGTGAATCCGAAGTTTGCGTTCTCTTTGCCCCACAGAGAAAATGTCGATTCAAAACCGGCAAATCCGAGCATCGAAATGAAGCCAACAATCGCAAAGCGTTGCAACGCGGGTGAAAGTGCACTCCGCTTTTTCGAAGCAACTGGCACATGAGACGTATCTGGTTTTGTTTCCGGAAGTCGGAAGATTGCAATCACTGCGTTTACCGCGGCAATCGCACCTGCAACAAAGAAGGGAACATGTGGCCCACCTAAAGCGGCGAGTCCGCCAAGTGCGGGGCCAACAACAAAACCCACACCGAATGCTGCGCCCATCATTCCCATCAACTTGGCGCGCTGTTCTGGTGGAGCAATATCGGCCACCGCACCCTGCGCGACGGCAACACTCGCACCTGATGCGCCGTCAAGTGCACGTCCGAGGAACAACACCCACAACGCCCCTGCCAAACCCGTCACGATGCTTCCCACCGCAGTACCGACAAGCGAAAAGATGATGACTGGCTTGCGTCCGATGCGATCAGAAACACGCCCAAGAATCGGCGCAAAAATCATCTGCGCAACTGAGAACGTGGCGAACATGAGACCTACCTGGAGTCCATTGGCACCAAATGTTTCCGCGTAATGACCGAGGATGGGCACGATGATGCCAAAACCAATGAGGTCGAGAGCGACAGTTGTCCAAATAATCCAATAACCCGCAGGCATTGGTGTGCGTTCGCGCTTAGCCACGACGAATGCGCGTGCCTTCCTTAAAGGTTTCTACGAGATATCCAAGGTTCTGCAACTCAATACGAATTGCATCTGCTGTTGCAAAATCTTTTGCGGCGCGAGCTTCATCAAGTGCCCGGCCCTTCGCAATGATGTCATCATCGTTGTCATCGCCGGAAGACAACGAGAGCCCCAGTGATTCAAGCAACTCAATCACTGCTGCGCGCATTGCGGGAACAGCCGCATCTTTCCCTGAGTCGGTTGCAATGTTTGCACGGCGCACAGTGTCAAACACCAACGCCATGGCGGCAGGAGTATCAAGATCGTTATCCATCGATGCGCGGAACATCGCGACGATGTCGCGGTCAGCAACACCACCTGCATACGAAGCAGTGCGCGCAGCAAACGAATCAAGACCAGCGAGCGCCGCAGCACAGGAGTCGATGTTGTCTTGACCAACACGCACTGGTGAGCGGTAATGAGTCTGCAACAACAACATGCGATACGCACGGGCGTCATACTTCTCAAGCAAGTCAAGAAGGTTCATCACATTGCCAAGACTCTTCGACATCTTTTCGCCTTCAAGGTCCACAACAAAGCCGTTGTGCATCCAATGATTCGCGAATGTTTTGCCGAGCGCAACAGCTTGTGCACGTTCGTTCTCATGGTGCGGGAAACGAAGATCTGCTCCACCGCAGTGAAGGTCAAACCCTTCACCAAGAAGTTCCAGGCTCATCACCACACACTCGCTGTGCCAGCCCGGACGACCTTCGCCCCACGGTGATGGCCACGCTGGCTCGCCGGGCTTAGTGAACTTCCACAATGCAAAGTCAGCCGGATGCTTCTTGTTGCCAGCGCCGAACACTTCACGGTCGCCGCCACCGCTCAACATGTCATCAACACTCTGATGTGCGAGCAAGCCATAGTCGGGCACTGCAGCAATGCTGAGGTACACGCCATCATCGGTGACGTACGCGGCATCGCGACCAATCAACGTGGCAATCATGTCCACCATCTGCTGCACGTATTCCGTGGCATGGGGAACATCGTCGGGGCGCTGAACACCCAACTTGCCCATCGCCTCAAACCATACGTTTTCGCATTTGTCGGTGATCTCGTTCCAGGGGCGACCCTCGCGCTGGGCGCGGTCGATGATCTTGTCGTCGATATCGGTGATGTTCGAGACCAAGCGAACCTGAAGACCCGAATAAGAGAGGTACCGGCGCAGGATGTCGTAGACCAGGGTGGCTCGGCCATGGCCCAGGTGGGGTGGTCCATAGACCGTAGGGCCGCAGAGGTAGATGCTGACCTTGCCCGGCTCTCGCATGGCGAGAGGTTTCACGCTCTTGGTGGCGGTGTCGTAGAGGTTCAGCACTCTGACAAGCCTACGATTTAAGACCTATGTCCACTGTCCCTGAGAAGCCCTCCCTTGACGACATCGAACCCAAATGGGTCACTTCTTGGGAGTCGCAGGGCACATATTCCTTCAATCGCTCCGCTGAGCGCTCGAATGTGTTCGCAATCGACACCCCTCCCCCCACTGTCAGCGGCTCTTTGCACATGGGCCATGTGTTCTCCTATACCCATACCGACACTGTCGCTCGGTTCTGGCGCATGCGCGGCAAGAGCGTTTTCTACCCCATGGGTTGGGATGACAACGGCCTGCCCACCGAGCGTCGCGTTCAGAATTACTTCGGTGTGTCATGCGATGCTTCAGTTCCGTACGTTCCCAATCTGCAGCCGCCATTCCGTGGTGATCCGCCAAAGGATCACAAACCAGTTCCTGTCTCACGTCCGAACTTCATCGAGTTGTGCGAAGAACTCACCGCTGAAGATGAAAAAGTCTTCGAAGATCTCTTCCGTCAGCTGGGACTCTCTGTTGATTGGTCTCTTCTTTACACAACGATTGATGAACGTTCTCGTCGTACAAGTCAGCGTGCGTTCCTTCGCAACTTGAAGCGTGGTGAGGCATACACACAAGAGGCCCCCACTCTCTGGGATGTTGATTTCAAAACTGCAGTTGCACAAGCTGAATTAGAAGATCGCGAACGCCCTGGTGCGTATCACACAGTGAAGTTTCACAAGTCAGATGGTTCCGGCGACATTCTCATTGACACCACGCGCCCCGAACTTCTTCCAGCATGTGTTGCACTGATTGCACATCCTGACGATGAACGCTACATCCCGTACTTCGGAAAGACAGTGCGTTCTCCACTGTTCAATGTGGAAGTTCCTGTTCTGGCACATTCCCTTGCACAACCCGATAAGGGCACAGGCATCGCAATGTGTTGCACATTCGGCGATCTCACCGACGTGATCTGGTGGCGAGAACTGCAATTACAAATGCGCCCCATCATCGCCCGCGATGGTCGCATTGTTGCTGATGCACCTCAGGGACTGACCGATGCAACTGGTCTCGAACACTTCGCATCACTTGTTGGCAAGTCTGCGAAGCAAGCACAAACCGCAATCGCCACGATGCTGATGGAGAACGGTGAAATGGTCGGCGAGCCTCGCCCCATTACGCACCCTGTGAAGTTCTACGAAAAGGGCGATCGTCCTCTTGAGATTGTGACGAGCCGTCAGTGGTACATCCGCAACGGCGGTCGCGACGCCGCATTGCGTGATGAATTATTGGCTCGCGGTGCAGGACTCACATGGCACCCCGACCACATGCGTCATCGCTATTCCAACTGGGTCGAAGGACTCAATGGTGACTGGCTTGTTAGCCGTCAGCGCTACTTCGGCGTGCCTGTTCCTGTCTGGTATCCACTCGATGCCCAGGGCGAAATCATGCATAACAGCCCAATTGTTCCTGAGGAATCAGCGTTGCCGATTGACCCCAGCACCGACGTTCCAGCTGGATTTACCGCTGAGCAACGTGGCGTGGCTGGTGGCTTCATCGGTGACCCCGATGTCATGGACACATGGGCAACCTCATCACTCACACCGCAAATTGCTGCGAAATGGGAAGACGATACAGACCTGTTCTCACGCGTGTACCCATTTGATGTTCGCCCACAAGGTCACGACATCATTCGTACGTGGTTGTTCTCCACCATGGTGCGTTCTCACTTCGAACATGGCATGGCTCCCTGGAGTAACGCTGCAATGTCCGGATGGATTCTCGATCCTGATCGCAAGAAGATGTCGAAGTCGAAGGGCAATGTTGTCACTCCGATAGATCTCTTTGAAAAGTACGGCAGCGACGCAGTTCGCTACTGGGCTGCAGGCGCACGACCTGGCATCGACACCGCATTTAGCGAAGACCAAATGAAAGTTGGTCGCAAGCTTGCAACCAAGTTGCTGAACGTGACCAAGTTTGTACTCGGCTTTGGTGACGCAGACGAAACAATCACTCCTTCACATCACATTGATGCCGCAATGTTGCGTCGTCTTGCCGCGGTTGTTGATGAATGCACTACTGCATTTGAGAATTACGACTACGCACGTGTTCTCGAGCGCACAGAATCTTTCTTCTGGTGGTTCTGTGATGACTACGTTGAACTTGTCAAGACTCGCGCATACGGTGAAGGCGGCAATGCAGAAGGTGCAGCATCAGCTCGCGCCGCTTTGTGCCGCGCATTATCAACCATGCAGCGTCTCTTTGCACCGATTCTCCCATTCGCGACAGAAGAAGTCTGGAGCTGGTGGCAAACCGGTTCCATCCATCAAGCAACATGGCCGAACTCAGAAGAACTCACAGCAGGACTATCCATTGATGCAGATGACGCATTCATTGATGCAGTCTGTGGAACTCTCGCCCTCATTCGTCGCGCAAAGACGGAAGCAAAAGTCAGCCAAAGAGCGATTGTCGAATTGGCAGTGGTTACAGCATCTGAATCTGCAGTCAAGGCGATCACTGATGGCTGGGAAGACATCGCAAACGCTGGGTCTGTCACCAACTGGAGTAGCACCATCGCAGAAGTTTCAGATGTTTCTGTGGCTGTAACCCTTGCGCCACCTGCGGAATAGCCCAGACTTCCCTGCAACGACAACCTACGAGCCACCCCGAGAACTACGGTTACACACGCATGACAGACGCCATCAAGAAATCGCGCCACAGCGGGAAGCAGCGCATTTTTGTGATCTTCAATATCACGTTGGCTGTCATCACAATTGTTGCTGGCTCAGGGTTGATCTACGCCAACTGGAAGCTCGGAAATCGTCAAGTTGTCGCCATTGACACTACGAACAACTCAGATGGCAATCTGAATCTTCCTGAAGGCGACCGTAAAGCCAAAAACTTCCTCATTACTGGCTCTGACAACAACGCGTGCATCAGCAAAGATTCACCGTTCTACGGAGGTTTTGGCAAGCGCAGCGCATATGGCAGCCGATCCGACTCCCTCATGGTTGTGCGCGTCAACCCCATTGATAACCAAGCAGCAATTCTTTCCTTCCCTCGAGATATGTGGGTGAAGCAAGCTGGCTCATCTCGCAGCAACCGCATCAATGCAAACTTCAACAAGAACGATCCCAACCGGTTGATTCGGACTCTGAAGGAAAACTTCGATATCAGCATTGACCATTACATCAATGTTGACTTCTGCGCTTTCGCAGGCATCGTCAACGCTGTTGGTGGTGTTCGAGTTCCTTTCCAATACAAGGCTCGAGACAAGCGAACAGGCTTCAAGGTTCTCCGTGCACGCGTGTGTTACACCTTTCAAGGCGACCATGCTTTGGCCTACATGCGGTCTCGCCACTATTCCTGGTTCGACCCTGCAACGCGCAAGTGGCGCACAGATGGCACATCTGACTATGGCCGTATCTCACGCCAGCAAGACTTTATGAAGCGAGTCATTCGTAAATCATTGGACAAAGCTCGCTCCAATCCACGTGTTGCCACAGGCATTATGAATGCTGCACTAAAGAACATCATCACTGACGACAAACTCACACCACTCACTGTGTTGCAGTTAGGTCAAGCAATGAAGAACTTTGACACTGAGACGATGGGCAGTTACACAATGCCTGGTACTGGCACCATGATTGACAAAGCAGCAGTCATCATTCCTGATCTCGAGAGCAGCACGTCAAAGAAGATTCTGTCGGTGTTTCAAGGCAAGGCAAGTCTCAGTAGCACGATCAAAGGTGCACCAACCACAACTGTCGCCACAACGACAACAACCACACTGGCTGTCATTGCCTCAACATCGCTCCCTCGGTCCGGAAGCGGTTCTGGCAGCAGCAAGACAACCGTTGTCACAGCACCAACAACGACAACTGTTCCAAAGGTCAGCATCGACCAGGACACACGCGGAGTTATCCCTCCGAACGACCCCACTTGCCAATACTGATTCGTCAGTAACGACGGGGTTTACGCGCTCGCTTCCAACGCAAACGCAATAACTTCAGGAATCTCGCTGGGTCCACCCACAAGAGCCAAACGCGCCCCCACTCTGTTGGCAAACGCACGCGCTTCATCATGATCATCGCGAGGAGCAATCACAATCAGTTCTTCCATGCCATGGGCCGCCATCTCAGCATCGCCTTCTACGGTTGCTCGGCAATCAGACAAAAGAATCGTGATGCGACGACCTGCACGTGATCGCGACAACTGTTGACGTGCAGCCAACAATGCTCCTGCGAGGTCGGTTGTGCCATGCCCACGCAGTGTGAGGACATCGTTAATCACACGCTCACTCGACTTCGGCACATCCTGACTCTTTGTCACGACGACATCTTTCCCAAATGCAATCACGCTGTAGTCCTCAGGATTACGACTTGCAATCGATGCAGTTGCCACGGCATTCGTCGCCAATGGCTGACCACCCATAGAGCCACTGCGATCGAGCAGTAGACAAAAGGCAGTGCCCGGCTTACGCCATCCGCGCACACGCAAACGATCAGGATCAATGGCATGCCCACGACGCGATTCACTGATTGCTTCAAGACTCGCATCGATGTCTATGTCACCAGCCTCTGGACTGTATGCCTGTTCCACCATCTTGCCGATGCCGCGTGGGCGAGCACGTCCGCGCGCACCTAGATCCAACATCAATCTGCCGGCGAGACGCTTTGCTAACTCACGCAACTTCGGGTCAGTGGCACCCGTGAGATCTGCGAGTAATCCCAAAATTTCGTCGGGGCTGTTTTGCATAGCTTCATCAACGGCATACTCATCGAGTTCTCCTACTTCCGGAGAAATCTGTTCAAAGTTGTTGTTGCGCGACAGATCGCGACGTGACGTGGTGCGCTTGCCCGCATCTGCAACTGCCTGGTCGGCGGCTTCGCCTTCCTTTGTTAGAGGGAGGTCGTGCCCCGGTTCATCGGGGCTCCAGCTTTTCCCTCGCCAGGGTCTCCCTCAACACGGCCAAAAACGTCTTGCCAAATTTCCGTCACGATTTCTTCAGATGTACGCACGCCACCTTCGCGCACACGCACGCGCCCTGACAATGCAACCAGTGCGGCGTCAACACCGACACTTGGTTGATCAACAGTGGATTCGCGCAATTCAGCCAATGAAACCGCCACTTTTGCGAAGTCAACGGCGCCACGAACAGATGAGCCCACACGCAGGTCAGGGTGCTGACGAGTGCGTCGTACGACTTCTACGGCCTTTGTAAGCCATGCATCGGTCACTAAAGACCCTTCGGTATTTCGGCGAACAATTGCTTGTTCTTCTTCAGCAGATTGATACGACATCGCAACACGACACACACGGTCGTACACGGCACCAGAGATGCGTGCTGTACCCACTGCATCGAATGGGTTCATTGCAGCAACTAACCGAAAGCCAGGTGAAGCAGCAATGCGACCCAAACGTGGAACATTCAATTCAGCTTCACTCATCACAGTGATGAGAACGTTGAGTGTTTCTTCGGGAATGCGATTGATCTCTTCGACATACAACAAAGAACCATCGCGCATCGCAGAGACCAAGGGTCCATCTACAAACACCGATGGGTCGTAGCCCTCATTCAGAACTCGTGCGGGGTCGAAGTGACCCACCAAACGTGCAGGTGTTAACTCGGCATTGCCTTCGACAAACTCGAATCCGATGCCAAGTCCTTGAGCAACTGCACGCAACAACGTTGATTTACCAGTGCCCGGAGGACCTTCTAACAACACGTGACGATCAGCAGCTAACGCCGCAAGAACTAATTCAAGTTCACGAGTTCGCCCCACCACTTGTGATGAGAGCGTGTTCCGTAGAGAGGCAGCGCTAGTCATTGACAATGACGCCGCGAATGTTTTCGCCGTCACGCATTGCCTGGTAGCCCTCGTTGATTTGATCAAGCGTGTACCGCTTTGTAATCAGTTCATCAAGTTTGAGGTCACCAACGCGATACATGTCGAGAAGTTTTGGAATGTCTGCACGTGGGTTCAAGCTGCCAAAGATGGTTCCCTTGACTTCTTTGTTCCACATTGCCAACTGGAAGAGGTTGATGTCTGCACTTGTCTCATGCATGGGCGAGATTGCAGTGACAACACATGTACCACCCTTGCCAACCATTGCCATACCCTCGCCCATCATGTTGCCGTGCAACACGCCGGGGGTCATGATGACGCGGTCGGCCATCTCACCCCATGTCAATTCATTGATATGAGGAATCGCTTCGGCCATCGATGAGAACGTATGCGTTGCACCGAACTCCATTGCCTTCTCGCGCTTGAACTCCACAGGGTCAATTGCGATGATGCGCTTGGCGCCAGCCATGCGAGCACCTTGAACGGCGTTAATGCCAATGCCACCGATGCCAACGACGACAACAGTGTCGCCAGGTTGCGTGTCGGCGCGGTTGGTGGCTGAGCCCCAACCCGTTGCAACACCGCATGACACCAATGCGACTGCATCGAGGGGAAGATCTTTCTCCACCTTGATGAGTGATGCCTCTGCCACTGTTGCGTATTCAGAGAATGTGCCCAACTTGGCCATCAACTTCACGGGGCGACCATCTTTGACATGGTGACGGTGGGTGCCATCAGTGATCATGCCGCCCGTGAGGGTTCCTGCGCCCAGATTGCAGAGGTTTTGACGCCCTGTGGAGCAATAACGGCAACGCCCACAGGATGGGACGAAGCTGGCTGACACATGGTCGCCGGGCTGCAATGTCGTGACGCCAGGGCCACACTTCACTACAACGCCAGCACCTTCGTGACCGCCGATGAATGGGAAGAAATCATCCACGCCCATCATGGCAAGGAGTTCCTTCGGAGGAACCATGTCACCCGTGACGAAGTGCTCGTCTGAGTGGCACATACCGGAGACTTTCCAGTTGACGAGAACTTCATTCGCCTTTGGTTCGTCGACTTCAATCTCTTCGACGACCCATGGCTGATCCATTCCGTACAAAACAGCAGCACGTGATTTCATGATTCCCCCTGAAAGTTTTCTAAGCGGTTGATTTATTCGTAAACGAGAACGCCGCGGATGTTCTTGCCATCACGCATGTCTTGGTATCCCTGGTTGATGTCATCAAGCGTGTAGGTGTTTGTCACCAAGCCGTCGAGATCAAGTTGACCTTCGCGGTACATGCCAAGAAGCTTCGGAATGTCGGCACGTGGGTTACCCGAACCGAACAAAGAACCAACAACTTGCTTCTCCATCAATGTGAGATCAAGAAGGCTCATGTTCGCTCCACCCATTTCAAAAGCAGGGTGAATGTTGGTGACAACAACGCGACCACGCTTTGCAGCAAGTGCCATTGCTTCACCCATGAGCTGACCATCGCCCACACCCATTGTCAAAATGACCTTGTTTGCCATGGTTCCCCATGTGAGTTCTTGCAAGAACGGCAATGCCTCAGCCATTGAGCTGACTGTGTGAGTTGCGCCGAATTCCATTGCCTTTTCGCGCTTGAACTCGACAGGGTCGATGGCGACGATGCGCTTTGCACCAGCGAGCTTTGCGCCCTGAATTGCGTTTGCACCGATACCGCCCACGCCGACAACCACAACAGTGTCACCAGGAGCAACATCTGCTGCATACACAGCTGAACCCCAACCGGTGACAACACCGCAACCGAGCAAGCATGCCTTGTCGAGAGGAACATCTTTTTCGATCTTGATGCACGATGCTTCGTTCACCACTGTGTGATGCGCAAAGGTTCCGAGCATGCACATGAGTGTGAGGTCTTTGCCTTGTGCGTGGTGACGTGAGGTTCCGTCAGAAATCTGAAGACCAAGTCCCATGAGCGCACCGAGGTCGCACAAGTTCTGATGACCGGTGGAGCAGCTTGGGCAACGTCCACATGATGGGATGAAACCGAACACCACGTGATCGCCAGGGGCAATCCAGCTGACGCCTTCGCCGACCTGCTCCACAACGCCGGCGCCTTCGTGGCCGCCCACGATGGGCAGTGCGAATGGAAGGTCACCTGTTGTGAGGTGCTCATCTGAGTGGCACATGCCTGATGCGGCAATCTTGACCAGAACTTCGCCTGGACCAGGAGCATCAAGCTCGATCTCTTCGACGCTCCATGGAGCATTAACTTCCCAGAGCACTGCTGCCTTCGTCTTCATGACGTCCCCTTTGGTTCGGTCAGTTGGACGAGGCCCAACTGGTGTCCTTGAAGATTACTCACAGGCCCCCAACCTTCTCTAGTGGGGCCTGGCGGGGGTACTCTCATAGGCATGGAACAAGACACCCCACAGACCCCAGTCGCCGAGCAGGTCGAAGCCACCGAAGCAGTCGTCACTGAAGAGCTCCTTGTTGAGGAAATCTCCATTGATGGCATGTGCGGTGTCTACTGAGCCCTCAGGCTCAGCCGTTATGACCCTCACGCTCGAGTCGGCGTGCGAGATGCACCCGCAGGTCGCCCTGCGACCCGAGCCATTCGGGGCGCTCGCCTATCACTATGGCAACCGACGCCTCGTCTTTCTTCGCCATCCCGACATTGTTCGGGTGGTACGCAATGTCTCCACGTATCCCTCACTTCGCGATGCACTCGCAGGTGAAGGAGTCGAGGAGCAGCGCTGGCCTTCCTTCGTGAAGGCACTTTCCTCTCTCACCACATCGGAGATCATTCGTGTCCGCTGAAAGCCTCGTTACCCAGATGAAGTCAGGGCTTGATGCCCCAATTTGTCTCACATGGGAACTCACCTACGCCTGCAACCTTGCATGTGTCCACTGCCTCTCCAGTTCTGGTCAGCGCGACGAGCGTGAATTGTCAACAGAGCAGGCAAAAGCAGTTCTTGATGAACTGCGTGACTTGCAGGTGTTCTACATCAATATCGGTGGCGGCGAGCCTATGGTGCGTCGTGACTTCTTTGAGATTCTCGAGCACTCAATCTCGAACGGCATTGGCGTCAAGTTCTCGACCAACGGTGCCTTTATCGACAAGAAGAACGCCGAGCGTTTGGCCGCTATGGATTATCTCGACATTCAAATCAGTCTTGATGGAACCACTGCAGAGGTCAACGACGCAGTGCGCGGCGAAGGATCGTACGCAACAGCAATTACTGCAATGGAAAATCTTCGTGATGCTGGCTTTGGTCAATTCAAAATCTCTGTTGTTGTGACACGTCACAACGTTGATCAACTCGATGAGTTCAAAGCACTCGCAGATTCGTTTGGTGCACAGTTGCGCATCACCCGCCTTCGTCCTGCCGGCCGTGGCGCCGACACGTGGAATGAGTTGCACCCCACCAACGCACAACAACGGCAGATTTATGACTGGCTGTTGGCTCATGGAGAAAACGTTCTCACTGGTGACTCTTTCTTCCACCTGAATGCATTCGGTGAATCACTCCCCGGCCTCAACATGTGTGGAGCAGGTCGCGTGGTGTGTCTCATTGATCCACTGGGTGATGTGTATGCATGCCCGTTCGTGATTCACGAAGACTTCAAAGCAGGAAATGTTTTGGATGATGGCGGCTTTACCAAGGTCTGGCGCGGATCTGATTTGTTCCTCGAACTTCGCGAACCACAAAGTGCCGGCGCTTGCGCATCGTGCGGTGCGTTTGACGCATGCCAAGGCGGTTGCATGGCAGCCAAGTTCTTCACAGGCATTCCACTCGATGGACCCGACCCAGAATGTGTCGGCGGCGACGGCGAGAAGTTGTTGGGTGCAGTTCCCGTTGCTCTTCTTCCCCGTCCTTCCATGGACCATTCAAAGCCAGCCCGCATCAAGGTCAACTCATGAGTCCAGTCGTTGTTGTTCTTGCAGCAATTGCGTCGTACTTCATCGGCACCATTCCCAGTGCCATTGTTGTTGCTCGCGCCAAAGGCGTTGACATCACAACTTTCGGCTCGGGTAACCCTGGTGCAAGCAACGTTGCACGGGCTTTGGGCTGGAAATACGGCTCCATTGTTTTCGCAATTGATGCTGCAAAGGGAGCCATTCCTGCTGCCATCTTCTTAGGTGATCGCCCCATTGCCTACGTGTGCGGAGCTTTTGCCATTCTCGGACACCTCTTCCCTATCACTCGTAAATTCAAGGGCGGCAAGGGTGTTGCCACAGGCGCTGGCCTGTTGTTGCCATTGCATCCACTCTTCATGATCATCTGTGCCATCACATGGATCAGTCTGATGAAGTTGACAAAGAAGGCTTCCATCGCATCCATCGTTGTTGTGCCTTTGCCCATCATCATGATTGCTCTGTCCAAGAAGCCGACATGGGAAGTCTTCGCTTTTGTCGGGATAGCTCTTTTCATTGAAGTTCGACATGTTTCGAACATCAAGCGCCTTTTGTCAGGTAGCGAGAACACTCTCGACGTCAAGAAGTAGAGATTGTTCTCTATGGGCTCTGCGACATCTGCCGAAATCGCTGACTCACGTCCAATACTTCTTCTTCCTTTGGGTGCATGGGAACAACACGGACCTCATCTGCCTCTTGATACCGACACCATCATCATCACTCGTGTGATTTCTGACGTCCTGCGTCACGAAGACCTCCGCACTGTCAATGTGATGTCAGCGCCTCCTCTTTCCATCACTGCAAGTGATGAACATCACGGTTTCCCTGGCACTCTCAGCACAGGCACACAGGCATTGAAGGATTCAGTTGTCGCAATTTGTCGATCTGCGTCATGGGCACGGGGAGTCTGCATCGTCAATGGTCATGGAGGCAATGCAGATGCATTGGCAGCCATCACATCCGCACTTGCGTACGAAAAGATCACACACAGCATCTGGTCATTGCCGTCATACATCGGTGGCGACATGCATGCTGGCCATACCGAGACGTCTCTTTTATTGCATATCGCACCCAATGAAGTTCGCAGCAATGTGATTGCACGCGGTGCGACACATGAAGCCGGACTTGTTGACGCGATGCGTCAAGGTGGGGTGCAAGCAGTTTCTGAAAATGGAATCATTGGCGATGCAAGCACTGCGACTGCGTCTCATGGGAAAGCAGTCCTCGATTTGTACACCAACTCTCTTCGTGCACATGTACTTGACTGCCACCGTGAGTGGACAACAAAGAAATGAACACATCAGGTCTCACAACTGATGATCAATGGTTTCGGTCCGAGAATGGATCAGGACTCCTTGCGGGATCACCGCTGACTTATTTCTCAGTCACTGATGCTGGTCAAAAGATTCTTGATGCAATCGAAAACAACAAACCTCTTCCCGTTAATCACGCAGCTCTGACGCAACGTCTGCTCGCCAAAGGGGCAGTTCACCCGGCGTATGACACACCTGGGAACGCTGCGGATCTCACAGTTGTTATCCCCTCATATGTTTCCGAGACCACCCACCTAGAACGCCTGCAAACATTGGTGGATTCGCTCGCCGGACTGCACCTCATTGTCGTTGATGACTGTTCACCAATAGAGATTGTTGTCAGTGGCGCCGAGGTCATCCGATTAGCTGCCAACAAGGGCCCAAGCGAAGCGCGCAATGCAGGGCTCAACACAGTCGCAACTACGTTTGTCGCCTTTGTGGACGATGACACAACAGTGACTACTCACCAACTTCTCGCTCTGACTTCTCACTTCACCGACATGAGTGTCGATGTTGTCGCACCGCGAGTTGCAAGTGCAGCTGGAGAATCACTTGTTGCCGAGTACGAGACTTTTCACTCCCCCTTAGATCTCGGACTTCTTCCTTCTGTTGTTCGTCCGCTCTCGCGCGTCTCTTATGTTCCTGCTGCTGTCCTTGTCGCTCGCACACGTGTCGTGAAAGAGATGCATGCATTTGATACATCGATGCGACTCGGTGAAGACGTTGACCTCATCTGGCGAATGGTGGAAGCAGAAAAAACTGTCCGATACGACCCAACAGTGGTCTGTCATCACGCACCTCGCATGACAATACGTGCGTTACTGAAACAACGATTCGGCTACGGACGCAGCGCAGCATCACTCGATAGAAAACATCCGTTCACTGCAGCGCCACTGCGTGCCAACATCGTGATGCTGATTCCAGCCATTGCACTTCTTAGTGGATATGTCTTTGTCGCAGCCGCTCTCGTGCCTCTCATGCTTGTGTGGTTCTCGATCACATTGCGTCAGACCAAAATTCCACTCACAACGAGAGCAAAACTCGCGATGACAGGATGGTTCTCCACGGTTCGACTCCTGACTTCTGCAGTCGTGCGAGTCTGGTGGCCACCCGTACTTCTCGTAGGCCAATTCTCACTGCGAGTCGGAGCAGTCTTTGTCTTCAGTGCTTTCGTGCCTGCGATGTACGGACTCATGCGCAATAAACCGCGACATACCGTCGGGTATATCGCTCTTCGTATTCTTGACCCCATGGCATATGGCGTCGGCGTGTGGACTGGCGTTTTTCGAGACCGCAACCTCAGATGTTTATTGCCGGTAGTCACTCGTAGTTCAATCCGACTACGGTCAAAGGTGTGACGATTCGACTTGCAGTGAATGAGCCCCGTTGGCTCGCACATGTTCAAAGTGTTGCCAAGGCAATGCCTGGCCTCGTTCCTGTCGTCAAGGGCAACGGATACGGGTTTCGTCGCTGGAATCTCATGCCGCTCGCAGGCCAACTCAGTAACGAAGTTGCCGTCGGAACTGTGTTCGAAGCACGAGACATTCCGAGCAACGTGACCCCGATCGTTCTCACGCCGACACTTACTGCCCCACCAAAAAACTTACCTTTGAATACGGTGATGACGATTAGTTCGCCTCATCATGTGATTGCGCTGAACTCTGCTGGATGGACCGGTGAGGTCATTGTGAAGCTTCAGTCTTCAGCGATGCGTTACGGCGTCGAGAAGTCCATGCTGCAATCGTTGTTATCCGACATCGAGAATGCACGACTCACGGTTCGTGGTTTTGCAGTTCATCCACCACTAGACGGCGACGCTGCATTGCATCTCAAGGATGTCACGACATGGCTCGATGTTCTTGATGCTCGACTCCCGATATACGTCAGCCATCTTGATAGTGCTTCATACGAAAAGTTGCGGACCACTCACCCCGATCGAGACTTTCGCATTCGCCTCGGAACTCCCCTGTGGCATGGCGATAAGTCAATGATGCAGCTCTCTGCGGACATTGTTGATCATCATCCGATTGAAGCTGGCATGCGCGCTGGTTATCGCCAAGTCAAGGTTGACGGACCAGGAGAAATCGTTCTCGTCGGATGCGGAACAGCGCATGGTGTCACGCTTCTCCCAGATGGTCGCAGTCCGTTCCACTATCAACGCCAGCGTCTCAATGTGTTGGAACCACCACACATGCACACATCAATGTTGATTGTTTCTAGAGGACGTCCTATTCCCAGCATTGGTGAATGGATCGATGTTCAGCAGCCGATGACACGCGTGCAAGTTGATCTCCTGCAGTGGATTAAGTAACTACTTCTAAACCTGAGAAGACACGGCGCGATTTAAACCGCGCCAGCCGACAGCAGATGCACCAACAAGTGGTCCTTCATCCGCAAGACGCGCTGGAACAATGCGAGCATTCTTAGAGAACTCAAGTCCGCACAACTCATCAAGCGTTTTCTGAGCAGAGTTAAAAAACGTTGCACCAAAACCGAGTGCGACACTTCCGCCGACACAGACAAGTTTGAGATCAAGAAGGTTGCAGACAGAAGCGACACCGCGTCCGACCATACGGCCCGTACGGACCATTGTCTCGTAGGTGGGCTGCGATGGGGTTCGACCAGTTATTGCCTCGATGGCGGGACCAGAGGCCTCTGCTTCCAGGCAGCCACGGCCCCCACAGGTGCACCGACGCCCATTGGGCTCCACAATCACATGCCCCACATGGCCCGCATTGCCGCTTTCGCCGTCCAAAAGCTGCCCATTGAGCACGATTCCGCCGCCCACACCCGTGGAAACGACCATGGCCATGAAGTTGTCGACGCCCTTGGCGGCCCCTAGCCAGCCTTCGGCCAGAGCCAGGGCCTTGGCATCACCATCGCCAAAAACAGGAAGACCGGTGCTGAATGCAAGCTGATCACGAAGAGGAAAATTCTTCCACTGCGGAATGTTGAGTGGAGACACTGTTTCAACATTGCGAGTAATCGGACCGGCAGAACCCACCCCAACAACAGATGGAGTTGCGCCGTGATGGTCGCGAGCTCTCACGAGTTGTGAATGAACAGCTTTGTCGAGATCATCAAAAAGTTCTTCTGCGGTTGCGGTGTGATCGACAGGAACATTGAGACGGTCGACAAGTTCTCCGGCACGAGTCACCAAACCGACGGAGAACTTCGTTGCTCCGATGTCGATTGCGAGTGCCAAATCCATAAGGCGTCTATTCTCGCAAAAACAATTAATTTCCAAACGAAAATACGACAAACTTTTCTACGAAGTACCTAAGTCTTCGATTGTTTTCTACGATTACAGCGTGAAATCTTCATGGGACGACATTCTTCAGCATGAATTCATTAGTCCCTATTTTTTATCAATGACTCAGTTTCTTCATGATGAGCGCTCTGCACATCACGTATTTCCACCGCAAGAAAAAGTCTTTGCCTCGCTCGACGCGACATCTTTGAGTGACACCAAAGTCGTCATTCTTGGACAAGACCCGTATCACGGTGACGGACAAGCTGATGGACTCGCCTTCTCAGTTTCAAAAGGAACACCGATACCACCATCACTGCGAAACATTCTGAAAGAACTGCACGATGACACTGGTGCTGCAATTCCTTCTCATGGCAACCTCATCTCTTGGGCACAACAAGGAGTGCTCTTGCTCAACACAACTCTCACTGTGAGGGGAGGAGAAGCCGGATCTCATTACGGACGCGGGTGGGAGACTTTGACTGATGTCATCATTAGAAAAATCAACGAAAAGCCTGATTCTGTTGTCTTTCTCCTCTGGGGCGCACATGCGCGAAAGAAGAAAACCCTCATCACCCAGCCCCATCACGTGGTGATTGAAGGGGTCCATCCCTCCCCCTTGTCTGCCTATCGAGGATTCTTTGGGAGCAAGCCGTTTTCACGGGTCAACACTGCATTAGAACAAGTAGGCCACCGCCCCATTGATTGGGCAATCCCCTCGTGAACAATCTCTTCGCATCTGAATAGAGCACACTTTCACTGCCTAACAAATTCATGGGTTGCTGTGGGACAATCAACCCATGGCAATCGCTAGTCGGCAATCGGAGAAGTCTCGACAGACAGATCTCAAGGTTGCACAGAGTGCAGCTAAAGCAGTGCGGACTGTTGGAGTTGACCAGATGGCACTCACGCGTGTTGCTGCCGATGCCGGATTCTCCAGTGGTGCCATCTACGCGCGATGCGATGATCGGTCTGAACTTGTTGTCCTTGCGTGGGAGAAAAGTTTTTGGCCAATGTTGTCAGAGATCTTGTCGCTTCTTATCGAATCTGTTCTCTCACGATCCACCGTGAATTCAGAACAGATCAGAGAATTGTTCGAGCGTGCAAGTGGTGAGGATGCAATTCCCGATCTGGGAAGTGCGATGGAAGTTATTGTGGCCTCTCGTCGCGATGAGGTCATCGCCGAAGTTGTTCAACGTGACATCAACGGGCTGATGGAAGACCACGGCGTGGGTCCCTCTACAGATGGAGCAGATCGACAAGCTGTTGTCGGAGCCATCTGCACAGTGTTTGGCGCAGCTCTCCTGAACTCTTCATACAGCAACGAGTCAATTCAAGACATTGATCCATTTCCTTTTCTGGAATCTTTTATGGTCGCATTACAAAGAGGAACGAAGCCATCGAAACCCGCGGGTCCAGTTCGGGAAGTTGCGCCGTATGCGTTCCCCACAACGTACGACGATGTTCGTGATGCGCTCATTTCAGCCAGTGAATATGTCATTGCGCGTTCCGGTGTCCATCGCGCCACTGTCTCTCGTATCGCGCGCCGCGCAGGTGTGAGTGTTGGTGCCATTTATGGTCTGTATGAAAACAAAGACTCTTTGGTTTCGGATTGTCTCGAGGTGCTTTTCCCCCCACAAACGGCACACGATGCCCGTTCATGGGCAGGCGTCTTCACCGCCCCAGACCAGCGTGCAATGGTCACCCAGATATTGACTAACTACATGTCACCGTCGTATGTGCAGTGGCGTCGATTCCGGCTCGAAGCATTCATTGCAGCACGACACTCAGATGCAGTGTCCGAGCAGATTGCCGGATACGCAGCTATTGCGCGCCGCACAATTCTTCAAGCAGCAGAAAATGCCCCTGCTCACGCCGACATCCGCCCCGACACAGGAATGTCCTCGCGTGCGACTGTCATCGGATTGTCCATCTTTGAAATCGTTGATCCAACAATTACTTCCCTTGATTGGCGCTGGGTTCCCGTCCGTTAATGAACAACGATGTGACATCACTAGTGTCACTACATGCTCGCTGAACTTGCCGCACGTGTCCGCTCTGGCGCCATCGACCCTGTTGATCTTGTCAACGAGAGTCTTCGTCGAATCGAGTCCGCAAAAGAATTAAATGCCGTCGTGGCTCTCTACGCCGAAGAGGCACTAGAGACTGCACGAAATCATTCTCGAGAAGGTGCACTCGCAGGACTACCACTTCTGGTGAAAGACATGGCTCGGGTGAAGGGACACGTCACGACCTCAGGATCTCGTCTATACGTTGATGCAGCCCCCGACGAAACTGACGACACGGTGGTGCAACGACTTCGTGCCGCTGGTGCCATTGTCATCGGCCGCACAAACAGCCCCGAGTTTGGTGCCACGGCTTACACGTCGAACGCCATCTATGGCGCCACACGAAATCCGTGGAACACTGCGCAGTCTCCTGGTGGCTCGAGCGGTGGTTCTGCCGCTGCCCTTGCAGCTGGGCTGACACCTCTTGCCACAACATCAGATGGTGGAGGAAGCGTTCGTGGTCCGGCTGCTGCAGTAGGTCTTGTTGGATACAAACCAACGATGGGCGCGATTGGTCGTAACATTTTGCCGCGCTGGATTGAATTCTCAACGCAAGGAACCACAGGGGCAACTGTTGCTGATGTCCTCACAGAAGCGTCAGTCACAATCGGTGAAGCCCGTGGTGATTTTCTTGCAGTCCCTCGCGACGGAGTGCACTTTGCTCCTGTCATGCCGACGCGAGTGTTGGCATGTCGCACCTTTCGATCAGATGTTGATCCTGAGATTGAAGAGAACTTTGAGAACACCCTGATGACACTTGAGCGCAGTGGTGTCCAGGTTGAGCGCATTGATTCACCGAGCAACAACGAGACGATATGGAATTGGTTTGTGATCTCCACTGCAGAACTCACTCAAAGTCTTCGTCACGAAGAGCATCGCTGGGATCAACTCACTGATTATGTGCAGGCACAACTGAAGTTCGGCTCTACTGTCACTGTTGACCAGTACATTGCGGCGCAACGCAAGCGACATGACGTTTCTGCACGCTTTGATGACCTCCTCACTGCGGGAACCGTCATCGTGACACCAACAGCAAATGCTCGCTCATGGCCTGCTGAAGGCCCACTACCAACACGCGCGGGCACAACCGATGATCCAATGATCACTCTCAATACCCCCGACAATAACTACACAGGGCACCCTGCTGTCTCTGTTCCGATGGGTCTTGACGACCATGGCGTACCTTGCGGAATGCAAGTAGTTGCTCCGCGTTTTCAAGATGGTCTGGCTCTCGGACTCGCTGCTCACCTTGAAAAAATTCAGCCGTGGTCTCTCACTGCGCCGGGATACACGCCGTTCTCTCTATAAACAGAGACCGATGTCCCTCGCAGTGGGTTTCTCACTAGCGTGAAGGCTTCTCATGAAGTTCGTCTCTGTTCTCTCGGCTGCTCTGTTTACGTCAGTTCTTTCAATTGCCGCCCCCACTGCACAATCTGCAACCCCCAACGTTCCTGGTCTTGCTGTGACACCAGCACTGTCTGCCCCTGCAGCAGGCAATGAACACACCTGCATCATCCGAGACGGAAACGTCTGGTGCACCGGATCTAATTCACGAGGCCAACTCGGCACTGGCACAACGACGAGATCAATTGCTTTTGCACCATCTTTGATGACAAATGCCGTTCAACTCTCTGCCAACACTCATTCCACCTGCGCAGTGCGAAGCGATGCGACTTTGTGGTGCTGGGGTCAAATCATCTCCTCCCTCGACGCACTAACAATTCCTCCTGCAATTGTCCGCGTTGACTCACCTATTCCAGTGCAGATTCCACTCGTCGGTGTCACCAGTGTTGCTGTCGGCGCCAATCACTCGTGTGCAATCTTGCAAGATCGAACATTGTGGTGCTGGGGTCTCGGAACCAGCGGGCAACTTGGTGATGGAACAAAGACAAACACAGTGGTCCCAGTTCGTGCACGCATTGATTCAGTCATCTCTGCTGATGTGGGCCTTGCCCATAGTTGCGCAGTGCGTTCCACTGGTTCGGTGTGGTGCTGGGGTTCGAACCAGTATCGACGCCTTGGTCTTCGCTCCTCGGCAAGCCAGCCTGTTCCCGCATATGTTCCGACAGTGCGAGCCACACTTGTCACGACCGGTGATTCATTCACATGTATTGCCTCTGTCATCAAACGAGTTCAATGCTGGGGACGAAATAACTACGCACAACTGGGACTTACATCAGGCCCATCTCGTTACACACCAGTCACCATCAGAGTGAAGAGCCCCACTGCCATCTCTGCTGGTAGCGAGTTCGCTTGCGCCCTGACTGAGGCAGGAACCACCTGGTGTTGGGGACGAAATCGATTTGGACAGTTAGCAAACGGAACCAGCATCCGCAAAGCGGCTCCCCAGAAGGTCATTGCTTCATCAGCTGTTGGCACGCTCACTTCACTCACGACTGGTGCTTCGCATGCATGTGGAATTGCTGTATCAACAAGTGGCATGTGGTGCTGGGGCCTTGGTCTCAATGGTCAACTGGGCGACAGCGGCGGTGGGAATCGCATGCGTGGGACCGCGGTGTGGCAAAACGGGGTGCGCATGAAACCCATTGGCACTGATCTTTCAGCACGAGTCGTCATCGCAGGTGACATCTCGTGCGACACGCCTCGACGAGACCGGTTTGGTGTCGGACCAATCGGAACTCAATGCGGCGAAGTTGCAACCGCCCTGCTCACAACATCACTTGCCCCTGAGGGAGTCATCGCTCTTGGTGACCTCCAATACGAAAGTGCCAGCACCGCAGAGATCGCTGCTTTCTATGAACCGACTTGGGGACGTTTCAAAAACATCACATACCCAGTGCGGGGCAATCACGAGTACATCACCGGTGGTGCTGCTGGTTACGTCGACTATTTCGCTGAAATGTCACCTTCGTACTGGACGACAGATGCAGGTGGTTGGCGAATCATCGCCGTTGATTCATGGTGCCAAGGTCTTCTGTTTGCTGGATGCTCCGCAACGTCTCCACAAACACAATGGCTACAGGCCGAACTGCTACGCGCAAAAACTGATGGGCGTTGTGCAGCGGTCATGATGCATCACCCATTTGTTTCCAGTGGACGATTCGCTACTGCAACAGTCAAACCATTGTGGGAGGCGTCCGTTGCTGGCGGCGCAGATGTTGTGTTTACTGCCCACGATCACCATTACGAGCGCTTCGCACCCCTCAATGCAGCAGGTGCCCCTGCAGTAGGTGGAGTTCCGCTCTTCATCACAGGCCTCGGCGGCGCACCCGTGTACCCAATCGATGCTCCGGTGCCTGGCAGCCAGTACCGCACCAACATTGAACACGGCGTGATGAATGTGACATTCACTCCCACAGCATTCTCATGGTCATTCGTGAGTGCAGTTGACAATCTTCCCTATGACCAGGGAAGCGCGACATGCGCTCCCTGATCTTTAGTTGAAATCAGACACCGTCAAAATCGGGCACGAGGGCAACTTTGCCGGCAATCTTTCGATTCTGCATATCTTTCAATGCTTGTGCAGCTTGAGACATGGGATACGTCACTGGCTCAACTGGATGCAACTTTCCTTTTGCCATCTCACCCATCACTTCGACCAGCATCTTTGCGTTGTCAACTTGATTGCGCAACATCCATGCACCCCAGTCGACACCGACCACTGTGCGGTTTGTGAGCAAGACATGATTTGCAGGTAACTGAGGAATTCCGGCGACAAAACCGACGACCATGTACTGACCACCAGGCGCTAACGCTCGCAAGCATTGAGCAGCTAAGTCACCGCCAACTGGGTCGTACACCAGATCGAGTCGACCATCAGCAAGTTCGCGTGCTCGAGCCTTGACATCTTCGGTTGAAACATCGATAGCAGCGAAGGCTCCTCTCGACAGTGCAAGTTGACGCTTCTCTTCAGTTGAAGCAGCTGCGATGACTTTCACTCCCATTGATACAGCTAAGTCCACGCCAGCGAGACCAACACCACCGCCAGCGCCTAAGACCAACATGGTGTCGCCTTCAACAATGGACGCACGGTAGTTAAATGCAAACCACGCAGTGAGGTAGCTCTGCATAAACGTTGCACCTTGACCATCTGTGATGTTGTCGGGAAGTGCGAGAACGCGGCTCTCCGCCACTACTGCTTCGTTAGAGAAACCTCCGTTGCCTACAGGCGCAAACACTCGGTCGCCGACTTTGACACGAGTGACATCAGATGCAACCTCTGTGACGCGACCCACCACTTCGGAGCCTGGTCGATATGGCACCGGTGGCTTGATTTGATACTTGCCTTCAATCATCAAGGCATCGACATAGTTCAACCCACAAGCAAGGATCTCAATACGTATGTGACCATCAATGAGCGCCGGGCTCTCCATCTCAACGAGTGTGAGATCTTCAACTGAACCAAGGGCTTCGACCAACATTGTCTTCATCTTGATGACGGTACTAGACCTCACATCAACTATGACGACCCGACTACCGTACATATATGCATCGTCTCCGCCAGTTGATGCGCACATCGACGTTCACCCCACTGGCTATCTTTCTTTCCCTCGCTCTTCGTGCAGTGGCTTCACTTGATCGGCCGATAGCCCGATTCCCCGACACAACTGGCTACGAGTCATTTCGGTTTCTGGGCGACATCGATCGCTTCTGGTCCGTGCCATTTCTCTATGCACTGGTCGATACCGACGTCGGACGAATCACTCTTCAGGCCGTCATCGCCGCTATCGCATGGTCATGGTGTGCGCTCATCCTTTCCAAGATGTCTCGCTACCCCCGTGCAGTGCTCTCTACAGTTCTGCTCTTGGGGGTATCCCCTCAAGTTGTTCGATACGACCTGGCGCTTCTGTCCGAATCTCTCGGAATCTCATTTTTTGTTTTGACAATTGCCGCTTCACTGAACATGCGCAAGAACGCCAACCCCTTATCCATCAGCATTTGGCTTGCCAGTGTGACTCTGTGTGCCTACACGCGACCAGTTCATCTCTGGGTGCTTCTCATCGTTCTCGTCTCGCCCTTCATCGCTTTCATAGCTAGTCGAGGACGCAAGGTCTCGCTCACAACACTGATTCTGCTTGTCGTGTTGGTCGGCGGGGTTTTGCAACTTCAAGGGAACAGTTCTACGTCAGCGCTGAATTTCTATACAGTTCTGCAGGAACGAGTGATTACTGATGACACTCGTTTTGCATGGTTCGCTCAACAAGGCATGCCTCTTTCAGAAGGAATGCGAGATGCCACTGGCTACGACTACATCGATCAACTGCCATCCGAAGTCTCAGCAGTCATCCCTCTCCCCGATGGTCAAGTGCCACCCACACTCATGCGTGTCGGAGGAGCCCCACTTGCACAATGGGTTCATGACAGCGGCTGGAGGACATACGTTCGCTACGTCCTTACACACCCCACAGACACATTCTCTCGATTGACATCACTCACAAACGCAACACTCTCACCGCCCAATGATGACTTTCTTCCACTGGAAAATGGCCCGATGATTCCTCGAGTGCTTTTCGGATCATGGGAACTATGGAGCATCATCACCATCGGAGCACTTCTTCTTGTATTTCTCAAGAGCCGAAAGGATTTCCTCTTTCTTGCTTCCATGTGCATCACGCTTGTCGCTATTTATGCCACAACACTGCTGACGTCAGGTATTGAACACCCCCGACATTCGGTGACATCTGCAGTTGCTGTACGACTGATTGCCATCGTGGCACTTGTCTATGCGCTGCCGAGAGCTACGCAGAACCGAGATCTCGACGAACACGCCGACGAACACGGATGATCAACTGGCCGCGCTTCCTTGCAGAAGCATGGTCAAGTGCATACAAAGCAATCCAATGACACCGGGTTCTCTTGTTGAACATCAAACGAATGGAACGAAAAGCCGTTCGCTTTCCTGCTTCGCCTTCCAATGCATTCACAAACTTTGTTGAACCATGTGTGGTGACGACAACAACCTTTTTGATGTTGGTCAGCAGAGGACGAATTCGTGCAGCACCCTCAGGAAGAATCCATGCAATCTCATTCATGAGTACTCGATCAATCCACCCTTTAAGAATTGCCGGCTGCGCCGACCACCACGTTGGGTACACAAGCACGAGAGCCTGTGCCCACTGAATATCTTCAACGTGGGGTTTCAGATCGGGCAACCGTCGTAGTTTCTCATGGATATCCCCCACATGATTCAGCCGTTCATAAGAGCTGAAGACAGGGTTGAATTCCTCGGCATACAAATCATGATGGCGAACATCATGACCAAGCTGAGAGAGCTCAGCCAGGACTTCTTCGCGCAACGTTCCAATAAACGAGTCCGGCGATGGATGAGCAGAAATTACGAGAACGTTCATAACGTCGTCATCTTTTTCTCAACATCTCGCAAGAACTGCTGACGACTCTCTGGCGTCGATGTATCAAGCGCATACAAACCTTGATGTGACGTTCTTGTTCGCTTTGTTCCACACAAACGAAGAGCTCGCGTCAAAATACGACGACCGTTGTCATTCACCAGGCGGACATACAACTTCGGAGAGCCATACGTGGAAATCACATGAATGCGTCGCATCTGTGTCAGACCTGGGCGAACACGGTCCTTCTTCGTGAAACGAAACGCCACTCCAACGACAAGAACTCTTTCCAGCCAGCCCTTCAGTTGTGCGGGCAAGCCCGACCACCACGTGGGGTATACAAATACGAGAATCTCGCTCTCTTGCACCTTTTCGATGTAGCGAACAATCTCTGGCGTCGTCACAATTTTGCGATCCATATATGTTCGCCACTCTTCGACGGGCATCACAGGATCAAAATCATCAGCAGCGAGGTCAATCACGCTGACGTCATGTCCGGCTGCAGAAAGGCCTTTTACTGCAGCGTCGCGTATTGCGGAACAGAGACTTCCCTCAACAGGATGGCAGTAGACAACGAGAGCACGCATGAAATGAACCCCCGATAGTCGGGATGCCCACTACCGTAACGCCCATGCCCGACTTAACAGGAAACTTCGAGACAGGGCGCCTTCCCAAGATTGCTCCTGGGACAGTGACGATCACCATCGCACGAATCCCCAAGAAGGGATATCGCACTGAATTTGAGCAATGGTGCACTGAGATGCAACAAGCAGTTCAAGAAGCTCCTGGCTGTTTGGGCGCGACAACTTTGCATCCTGACCGCAACAACAACACCTACCAAATGGTGTTTCGATTCGCCGATGTCCTGTCACTACGCCAGTGGGAGCGCTCGGAGATTCGCCAAGATCTTCGCGATAGGGGTGATTCACTCATTGACTCAGAGAGGGTCACTGCAACGGCAGGCACCGAAGAGTTCTTTAATGCTTTAGGAGAAGTTGACCGACACCGCACCAAGACAGGACGATTTGTTGCAGACATTGCATGGATCTATCCCGTTGCGCTCGTGTCATCCGTTGCGCTCGCACCTCATCTCGCAAAGATGGCGATTCTTCCTCGTGTACTTATCTCAACGGCACTCATTGGTGCAACGAGTAAGTACACAACGGGCCCCGTACGAAAATGGTGGCGCCGCCGACGCATGTTGCCGCAAAACTCAGAGGTGCGCTAGTTATCTTGCTTGAGGGACTGAGCAAGCTTTCAAGCCAAACAGTCGAGAAATTCTTCGTCGATTCTTTGCGATGATGAAGTACACAATTCGTGCGACAATGCGAATCACTGGCAGAGCAATCACAATCCCACTCATACGGAGAACTCGCTTCTCAGAGAGCCGAAGAATGCGCGAAACGGCATCTGCCCCTTCGTAGCGACCATTAAATGTCAAGAACCACACAGATGCCAGAGATGAGACACCGTATTCACGATGCGACATCACATCGACTTGAGAAATGTGTCGACGGATGAAGCCAGAAGCTGCTTCGCAAATACCGCAGTCGCCGTCATAGACAACGACACCGGCAGCCATGATCTACGCGCTCAAAAGGTCAAACACCTGCTGTGCACGACCTGCGTGGATAGTTTCTTCGCGACCATTCAGACGAAGAAGTCGTTCCACTTCTTCATTGTCTTCAGCGTCAGCCCATTTCTGGTAGCCAATGTCGCCATTCAGTTCACCCTTTACGATGCCCGCGAACATTCGCGCATCAATGGTGTCGGGAAGCGGGACATCAAGAAGCTCGGCTTCCTCTGCAGTTGGCTCCCATTCAGTGCCATTTTTAATGCTGATCATTCTGGCCAACCGACGAGCATGTCCACGTTCTTCAACAGCGTTCTTCCGCAACAGGGATGCGGCCTCTTCGTTGTTCACACGGTCAGCCAACAAGTTGTAGAACAACTCCCCTGCCATCTCAATGCGGTACATCAACGTCAGTTCAGGAACTTCCAATTTTGGAACATCAGCAAGAGATGCATTGGCGGTGAAGAAATTGATGTCAGACATAATGAATCAGTTCACGTTGAGAAGGTCGACAACAAAAATCAAAGTTTCGCCACCTTTGATAACGCCACCAGCGCCTTGCGCTCCGTACCCCATTGCCGGCGGAATGGTGAGCACTCGACGTCCGCCCACTTTCATTCCCGCAACTCCATGGTCCCAACCAGCAATGACTTGCCCGGCTCCCAAACGAAACTCAAATGAGTCACCGCGATTCCATGAGGCATCAAATTCGCGCTGAGTGCTCCATGCAACGCCGACGTAGTGCACTTCAACATTGGCACCTGCCTTTGCTTCATTTCCGGTGCCGACGATGACATCTTCGATGACAAGGTCTTCAGGTGGATTACCAGCAGGAACTGTTACTTCAGGCTTTGTTGCACTCATGGCTTCAACCTATCTCCCCGTCAGAGCTACGCACGAGCGCGCGTACGACGCAGAACGGGGTCAGCAATGCGCAGTGCCGTATCGGCAACTTTCATCACTCGACCTGCGGCTCCAGGAGTCTTCGAATCAATGAGATTTCCCATGACCGACAACGTGATGTCTGCTGCTGCTTGGGTTCCGACGGCAATACGCAAACCTGGCTTCAATAACCACGGATGACCAATCAAGAAACTAAACCGACGACCTGTTCGTAAGAATGCGTCAAAGCGTTCTCCTACTTCGCGGTCGTATGCCTCTGACGCAGTGACCGGATCTGCAATGAATTTCTCTGCAGCAAGAATTCCTGATTCCAGTCCGTAGTCAATTCCTTCACCGTTCATGGGGTTCACGAATCCTGCAGCATCACCGATAGCAACCCACCCAGGTCCGTGTCGGCGGATACAACTCATTGGCAAGCGCCATGCGCGCGGCTTTTCGATGTAATCACCCAACGACCATGAGTCGCGAACAAGTGATGCGTATTGATCAAGCAAGGTATTCAGATTCAATTTCTTGAATCCCTTCATCGTGCTCAATGCGCCAACTCCGATGTTGACAGTGCCATCGCCCGCCGGAAACATCCATCCGTAACCAGGCACTGCAGTGCCATGTTCGTCACTCAAACTAAGACACGCCTCGAGGTGACGCTCAGCGTGACGCGGAGTAGGTGCGTACGCACGAATGGCAAGACCGAATGTTTCATTCGGGTCACGAACAGCGCCAAGCATTGTTGCAGCCATTCCTTGCGCACCTGCTGCAAGAATCGTGAAGGGCGCACGGTATTGCTCCGACCCCACACTCACACCAATCACTGTGCCGTCTTCAAGAACTGGCAGTGCTTCGCATCCAAACCGAACGTCAACTCCGCTGGCGATAGCAACGTCGATGAGATGAGTATCAAAACGATGACGCGGCCAGACAGCACCATGATTCGGAAACTTTGCTGTTGTCGGCCATGCAAGTTCGCGTTGCTTCTTCCCAGCAATCATTCGCAAGCCATCGATGCGATGTGCAACGGAGTAATCAATTCTCAATTCATCAAGCGCACCGATGGCACGTGGCGTGAGTCCGTCGCCGCACACCTTGTCGCGTCCATGGACGCCTTTCTCAAAAAGAATCACTTTCAGGCCGGCACGTGCTGCGGTGATGGCAGCAGCTGAACCAGCTGGACCACCGCCAATGATGAGAATGTCGGACTGCATTACTCAGAGCCTGCCAGACGACACATGGAACCACTACTTGCGTACCATGGGTCACATGGCTTCTATGAACCTCGCTGATGCTGTTGCCCTCATTCGGTCAACCGACACCATGGCAGTGCCCCTCGGACCAGGTGTTCCCGGTGGCTTCATGCACGCCCTTGGCGAACGGACAGACTTCGAGAACCTCCAGATCTTCGGAGCCCTCATGCCTGACCTGTATGGGGTTTTGACCCAGAAGGGCGTCCACTATCGCAGCGGCTTTTTCGGCCCCGCAGAACGCTTCCTACGCGACACTGGAGCCTCCATTGACTACGTGCCAGCAGACTTTCGCCGCTTTGAGCCCGTGCTGGAATGGCTCAAGCCCCGGGTCATCGCGACTGCCGGTTCTCCCCCCGTTGACGGGTGGGTCAGTTTGTCCGTCCACGCCGGAGCAAGCGTCGACGAAATCAATCGTGTTACTGCCGACCCAGATCGACTCTTGATCGTCGAAGTCAGTGAAAAGTTCCCCCGCACGTTTGGCATCATGCCGCACCACCCCCATCGCATTCACGTCGACAACATTGATGCACTGATTACCACTGATCGTGCGCCGCTGAATCTCGCCGACACAGAACCCACAGAAGCTGAACTGACCATTGCTCAACTTGCATTGTCATTCATTCACAGTGGTTGCACTTTGCAGACCGGAATCGGTGGCATCCCCAACCAGATTGCAACATTCCTTGCCAATGGTGACCTCGGTAATTTCGGAGTGCACTCTGAGATGTTCACAACAGGACTCATGCGACTTCATCAAGCAGGAAAGGTCACCAACAAAAAGGGCAACGAGTTTGATGGTTTCTCCCCGACAACGTTTGCTGCAGGAATTCCAGAACTATACGAATGGCTTCATGAAAACGAAGACGTTCGTTTCTTGCCAGTCAAAGTTGTGAATTCACCTGAGCGAATCTCTACCAATCGAGACATGATTTCAATCAACGGTGCTCTTGCAGTGGATCTCTCCGGACAAGTCATGGCCGACACCATCAACGGACAACAATTTAGTGGCGTTGGTGGTCACGAAGATTTCGTTGCAGGCCCCGGACTCAATCTTTCGGGTCGCAGTCTGATTTGTCTTCCTTCCACCAGCATGGTGAATGGTGTTCTCACAAGTCGGATCTTGCCTCAGTTTCCAGCAGGCAGTGTGGTGAGTACACCGCGTCATCAGCTCGACATCATTATCACTGAGTACGGCATCGCCGAACTTGAGGGTCGTTCTATTCGTGAACGTTCTCGTGCGCTAGCGATGATTGGTCATCCACAATTCAGGGACGAGTTGTTGGCGAATGCTGAGCAGTGGCCGAAGGATTAAGTCCTGCCGCGTTGTACAACGCAATCACCGTCACAAGAGCAATCACGCCATACGCAGTTCCTGCGGCTAGGTCGGTTGGCCAATGTGTTCGGATCAACCATGACGAAACACTGACAATGATTGATGCCGTAGCTACCAGACCCCACGCAACCTTGCGCATGATCGAGCCCGCCTTGGTGAAGTACCACGCCATGTATCCGAGTAGCGCCACCACATTCGTTGCATGACCGGAAGGAAACGCAAGTTCCCCAGATTCCAACGCACCCATACGTGGCCATGACTCCCATGGAAATTGTCGACCCATTGCCATTTTCATAGAACCAGCAAGACCAGTTTCAAAGAGAAGAACAATGACAAACCCGACTATTGGTGCCCACGTTCTCCGTCGCCATGCAACGAGCGCAAGTATCGGCACACAGAAAGTCAGAATTAGTCCTCGAAGTCCCAGAAGTGCGGTTGCTTCAAAAAATGACTTGTCCTCAACAAGGCGACGAGCAAGGCGGATGGAATACCAGTCGAACCACTCAAACCAAGTTCGACCGTCTGATTGAGGAAGCACGTAAATCTCATGCACGTAACCGCGCTGCATGATGACCATCACTGATAACAATGCGATGAGGACAGTCATCGCCACCACAGTGCCCACAAAGCGTCGCGTCGTCGTCATCCCGTCTATTTTGCCTTCTGTCGTGCCTTCCGATGTGTCACTCTCATCTCGACGGCAAATAGGGCAACGAATGGCAACTATGGTGACCGTATGACCAAGGCACAGGTAACCAAAGACTCCATCGATCTCGGAATCGTGGTGTGCAACATCGAAAACTCACTGGCGTTCTACAAGGATCTCTTGGGATTCGAACTGCAAGGCACAATGCCAATGCCTGGAGGCGGGAACATGCATCGATTGTTGTGTGGCACCACCACCATCAAGCTCGTCAGCACCGACCCATCACCAGCACATCCAGTCGGTGGACCGATCACGGCAGCTTGTGGGTACCGCTACTTCACCATCTCGGTCAGCAACCTGGAAGAAATCACACAAGCGTGTAAAGACGCTGGCCATAAGGTGCAAGTTCCTCCCACCGCCATTCGCTCGGGAGTCACCATTTCCATCGTTGAAGATCCCGATGGCAACTTGGTGGAATTTCTTCAGATCGGCTAACGACCTCTCTGTCTACTCCGTAGGCGATGCAAAAGACTGCGCAAGTAGTGCGAAGCCTTCATCAAGGCTGATCCGTGGAGACCACTGCAGCAGTTCCTTTGTTTCAGTGATGTCAAACCAATGCGAGATACCCAATTGATACGCGGTGAATGCGGTGAGAGGTGGCTCTGAATGCGGCCGCAATTTGTACACAGCCTCAATCACCTTTCCCAATCGCACTGCAGCGCCCAAGCCAATGTTTCGTGGTGCATAGGAAACATTGGCAGCAGAACAAATCGACTGCACCAAACTTGCCACCGTGCGAGGCTCACCATTGCTGACAACCAAAGCACGGCCACTGAGGTTCTCTTGCACACCCACACGCTCTGCAGCTGCGGCTAACGCATCAGAAACGTTGTCGATGTACGTCGAATCAACAACTGCTTCACCATTGTTGACCAATGCAAGGCGGCGCTGTCGCGCCCGCTCCACAATTCGGCCTACAAGTTGCGTATCTCCTGGTCCCCATACCAAATGCGGTCGAAGAGCAACTGCTGCAATGCGCGTATCCGCTAGCACCGCACGCTCTGCAACAGACTTTGTCTGAGAGTAATGACCCAACACGTCATCACGTGCAGGTGGTGAAACAGCTCCGAGAACAGGCGTCGTGCTGTACGAAACAGAGGGAGACGACACATACACAACGCCCCGAGCACCGGCAGCAACAGCAGCACTCATCACGTGCTGTGTTCCCACAACATTGATGTCACGAAACTCAGAGATGCGACCCACGATTCCGACCTTTGCTGCAGCGTGAATCACAACGTCACAGCCGCTCACTGCTTTCTGCACTGCATCTGCATCACGAATATCCCCACGAAAAATGGGGACTTCCAGATCAGAAGATCCACGCTGAAGAATCTGGACATCATGCCCACGACGAAGCAGCTCTTCAGCAGTTTTTCTGCCGATCATTGAGGTGGCGCCCGTGACAAGAACTTTCATTTTCAGGTCAACTGTTCATTGGCCCACTGGCCAAGTGCGATGCGATCAATCTTTGAGTTGTGACGACGATCGACGGGCAGTTTCTTCTTAAACAACACCGCGACTACATCGGGAGCCACTTCGCGCACCTTCATTTCAATCGGACGCACAGCTGCTCCTGTTGTCTCTCCGTCACACAACACAACGACCAGCGCAGAAGACGAACCGACGGGCACAGTCACTGCAGCAACTGTGACATCGGGAAGGAGATTCTCTACCGCTTGTTCAATCGGAACTGGTGTCAAAACTGTGTCGCCAATTCGAAGAACATGAGCACTTCTACCCTCAATAAAGAGACCATTCTTCACATGGCCTACATCGCCCGTGCGATGCCATTCTCGTGAGTTGAACTGCACGCGGGCATCTCTGTTGCGTTGCCAGTGCTGGTCGTAACCCACCGAAAGCCACGGGCCTGTCACAAACACTTCTCCGGTCACGCCATCAGCAACGGGATGAACCACATCGTCGGACGTGAAACCCAATGGCAAGACCATGACATCAACACCTGGCAAGGGGCGGCCCACCGATACTCCTTCATGGTGTGATGCTTCAGCCCGCACACCATCAGTCACAATCAACATCTCTGTCATTCCGTAGGGACTGAAAAGTTCAGCATGAGGAAACGCGTGTGCAACGTCATGCAGCAGAGCATCACTCACTGGAGCACCAGCAGACATCATGCAACGAACAGTGGGGAAAACTGCTGCATCCTTGATGACATTGCGTAACGGAGCCGGAGCGGCAAAGAGAATTGTTCCGTTGACACCGTTGAGTGCGTCGTGAAGATCTTTGGCGGCCAGCTTGCCCGGTGCAACGACGTTGATTTTCGGAAGTGCAACAGGCACACCCCATGCAGGACCGTATAACGCAAATGGAATGTACGCCGCTGCGATTCCATCGTCATCGGTGATTGAAAACTGCTGCTGAATTGCGTGTGCCAGTGCACGTAGTTGCCCGTGGGTGTAGACCACACCTTTTGCAGGGCCAGTTGCTCCCGAGGTGTACAGAACTGCTGCCTCTTGAGAATCAACCACAGCAGGAGATTCAGTCACTCTTTGCCCACTGATTGACGTCACTTCTTCGAGGTCAAGCCGCTGGGCACGATGAGCAAGATGCAGGACACGCGACGCAATTCTTGTTGCACGCACCGTGAGAACAAACTGCGGGCGGCTCTCTCGCAAAGCCCGGCGCATATTTGAGATCCCTAAACCAGGATCTGCAACAACCGGCACAATTCCTTCTGACCAGCAAGCGTAAATGCAGGCAATTGTCTGGGCGGAAAACGGTGTCAGAATCGCAACTCGATCTCCCGACTTCACTCCAGCACGTCGAAGATGCCCTCTGCTTGATTGCACCATCGACAACAAGTCGGCCCACGATGTTGTGAGTTTTTCCTTGGCATCAAAAACAGCCACACTGTTCGGCGTAGTTGACGCCCGACGATGCATCGCAGCATTGAGGTCTGCAAAGCCTTCCGCTGGGCCGCCAACGGAAAGAGCACCTGCACTATCCAGCCATTCGTGCACCAATCGTGCGGCGTCTGGATGCTCTGGTGAGAGGTGCCCAATGTCGAGTGTGATGGTGTGAGCATGCGGGAATGTCTTTTGCATATCTGCAAGAACACCTGTGTGGAACACAAAATCGCGTGTCCCCCACATCAACAATGTGGGCACCTTGATCTCATGCGCTTGTTCTGCCACGCGTTGAAGTTCTGCGGCGGAGACATGACTAGGAGTCGTAGGAATATCGGCAACAAAGTCAGCAATCGCACGCCTGCGAGCCGCACTGGCATATGGCGCGTAATAAGCAGAACGAATGTCGCGAGGAATGCCGCCAGTGGGCGCAACTGCTCCAACAAGGAACGCCTTTGACGTGGAACAAATGGCATTACGCAAGAACGGTGTATTCGATACTCGAATGAGACCTGGCACACCTGTCGTTGGAATGTGTGTTCCGGTATTGAACAACACAAGTTTTTCCACACGCTTTTTATTCTTCGTTGCCCACCCCAGCGCAACAGGACCACCCCAGTCATGAGCAATCAGAGTGACTTGCCCATGAACATCTGCCGCGTCAATCAATGCATCAAGGTCTTCAATGCGCTGGGCCAATGTTCGTGCACCAATCGGGCGACTCGAAAAACCCATGCCCAGTTGATCAATCGCAATCACGCGATAGTCCTGGCCTAGTTCTTGAACGATCTGTCTCCATAGGTACGACCACGTGGGGTTGCCATGGACGCACACAACAGTTCCGCGTATCGGGGTGGTTGGAGACGCCTCCAGCACCGCAATGGTTTCACTATTTCCATCTCGATGAATGGTGTACGAACGAACCCACGTCGGGTCGATGCCCGGCAACTGCCGAACGTTTTTCACCATTGCAGTTCAACAAAACTGACGTTGAGACCAGAGCCGATACCCATACACAGAATGTTGTCGCCATCTTTAAACAGATGTTGATTGTTCGCCATCGTCAGGGGGATTGCAGCGGGGCCAACGTTTCCCAACTCAGGGAAAGACACAGGAACCTTCGCAAGATCAATTCCTAATTGCGCACACACCCCATCGGTATGCACTTTGCTGACTTGATGCAAGATGTACCAGTCGATGTCGTTCTTCCACTTGTCATATTGGTCTGCCTCAACAAAACAATCATTCGCAAGTGCAATACCGTTTTCCAGCAACCCACGTGTATCGGTTGTCATTCGATCAAGAGTGCCGATGCACAAATCGTGATGCTCTGTTGCTGCACGCGACACACCGCCCACAATGCGGTGGCCACCCTGATCGGCTGGTCCGAGCACGGCAGCAACTGCACCAGAGCCCAATGTCAACGAAGCGAATTCGGCATAAATATCTTCGGCAGTAGTCCCCGGCATCTGAAGACGACGAATGGTCTCTTCCTGGGTGTACCGACTGCCTTCGCCGTCAACGATGAGGACATACCGCACCTGACCAGAATCAATGAGCTGTGAAGCAATCCAAATCGCATTGATGAAACCAAGACACGCGTTTGCCAAATCAAAATTCATTGCAGAAGACGACAAACCGAGTTGATGGTGAACTGCAGAGGCCAATGATGGCTCGAGATGGTGTTTACACACTGAGGTGCTAATCAGAACATCAATATCTGAGGCCTGCACATTGGCATTCTTGAGAGCCTCACGACCGGCTAGTGCTGCCACTTGGTCGAACGTTGTGCCTTCTGGCCACCAGCGGCGACTCTTGATGCCTGCGACGTGCTCGAGAAGACCAGGGCGAGCGCCGCATGCGGCATAGGTTTCAGCCAATTGCTCGTCAATCCAGGCAGAGGTCACTTCAAGGGGGGCGTCAACGCACCCCAATGCCACGAGTGCTGTGTTTTTTGCCGTAAACACAGCGTTTGCCATGACAACTCCTTTTACTTCAGCCTAATGCGAGACTGCAGGGATGGCAGAAGCGATGAAATACCACTCGGTATTTGCATGCCCCCACTGTGGGTTGTCTTTTCACGAGACAACAAGTGGTGTTCAATGCCCGAATAGTCATTCTTTTGACCGCGCTCGGGAGGGATACCTCAATCTCCTTGTCGCTGGACGAATCTCCGCAGGCACCGTGTCAGGCGACACACCGGATTCGCTCGCGGCACGACGACGATTCCTTTCAACGGGTGCATATCACCCCATCGCACAAGCAGTCGCCGACACAATCGGCGATGTTGATGGAGCTGTTCTCGATATCGGATGCGGTGAGGGTTCGTACTTGTCGCACATGAGATCCCCAGATCAATATGGCCTCGACATCGCCAAGCGAGGCGTACAGATGGCCAGCAAGCTGCTACCTGATGCGCAGTTTGTCGTCGGGACTGCGTTTCGCCTTCCCGTACTCAATGAATCATGCGACGCAGTGTTCAGCATCTTTGCGCCACACTCCCTTGAAGAATTTCAGCGAGTTCTTGCCCCATGCGGACAATGGGTCACAGCGACTCCTGGTGCTCATCACCTGCATCAGATGCGTCCAAAGCGTGACGAAAACATTCTTGAACGGGAACGACGTCGCGATGAACCGCCGGCACATGCCACTAATGCCCAACGCCTGCAATTTGATTTAGATCTCACAGAAGAATCTGCCCAAGACTTGTTTTCCATGACTCCACTCGTGTGGCAAACAGCGGCAGATGCAGCACCTGTTACTCACGTCAGCGTTGATGTGTGGATTGCATCAGGGTTTAAGTCGTAGCGTTAACACAATGACTCGTTTTGATCGCGCCTATTACAAAAGGTTCTACGGCAAAGATGGCGCTCATGACGAGCAACGCATCGCACATCTCGCCACAGCAGTTCACAGCATGTGTGCTTGGTGGGGTGTGGATGTCGCCACAGTTCTTGATGTTGGTGCAGGCATGGGCATGTGGCGCGACTGGTACAACACGAATCATCCTGCGATCACAGTTCGTTCCATTGATGTGAGCGAGCATGCATGCGAGACCTGGAATCACGAACTGCGCAACATCGCAGAGTGGAAGCCTCGCGGCAAATACGACCTCGTGATTTGCCACAGTGTGTTGCAGTACTTGGACAACACATCGTTCATCAAAGCAATTGAGAACCTCGCCTCCGCAACACGATGCGTGCTGTATCTCGAGATTCCGACAAAGTGGGATTACGAGAACATCGTTGACTCTCGCGGCACAGATTTACAGGTGTACAAGCGCAGTGCGGCGTGGTATCGAAAGCAATTACAGCCGTATTTCACCCAAGTGGGTGCGGGGCTATGGACACCCGTTGATGGCTTACCGATGTATCAGCTGGAAGCCAGTCGCTAACTAGTTCGCTACGGGGCGAAAGCGATACAACGCACTGCCCTGACCGGTGTCATGCCACACCACTTCGACAGGCATGCCGACCTTCACGGTCTCCACATCGCAGTTAACGATGTTCGTCATCACGCGCGGGCCTTCTGCAAGCTCTACGTACGCAATGACAAATGGACCGGATTCTTTGTATGCCATGGCACCCTTACGGATGACGGTGAAGCTATAGACAACACCCTTGCCACTCGCATCAAACGTTGAAACGTTGTCTGTCCAACACGATGGGCAATGACGACGTGGGAACCACAACACCGTGTCGCACTCATTGCATCGCTGCAACTGAAAGCGACCTTCTGCAGTCGCTGCCCAGAAAGCAGCATTGGCCTGGGTGACTGTTGGGGCGGGGGTAGGCAAAGTGCTCATGCGTCTTCCTGTCCGAGAATAAGAGTGACCGAGCCATGACGAGAGCCAAGACTTCCGCCAGTGCCATGTGCGAGAGCAACCTGTGGGTTCGGTACTTGCACTGCAGGGTGTGCTTCACCGCGCAACTGCCGAACTGCCTCGATCACTTTGGTGATGCCACCACGGTTCGAAGGATGGTTGTTGCACAATCCCCCACCATCGGTGTTGAACGGCAACTTGCCAAACGGTGCAACAAGGCCACCATCGGCAACAAATGCGCCGCCCTTCCCCTTTTCACAGAAACCAAGATCTTCAATGGTTTGCAACACCGTGATCGTGAAGCTGTCGTAGATCGATGCGTAGTTGATGTCTTTCGCCGTGACACCAGCTTCTGCAAACGCCTTCGGTCCCGACCACACCGCACCGGTATGGGTGAGATCAATACGGCCGTTGTTGGTGTGTTTTACCGCTTCGCCATGGCCAAGAATTTTTGCGTTGGTCTTGCCGAGCTTCTTGGCAATCTCTGGCGACACAATCACGAGTGCGCCACCGCCATCGGTGACAACGCAACAATCGAGACGATGCAATGGGTCGGCAACCATTGGTGAATTCACGACTTCTTCCACCGTGACAACCTTTTGCAGGAATGCATTGGGGTTGTACTGTGCGTGAATACTCGCAGCCACTTTGATCTCTGCAAGCTGTGCAGACGTGGTGCCGAATTCATACATGTGACGCTGTGCTGCAAGCGCATAGGAATGTGGCGCGCCCATCATTCCCCACACCTGCTCAAATGCAGATTCTGGTCCTGGGGTGAAGGATGGACCTTGCCAACCGCTCTTCGGCTTCCCAGCGAGAGTCACCAATGCAACGTTGCACTTCCCTGCTGCAATGGCCGCTGCTGCGTGACCAACATGAGCAAGATACGACGAACCACCGGTCTCTGTGCTGTCCACATAAGAGGGGCTGATGTTGAAGTAATCAGCGAGGGTCAGAACTCCAAAGCCGGCAGTGCCATCACAGAACAACGCGTCAACGTCTTCCATGCCAAGGCCGGCATCAGCGAGTGCACCAAGTGCAACATCGATGTGAATATCCCACACGGTCAGGTCAGGAAGGTCTCGTCCTGGGTGTTCATAAATGCCGGCGATATAGGCCGCGCCTCGAATACTCATAATGCGCTCAATCGATCAAAATTTGGGGACTCACAATTAGAGCAGGTACAGCCATTTATGGGCTCAGTTGAAGTAACCCAACGAATGTGAACTTTGCCCGAGAAAACCAAAACCCCCGACCCGTGGAGGCCGAGGGTTTTAGAAATGTAGAAGTGCAATGTCATTGCTGACATCCACTACTGGTGGCGGGGACAGGATTTGAACCTGTGACCTTCGGGTTATGAGCCCGACGAGCTACCGGGCTGCTCCACCCCGCGTCGTAGTTAGACCCTTACCGTACAAGGGCAATCGCACGCTTCCAACCT
>CAEZWJ010000008.1_pt1 | contig 41043 bp, 36 predicted proteins | sample 7264931 | NCBI WGS metagenome assembly CAEZWJ01 (sample SAMEA6813876, study PRJEB35770) | freshwater metagenome | biome: Freshwater; feature: Freshwater reservoir; material: water | place: Czech Republic | collected 2017-06-27 | depth 0.5m m | reverse complement strand
TTCCGTACCCGTAACCGAGAGGAGCTCACCATGATGGAAACACGCGAACCGGTCATTACCGAAGCGCTCGCCGTCATTGACAAGGCGTTGGCAGAAATGCTTCGTCGCGAACTTGTCTCTGCAGTCGAAGTAGGAGATCTTCTCCTCGACCTTCGCTCGTTGCTTAGCGCGAGCGCTGCCACCACCGACGTTTAGTCGGCTGGTCTGCTGCATCGCCCGTGAGGGGTGATGCAGTGTCATCTGTGCGCGTTGGCGCATATGAACTCATCTCTCGCAATGACTCCACCAGTGAGTCACGCAGCAACGCTGGGCTTTCGACGGCGGCCTCATCGATATTGATGCCCACATCAAGGCTGCCCATGTACGACATCAGCGTGACATTGAATGCAACGCCGCCCAGTGGGCCAACGGGGTAGTTCTCCAAAAGTTTTGCACCAGCCACATACAAGGGCACACCTGCACCTCGAACATTTGATGTTGCGAAGTCGACGGTTTCTGCCTGTGCTCGCGCAAGGCGTGTGACGACAGAGGTGGGAATCACTGTTGAGACGGTGGCAATTGCTTCGAGTGACCCTGAGGTTGAGCCTTCACGTGCTGCAGCGAGGATTTCATTAACGGCAGCGAAGCGTTCAGGCAGTGGCATCTCTGAAGTCGGCACCAGCATGCGAGCCAATGTGAACGCATTTGTTCCGCTGTCTTCCGTGCGTGTGCTGATCGCCATTGATGCTCGCAACGATTCAACAGGTGCACCCAACTGTTGGTGATACTTGCCTGCTGCATGCGCAGCGGCAGTCACAAATGCTGTGTTCAACGTTCCGTTCAAAGCTTTCGCAGCGCCGCGCATGTCGTGGTAGCTGATGCGCGTTGTTTCCAGTCGGCGACGCAATGACCGCGATGTCCACAGCGGAGAGCGAGCTGCATCTGTTTCGTTCAACTGTGCAATGAGACCTTTAATGGTCGCTGATGTTGATGAACCAATTGTTCCGATGAGTGATGGATCAGCAAGCACATCACGCACTTGTCGCAATACAGACAGTGGCAAACGCAAGCTGTCGGTCATGGCTCCACGTAAAGCTTCTGTGGCATCGGGAGAAGAGATGTCAGTTGCAGCATTCACAATGGCGGGATCAAGTGCGGGAAGCGGACCCGGGTCACGTTGTAGATCGAGATAGTGCATGGAGAGTTCAACTCCTCCTTGACCATCGGTCACCGTGTGGTGCAATTTTTGGACAAGTGCACTGCGGCCACCGCTCAGACCATTCACAACAATGAAATGCCACAGGGGGCGAGAGCGATCAAACGGATCTGCAACAAGCAATGTCACGAGGTCAAGAAGTTGACGCATATCGCCTGGCTCGGAAAGAGAAATTTGGCGAACGTGATAGCGAATGTCAAACGATGGGTCGTCAACCCATGTGGGGTTGCCTAAGTTTCCTGGCGCAGGAAGAACGCGACGACGTAAACGCGGGAAGAGAAGAGCGGTGCGTTCCATGCGCGCATACATGAGGTCAATGTTTGGTGGACGATCAAGAATGGTGATGTTGGCGAATGTTGAAGCGAGATGCGGGTCTTTTTCGAGACGCCACATCAGAGATTCGGTGTCGCTCATCCTCTTTTCGTGGTCGGCCATCCGACCAACCTACAAGGACTACATGGGGACGCTGGTGTGCTTGAACTCGTTCAAGATGGGCCAGTCAATATCGTCCAAAATACGGTCGATAGTGCGTCGTGCAGCTGCGGTATCGCCGTGGGCATGGTCAAGAAGGCGAACGAAAACCGCTTTGTCTTCCACGATGAATGTGGGCGTTCCCCATACCTGGTGGGACTTCACATACTTTGTGTGCTCTTCGCGGACCACAGCCAAAGTGCGGCCAGACTCGACGTCAGCAAAGGCCTGTGCGGCATTGCCGCCTGCAGATTCGATGATCTCGGTAATGCGGGCACGGTCGTGGAGAGATCCACCGTTGACATGTCGATAATTGAACATTGCTTGGTGGTAATCGAGAAACGCAGACTTCTGTTGATCGCGAAGCGAGATAGCCAACTGCAAGGTGAGCAGGCCGCTATCGCGCTCAGGGGTATCCCACATATCTAGTTGACCTTCTTCGACATGAGCTTGCCCAAGACAAAACGGCAGAAACGTGACGTCCCACTCCGCGCCGGCACGAAGACCTTCAACCACATGGTCGTGGACGAGTCGCGCGAACGGACAGCGATAATCAAAAGTGAGTCCAAACGAACGTGTCATACAAACCTCAACCTACGGCCGGAGATACCTATTCCCTGATTGGAGGTCAACCGAGAGCAAAAGTGATGATTGGTACAGCGATTCCACCAAGGATTGCACCCGTCACAATTCCACCCACGATGTCAGACAAGTGATGAATGCGAACCACGACACGGCTAAGAGCGACGATGAGGGCAATCGAGCACCAAAGGATCACGAGTGGGAACCCAGTGAAGCAGGTGAGAATGATTGCAGCAAAAGTTGCTGAGGATGCGTGGCCACTCGGAAAACTTGACGTGCTCGGTGTTCGTACTTCAAAACGATCATCACCTGATGTTGTGGGACGCTCGCGACGGAATAGCCGCTTGATTCCTTGATTAACAATCAAGCTCTCAATGCCGAGCGCAATGGAAAGCGCAAGGGCTTGTTGAAATCGCTCACTTGATCCGATGGAGCGAAGCAATCCGACGGCGTGCCACACGATGCTGAAGTCACCAACCGTGCTGGCGAACCCGAACAACGCGACAGACGCTTTGTTATTGCGTAATGGTTCAAGGATGCGGTCGCCCGCAGAATCAAATGCAGACATCAGAAAGTAGCGATGGTGTTTTCAACAAGCGAGGCAATGTGTGCTGGGTGCTCTAGTGGCCCGAAGTGGCCCATCTCGTCGAATTGCACATAGGTAGAGCCGGGAATGTTTTCTGCAACTTTGATGGCAAAAGAAGACGGCTGGAATGGTGCAGGTGCACCGGAAAGAACCCACACTCGAGTGGAGATGTTTGCGAGGTCTCCCCAGGTGCTGTGAGTGCCGCCGGTTTCATACGTGCGCGCTTCGTGCTCGGGTAAACACTTCAGTTCCACTTCACCATCTTCGTTTGGCTTAAAGCCATGACGAACATAGGCCTCGCGAGCAACGGGGTGGAATGAGGCCATGGGTGGTTTCGCAGTGAAGTTTTCAAGCGCTGCTTCAAAATTGGGGAATGTGGAGCGACGCTTTCGTGCTCCACCTGCAAGTGGGCTTGATGGTCGATCTTCATTCTCTGGAGCAGGAGGGAAGACGATGGGTTCAAAAACGAAGAGTGCTGAGAATAATGAGGGTTCTTGCAATGCCGCCATGAGAAGTGAAGCACCGCCCATTGAATGGCCAATGCCAACGATGGGTTGTCCATCATGTTGTGCAGAGAGATGACGCGCGGCCGCGAGAGCATCGTTGCCATATTGCTGCCACTCAATGGTGGCGGGGTCAACTGTTTCTGCATCGCCGTACCCACGATGATCGAAACCCATGACGTGATGGCTGACAGAAAGAATCTGAGCCATTGGTTCCCAACAATGTGCGTGGAAGCCAGTGGCATGCGAGAGAAGAACAGGGGAGCCTTCTCCTCCGAAGTCATGCATTGCAATGATGATTCCGTCGAGAGACGGAATCATCATTGCGTCGTTGCATGCAACGTGAAGTGTCACTTCAGTGCGTTGAAGAACATGGCCGTTTCCTCTGGGAGGTTGGCCGGAATGACGTAGCCGTCTGTATTGCGAATCTGTTCCCAGTTGTCGCGGATGTCTTCGAGAGAGATGCCTGGCTTGTAGTAGCCCTGTGTCTCGCCGATGAACACGCGTGCAACACGACCGCCACCAACGGAGTAGATCTCGCCGCTGACATCGCAATCTTCGTGTGAGAGCCACGCAACGATTGGTGTGACAAGTGCTGGGTCGAGCTTGTCACCGATTGCACCCATGAGGTTCTCGGTCATACGTGTGAGTGCGAGAGGTGCAATCACGTTTGCCTTGATGTTGTACTTTGCGCCTTCAGCCGCGAGAACACGAGAGAAGCCAACGAGGCCCATCTTTGCTGCGCCGTAGTTGGCCTGGCCGAAGTTGCCAAAGATGCCAGCTGCAGACGATGTGGAGACGATGCGTCCGTATCCCTGCTCGCGCATACGAATCCATGCGGGGCGTGTCACGTTGAATGCGCCCTTGAGGTGCACGTCGATGACTGGGTCAACAAGATCAGGTGTCATGTTGTGGAAGGTCTTGTCGCGCAAGATGCCTGCGTTGTTGATGACGATGTCGACGCGACCGTACGCGTCGACAGCTGTCTGGATGATTCCTTCGCCACCTTCGGGGGTAGAAACGCTGTCGTGGTTGGCAACTGCTTCGCCACCTGCAGCGCGGATTTCATCAACAACCTTTTGGGCAGCACTTGCGTCTGCGCCTGCACCATCAACAGCGCCACCGAGGTCGTTCACGACCACCAGTGCACCACGTGATGCCAGAAGGAGGGCATGCTGTCGGCCGAGACCGCCACCTGCGCCTGTGATTACTGCAACTTTTCCGTCGTATGTCAACTTACTCATGGCTTTTACCGTAGCCCCGAGCGCCTACTCTGACCACATGGACGAACTTCTCCCGCCAGATGATGACGCTCGTCGCTTGGTGGTGAGGGAGTGGATTGCGAATCATCCGAACCCTTCTCCTCGTGAATTCGCAGAATCGGGGTATGTGGCGCCGCATTGGCCACCGCCGTATGGCCTCGGTGCTGACCCTGTTCAGCAAATCATTATCGATGACGAGTTTGCTCGTGCGGGGGTGAAGCGGCCTTCAAACCAAATCGGAATTGGTTGGGCTGCACCCACCATTATTTTCGCGGGCACACAAGAACAAAAGGATCGGTATGTGTTGCCGGCATTAGCTGCTGAAGAAGTGTGGTGCCAATTGTTCTCAGAACCCGGCGCAGGCAGTGATCTTGCGGGCTTGTCGACGCGCGCAGTGCGTGATGGTGATGAATGGGTCGTTAACGGCCAGAAGGTGTGGACCACTGGTGCGCACTACTCAAAGTTTGGAATCTTGATTGCTCGCACTGATCCTGATGCACCCAAGCACAAAGGAATTACGTATTTCATCTGCCCCATGGATTCTCCGGGAATTGAGATCCGCACCATCAAGAACATCGCTGGTGCAGAGAGTTTCAATGAAGTGTTCTTCACTGATGTGCACATTCCGCATGAGAATGTTGTGGGAGATGTCAACGATGGTTGGCGACTCGCAAAAGTGACATTGGGGAATGAGCGAGTGTCGCTCTCTACTGGTGGAGTGTTGTGGGGAGCAGGTTCGACTGCCCTCGACATCATCGAAGAAGCAAAGAAACTTGGTCCGCATACTGCTGCAATGCGTCAACGTCTTGCGAAGTTGTACATCGAGTACACGGTGATTGAGATCATTCGCATGCGAACTCTGACGGCGCGGTTGCGAGGGGAGCAGCCCGGACCTGAAGCGAGCATTCGAAAAATCATGGCGGATGAGCATGGCCAACGGGCGATGGAAGTTGCGCGCGACATCATTGGTGCCGATGCGATGATTATCGGCGAACCAGATGCAAAGACTGGCAAAACGATTCGTTCGAAGAGTTGGTACAGCGGCTACATGTTTTCGAAAGCTCTCACTATTGGCGGCGGCACGGGCGAAGTGCAGCGAAACATTCTGGGCGAAAGAGTCCTTGGTCTCCCTGTGGAGCCCGACCCTGAAAAAGGTTTATCGTGGGCCAACACTCGAAGGGGAGGGTGAACAATGAGCGCATCAACTGAACGACTTGTCGTTGACTTGTTAGATCCAAATTTGTATCAGTCAAACCCTCACGACATCTGGGCATGGATGCGTGCGAATGAGCCGGTGTACCGCGACGAGAAAAATGGTTTGTGGGGTCTGACTCGTCATGCCGACGTGATGGACGTTGAAAGGCGATCATCTGTCTTTTCTTCAAAGGGTGTGTATCGAGCGAATATCTCAATGGATGAAAGCAACATGATTGCGCAAGATGACCCGCGTCATCGCCAGCAACGCATGTTGGTGCAGCCACAGCTCACTCGTTCCGCTGTTGCGGAGCGAACGCAGGAAATTGAAGCTCTCGTTGCAGAACTGATCTCTGAAGCTGTTGACAAAGGTGAGTTCGAAGTCGTTGAGTTATTGGCAGGTCAGTTGCCTGCACGGTTGACATCTCGATTGTTGGGATTCCCTGAAGAGATGTGGCCACAATTGAAATCGTGGAGCGAGCGCTTGATGCGTACCGATATGCGTGAGCGTGACGAAGAGGTCATGGGCGAGTTCATTGAAGCGAATCGTGAATTCATCGGCGCGATGATGCCCATCATGGGAGAAGTGGCAGCGTGTCCTCGCAATGACTTCATGTCCATCTGGGTGAATAGTGAAATTGATGGAGAGCGATTGCCACCTGAATCCATCGTGCACGAAGTGGGCTTGTTCATTGCTGGTGGCGCTGAGACAACGAGAACCGCAATCTCTCACGGCTTGCGTGAGTTCTGTCGTCAGCCAGAGCAATGGGAGATGTTGGCAAAAGATCCAACGTTGATTGACGGTGCTGTTGAAGAAGTTCTGCGTTGGGTGTCGCCACTCAACAACATGTTCCGCATGGCACTCGTTGACGACGAAGTGGGAGGTCAGCCGGTGAAAGCCGGTGATCGGTTTGTGATGTTGTATCCGTCAGCAAATCACGATGAGTCGGTGTTCGCTGATCCTTTCACCTTCGACATCCGTCGTCATCCAAACCCGCATCTTTCATTTGGGTTCGGTACGCACTTGTGCATTGGTGCAAATCTTGCTCGATTAGTTCTCGCCTCTGTTTTTCGTGAGTTGTCCCAAAAGGCAACTCATTTAGAAGTGGTGACAGAGCCCGATGTTGAGGCCAATATCTTTGCTCGCGCCGTCAAGTCCTTCACCATGAGGGTGACGCCACGGGCTGTGTGACCGAGGGTGGCGTCTTTGCCCCGCTATTCTGAGTGAATGCGCCGTCGTGTATTAGCCCCCATTGCCATTCTTCTTGCTGTCTCCCTTGCGGGATGCTCTGGAGGAAACTCCGCTGACAATGTCGCTCAGCCTAAGGATGATTTGAGCCAAGGGAATCTGAATGATCCTTCAACGCCTGATCCCGATCAAGAGGCAGCAGCTGCTGCGTGCAAGGAAGCAAAGGAAGTTTCTGGCCGTGCTCCTCGCATTGTGACAACTGTTGCGCCCATCACCAACTTGGTGGCCTTGATGGTGTCGGGTACTTCAATTGAAGTGGACGGCATTGTCCCAGAAGGCACAAACTCTCACACGTTCGAACCACCTCCGAGCGCGGCATCCGTTGTCGAACGTGCCGATGTCATTTTTGTCAATGGGCTTGGGTTGGAAGACCCCACTCTTGAACTTGCAAAAGCAAATGCAAAAAACTCTGTCGTATGCGAATTGGGAACGGCAACCATGCCCAAGGGAAGCTGGATTTTTGACTTCTCATTCCCCATGGATGGTGGCAAGCCAAACCCACACGTTTGGACAAGCCCCTTCTTGATTCTTGGTTACTTGAATATCATTCGTGATGCAGCTGTTGCCCTTGATCCAAGCAGCATGGAGATCATCGACGCTAACTACATCAAGTTGTCGAAAATCGCAATGGACCTTGATGCGGCAGTGAAGACAGCATCGGCAACGATTGCTCCTGCCAACCGCAAGTTGTTGACCTATCACGATGCATATGCCTACTTTGCTGATCGTTACGGATATGAAGTCGTCGGTGCAATCCAGCCACAGTCATTCGAAGAGCCATCTCCAAAGGAAATTGCGAACTTGATTGATCAGGTCAAGAAAGAAGGCGTTGTCGCAGTCTTCGGCAGTGAAGTTTTCCCTTCTCCCGTTCTCGAGCAAATCGGTAAAGAAGCCGGGGTGCGTTATGTCGACACTCTTCGTGATGATGACCTTTTGGGTAAGCCGGGAGACCCTGACCATTCATGGGCAGCACTCATGCGCTCGAACTACATCACAATGGTGACCGCTTTAGGCGGCGACGCTGCTGCGTTGGAAGCAATCAAGTCTGATATCGGTTTGGTGGATAAGGCGTTTTATCCGCAGTGACCGCTGAGATCCTGGTCGAATGCGCGCACATCACATGCGCATACGACTCCACAGTGGCTGTGCACGATGCACACGTCACCATTCATCGTGGTGACTTTGTCGGCATCGTCGGACCTTCCGGTTCCGGAAAAACAACGCTGTTAAAGGCCGTCCTTGGTGCGGTTAAGCCAGTGGAAGGTCATGTCACGAAGAAGCCTGGCCTTCGCATGGGGTACGTGCCTCAAGTGGAATCAGTCGACTGGAACTTCCCGGTGACTGTTCTTGAAGTGGTGGCGATGACGCGTACTGCAGGACGTTTCTTCCCTCGCATTACTCCCACTGAGCGTGCCGAGGCCTTGGAAGTGCTTGAACGCCTAGGTCTCGGGGGGCTTGAGAATCGCCATATTCGTGAGCTCTCTGGCGGACAACAGCAACGCGTGTTTGTGGCGCGTGCTTTGTTCCATCGACCAGAACTTTTGGTGCTCGATGAACCGACCTCTGGTGTCGACGTGCGAACACGACACGAGGTGCTGCATCTTCTTGCCGATCTGCATGATGATGGAGTTTCAATTGTGTTGACGACACATGATCTCAATGGTCTGGCAGCACACTTGCCTCGACTGGTGTGCATCAACACCTCGGTGATTGCCGATGGCGCCCCGATTGATGTTCTGAATTCTGATGTTTTGGAAAAAACATATGGAGCGCCGATGGAAGTGTTGATTCACGGTGGAATGCCCATCGTTCTTGACAACGGTGGAGACAATTTGGCTCGTCGCTTGGGTGAGATGGGCGAGGTAGGAAAATGATGATTGCCGGAATTCTTGACCCATATCGCTACGACTTCTTTACAAACGGAATTCTTGTAGCAACGATTGCGGGAGCTCTTTGCGGTCTGCTTGGTGTTTTCGTTGTGCTGCGAGGACTGAGCTACATCGGCCATGGTCTTTCGCATTCCGTTTTTGGCGGTGCAGCCGCATCGGCTGTGATGGGGTTGAACTACTTCGTGGGTGCAGGTATCTGGGGTGTTACATCAGGAATCATCATTGGCCGTATTGCTCGTCGCCGTTTGATCGGAGCTGATGCGGCGATTGGCGTAGTCACGACAGCTTCATTCGCGTTGGGTCTTGCGTTACTCAACAGGTATGGCCAAGCGAAGAAGAGCATTGAGGCGGTTCTTTTTGGCAGCGTGCTGGGCGTTGAGACGATTGACATCATCGCAGTATCTGTAGTGGCGATACTGACTGCTGTTCTGGTGTTTGGTCTGTACCGCCACCTGCTGTTTGCAACATTTGATCCAGAGGTCGCGCAAGTATCTGGCGTCAAAGTTTCGTGGGTGGAGGCACTTTTGATGGGAATGTTGTCGCTCACAATCTTGGTCACAATGCGCGTCATCGGCACACTGTTGATTTCGGCATTGCTTGTCATTCCTGCATCAGTTGCACGAATGCTGACTAACTCGTTCTCACGCATGCTGTGGATCTCTCCGCTTGTTGGAGCAACGTCTGCCTTTATTGGAATGAACCTCGCGTATCACTTAGATACGTCTGCAAGCGCCACCATCATCTTGGTGGGCACACTGATGTTCATCGTGGTGTACGCAGTATCTGGCTTACGTGGTCGTTCGCGAATTGCGCACATTCATCACGTATAGAAGTGGTTACAAGTCCCACTCAACACCGGTAGCGGTGTCGCGAACTTCAATGCCAATGTTGACGAAAGCGTCACGAATAACATCGGACAAGTCGTAACGTTTCTCCGCGCGAACAGTTGCGCGAATGGCGAGCATGGCCTCAACGTACGGTGCAACAACATCGCGTGGATTGCGTACACCGCCAATCGCGGCATCGCCAAGAGCACTGATCATTGAACGTACCGCAGCGCGTGCTTTGTCTGCGATGTCACTTTGCAGGGTGTCGGCGGACCAATCATGAATGGCTTGTTCCAATGCAAGGCATGCACGCACGGCGCCATCTGCATCGCGCGCCGTCATTGCATCATCGAACTGTTGTTGGTGCATTTGGAGTGCGTACGCGAGGCTTCCAACTTGGCTCGAGTTGGGCTCAACGCTCTGCGAGCTACCTTCGCCAACTCGACCAAGTTGCGCCACACTTGTTTCTCCAGAAATGCCGACACCCTTTTGATGCGATGACTCGGCCGATGCAGATGTCCGCAGAAGCCAAGGATCTTGGAGTACTGACAAGGGGATGGTGGAGCCGGATTCGTAGATGTAAGAGTCTTCGCGGAGGCGGAGAGTGACCGTGCCATTGCCGACAACTTTGGCAACTGCCGCATCAAGATCGATGACAAGTCCTGTGTGCTCGTCAATGCCCAAGACGTAGGTGTCGTCGTCAAGCATCTTTTCAAACATGCGCAAACGAGTTTCGCCGAGGTAGCAGTACCGCGTGTCGTGATTACCGCCTTCAGCGTTGTCGTAGTGCGGAATCACTGCGGCATTAATGCCGATGGCAGAGAGAACATCGAGGCCGTCAAGGCGTTGGACATCTTGGCCAACTTTGTACACCTCGTACACAGGCACAGTGACTTTGCCCAGTGTGAGTGCTGCAGCAGAAGCAAAGGTGACAATGCCGCCATTCATCAACTTGTCGATGATGCTGCTGGCTACATTTGAACCACTCCACTGACGCAGTGCGTATGTGGGAGAACCGGGCCCAGCAAAGATGTAGGTGGCATCGGAGATAGCTCGAAGTCCACGTTCAATCTGAACAGTGTCCGCGGCGATGTGTGTGTCATGAAGACGGACAAGACCCGCAACTGCGATGTCGACATTGACTGAGTTGCGAAAGTACTCAACGGCGCGTGTTGCCAGCTCTGGTGCGTTTTCTTGAAAGCCGTAGGGAGTGTCGAGCAAGACTGCCTTCACTGGTTTTGGGAGAAGTGACGTGAGTGAGCGGTGGGTCGAGACCATGGTGGGGGCGGTTTCTCCTGAACCCATGATGGTGAGAATGCGCGGAAGGCTCATGAGAAAAATCCTGTGGTCAGTGCGTCGTCGACGACGGCAGCGAATCGTTCGGGGAATTGTGCGTGCAAATCATGGTCGGCTGGTTCGAACCACTCAACTTTGGCACGAGGGAGGACGCGAAGTGCTGTTGCAATTTGGGCACGCTTTGCACGCGTGTGGTCGTCATTTTGCTTCGCGGCTGGCGTAAAGAGCACAGGAACAGAAATGTTTTCCCACAATGCACTGGGCATGTGCTGCCACAAGCCATACAACACCTTGATGTGTCGTTCAATCGTGAGGTGAGGGCGGATCGTGCCGTCGTCCAGACGTTCCATGTTGTGCATCTGCCCATCAATGGCTTCTTCCGACCAATCAGTGTGAGCAGCACGAATGTAGGAACGCAGTCGTTCATATTTCATTCCTGCGATTGCCGGTGGCCGAAGCGTTCGCTCGCATTCTTCCCACTGGGGGAATGCGAGCGACAATTCGATTGTTCCGCCATCGACCGCGACGATGCCACGAACGAGACCGCCATGACGATGAGCAAGTTCCACCACCAAGTTTCCTCCCCATGACTGACCGATAACGATGGGCTTTCCAGCACTTGATCGCTGCGGATAGAGAGCGTGGATGACGTCGGCGATGTCATCCACAACTGTGGTCATCTCGTACCCATCATCGGGCTTATCGCTGAATCCGTGGCCTCGAAGATCAATGGCGGTGACCGCATGGCCCAACTGGGCGAGGTGGCGAGCTGGGCCGTCCCACAGTCGGGCATTGGAGGCGAGTCCATGAAGGAGGAGAAGGGGAGAGCCGGAGGAATCTTCGGGGCGAGACCACTCCAGGGCCCGCAGATTGAGCCCATCGCGCTGGGTGATGAAGCGCGAAGTCGGGGTCAATTCCATGGTCTGCAGTGTCGCACCGAATTAGAGATTTGGCACTCGAATCGCACGCCCAGCCCTGTGGGTTCTAGGGTTCTTTCATCGTTCCAAGGGGGAAATCATGAAGCTGTCAATGGGAATCAACTACTCCGGTGGTTTTAAAGAAGCAGTCGACCGTGTTGTTGAACTGGAAAAGGTCGGTCTTGACCAGGTGTGGATCGCAGAGGCATACAGCTTCGATGCAATTTCACAGGTGGGGTACCTCGCTGCAAAGACGAATCGCGTTGAAATCGGTACAGGCATTGTCAACGTGTACTCACGTACTGCTGCTCTCATGGCAATGACCGCAGCCGGTTGTGACTACGTCAGTGATGGACGTTTCATTCTCGGACTTGGTGCATCGGGACCACAAGTGATTGAAGGTTTCCATGGTGTGCCATACGAGAAGCCGATGCAACGCATTAAGGAATACATCGAAGTGTGTCGCAAAGTGTGGGCACGCGAAGAAGCACTTCAGTACGACGGCAAGACGGTGCAGATTCCGTTGCCAGCAGGCCAGGGAACTGGTCTCGGTAAAGCATTGAAGCTCATCAACCATCCAGTGCGTAAGGACATCCCCATCTGGTGGGCATCGCTGAAGGACAAGAGTGTTGAAGCGACTGCAGAGATGGCTGATGGCTGGTTGCCGATCATGTTCTACCCAGAGCGTTATCACAACGTGTGGGGCGATCAGTTGAAGGCGGGTCTTGCAAAGCGTGACCCCAACCGTCCGCGTCTTGATATCTCGGCTGGTGGCATGTTGGCCATTGATGAGTCATTGACCGGCGATGCACAAACAAAGATTCTCGATATGGCGCGCCCGAATATGGCTCTCTATGTCGGTGGCATGGGTGCACGTGGCAAGAACTTCTACAACGACGTCTGTCGTGACTACGGCTTTGAAAAAGAAGCAGTGGAAATTCAGGACTTGTACTTGGATGGCAAGAAGGACGAAGCAGCTGCGGCAATCCCAGGCGAATGGATCATGAACGCAAACCTTGTTGGCAGCGCTGGCTTCATCAAGGAGCGCGTTGCGGCGTACAAGGAAGCCGGAGTCACTGTGTTGTCGGTGAACCCCGTTGGACCAGACCCAGTTGGTCAGATTGCAAAACTCCGCTCCATCATCGACGGCTGATCATGTCGTTGCTCACGGTTGACACTGTTGCGTCAGGGTGGGAGCCCGTTCGCGCTGCATTCCTTGAAGGCTTTGAGAAAGGCGAGGAACACGGCGCAGGCGTGGCGGTGTATCACCGTGGTGAATGTGTTGTTGACCTCATGGGAGGTTGGCGCGATAAGGACCACTCGGTTCCCTATGACGCCGACGCTCTGCAAGTTGTCTTCTCAACAACGAAAGGCATCACATCTATTGCTGTTGCAATGTGTGTGGAACGAGGACTTCTTGACTACAGCGAAAAGGTTGCAACGTATTGGCCCGAATTTGCTGCGCAAGGAAAAGGTGAGGTCACTGTTGCGCAACTTTTGTCGCATCGTGCGGGCTTGTACACAGTTGATGGCGACATCACCTTGGAAGAAGCACTCGACTGGGAAACAGTTACTGCGCGACTTGCGGCAACTGCTCCACGCTTTCCCGTTGATTCCACTCACGGCTATCACGCACTGACCTTTGGATGGTTGGCGGGTGAACTTGTTCGCCGTGTGACGGGCAAGAGCATCGGTCGCTTTGTTCGCGATGAAATCGTGTTACCCCTGGGCGCAGAGTTCCATATTGGTCTACCCGAAGAATTGGAACCCCGTGTTGCCCGTTTGATGGCACATCCGATTCCGAAGTTCACTCCTGAAGTTGCAAAGTTAATGATGGAACGCAGTGCGCCCGGCACAAAGGGCGCAGAAGCGCTCGGACTCAACGGTGCATTCGGCAATGGTGTCTTCAATAAGCCTGAAGTGCATCGTGCAATGATTCCTGGAGCTAATGGCATCGGCAATGCACGGTCACTTGCGCGCATCTACGCTGCAACAATCGGCGAAGTTGATGGCGTGCGCATTCTTGGTGAAGACACTCGTTCACGTGCCACCGTGAGCAACACTCCGAAGAGTGAGATGGATCAGGTTCTGATCTCTGAAACTGATTTCGCTATGGGCTTCATGGTCCATTGTCCGCGTACACCATTTGCTGGCCCGACAAGTTTTGGTCACGATGGTGCGGGTGGCTCGAGTTCGTTTGCTGACCCTTCTCGCGAGATGGGATTCTCCTACGTGATGAACACGATGATGACGGTTGCCGACAGCGACCCTCGTCGCGAGCGACTTATTGCTGCTGCTGTGCAGTCTGCAGACGCTTCCTGATTTCTGCAGTTGCAAAGATGTAAACAACTGACGCACATGCGGCAGCCGAGGCAAAGACCAAAATCGCTGCGCGGACTCCAATGAGTTCAGAGGCAATGCCTGCCAAAATGCTGGTGACGCCAATCATTGTGCTCACAAGCGCCATGTCGCCGGCCATCACACGTCCGCGCACATGGTCCGGTGCCGTCATCTGCAGACCGAGGGTGGAAAGAGTCCATTGCGCACCACCACTGAGGTGGGCAAGTGCGATGAACACAGCGGCCATGCCGATGAACGGACTGAGAGCTGCACCTACGTAGCAGACAGCAAAAATGATTCCGGCATAACCACAGACCTTGAGAAGTTTCGCCATGTCGCGTCCGGCGATGCGTGCGCCAATGATGGGCCCTAGCCCAGACCCGACGCCACGAACACCAATGAGAAGGCCACGGCCCGAGTCGCCAACATTGAAAACGTTTGACGCGAGCACAGCGAGTTGGCTCACGATTCCTGCACCAACGGCAAACGTCATCTTTGAACACAACAAGGCAAGAATGATCGGGTCTTTCTTGGCGACGTTGATTGCTTCCTTCATGTCGGCAAGGGGACGTACTCGTCGAGACGTCTGCTGTTCTGTGCGTGCTGATTGCATTGGGCGACGAACATTTGCAAACAGTGCCGTAGCGAGAAGGAATGACACCGCATTAGCGATGAATGCGGCATTGCGTCCAAAGGCTGCTGCAAAAATTCCGCCGAGTGCAGCACCGACGGCCAGCATGACTCCCCATGTGCTGCCGAATAATGCATTGGCCTTGCGCAGGTCTTCTTCGTTGTCGGTGAGATTGGGGACAGATGCACTGGTACACGGGCCGACGAATGAAGCAAGGCCAGCAATGATGCACTGGGCAACAAATGTGATCCAGATTCCGGCGACAGAGTGCAGAAGCAGAAGTAGTGCGGCGAATGCTTGGAGGACAGACACCGAAACCAAAATCTTGCGACGATCAAAACGATCTGCAAACGAACCAGCAATGGGGGACATGAAGAGACCGGGGATGGTCATCGAGACAAGAACGAGTGACACCAGGAATCGAGAATTGGTCGTGTCTTCCACGAGGCCAGCGAGTGCCACAAAGGCAAACCAGTCGCCCATAAAGGAAACGACTTGTGCACCAAAGACGTTACGAACATCTCGGTTACGACGAAGAAGAGAAAACATGCCTGGACGACACTACGCCTTTAGGGCCGTGTGTCTGCAGTGATGTTCGAGTTAACGAAGAGAAGCGAGGCGTTCGAGAGTCTCGCGTGCCTGCGTCATAATCTCGTCGACAACTTGCTTCGCCGGAACAATCTCATCGATTGCACCAACGGCTTGTCCAATTGCCATGAATGCTTTGTTGGTGTCGAGAGTTGTCTCGGGGCCGACACCGAGGTGGTCGATGCCTGCCTGGATGGTGGCGATGGCTTGGCCAGGGAAACCCTGCAACTCTTCGGGGTGCTTGTCGAAGTGCTCAGTCCACTCTGTACGAGCAACGCGGCACGTCTTGCCCGTGTAGGCCTTGCTGATCACGGTGTCGTCTTCTGCCATCGTGAGCATCTTCTCTTTGTAGCCATTTCCCGTGTGGGCTTCATGAGTGGCAATGAACTTGGTGCCAATCCACACCGCTTCTGCTCCGAGTGCAAGCGATGCAATGAGTCCACGACCGTCGAAGATGCCACCAGCTGCAACAACCGGAACTTTTCCGTTTACGGCATCAACAACTTGTGGCACAAGAGCCATCGTTGCGACAGTGCCAGTGTGTCCACCTGCTTCAGTTCCTTGAGCAACAACAAAGTCGCAACCACTTGCAACTGCAGCAACGGCGTGACGGACTTTTCCGCACATCGAACCCACAAGAATGTTGTGCTTATGGAGCTCATCAATGATCTCGCGAGGAACACCGAGGCCTGCCACGTAGATGCTGGCGCCACCTTCGATGATGGCCTTCAAGTTGCGCTCGATGGAATCAGGTGAAGCAGTAAGGAGGTCAACACCAAATGGCTTCTTGGTCATCTCGCGAACGCGGGCCATCTCAGAAATGAGAAGTTCTGTGCTCATGGGTGCTGCACCAAATGTGCCGATGCCGCCTGCCTCTGACACTGCGGCAACAAGGTCGCTATACGACACTCCGCCCATGCCCGCGAGCATGACGGGAAGTTCAATGTCAAACATTTCGGTGATGCGTGTCTTCATGCCTCCACCGTACAACTGCAGTTACTGCTGGTAAGCACCTGGACGCTTGAGGAACTTGCGATGCCAGCGCCGTGGCGTGAAAATGACCGCTCGGGGCTCATCTTCGAACATCCAACGAGCGAAATTCGTGCGTGTCCAGTTGTTGGTATTGACCAAAGCGAGAACAGCACGGGCGACCAACGATGACGACATCATCGTGCTGAGAGTTCGTGACATGCGATGGTCAGCCAAGAGAGTTTTGTCGACAGTGTGTGAGTATCTCGCCCGAACATCCGCCGGAGTAGCGCCTTCGTCGATGGCATGTGCTGCGACGATGCCGGTTTCAAGAGCTTGTCCGATCCCTTCGCCTGTGAGCACGTCTGTTGCGCACACCGCATCACCGACAAAGAGCACGCGACCGGATGATCGAACTGCTGAGTCAATGCGAGCAGGAATGGGCCATGCGGTATGGCGATCTTCGGGTACGAAGTCAGTGCCGAGGGCTTCGACAATATGTGGACGAGTGAGAAGATCTCGCCACGTGTCATTCATGAACTGCACGCTGTGATCCTTTGTTCGCAGAATGCAGAATCCGAAGTTGGCGCGATTGTTCGGAAGCGGAAAACTCCACGCGTAACCAGGGAGAAGGTCTTTGTCGAACCAGATGTGCAATGTCTGCGTTGCACTGCCTGTGACATTGCCAATGTATTGACGAAAGGAATGCATCTCGCCGAGATACCCCGGTGTTGAAAGTCCGAGTGCTTTACGGATGGGGGACCACATGCCATCTGCTGCAACAACGAAGTCGACGTTGAAAGTGCCGTGTCCATCAATCTCGACAGATACACCTGAAGCATTGTTCTGAGGAATACCTAGGAAGGCAGCACCTTCATGAATGGTGATGCCAAGATCGCGACAATGTTGGACCAGTGCATGGTCAAGTTGTTGACGCGGTGCGATGGCGCCAAAGATTCCACTGTCATTGGGTAGGTGGGTATCGATGACCTGACCTCGAGGTGCACGCATCTGAATGGTGGAACACTCAAGCCAGTCAGGCACTCGACTGCGGTCGAAATTCAACTCGTCCAGAATTCTCAGCGCATTCGTTGTCAGTCCATCACCACAGCATTTGTCGCGCGGGAAAGTGGCTTTGTCGACCACGGTGACCTCGTGGCCGAGACGATGCAAAGTGGCGGCACAAGCGGTTCCCGATGGGCCTGCCCCAACGATGAGGACCCTATGTGGCGCGGATGTGAGCACGGAATGGAGGCTATGGGGCGGTCGGGCTATGTGGGCTGTGACACCAGTTCGTAGTATCGGGTCAGGCACTAAGGGGTGCCGTTACCTATTGAAGGAGCCATCATGGCGAAGTTGTGTGAAGGCCGTGTAGCCGTCGTAACCGGAGCAGGTCGCGGAATTGGACGCGAGCATGCATTGAGCCTGGCAAGCCAGGGCGCAAAAGTTGTTGTTAATGACCTCGGTGCAGGCGTTGACGGCAGTGGCGGAGACGTCAGCCCAGCGCAGTCAGTTGTTGATGAAATCAACGGCATGGGTGGCGAAGCCGTTGCAAACGGCGATGACATCTCTTCATGGGAAGGTGCACAGCGCCTGATCAACACAGCGGTCGAGACATTCGGTGACATCAACATCGTGGTTAACAACGCAGGTATCTTGCGCGACCGCATGCTCACCAACATGACCGAAGAAGAGTGGGATGCAGTTATCAAGGTGCACCTCAAGGGAACATTTGGTCCTGCACGTTGGGCCGCTGCCTACTGGCGCGAGCAAGCAAAAGCGGGCAAAGAGGTTTATGGCCGCATCATCAACACCACATCGGTGTCGGGTATCTACGGCAACATTGGTCAGACGAACTACGGCGCAGCAAAAGCTGGCATCGCATCGTTCACCGTGATTGCAGCTCTTGAGCTCGCACGTTTCGGTGTCACCGTCAACGCAGTGGCACCTGTTGCGCTCACACGTATGACCGAAGGTCTTGGCAATGCACCAGAGACCGACGAAGAGCGCGAAATGCGTTCACCTCGTTGGATCGCACCGATTGTTACCTGGCTTGCTGGTAGCGAAGCAGGCGACGTCACTGGCCGTATCTTCGAAGCAAGTGGTCAGACACTCGCAATCGCAGAAGGCTGGCACCGCGGACCAAGCGTCAAGCCGATCGATGACCCAACAAAGATTGGTGCTGCTGTCACAGAGATGTTGAAGACAGCACGTCCGAACGCTGGCATGGACGGCAAAGACGGTTCATACCCACAGAACACCATCGGGAAGAAGTAGGTCACGTCATGGCGTTGAATCCCGCAGCCGTTGGTTCCGTTGGCGAGCCATATGAAATTTCTTGGACATCAAAAGATTCATTGCTCTACGCAGTGACTCTCAATGTGAGTTCTGATCAGTTGCAATACGTCACTGAGAACTCCACCGGTGTCACGCAAAAGGCCTTGCCAACAATGCCCGTAGTTCTTGGCTACGGACAAGGCACTGCTGAATCGAACCCGATGCGCAATGTTGGCGAGTTCAACTTTGCAAACTTGGTGCACGCATCTCAGGCAATCACGTTGCATCAGCCGCTTCCTGTCGAAGGTTCCGCGACTGTGCAGAGCAAGCTTGTGGCGATGTACGACAAGGTGAAAGCCGCTGTCATCGTGACCGAGGCAGAAGCCACTGACGCAGCTGGCAAGCCGTTGTACTCAACCCGCTCATCTGTCTTCATTCGTGAGGCAGGCGGATTCGGTGGCGAGCGCGGCCCAAGCGGTGCAGTGAACGAGCCACCAGCAAAGGCTCCTGATCATGAAGAGACATTCCAGACTTCTCCTGACCAGGCATTGCTGTATCGCTTGAACGGCGACCGCAACCCGTTGCACTCAGACCCGAACCACCCCGCTGTTGCAGCAGGCGTGTTCCCACGGCCCATCTTGCACGGACTCTGCACATACGGCTTCACTGGTCGCGGCTTATTGAACTCTTTGTGTGACGGCGATGCTGATCGCTTCAAGCACATCGAAGGTCGATTCGCATCTCCAGTGTTCCCAGGTGAAGCACTGACGGTGAAGATTTGGAAGACCGCACCGGGCGAAGCAGTGTTCGAAACCTACGTGGGTGACCGCAAGGTCATCGACCAAGGACTTGTTCGTTACTCATAAGCCTTTTCAGTCCATAGACTAAGAATTGTGAAATCCCGTGGGTGCTTCTAGCCCGCGGGATTTCCATTTATCTGGAACTCTCTGCAGCGCCAGCAATCAGGAATTCGACAAGGTGCGAACTTTTTCTCTTCCAGTGCTTCGATGATTTCGAACGCGTGCTCCTCGTCAATTTCGTCGAAAGAAGAATCCCATGCGACATGTGGGTAACGCTCGGGGACGTATTCCCATCCGTCAATTGTCAAACGGTAGAAATTCGCCATCGGAAGTTTCATTCGAAAGAGTCGACGAATTTCGCCTTGGTGGCAGGCTGTCCAATATCGGTCCTTGTCACTTGGAATCACTTTCAACACGGTACTGACGAGGTGTGTTGAAGAATGAGAGTCGAGAATTTCCTAATTTGCCGATGACTTTGTTTTCAGAACTATGCGTGTGAATGGCGATATGGCATTCTTGACGTGTGAACAAGCAGACCGTCTGGGTGATGGGTGATCAACTCAATCGTCAGATTGGTGCATTGAAAGAAGCGCATCCGGAGACTCACCAGATATTAATTGTTGAGTCGCGGGGAAAGATTTCCTCGCAACGCTGGCATGTTCAACGTGCACATTTCCTTGCTGCTTCCATGCGGCGATTTGTACAAGAGCTTCGAGATGAAGGCTTCGACGTCGATTATCGCGTCGCCGATACCATGCGGTTAGGTGTGGCCGCACATGTCGCCGAGATGGCGCCATCACGAGTTGTTGTAACCGAGCCAAACAGCGTGACTGCCCGCACTCTTGTTGCATCACTAGACGTTGACGTTGTTCGTTCGGATCAGTTTCTGTGCCATCCCGATGAATATGTCGAATTCATGGGAACACGGAAGTCCTTCAAGATGGAGGATTTCTATCGTTGGCAACGCCGTCGTTTGAACGTGCTCATGGACGGTGACGAGCCCGTGGAAGGCAAGTGGAACTTCGACGAAGAGAATCGTTTACCACCACCAAAGACGGGTCATGATCGTTGGTCAACACCGATGACGTACGAACTCGACGAGTTAGATCAGCAAGTAATTGCTGACATTGCGGGCAATACGTGGGGTGAAGCACCGACTGGTGTGTGGGCAACGACCCGCAATGAAGCATTAAAGCGACTGCAGTTCTTCGTCTCCGAAGTGCTGCCGATGTTTGGTGAGCACGAAGATGCGATGCTGAAATCGAATTGGCACCTTGCGCACTCTTTGTTGTCTCCGTATCTGAATAACGGATTGTTATTGCCAGGTGAGGTCGTTGCGGCCGCAGAGTCTGCGTATCGCAGTGGGGCAGTGCCCATCAACAGTGCAGAAGGGTTCATTCGACAGATCATCGGATGGCGCGAGTACATCTGGAATTGCTATTGGCGTTGGATGCCTGACTACGCAGAGATGAATTCACTTGATGCGCAGGTGGATATTCCACCGATGTTTACGGATTCCACAGCAACACAGATGAGCTGCATGAAGTCTGTCATTGGTCACGTAGAAGAGCGTTCGTACGCGCATCACATTGAACGACTCATGGTGTTGGGCAACTTTGCACTCATCGCCGGCATTAATCCACAACAACTCACGCGGTGGATGTGGAACAGCTTCATTGATGCCGCGGAATGGGTGATGGTTCCCAATGTCATCGGTATGTCTCAATATGCAGATGGTGGGATGTTGGCAACGAAGCCCTATGCGAGCGGTGGTGCATACATCGACCGAATGAGTGATCACTGCAAGGGCTGTGCGTACGACCGCAAGAAGCGAGTAGGAGAGGATGCGTGTCCGTTCACCGTTCTGTACTGGGACTTCTTCCTGCGGCACCAGGAGCGATTCGTGAAAAATCCTCGAGTTGCCCGCCAAGTACGGGGTGCCCAGCAATTGGTCGACAAGGACGAACTGCAGGTCACTGCTGTGGGAATCAAGCGAAAGTTGCATGAAGGCACGCTCTGAGGGGCCAATTGAGGGGGGCAACCCCTCTAACCCTCGTGGGTGAGGGATTTTAAATCCTGATAATTATGACCTCTTTTGTCGGGATTAAGGGTATCTTGGCGAAATGCCCGTCGGTACTTGGACCAAAGACACTCTCCATCTACATCTCGATGAGATTTCTGCCGCCGCCATTGAGTTAGAGAAAGCGCAGCCTGCAGACATCGTGCGATGGGCAGCGGACCGTGTGGGTGGTGCCATCACCGTGACATGCAGCTTTGAAGATGCTGTCCTCGCTCACGTCGCTGCAACTGCGGTACCGGGTATTGAGATCGTCATGATCGACACCCAATACGTGTTTGCAGAAACACATTGGTTGGCAAACGAACTAAAGAACAACAACAACATCAATTTGCGCATCGTGAATCCGCTGAACGTCACGCCCGACAATCTGTGGCAACGCGATACCGCAGCATGTTGCAATGTGCGCAAGGTAGAGCCTCTGAATGCATTGCTCACAGAGAATGCCGGTTGGGTGACAGGAGTGCGGCGCGTTGATGGACCGACTCGTTCAGAGACACCTGTGTTGTCATTCGATGCGGCACGCAGTGTGCTGAAGGTGAATCCACTCGCACTGTACAGCGACGAGGAGATGGAGTCATACGAGTACTTGCACGAACTCCCACGTAATCCGCTCAAGGATCGTGGGTACCCGTCCATTGGATGCTGGCCTTGCACAAAGCCAGTTGCGCCTGGCGAAGACAAGAGAGCCGGTCGTTGGGCTGGCGAAGCAAAGACCGAGTGCGGACTGCACGTCTGAACTGAATTATTGAAAGGATCGTCATGAGCATTGATACAACTCAAGAAGAATTCGCAATTCTGCAAAGCCGATCACATCTTGATCGTCTGGAAGCAGAAGCAATCACCATCATCCGTGAGGTTGTCTCTGGTTGCGAATCGCCAGTACTTCTCTTCTCCGGAGGCAAGGATTCTGCTGTACTTCTGTGGCTGGCGATCAAAGCGTTTTCTCCTGCACGTTTGCCTTTCCCTGTGATGCACGTTGACACGGGCCATAACTTCCCCGAAGTTATTGAGTATCGCGATGAGTTCGTTCGTAAGTACAACATTGAACTTGTTGTCGCATCGGTGCAAGAGAGCATCGACAGGGGAGACATCCCCGATCCAGGTCCGACAGGAAGTCGTAACCGTCAACAAGCTGTCACACTGTTGAGCGCCATTCGTTCAAACAAGTTCGATGCCGCATTTGGTGGCGGGCGCCGTGATGAGGACAAAGCCCGTGCCAAAGAACGCATCTTGAGTTTCCGCGACAAGAAGGGCGGCTGGGAGCCACGAGCACAGCGCCCTGAACCATGGAACATTCTGAACCCTCGCATCGTGAAGGGTGAACACCTGCGTGCCTTCCCGATTTCAAACTGGACGGAACTTGATATTTGGGAATACATCGCACGCGAGGACATTCCTTTGCCTTCGATTTACTTCTCACATGAGCGTGTCGTCATTGAGCGTGATGGCATGTTGCTGTCGGTCGGTGGTCCGGTTGTTGCCGAAGATGACGAAACTCCTCGTAAGGAAGTCGTGCGCTATCGCACCGTCGGCGACATGAGCTGCACCGGAGCAATTCGCTCTGAGGCGAGTTCGTATGACGACGTACTTGCTGAGGTCAAGACTGCTCGCATCACTGAGCGTGGTGCAACGCGCGCAGATGACAATTTCTCTGAATCTGCAATGGAAGACCGCAAGCGCGAAGGGTATTTCTGATGTCTGCTACAGCAACAGAACAGAACACACAGGTGCGTATTGCCACCATTGGCTCTGTTGATGACGGCAAGAGCACGCTTATTGGTCGGCTCTTGCATGACTCAAAGGGGATCTTTGAAGACCAGTTGAGTGCCGTCAGCAAGGCCAGTCGTCGCTATGGCGATGGATCATTCAACCTCGCGCTTCTTACCGATGGTTTGCGTGCCGAACGCGAACAAGGCATCACGATTGATGTTGCTTATCGTTACTTCGCAACGCCAAAGCGCAGTTTCGTGTTGGCAGATACTCCTGGTCATGCGCAATTTACGCGCAACATGGTGACTGGTGCATCGGTCAGTGACATTGCCATTGTGTTGGTGGATGCTCGTCATGGCGTGGTGGAACAGACCCGTCGACATGTCTCAATCGCTGCATTGTTGGGAGTGTCCCACCTCATTCTTGCGGTGAACAAAATGGATCTTGTCGAGTGGAGTGAATCTGCATTCGATGAAGTGGTGACAGACGTTGCGGAGATCTTGACCACACTGGAATCATCTGTTCCTCTGCATGCAATTCCTATTTGCGCAACAGATGGCCAGAACGTCGTCGAGAAGAGTGTCGAAGCGTCTTGGTACCAAGGACCTTCAGTTCTTGATTTGTTGGAAACGCTTGATGTTGCTCCCGTGCCAACCGTGGGCGCGCGCCTTGCGGTGCAATGGACTCTTCGAGAGCACGGTGGCAGTGATTACCGCGGTTATGCCGGACGTTTGGAAGGCGGAGTCTTGCGAGTAGGCGATGCAGTCACCGTTCATCCGAAGGGCAATACCAGTGTTGTCACCGGACTCACCCGTGCAGGCTCTCCCACAGAGATTGCAGTGCCCGGTGATGCCATTGCGATTGAGCTTGCAGATGATCTCGATGTAGGCAAGTTTGATGTGATCGTTGCGAGCGCAGCTGTGCAGCCACTTGATGCCACCAACATCGTCGCTGATGTGTGTTGGCTAGTGGACACCGAGTTGAAGGTAGGGGACAGTCTGATTGTTCGACATCCTTCTGGTGAAGCTCATGGAAAAGTCGCTCGTATTCTTCATCGACTCGACCTTGACACCTTGAAGAATTCGTCAACAGACACATTGGTGTTGAATGACATTGCACGTGTAGCGATTCAATTGAAGACTCCACTGGTTGTTGATGCGTACAACTCGAACCGTGTGGGTGGAAGCGCAATCGCGATTGACCCGGTTACCAACGCCACGATTGGCGCCTTGATGGTCGTTGGTCAAGAGGATGATCGGTCACTCACACCGACGAAGAAGGCTTCATCTACTACGACCTCTCCGAAAAAGGGTGTGCGCGGTTTTGTGAAGGATTTTTTCACATTAAAAGTGAACGAAGAGTTCTAAGTCTTTCTTATGGCCAAGGACAGGGCACTGATCTGAGTCGCTTTACCGTGAGGTAATCGGTAGTTAAACGGCTTTTCCATCCTTGAAATATGCTATTTCGACAAGCAACTTTCTTCTATTTGCTCAAATGGATTAGAAACTTCTACTCTTTCGCTTATGCTGGCAGACAGCACATGCGGCAAGTGGGGGTAAGTGCATGTTCACTGCGGAAAACTGTCCTTACATTGTGATAGGCGTTCCTGCTTATGCTCCGAAATCGGAAGCCTCAGTTGGTTTCGCCCTTGCGACACGTCGCGCAAAGTCTTTGACAGAATCGCCGTTTGAGGTCCAGGACCTTACTTCGGCCTTAAGTCGCATTGAGTCGGGCGAAACTGGAAATCAGCTTACGTATGCGATTCCCGCGGACTTTGAATTGTTTTTGAGGCCTGCTCCTCAACTGTCTTCATCTGGGAGAAATCTGACATCTGCGGAGTTGCTTGAGTTGGTCGAACAACCGTTAAGTGAATCCGATGGAGAACGTGTTGCCTTACTTCTTTTGAGGACCGGTCTTGATCAACTTTTGCAGTGGAATTGGAATTCGGCAGACACCCTTTTCAAGTCATGTTTGCGAATTTCAAAAGACGAGAGAACACGGGATGAGGCTCTCAATCTTGTCGCAGCATGCTTGGTAATGAATAACGATATGGATCGTGCGATTCAGGCGCTCTCAAAAGCGGTTGAAGGGCAATGGAATCTTCGTCTGCAAGCCAATCTGGCGATACTTGCTCTTGAGGTGGATCCCAAGCGAGCAATCGACCAAATGTCATTTCTGGTTGATGGCGCTGTAGGAGCGGAGGAAAAACTTGCTGCAATCAAAATGGCAATTGGACTATGGCGTCAAGTGCAACAGGAAGAATTGGGCACCACAGATGATGAAGAATTTGATCCCCTACCTGACCGACTGCTGAAATCATTTGTGGACACCCTGATGTCTCCGGACATCTCTGAGGAAGACTTTTTTGACTTAGGAATTTTTCTTGCAAGAGTTGCTCCTGCATCCGTTACCAAAGAAGCCTTAAACAGAACGCAGTTCCGAGGAAAGGCGAGTGCGGAGATTGTATTTGCACGATCTAGCGACTTTTCCCATTATGTGGACAATGTCGTCCGGCTCGCATCTCAAGATGGCAATCGAGCACCTTGTATCGATAGCCATATTGATGGGCTTGTTGAGGAGCTTTGTCAAGGCTTGTTTGATAACCAGGTAAACCTTGCAGGAATAGCCTTCTCCTTTCTTGAGCAGGGCTTAGGGGTCGAGACAATGCACAGGGTCTGGTTGAGAGCAGCCTTGGTTCTTTCACTGCCTAGTGTCTTGGATGAAGGTGTTTCCCCCAATGAGCAATTCATTTCTTGGTTGAGAGTTGCAAAGACCACTTATCGAAAACTGGAGATTCCTGAAGAACTGATGGAATTGACTACGGAGATGCTGAATGACGCATCAGATCTTCTGATGCGTCTACAGCTACGTGACTTCTTTGAGTTGGCAGGTGACGTTGAACAGGCAGCGAATCGCATTAGTCAGCAAATGACTGGATTTTTCAATCGACTGGGAGCAGATAAGAATGCGATTAGAGAGACGGCTGATGCTGGCTTGAATTGGTGCAACGCTCAGCTCGCAATGTTTGGGGAATTTGATGCCCTCGGCCTTTCTGATGGCGAGCTTCGTAAGGAAGTGAATGAACTTCGCAGCGCGACGTATCAACTGAAACAAGTATTTCAACGACACTTATGAGTCTTTAGAAAGGGAAAAATGGGAAATAGAAGAAACATTCAAGCCATCTGGATGCTCCTTGAGCGCATTGATGCTGGATTGATTACACGAGATCCCGGTACAGCCCGCTCCGCAGAGGCATACGACGGGCTTAGGAAACAACTGAACCAAGCAAGTAAGAACCGAAGAATTCATGTGTCACACCTTCTGAGTTTGTCTGACAGCATTGACCGTGGGGCTGAATACCAATTGGTTAAAGACCGAGTTGCAGATTTTCTCGCCGAATTAGGTGTAAGTCATTCCTCTGACTTGTCCCGTCCAGATTTCTTCGAAATCAAAGGAGGATCAGGAGACTTCCTAGAGTGCTTAGTTCCTGCAATTGTCGAGACCATGGATGATGGGACAGTATCCCTGGTGCGTCTTGGAGTTGCAGAACGAACAGCGAATCCTGCCTTCACGCCTTACAAGCCCTCTGTTTCGGACCACGGATCTGATGATGAACCTGAGTCTCGTGGCGTGAAGATTGCTGTTGGAATCACAATTGCAATTGTTGGATTCTTTTTGGGTTGGGTGATTGCAGCGAATACACAGGACACATCTTCTTCAGGTTCAAATGAGAGACCTGCACTAATCGTAGAAATCGGATAAGCGAGGGAAATTATGGCGACTATTGGAATTGACTTCGGCACTACAAACTCCGTACTTGCGTACTGGGACTCGACTGGCTCGCAACTCATCAATGTTGATGACCTTCCGGTCAAGTGGGCACCATACGGTTTTGACGGTGTTTTCCCGACGGTAATGGCAAAGGACGAAAATGAGCGATTGACGTTTGGATGGGAGGCAAAGACCAAGGGGGTTGGAACCTTTAACGCAGTAAAACGGCTATTCGCAACACAGTCCGATGTTGCTTTAAGCAATGAAGGGGATGCTATTGATGTTGAAGAAGTCGCAACAATGTTGTTCGCTGAGATGCGTCGTCGTGCGTTGGCAAATGGAGTTGTAGCTGACAGTGCTGTAGTAACTGTGCCTGCAAACTCGAAAGGACGAGCTCGTCACAGGACGAAGATTTGTGCGGGAATGGCTGGATTTGAAGTTCTAGCTCTGATTAATGAACCAACAGCGGCCGCAATGGCTTATGCACAAAAGCATCCCGACGCGCGCCGAATGTTGGTATTCGACTGGGGTGGAGGAACGCTGGATGTAACGATTCTTCGGTCAGTTGATGGGGTATTCATTGAGGAAACCTCAAGCGGATTGCCAAGAAGTGGTGGCCTGGATTTCGACGCCCGTTTGAGAAAAATTGTGGAGGAGTCAGTTCCGGGACTTGAGAATCTGTCTCCAACAGAACGCGAACTGCTAAAAAACGAGATTGAACTTGCCAAGATTCGATTGTCTTCAGCATTAGAAACAACTATTGAGTTGCCAGGGGGCAGGTCATTGCGTGTCACCCGTGCTCGATTTGAGCAAGAGGTCATGCCACTGATCGAAGAATCCCGGATCCCGATTGAAAGGTGCTTGAAGGAACTTGGTGTGGGCGCAGGGTCGTTTGATGCGCTTGTACTTGTCGGCGGTACTTGTCGTATTCCTGCGGTTCAGAACTTCGTGAAGACGCTTGTTGGAATTGAGCCTGACCCATCATTCAATCCAATGACTGCAGTTGGTGAGGGTGCAGCTATTGCTGCCGCAATTCTCTCTGGAGAGTTGACAACTTCTGACTTTTTTGTTTCAACAGAGCACGCTTTGGGAACATTTGTCATTGATGGGCCGAATACAGAGGGTTTGAATTTCTCTACCCTGATTCCCAAAGGCCATAAGTTGCCAGCCAAAGTTTCGAGTACTTATTTTCCTGCGGTAAGGGAGACCGAGTCGCTAAACATCCAAGTTGTTGAAGGAGACCCAGATGCAGATTTTGGTAATCAAGATTTTGTAGTTCTCAAAGAATGGGATGTTCGATTGGTAGAGGACTACTCAGATGAGTCGACTCGCTCTTTCAACCTTCAGTACGAGTACGACGTGGATGGCATTCTTCACATTCTCGCGACTGACGTTGAAACAGGGACCATCCTCTTGGACGATGATGTCTCGTATGGAATAGCTACGGATAAACGTCAGATGAAGAAAGTTGCAGATCGCGCAAGGGAAGCCGTGGAGACTGGAACAATTTCAAGTGATGCGAAGGTTGAATTAAGCGATCCAGAGGCTGTGAAACTCTTGTCTCAAGCTCGTAACAAAGTGATTCCATTCCTGGATGATGATGAAGCAGCGGAGATTATTTCTCTTGCTAACGCCTTAGAAAAAGCGAGCGGAACAGAAGTCGAGATTGCGCGCGACGCTCTTCGTCGAGCATTGGCGCCACATTCATACTTGTTCTAGTTTTCCTTCACCTTTGGCGTGAATTTTTTCGTCTAGTCATCTCAAGAATATTGGACACAAGTAGATCTAGTTCAACCAAAGAGGGTCCACTTGTCGGACTTCTTGCCACGCAGTTCGTCGTAATTGACTTCGACGCACACAATGCCACGTGACTCTGCCAGCGTGCGTGCCTGTGGCTTAATGCTTTGCGCAACAAACATGCCGCGCAAGTTGCCGAGAGACAAATCGTTTGCGAGGTCTGCGAGATAACGCGTGAGTTGTTCCACACCGTCGATCTCGCCGCGACGTTTCACTTCAATGACCACGGTGTTGCCTTCGGTGTCTTTGCACAGAAGATCTACAGGGCCTAAGGCGGTGTAATGCTCACGGCGAATCAGTACGAGACCTGGTTCCATCACCTCAGGCGATGCCGCAAGTAGCTCTTGTAGTTGCTTCTCGACGCCATCTTTTTCGAGCCCTGGATCTTCACCAAGTTCATGTGCGCTGTCATGAAAGATTTCGTGAAAGGTGATAGTCATTGCTTCGCCCTTGGGGTTGCGCACAATCCAATGGTCTTCGTTGTCTTCGATGACATTGGGTGAGTTCATCCAGTTAAGTGGCTTATACGCACCGCCATCAGAATGAATAGCGACACAACCATCGGCCTTCACCATCACAAGGCGCAGAGCTTCTGGGAGTCGGGTCTCTAACCGACCGGCATATTCCACTGTGCAGCGCGCAACGAGAAGTCTCACGTCTCTATTCTCGCCGATGAGATGCTCGGCAACGAAAGCGTCAAACTGGGGCGACGCCTCTCATGCGTTTTTGAATAAGATCACGACGTTCTTGCAGCTCTCGATACGTCATTGATTCTGTGCTCTCATCCACCCCAAGACCAGCTTTCAGACTCCCCATGTCAATTTCTAAGGCTTGAGCATCTACGCCCAGGTCATTAGAGAGTCGTTCGCCATGTTTTTGTAGGAAGATCATTGAGATATTTGTTAGTTCTCCAATGATGTCGAGCTCAGGGGCGAGGCGGGCAATGGCACCATCAAAAAACACTAGATTTTTCACGTAAAGCATGAGTTCTTTGGGAAGTTTTGCTCCGTATGCCAACAAAGCTTTGATGATTCGTTGACCTTGTTCGACCAACTCCTCACTGTTTAGTGTGGTCGGATCGACAACAGGTTGATCAATCCCTAGGTCTCTGATTACTGCATCAATGTCTGTATCAGAAGGGAATGCGCCTAGGTCTCGAAGTGCTGTGACTTGACCGCTTAGGTCGTTGGTCGAGGCACTCAGCATGAATCTCATGAAAGCAAGCCGTCTTTTGTCGACGAGTCGACCGACTATCCCGAAATCAAGAAGTGCTGTGCGGCCATCTTCAAGAACAAACAGATTGCCGCCGTGTAAATCGCCGTGGAAAATTCCCTGAATAAGGGCGCCCTCCATAAATGAAATCAATCCGGCTCGTATGACCTGTTCGGTGTCAATGTCTGCAGCCCTCATTCCATCAACGTCGTCAAATCGAAAGCCTTGCAGTCTCTCCATCACAAGAACTCGACGTGTAACCAGATTTGGGTGGGGACGGGGGACAAGGTAAGAGTCTTGCTTCAAGTCATGAAGCATCTCAGCAACATCAATCATGTTGGAGGCTTCCATTCGGAAATCGAGCTCTTCAACAATTGTCTCGGCGAAGACTTCTACAAGTGCTGGAGGATTTGCCAAGGAAGATACTTTGATGCGCCCAATCATGATGGGTGCAATCCATGACATCACACGTAAATCCCGACGCATGACTTCAGAGACACTGGGGCGTTGAACTTTGACGACAACTTCCTCTCCGCTGAGAAGAGTTGCGAGATGAACTTGAGCAATTGAAGCTGCAGCGAGTGGGGTCTTCTCAAATGAGGCAAAAACATCTTCGATGCGTGCACCAAGATCTTGTTCTACGGTTGTTTTGACACTGTCCCATGGCTCTGCAGGTACTTGATCGCGGCAGCGCTTAAATTCGTTTACAAGTTCAGCGGGGAAGAGACCTTCGCCGCTGGAAATAAGTTGTGCCAACTTGATGTACGTAGCTCCGAGTTTTTCGATGGCATGGCGTAGGCGTCGAGAGATGTATGCGCGTGATTCTTCTTGAGTTGAGAACTTTTTTATTTTTGTCCTGATGAGCCATGGCAGTACAGCCCATCCGAGAGTGAAAACCACTGTGATGAGTCGACCAAGCGGGGGAATGCGACGCGAACGAATCAGTGCGGGTACTTCTTTTTGCGCGGCTGCTCGCAGCACGATTGCAATCTGAGCCCACGAGATGGTGCCTCGATTAAGAACCCATGGGCCTTTGGCTGAAAAGTTTCCCCACTCAAGGTCTGGCGAAGTCATTGTCACCCCGCCATTCTGTCGTGGGTAGTTCCCCGCACACGCTGTGACGAAAGGAAATAGGACACAATGGGCGAGGGAATAAATGCGGGAGGTCGCTATGTCTGGTCCATTGCAGGGCGTGAAGGTGATTGAGATGGGCGTGTGGGTCGCGGGGCCTGCCGCAACGGGCCTGATGGCGGACTGGGGTGCAGATGTCATCAAGGTGGAGCCTCCAGCAGGAGATCCTCAACGGTTTGTCTTCGGTGCACTCGGTGTTGCTGATCAAAAGGGCGTCCCACCTTTTGAGATTGACAACCGTGGCAAGCGTTCGGTGGTGCTGGATCTACGCAACGACGATGACTTGCAAAAGATGTTCGCCTTGCTTGAGGAAGCAGATGTCTTTGTTTCGAATGTGCGCCTCGCAGGTCTTGCTCGAATGGGGCTTGATCCAGAGTCACTCACAAAACGATTTCCCCGATTGATCTACGGCCAACTGACGGGCTACGGGACAACAGGTCCTGATGTTGACAAAGCTGGGTACGACATCGGCGCATTCTGGTCACGCTCTGGTTTAGCTCACACCACCGTGGCGCCCGATGAATTGCCACCTGCAATCCGCAGTGGACAAGGTGATCACACCACGGGGCTCTCGATGGCCGCGGGCGTGTTGGCTGCTTTGTTCGACAGAGAACGCACGGGTACAGGTCGAGTTGTTTCAACCAGTTTGTTGCGTACGGGCATTTACACACTCGGTTGGGATGTTGGTGTCTACTTGCGATTTGGTAAACGCCAGAGCACAAAGTCATCGCGCAAGAATCCTGCACCGCAGATGAATTGCTATCGCTGTGCCGATGGACGTGCATTCTGGCTGTTGGGTTTGGAAGCAGACAGGCATTTCCCTGGGTTGCTCAAGGCAATCGGTCGTGAAGAACTTGCCAGTGTGGAGAACTTCAAGAACGCTCGCGCACGCTCAATTAATGCCGGCGAGTTCACAACTGTTCTGGATGAACATTTCGCAACGCAGGACTATGCGTACTGGACAGCAAAGTTTGATGAGAACGATGTGTGGTGGGCTCCGTTGAATTCAATTGCAGAAGCAGTTGCGGATTCACAAGTCATTGCATCGGGTGCATTCGTAGAGATGACGCCGCAACCTGATGAGGCTCCATATCGAGCAGTGAACTCACCCGTGGATTTCAGTGGATATTCGCCGACGTACGGCCCTGTGCCCAACCTTGGCCAACACGAACCGAAGTGGTGATGAATATGGCACTCACTCATTTCGACATTGTCACACTTGATTCACCAAACACCAACGAACTCGCATTGTTCTGGGCGGGAGTATTGGAACTTCATGAGATAGAACGCGAGGATGGTGATCGTTGGATTCTCCTGGCAGCGTCCACCGGGCATCGCACGATGGGCTTTCAGCGCGGCGAACACATACATGGCTCTATCCATCTTGATCTCTCATGCGCGGTTGAAAACTTTGATGACGAACGAAAGCGTTTGCTGAAGTTGGGCGCAGTAGAAACTCGCGCACAACGAAGTGAGTCGTATGGTCGTATTGCAAACTTTGCCGATCCAGACGGCAATCTGTTTGACCTCTGCGCCTACATCAAGTAGTCAGAAATTAGGCGGGCGTTTCTCGCGAAGTGCCGCAATGCCCTCGCGATATTCAGCGGTCTTTGTCGCGGCATCAATCAATACGATTGATTCGTCAATTGATGCGCCGAGATGATGGCGAACGTAATCGCGATAAATCTGTGCTTTGGTTGTGGAAACAGCATTCGGCCCGGCGTTTGCTGCAAGATTGTGGGCCCATTCGTGCGCCATCTGCAATGCGCCTGCGCCGTCATCGGCGACACCGTTCCACAGTCCCCAGTCACGCGTCTCTTCGCCTGTGAACACTCGACCGGAAAGCAGCAGGTCATTTGCGCGAGTCATGCCGATGAGGCGAGGCAACGTCCAGCTCATTCCATATTCAGCAGGCAACCCCAACTTTGGCGCAGCTGTCGTGCACTTTGCAGATGCGGAAATGAATCGCAGATCGCAGAACAACGGAAGCGCCAAGCCAATTCCTGCACATGCTCCGTTAATCGCAGCAATCACGGGTACGCGAAGACCAAAGTGCCATGCAAGGTCGTGGTCAAATTCTGATGGAAGGTTTGTGCCGGGGTTTGCAACAGTTGCGCTTTCGCCTGGGTCGTAACCACCGCGCTCCGCATGTCCCGCCAGAGCCTCAGAGTCACCGCCTACACAAAATGTCTTTCCCTCGCCTGTGACAACAATGGCGCGAATGTTCATGTCTGCGTCGAGAGCAGACATTGCTGTTTTGTATTCGGCGTGCATACGACCTGTCCATGCATTTGCACGGTGAGGGCGATTCAGTGAGACAGTCGCAACGTGACCATCAATGGAAACGAGAACTGTGTCGCTCATCGTGGATCGCGACCCCAAATGGCATGAAGAATTGCATCGGTGTATTCGGGTCGGCAGACAAAGAAGTCAGGTAACCAGGTGTCGGCTTCGTTGTAGACAAGAGGGGAGCCATCAAGACGACTTGCGTGCAGTCCTGCGGCAAGTGCAACAGCTGCGGGTGCTGCAGAGTCCCATTGATGCATGCCGCCATCGTGCACGTAAATGTCGGCTTCACCCATGATGATGCTCATTGCTTTGGCGCCGGCGCTCCCGAGGCGATACGCATCGCAATCAAGACCTTCGCTCACCAAGATTGCCGCATACGGTGCACGATTACGTGATGTCACAAGACGTGGCTTGGCGCCTTCCTTGGGTGGAACAACAGGCGCAGGGTTCGTGGAATACACGGCGTCGATGCTGGGCAGAGAGACAGCGCCTGCGGTGAGAGTAGTTTCTTCCCACAGTGCAATGTGCACGGCCCAGTCGGCACGACCTTCGCCGTATTCATTGGTGCCATCCAGCGGATCAACAATCCACACGCGGGGTGCTCCCACACGCTGTCGATTGTCGTAGCCCTCTTCAGATAGTACTGCGTCATCAGGTCGCAATGCACCGAACGCTTCCATCAAGAATCGATGCGCCAACATGTCGCCCGAGTCTTTGAGTTGCCACACGGTTGTGCCGCGTTCGATCTCATCTTCTCTGTGCTTCTCAAGAAGCACACCTGTGTGGCGCGCTAACTCTGTTGAGAGTTCGGAATCGGACAAGCCCTCCCAGGATGCGAAGAGCTTGTCATTGCTCATTCTTGACCGCGTACCAAGCTCATTGACTCGCGCACCAAGTTGCGAACATCGGTTTCATTCGCACCGGCTTCCACCAGCATGCGAATGCGTTGTTCCACTCGCTCGGCTACAACATCATCGAATGCATCAAGGCGCTTTGTCGAGGTTGCGGCGGAAACAGCCATGAGAATGATTGCGGCTACAGCAGAAATCATTCCGAATGTCAGCACCCAGCCTTCATTGTTGCCGCGAATGGAAGAGACGATCAGTGCCGGGATACCCGAAAGCATCAACGTCAAACAGGTGATTCGTATGAGGCGAAGTGATGTATGCATTATCGAGCGAGTGGCTTGTACTTGATTCGATGTGGTTGTTCTGCGGCAGAACCGAGTTCCTTACGGCGCCAGGATTCATACTCAGAGAAGTTGCCTTCAAACCAACGCACCTGACTGTCGCCTTCGAACGCAAGAACGTGTGTTGCAATGCGGTCAAGAAACCAGCGGTCGTGGCTAATTACTACTGCACAACCAGGAAACTGCTCGAGAGCATCTTCCAAGGCACGCAAGGTGTCTACGTCGAGGTCGTTTGTTGGTTCGTCCAACAACAAAACATTTCCACCGCGCTTGAGAACTTTTGCGAGGTGAACACGGTTGCGTTCTCCACCGGAAAGATCGCCCACCAACTTCTGTTGGTCGGCGCCCTTGAAGTTAAAGCTTGCAACGTAGGCGCGGCCATGAATCTCACGACCACCGACCTTCATGTGCTCAACACCTTCAGTGATTTCCTCGTAGACAGTCTTTGCAGGGTCAAGTGAATCGCGGTTCTGGTCGACATAGCTCAACTGCACAGTGTCGCCAACGGCAACAGTTCCGGAATCAGGTGCTTGTTGACCAGTGAGCATTGCGAACAACGTGGACTTACCCGCACCGTTTGGTCCGATGATGCCAACGATGCCTGCAGGGGGAAGTGAGAACGACAGATTCTCAATCAGCAGTCGATCGCCAAACCCCTTCGACAAGTTCTCTACTTGAATCACATTGTCACCAAGGCGAGGCCCGGCAGGAATATTGATTTCTAACTTGTCGGGTCCGCGCTCTGAAGCCAAAGCTTCTGCGTGCAACTTGTCGTATGCAGCAAGACGAGCTTTACCTTTGGCTTGTCGAGCCTTTGGCGACATCTTGACCCATTCCAATTCGCGCTGCAATGTGCGTTGGCGGGTGTCGCTTTGCTTTTCTTCTGATTCGAGACGTGCTTGCTTCTGTTCCAACCATGAGGAGTAGTTGCCTTCGAATGGGAATCCACGTCCGCGATCCAATTCAAGAATCCAGCTCGCAACATTGTCGAGGAAGTAGCGGTCGTGAGTAATCGCAACAACGGTGCCGGGGTATTCCTTGAGGAAACGCTCCAGCCAGTCGACTGACTCGGCGTCCAAGTGGTTGGTTGGCTCGTCCAATAGCAAAAGATCAGGTCGTGCCAAGAGAAGACGACACAGTGCAACGCGACGACGTTCACCACCCGACAGCTTCGTGACGTCGGAATCATTCGGAGGGCAGCGAAGCGCATCCATGGCGATTTCCACGTTGCGGTCGAGGCTCCAAGCGTCAGCAGCGGCGATCTTGTCCTCGAGTTCTGCCTGCATAGCTCCGACTTTGTCGTAGTCGGCATCGGGGTCAGCCCACATGGCCATCACTTCGTCGTAACGAGCAAGCATGTCGCGGATGGGGGCGACACCGTCCATCACATTGCCCAGCACATCCTTGGATGGGTCAAGTTGAGGTTCCTGCTCCAGGAGGCCCACCGTGAAACCTGGGGTGAGGCGTGCTTCGCCGGTATAGCCATCGTCAAGACCGGCCATGATGCGCAAAAGACTGGACTTTCCGCTGCCATTTGAGCCGATCACGCCGATTTTGGCGCCCGGATAGAACGAGAGGGAGATGTTCTCGAGGATGGTGCGGTCAGGCGGATAGAACCGCGCCAGCTTGTAACAGGTGTAAATGAACTCGTGCGCCATGGTGCTTGAAGGTTAGTTCGGGGAGGTTGATTCCACCCTTCCCGCGCTCCATAGGGGTAACTTTGCTTCTGCGCCCCATCGGGCGCTTACTCAAGGGGAATGACTCACATGAACGCAGCTTCACTGTTTGATGCAAATGCGATTGGCAATTTCTGGTTCCGTTACCTGCATGTTCTTGCAGGCATCACCTGGATCGGTCTGCTCTACTACTTCAACCTGGTGCAGGTTCCTGGCTTGGCCGCTTATGGCGACGAAGGCAAGGCTCGCAACATCACCATCACCCAGATCGCGACTCGCGCTCTCTGGTGGTTCCGTTGGGCATCAGTTGCCACATTGGCAACTGGCCTCTTGATCGTCGGGGTCGCGCCTGACTACATGCAGGACTTCATGAATCACACTGAAGTAGCGGACTTCCCACTTAATGCCAAGAATGCGGCAATCAGTGTTGGTATGACACTGGGAATTCTCATGGCTGCCAATGTGTGGATGATCATCTGGAAGAACCAGAAGGTTGTTATCGCAAACGCAACCAATGTTCTTTCCGGTGGAGAAGCAAACCCTGACGCAGCAACCTCAGGTCGTCGCGCCATGCTCGCTTCTCGCCAGAACATGATCTTCTCGGTCTCCATGTTGTTCTTCATGGTCGGTGCTGCGCACTACTACGACAGCTACTTCTCTGCATCTTCAAGTGATGCAAACACATTCATGTTGATCTCCATCGTAATCATTGCTCTCTTGCAGTTAAATGCTCTCGGCAAGTTCGGTGGCATCAAGGCTGGTAACAAGATGCTCTGGCCATATGAAAGCCAGAAGAATGCCATCATCTCTGGTGTCGTTCTGTGGGCAGTGTTCTTCATTGCATCCATCGTGTTGATGCGCGCCTAATTCTTCGGAACTAAACGAAAGGGCCGCCCCACTGGGGCGGCCCTTTTTCGTTCTTGCGAACTATTGCGAATCACTCGACAATCAGTTTCGCTCTCATATTGCCGTGGCCGGGTACGTCGCAGATGACCTCGTAGGTGCCGGCATCAAGAGTGACAGTGCCAGAGTCAACGGCGCCTTTATTGGCAACTACCAACTTGAAGTTGGCGACCTTCATGTTGTCCTTGGCCAAGATGAGGGTGTGACGAATGGAATCTTCGTTCGAGTATCCGATAAGAACTTCACCGGCCTTCACAGGGCCGTATTCTGCAGCGTCGAACCGCAGACCGGACACTGCTTCCACCACCATTGCTCCTGTGGGGAGTGTCTCGGCGGGGGCGCTAGTGCCGCCACCACAGGAACTCAAGAGTCCGATTGCGACGAGAAAGGGGAGTGCACGCTTCATGAGACCGAATTTACTCCCCTCGGGACCGATAAAGGACGGTTGGGGCATACCTGAGAAGTACCATCGGTCACGCGGACAATGACGTCCGTGGTGCCTCGCCCAGGCGCCCCACCGCCCATGAGGGCAAGGAACTAAGGCAACAACATGGCTGATCTCGCTGACCGCACGCAGGACTTCGGAGCCAACTCTTGGCTCGTCGAAGAGATGTATGAACAGTTCCGTACAGACCCCAACTCTGTCAGTGAGGCATGGCGCGAGTTCTTTAGCGACTACCGCAGTGCAACCAATGGTGTCTCATCAGCTGCACCGATCGTTGTTCCTGCAGCCATTCCCACAACGTCAACTCAGGTTGCATCTGCGCCTGTTGCTTCTGCACCTGCCGCGCCTGTAGCACCTGCCGCGAGCGGCGCAGTTGTAGTGCCAGTTCCTGAAGGCATCACGCCAGAGCCGATTCGTGGAGTTGGTGCTGCCATTGTCGCCAACATGGAGAAGAGCCTCTCCGTTCCTACTGCTACTTCTTTCCGCAATGTTCCTGCTCGCTTGTTGGAAGTCAACCGCAAGCAAATCAACGATTACCGCTCACGTCATGGCATGAGCAAGGTGTCGTTTACTCACATCATTGCGCACGCCATTGTTCGCGCAATCTCCGACATCGTTCCCAACATGCGCAACGCATTCACGGTTGATGAGGCCGGCAAGCCGATGATCATTCGTAACCCGCATGTGAATGTGGGGCTGGCTGTTGACGTTGACAAGGGTGACGGTACACGCAACCTCGTCGTGCCTGTTCTTCGCGATGCAGACACTCTTGACTTCGCAGGATTCCTTGTTGCTTATGACGAAATCATTCGCAAGGTAAAGAACAACAAACTCACCATTGCTGACTTCCAGGGCGCCAACGTGTCCATCACCAACCCAGGCACAATCGGCACCGTGCAGTCCGTGCCTCGCCTCATGCCGGGCCAAGGTGTGATTGTTGGTGTGGGAAGCATTGATTACCCGGCAGAGTTCCAAGGCTCCGATGAAACCAACTTGAACGCACTCGGTGTGTCAAAAGTTGTCACCGTCACGAGCACATACGACCATCGCATCATTCAGGGTGCAGAGAGTGGCATGTTCTTGAAGCGCGTGCACGAGTTGTTGCTCGGTGAGAGCGGCTTCTACGACGACATCTTCCGCAGCCTCGAGATTCCGTATCAAGCAGTGCAGTGGTCGTCAGACGTGTCGCCAATGAATCGCGAAGAAACGATGATGCACAAGCAAATGCAGGTCAGCTTGCTCGTGCGTTCACATCGCGTTCGCGGTCACCTCATTGCAGACATTGATCCATTGCGCTGGAAGGAGCCAAAGCTTCCGCGCGATCTTGACCCTCAGCATTACGGCCTCACTATTTGGGACCTCGAGCGTGAGTTCCTGACGGGCGGAGTTGCTGGCAGCAGCAAGATGAAACTTGATGAACTTCTCGGAGTTCTTCGCGATGCGTATTGCCGCACCATTGGTGTTGAGTACATGCATATCCAAGACACTGAAGAACAGCGTTGGCTGCAGTCAAAGTTGGAGGGTGTCACTTTCACTCCAACACTTGACAAAAAGTTGCGAATCCTTGAGCGCCTGAATGCTGCAGAAGCATTCGAAAAGTTCCTTGCGACGAAGTACGTCGGCACGAAACGATTCGGACTTGAAGGTGCAGAGTCGATGATTCCTATCATCGATGAACTTCTGTGTTCATCTGCTGATGACGGTATGCACGGTGTGATCTTCGGTATGCCGCACCGTGGTCGCCTCAACATGCTTGTCAATGTGATGGGTAAGGACTACAAGCAGCTCTTCAAGGAATTCGAAGGTCACTTAAGTTCTGATTCGGTGCAGGGCAGTGGAGACGTGAAGTACCACCTTGGTGCACATGGTTCCTATGTCTCGGCTAACGGAAACTCCATTGACGTTGAACTCGCAGCGAACCCGAGCCACCTTGAGACCGTCAACGGAATCGTGTTGGGCATGGTCCGCGCAAAGCAAGACAGCATTCAGCCTGCGATGGCATACAGCGTGATCCCTGTTCTGATGCACGGCGATGCAGCGTTTGCCGGACAGGGCATCGTGTACGAAGGTCTCGCAATGAGCGACATCAACGGATATCGCGTCGGCGGAACCATTCACCTCGTCGTGAATAACCAAATCGGTTTCACCACATCGCCTCAGTTCGCTCGTTCATCCATCTACGCAACAGATGTCGCGAAGACAGTGCAGGCGCCGATCTTCCATGTGAATGGTGATGACCCTGAAGCCTGTGTTCGAGTAGCACGTCTCGCATACGAGTACCGCCAGAAGTTCCATAAAGATGTCGTTATCGACATGGTGTGTTACCGCTTGCACGGACACAACGAAGGTGATGATCCGAGCTACACGCAGCCACTCATGTACAAGGCAATCGCCGAGAAGCGCAGTGTTCGCAAGTTATATGTCGAGCATCTCGTCAAGCGTGGAGACATCAGTCTCGAAGTTGCCGAGCAGACATTGCAGGACTACCAGGGGAAGTTGCAGGTAGCGCTTGATGACACGCGTTCGCACGCACCTGAAAAGGTAAAAGTGCCAAAGCCTCCTGCACCGATTGGTGTGTTGCCTCCGGCAAATACTGCAATCAGCAAAGAGTTGTTAGAGCGTGTGTTCTTCCAGCTCACGAATTATCCCGAAGGTTTCAATCCTCACCCCAAGCTTGTTCGTCAGTTTGAAGCCCGTGAAAAGGCATATCAAGCTGAGGGTGACTTTGAGTGGGCTGTTGGTGAAGCATTGGCTATTGGCTCTTTGCTTTCCGAAGGATTCGATGTTCGTCTTGCGGGTGAGGATTCACGTCGCGGAACATTCAGCCATCGTCATGCATCGCTTGTTGATGTTGAGACTGAAGCAACATTCCTTCCGTTGAAGCATGTGCCTGGTGCAACCGGACGATTCTGGGTCTACGACTCTCTTTTGTCAGAGTATGCAGCGCTTGGTTTTGAGTACGGCTATTCCTATGCGAATCGCAATGCACTCGTGATGTGGGAAGGCCAGTTCGGCGACTTCGTCAATGGCGCTCAAATTGTGATCGACCAATACCTCGTTGCTGCCGAAGACAAATGGAAGCAAGAAAACGGACTCGTCCTCTTGCTTCCTCATGGGTACGAGGGCCAAGGCCCCGAGCACTCCAGTGCGCGTATTGAGCGCTTCTTGCAAATGTGCGCAGAAGACAACATTCAGGTTGTCAATGCCACAACATCAGCTCAGTACTTCCACGTCCTGCGTCGTCAGATTCATCGCGACATTCGT
>CAEZWJ010000007.1_pt1 | contig 43490 bp, 39 predicted proteins | sample 7264931 | NCBI WGS metagenome assembly CAEZWJ01 (sample SAMEA6813876, study PRJEB35770) | freshwater metagenome | biome: Freshwater; feature: Freshwater reservoir; material: water | place: Czech Republic | collected 2017-06-27 | depth 0.5m m | reverse complement strand
CGGTAATGACCGGTTCGCGTGTTTCCATCATGGTGAGCTCCTCTCGGTTGCGGGCACGGAAGACCAGAGGTACCGGTTCCGCCCGCTAACGACATCGTACAGATGAGGCGTGCCGATAGGTGGACACTCCACTTTCTCGGATGAATGAGCCCCGTGACCCTTGCCATAAGGTTCCCAATATGAATTTTGAGGGGAAAACCACAGTCGTCACCGGTGCAGCGGGAGGCATCGGAGAAGCACTCGCTCGACGCTTCCACGCAGCGGGGGCACGAGTTGTCGTCGCCGACCGAGATGCAGCACGACTTGAATCCGTTGCTGCATCGCTGAATGCGCTTCGTCCTGATTCCGCATTCGCAGTCGTTGCAGATATTGGCACTGAAGCCGGCAACGTCGCACTTATCGATGCCGCCCGTAACAAGTTTGGGTTCATTCACCTCTTCTTCGCCAATGCCGGTGTTGCCCAGGGTCAATTCCTCGAAAACACAGATGAAGACACCTGGAACATGGTGATGAATATCAACACCCATTCACATCGTTGGGCTGCAAAACATCTCATCGGAGATTGGCTTGCTGCCGGCGAGGGATACTTCTGCAGCACTGCCTCTGCAGCAGGACTTCTGTCCCAGATCGGAAGCGCCACATACAGCGTGAGCAAGCATGCCGCCGTTGCGTTCGCAGAGTGGATGTCCATCACGTACGGCGATCGTGGTGTGCGTGTCACTTGTTTGTGCCCACAGGGAGTCAATACCAACATGTTGAACCCCCCTGGTGCTGATGACGGTATAGACAAGCGCGGCGGTGATGTTGTTAAGGCATCCGGCGCAGTTCTCGAGCCAAGTGATGTGGCAGACGTTGTCTACAACACGATCGTTGAAGAAAAGTTCCTTGTGATGCCTCATGCAGAGGTGCATACCTACGAACAGCGCAAAGTTGCCGACCGTGATCGTTGGCTTGCTGGCATGCGCAAACTGCAGAGCCGTATCTTCAACGGCTGATCAAGCCACTTACACATAATTCCGGGGGGGAACAACATGGGAGTACGTCTCGATCCACAAGATGAGTACATGCACGAACTTGGGCCAGAGACCAATTTCAACGAGAGCATGTACATCAACTGTTTTGATCCAGTCACTCAAGTTGGTGGATGGTTCCGCATGGGCAACCGCGCCAACGAGGGATACGCAGAGATGACTGTCTGCTTGTACTTGCCCAATGGTCGAGTCGGATTCATGTTCAAGCGTCCATCAATTGAAAACAATGACGCACTTGATGCCGGTGGTCTCACATGGACAATCGTGAAGCCGTTTGAAGAGTTGCGTATTGATTTCGTGGGCAAAGTAGTTGTTCTCGACAACCCGCACGAGATGGCAGATCCCAAGTCTGCATTTGCCAACAATCCGTTCAGTGAATGCGAAGCACACATCACGTTCACCGGCAAAGGACGCCCCAGCATGTTTGGTGGCGAACCAGATACACCGCACGAATCACCGGGCGAAGAGTTTGCAAAAGGCCACTACGAACAACTCGTATCCGCACACGGCTCTCTTCGCGTCGGTGATGAGGAATGGCTCATCAATGGATTCGGCTTACGCGACCACTCATGGGGACCGCGCTATTGGCAAGCACCGTGGTACTACCGATGGCTCACCGCCAACTTTGGCGAGAATCTCGGATTCATGGCAAGTCGCGTTGCAAAGAAAGATGGCCCCGGCACTCGTGGTGGGTTTGTGTGGGACAACGGACAGATTCATTTATGTGATGACGTACAGATTTCAACCGTCACGACAGGTGAAGAGAATTACCACGACGTCGTCACAGGCGTGATCCGTTCCTCTAAGTCTGGAAAAGAATGGAACTTCAAGGGCGAAGTGCAGAACTTGATTCCACTGCGTAACCGCCGTCAAGACCCCGATGGCAACTGGTTGATGACTCGCATTAGCGAAGGCATGACCAAATGGCAGATCACTTCGGGCGAACATGAAGGAACCACCGGTTTCGGAATGTCCGAGTATCTCGACCAGATCATCGACGATAAACCAGTAGGCCTCGCCGAATAAGGCATTCATACCATGACAGTGGCTTGGCGCAACCAAACCACGACACATGAACCGAGTACCTTGCGCACATGCGCATCCCACGGTTCGTCCTTGCACTTCTTCTCATTGGCACGCCTGTCACCACTGTTGCTGTCGCGGCAACTCCGGTTTCTGCTGACCCTTTTTCGTTCTCACAGGTATCACTGGGAAACGGATCAATCTGTGTCCTCAGCACTTCCCATGATTTGTTGTGCAAAGGGGATAACTACAACGGCTACTTGGTCCCCGATACCAACGAGAGAACTGTCACTCAATTCACACGCATCAACCTTCCAAACGGTGAGCAGTGGGCAACAATTCACGCAGGAACTTCAAATACCCGATGTGGTCTCGCAGTCTCTGGGCGTGCATTTTGCTGGGGCGAAGGAAGATTGGGCAGCTATTTCACGACCGTGTCACGAGTGCCCGTGCAAGTGGAGTTTCCTAATGACATCCGCGTGAGAGATGTACAGGCAGGATATTCAACTTCGTGTGCTATCGACTTTGCCGATGACCTCTGGTGTTGGGGAGACGCCCACTACATCGGCAATGGCGATATCGAGCCCGTGCGACTACCTATTCGCGTGCCCATGCCAGACGGCAGCAAAATTTCAACACTCACAATGAACAATGAAAATGTGTGCGTCAGCACAAAAAGCAACAAGCTCTATTGCTGGGGCGGCAACACTCACGGACAGTTTGGCCTCGGTTACTCACAGCAATTTCCGTATTCCTTCTCATGGCTTCCCGTCAGCCTTCCTGCTCCACAGGGCAAAACCTGGTCACAACTTCCTGTCGCTGTTGGAGCTGGACGAATCTGTGCGGTGACAACAGACGGAGCGGGTTATTGCGCAGGTGACAACTATGGCGGATCATTCGGAAACGCCACCTACGACGACAGTATGACGTTTGTTCAAATGACTGTTCCGAATAACGAGGCAATCACTTCAATGACCTCGGGGTCGTCCCACACATGCCTGACAACGCAATCTGAGAAGTTCTTCTGCATTGGCGACAGCTCGAATGGGCAATTCGGCACGGGAACAACCCTCAGTGGAAAGACATATCGCTCACCCCTACTTCCCTCAGGCGTTGAGATTTCTGAGTACTCAACATTGGGACCAAGCACTTGCTTCCTTGACAGCACTTCAAGAATTTGGTGCATGGGACTGATCAACGGAGGACCTGTCTACAACGAAATTGATAAGACCAATTTGTTTCCACGACAGATTGTCCCAATCGGTACACCTACAGTTGCTACGCCTTCCTCTTCCGGAGTAGCCGCTGAATCGGCAACACTTTCTGGCGCCGTGAACCCCAACGGCTATTCCACGTCACTTGTGATTGAAGTAGCAGAGAATGCACAGTTCGCCAATCCCCTTCGTCGCACAGTTGCTGTGAATGCGCCCACCGGCTCGTACGTCGCCACCAATTACTCCATTCACTTGTCGTCGCTTCCACCGCGGACCACCCACTATGTACGAGCAGTAGGAACAAACTCTCTCGGTGCAACTACAAGTGCTGTATCTACTTTTACAACGCTCGGATCAGAACCCGTTGTTTCCGACATCTCAACAACTGACATCAGCGGCAATGAAGCACTTGCTTCATTCACTGTCAACCCCAGCCATCTTGCAACCTCCATCAGTGCTGAGATTTCTACTGACAATGTTTTCCAGAACAACCTTCAGTCATTCCCACTTGCATCGGCTGAAGGAACCGCGGACGTCACGCGTTCGGTGTCACTCACGAGCCTTACTCCGCGCACCCGCTACTTCATGCGCGCAGTTGCCACAAACAGACTCGGAACCACGACAAGCGTTGTACACTCGTTTCTTACCATTGGCTCCTCACCTGCAGTCACTTCCTACGTCGCAACTGCAGATGTGCGCAGTATCTCAGTGTCAGCAGTTATCTCTACTGGCAACACTTCTGGCTCAGTGCGAGCTGAAGTCTCCACCACTTCATCATTTGCTCAAGCACTTCAGTCACAGGCTTCTCCGTATACCAGTGGTGGACCCACTAGCCATCAGTTCACAATTGCAGGCCTCAGCCCGCGCACGTTGTACTTCGTTCGCATCATCAATACGAATCAAATTGGAACGGCCACGTCAGAAACCACATCGACAACCACTCTTGGTGGTGCACCCACAGTGTCTGCACCCACAGTGGAACCCACAGCTCGTGGGGCTTCTCTCCAACTTCAATTTGATGCAAATGGTCTTGACACCTCGGTGAAACTGATTTTCTCTGCTGCTGAAGATGCTGATGATCCATTTGAACATTTCATTCGCCAAACCGATACCCGCGGAGTAGAAACGATTACCTACAACTTGTTCGAACTTCGGCCTGCTGTTACATACTTTGTGACTTTGGTGGCAGAAAACGAAGCTGGCACGGCGACATCCACTCGAGTGTCTTTCAGAACCCCCGCTCCTCTTGGCGTCGTTATCAATAACGATGACAACTCCAGCGAACTCAGCACCGTCACACTGAATTTCACACCTCCTGGCGGCGCTGTCGCCATGCGCGTTTCCAACAACAGGTCATTCCGCGGATCAAAAGTACTTCCACTAGTCGAGCAGATGACATGGGAATTGATCGCTTCTGATGAAGAGATAGCTGAGCGCACTGTCTACGTGCAGTACTACTTCCGCAATGGCACATCAAGCGTCTATCAGGACGACATTTATCTCATGACCGATATCACTTCTCCCGACGATGAAGCTCCCACCGTAACTGCAATGCGGGTCAATCCATCAAAGATTTCTGCACAAGGAACTTCGACAGCGCGGGCTACACCAACAGTGGTTGTTTCTGCACGGGACAAGATGTCTGGGGTCGTGCGAATCGAAACAAAGGTAAAGACACGAATCACTTCAACCCGAGTTGAGGCAGCACGACGCGGCACATACTCCGTTTCGTTTCCGAAAGGTCAACGAACAATGCATATTCGTGTTGTTGACAAGGCGGGTAACAAATCAAAGTGGATCAAAGTCACTCGTAAGTGATGATCCGGCGTTCAGTCCAGATCGCTGCGCATCAAGAAACGCTCAGCGACAGCTTCGTTTCCAAAAACTTCTACGACGTCAATCGGAGATCGTCGCCACAAAACCAGAAGTAGATCTTCAGCCGACCCACGCAATGCCACAGAGCCCTTCGCATGCTCACGCGTTGCAATGAGTTCTAAGCCATCGCCTGGCGTCAACAGCCATTCACCTTCCACATCGGTGCAGTGAAGGTGCACCGAGCCACCGACAATGGGTTGACCTTCTCGGAAATGTGGAGTCATCACATACACAAACTCATCAATGCCGTCACTAGCAAGTACAGGGTCAATGTGTGGGCGCAAGCCAACGGCCCACTGCGCATCCCATGCATGAATGGACGTTTCATGAGCCATGCGCCGAATGATCCACGACACTGTCTGAGGACCACTCCATGTCCACACAGGTTGGTCAGGGTCTAAGCGCGACAACGTGTCGACAAGCGCATCAACACCTGCTTCGTACCACCGAATCATGTCTGTATCGATGGGGCGATTCGCTCGCATCACTGAAGTCGGGTCAGTGGACCCACTCGCTGCGATGCTCTCCCAAAAGAGATGCACTTCGCCAACGTGCCACAAAAGGTCTGCTACACACCACGGTGAGCACGCCAACACGGGCGCATCTAAAGAATGACGTGCAGCGTCGGCGATGGCATGCCCTGCCGTTGAGATGTGATGCAGGTATGTCTGATTATCCATTACAGACCGCGAGTGGCATCGGCGAGTTCTTGCCACTCACGCATCGGCAATGTGCCCGGCTTGTCTGTCAACACTTGAATGCACACATGATCGGCACCTGCATCAAGATGACCCTTGACCGCTGCAACAACAGTGTCGAGTGACCCCCACGCCACAATTGCATCGACGAGTCGATCTTCTTGATTCGTAATCTCATCGTCGGTGAATCCGAAGCGCTTTAGGTTGTTTGCGTAGTTCGGTAGACGTGTGTAGGTCGTCATGTACTTGCGTGCGATCTCGCGAGCCTTTGTTGCGTCGGTCTCCAACACAACAGCGAGCTCAGGGGCCAACAACGCACCAGCACCCATGGTTTCACGAGCAAAGGCTGTGTGTTCCACAGGAGTGAAATACGGATGTGCGCCTGCACCACGTTCTGCTGCCAGCTTCAACATCTTCGGCCCAAGTGCTGCCAACACACGTTGCGGTGCAGTGGTGGGTGCAGCGCCAAAGAAGATTCCTTTGTCCATCGCATCGAGGTACTCCACCATCGTGCTGTACGGCTTGTCGTATGTTCCCTTATGCACGCCTTGCACCATCGGAGCATGACTGACGCCAATTCCCAACAGGAAACGATCAGGGAACGCTTCGGTCAACGTTTTCCAACCTGCTTGCATTGTTTGCGCTGTTCGTGCATGCAAACTTGCGATACCTGTGGCTAACACAATCTTCTTCGTGGCTGACAACAACAGAGCAGTTGACGCAAACGGTTCACGAATGACAGCTTCAGGAACCCAGACTGCTCCGTAGCCCATTTCTTCTACTTGTGCGATGGCTTCTTGCGACTTCGCCATTGGTTGCAGATCAAAATCAGCTGCCCACAGTCCAATGCGTCCGAGATTCATGTTGCTCATTTACTAAACGCTAGGCGTTCAGACGCCTCAGATCACTAGCGCTGGAACACCCAGTCATCAATGAGTCGGCGTGCAATCGACATTGCAGGCGGAATCATCGGCAATTCATCTCGCTTGTACCAGTTCGCATCCATGATCTCGACGGGATCACACACAATGTCGCCTGACACCCATTGCGCTGTAAAGCCCAGCATCAAAGAATGAGGGAATGGCCATGGCTGACTGGCCACATAGCGAACATTGGATACGACCACGCCCACTTCTTCTTCCACTTCGCGCGCAACAGCCTGTTCCAAGTTTTCGCCTGCTTCGACGAAACCCGCCAGAGTTGAATACATCGGTACGGGGAAGTTGGCACCACGTGCGAGAAGAGCCTCTTGCACATCACCTTCACCGCGAGTCACCAAAGTGATGATTGCGGGAGCAAGGCGCGGGAACGCCATCAATGTGCACGCCGGGCACACGTAGGCGCGCTCGGTATCGGCCAACCGAGTGGGCTCACCGCAGCGACCACAGAAGCGGTGCGTACGACCCCACTCCACCAGTTGCACTGCACGACCTGCAACGGCCCACTCTGTCTCGCTGACTCGACCAAACAATGCGCGAAGGTCCATCTCGGCGCCGTACGCAGGATCCTCTCCTTCGGGAACATCAATCCCCCAACATGCAACATCTCCGTGCATTCCCAGAAAGTGCTGATGCCATTTCTCTTCGGCCGGCTGGTTATCAATAAAGACCTTGCTCCCCATGACATGGATGAAGCGATGCTCTTGAGCATGCTCGGCCGGAGTCATCAATGGGCGAAAGGAAGATTCATGCGGGTTCATCTCCATTGACGGTAGTAGCCAGGGCTCTGCGTAGGATGAGCGAATGGCACGTAATCAGAATCCAGTCGTAATCGTCGATGCAGTACGCACCCCAATCGGTCGTCGCAACGGCGGTTTGTCCACACTTCACCCCGCAGAACTTCTTGGTCTTGCTCAGAAGGCAATCATCGATCGCAATGGCATCGATCCCGCCATCGTCGAGCAGGTCGTCGGTGGCTGCGTGAGCCAAATCGGCGAGCAGTCATTCAACGTGACTCGCACCGCATGGTTGGCAGCAGGTCTCCCACTCACCACGGCTGCCACCACAGTGGACACCCAGTGCGGTTCCTCACAGCAGGCAACAGGTCTTGCTGCATCGCTCATTGGTTCCGGTGTTGTTGATGTTGCAATCGCATGTGGCGTTGAAGTCATGAGCCGTGTTCCCATCGGCAGCAACAGCAAGAAGGACCTCGGCTTGGGCGTTCCCATTCCGAAGAGCTACTTCGAAGAGTACGAAATGACATCACAGTTCGAAGGTGCAGAGCGCATCGCCGACAAGTGGGGCGTCACCCGTACCGACACAGACAACTGGGGCGTTGAGTCACAGGCACGTGCTGCACGTGCATGGAACGAAGACCGCTTCTCTGGTCAGTACATCGAAGTTGATGCACCAGAAGTAAACGAAGCCGGCGAAGTTGTCGGAACACGTCGCGTCAGCAAGGACGAAGGACTTCGTGAGACCACCCTCGAGAAGCTCTCTTCTTTGAAGCCCGTTGCTCGCCCAGAAGGCGTTCACACCGCAGGTAACTCTTCGCAGATTTCGGACGGCGCAGCCGCTGTTCTCATGATGACCGAAGAGAAGGCACAGTCATTGGGCCTCAAGGCCCGTGCTCGCATCGTTGACTCCTGCCTCGTTGGTGTTGATCCCGTACTCATGCTCACAGGCCCGATCGACGCAACAGAGCGTCTGCTCGAGCGCAACAATCTCAAGATTGGTGACATCGACGTTTTCGAAATTAACGAAGCATTCGCATCCGTGGTTCTCGCATGGGCCAAGGCTGTTGGTGCTGATCTCGAGCGCACGAATCCAAACGGTGGAGCAATCGCTTTGGGTCACCCTCTCGGTGCAACAGGCGCCTTCCTCATCACTAAGGCATTGAATGAGCTTGAGCGCACCGGTGGTCGCTACGCAATCATTTCAATGTGCTGCGGTGGTGGTCTCGGTACCGGCACTCTCATCGAGCGCATCTAAGTAAAGGAGCGCGAAACGTCGCGCAGAACTATTCCGATCATCGTGAGCATTTGTCTCACTCTCGTATCGTGCACAGCCACCCGCATCTCACCAGATGCGGGTGGTCGCATTCTCGGCACTGTCACAGCAGTCCACGACGGCGACACGCTGTCCATCTCGATTGCGGGAATCGAAGAGACAATCCGACTCATCGGAGTCGATACGCCTGAAACGGTGCACCCCACGAAGCCAGTGCAATGCTGGGGTCCCGAAGCGTCCACGCATACAAAAACAACATTTCCACCAGGAACTCGCGTGTCTCTCGTTCGAGATGTTGAGGCCCGCGATCGATACGGACGTTTCCTCGCCTACGTATATCGAGCATCCGACAATCTGTTCCTCAACATGGAGCTCGTCGAACAAGGGTGGGGACGCGCCTATCCCTATGAGCCCAACACATCGCTCTCCACTGACTTTGCACGCGCCGAGCACATTGCTTCCACGAATCAACGTGGGTTATGGGCACATTGCCAGAGGTAGGGTTTTCTTATGTCCGATACCCGCACACTTGCCTCGCGATTAGGCCATTCAGATGATGCACGATTAGTCATCATCTCGTGCGACGATCTCGGCTCATGCCACGGCGCCACTGTTGGCGTGTATCAAGCCATTCGCGAAGGTGTTGCGACATGTGCATCAATCATGATGCCTGCACCATGGGCTCGCTTTGCAGCAGACGAATATCGCAACGACGACATCGGCGTGCATCTCACCCTGAACGCAGAACACCCCTCGTACCGCTGGGGTCCACTCACACATGCGCCCACTCTTTTGTCGGGCGAAGGTGGTTTTCCTCGCTCCGTTGACGACCTATGGGAACATGCTGACTCTTCGGAAGTTCTTCGCGAATGTCGCGCACAGATTGAACGTGCACTTGCATGGGGCATCGATGTCACACACCTTGCACCACACCTCACGTCCATCACCTTGCGCCCCGAGTTCTTCGATGTGTACCTCGAGCTTGCATACGAGTTCAAGTTGCCGATTCGCCTACCGTCAACAATCACTGCAGAAGCTGCAGGTTTCCCCTTCCGCCGGCTCGCTGCGGACGAAGGCATTGTGTTCCCTGATCATTTCGATCACGACTGGCGCACTGGCAGCCGTGAACGCGTATTTGCTGCAATCGCTGATTTACAACCCGGCGTGACCGAGATTCATGTGCAGCCCGCGATTGACACTCCCGAAGTGCGTGCGCTCGGCGGAGTTGCCGATGGCTGGATTGACGACCTCGCACTGGTGACAACGAATCAAGAACTGCGCACAGCAATTTCTGACAGTGGTGCAATTCTCATCGGCTATCGCGAACTCCGCGAAGCAATGCGCGCTAGCTGATTACTGCACCGTCAACTACGAGTTGACAGAGACGTGCTCACGCACTGCAAAGAACAAGTCAGTTTCCTGCATGCCTTCAGGAAGTGGCGCATAGATGCTCTTTGCAAGAATCCAGTCTTCCCACGGGTACACCTTGGCTAACTCGTCATCGTCAAGACCAAACCACCACTTTGACGTTGGGTCAATTTGGGTCGCATGAGCAAGGAGTGACTCGGTGCGAGCACGCAAGTACTTGCCGATCTCAAGACGAGTGGTGATGCGATGATCCTGAGACGGACGCGCGAGCCACTTCTCATCAAAGGGCGACTCACCGAACTTCAGCAACAACGCTTCATGCACTGCAGTAATGCGTTCCTTGGCCCACAACGTGTAATACATCTTTGACACTTGCCATGGTGCGCCGAGTTCTGGATACCACGTGGGATCACCTGCGCGTTCGAACGCCAAGAGGCTGATGTCGTGCACTCGCAAATGATCGGGATGTGGGTATCCGGCTTGATCGTCGTTGTATGTCAAAACGACTTGCGGCTTCTCTGCACGAATCAGCGCAACGAGCCTGCCGGTGGCTTCATCAATGTCGGCCATATGAAAGCAATCAGGATGCTTGTTGGGTTCTGACCCTGCCATGCCAGAGTCGCGGTAACCCAGCATGTGCACCGCACTAAATCCAATTGCTTCTGTGGACCGTCTCAGTTCATCAGGACGCAGGCGCGCAATAATTTCGCGCTCTTCTTCGGGAGTCGCACCATGGAACGGTTGACCAGGCTCACGCAAAGCGGGATTCTGCAGATCACCTTCTTCGCCGCCAGTGCAGCACACCAGCACAGTGCGCACACCTTCGGCAAAGTATCGAGCCACTGTTGGTGCACCCTTCGATGCCTCATCATCAGGATGTGCATGAATGGTCATCAAGCACAATGGTTCTCCAGTTGAAGACAGAGGCTGCGTCGGCATCTTCATCAGGATAGTGAGGGCAACCCACGGACAACCGATGCACTGAATAGAGTCACATCAATGAGTTCTCTGCGTTCCACCATCGCTATCGCCGTGTGCGCTGCCGTTGCCCTCGTTTCATGTTCCACCGATGGACGAACGATGCAGGAACCAACCCCCAACCAAATTGCTGCTGTTAGCCCAGGAAGCACCCTTCCTCCCGAAGGCGACGCCGTTATCGAGCAGTCAGATCCGCTGACCCTGACCGCCCCGTGGGCCAGCGGCACCGCCATCGATCCGCGTTACACATGTGATGGAGAAGCGCTCTCCCCGCCTCTTGCGTGGTCATCAGCACCCTCTGAAACAAAGGCATTCGGCATCGTTCTGACCGACAGAGATAAGACCGACTACATCCACTGGGTCATCACAAACATCGATCCCACCGTGACCACCATCTCGGAGAACACGAATCCGACAGGCGCATACGTGGCCGAGAACAGTGAAAAGAAACGTGGCTATGCAGCGCCATGCCCACCGGATGGTTCCACCCACTCATTCAGCATCACCTTGTATGCACTCAGCTCACTCGTGGACACACAGAAGTACTCGACAGCCTCCAGCATCATTGAGCAGATGAACTCGGTGGTGCTCGAAGTCGGCACGAACGACTTCACCTACTCTCGGTAGTTGACAACCACACTGAGGGGTCAGTCCACCGCAGAGGGCGTTTAATCTGTGAGAATACAGATATCGATGCAACGACTGCTGCCCTGCCGATTGGCGTATTTGAGACCGACACCAATTGTCGACTTCTCACTGGCAACGAAGCATTCCGATCACTAGTTCTGAACGGCGCACCACTCGTTGTCGGAACCGCACCGTGGACAAATGCATTGCCGCACGAACGCACCGAATGCGAACGTCGTTGGGTTGACTTTCGTACGAACGGCGGAACATTTGCTGTTGAGTTCCGTATTGGTCGCGCAACAGGCGAAGCAGTGTGGATTCAAATCTCAACACAACCAGTCATCATCGACAACATTGTGACTGGATACGTCGGCACCGCAATTGATTGCACATCTCTCGTCACGCAACGCCAACTCTCTGATCAACTTGTTGGCCTTCTCGATGTCTCTGGTGATGCAGTCATTGTTTTTGATCGCGTCGGAGAACTTGCTTTTGCTAACGACACGGCGCGCACTCTGATTGGTGTGACTGACCCTGGTGCAGGCCATGGCGATGTTGCTGCTCGTGCATTTATGCAAGCAGTGCGCGATCAACTGCCCCGGGTATTGCTTGATGCAGCACCACCAACTGGTTCGCCGAATCGTTGGGAAGGCGAGATCGGTTTCCGCTCCCCCGACGGAATCGCGCGCATCCTCGAAGTTGTCGTTCAAGTTGTTCGTGATGCCGATGGCAGTGTGCATCACTGGGCCACCATTACTCGTGACATCACAGAAGAACGCCAGACCCAATCAGAACTTGCTCGCCAAGCAACTCATGATGCACTCACTGGTTTGCCGAACAGGGTTCTTTTTGTTCGCAAGACAACCGAAGCCTTAGAGCGCAGTCGCACAACCCACGCCACAGTTGCCGTTCTTTTCATTGACCTTGACAAACTCAAACACGTCAACGACACGATTGGTCATGCCGTCGGCGACCAACTCATTGTGTCTGTCTCGCGACGACTCGCAGCAGCCACTCGCCCGAGTGACCTTGTGGCGCGAATCAGTGGTGATGAATTCGTCGTGTTGTGTGAGGGATTGCTCGATGAGCAAGTGGCACTTGATGTCGCCGAGCGAATTCGTACCTCCATCACAGGGCCATTGGTTCTACAAGGTGTTGAGATTGAAGCGGGCGCAAGCGTCGGTGTTGCAATGTCAACACCAGAACTCCTTGCAACGGAATCCGCTGCCGATGCCGCTGTGACTCTTCTTCGATCCGCCGACACTGCGATGTATCGCGCAAAACAACGTGGCCGCGGTCGCTCAGAGCTCTACAGCGAAGAGATGCGCACTGCAGCACGAGAGCGCTTGCAGTTGTCGTCTGAGTTAGAACAAGCACTTGCTGCAAATCAGTTCAGCGTTCTGTTCCAGCCCATCGAATCAGCGCACACCGGAAGAGTTGTTGCTGCCGAAGCGCTCTTGCGATGGAATCACCCCACACGCGGTCTCCTTGCGCCTGCCGCTTTCCTTGACCTTGCGGATGAATCAGGACTCATCGCACCGATTGGTGACTGGGTGTTGGAGCAAGGTGCACACACCGTTGCGCAGTGGATTAACGACGGCATTGTCGACCGATCAATGTCGATTCATGTCAATGCCTCACGTCGCCAACTCTCTGACATCACATTTGTTGATCGTGCACTGACAATTCTGCGCAACAACGGTCTTGAAGGTTCTCAACTTGTCTTTGAGACATCGGAAGCAAACCTGGTGGAGAACAATCCTTCCGTTCTTCGCACTGTCACAGCACTCAAGCGCCAAGGTGTACGCATTGCCGTCGATGACTTTGGTTCGGGATACTCATCGCTTGCATCGCTACGTACGTTCCCTGCAGACCTTCTCAAACTCGACGGCACCTTGGTGCGTGATGTTGGCCGCACCGACGGTGGCGATGATCCCATGGTGCGTTCACTCATTCAGTTAGCGCACTCTCTCAACTTGTTGGTGTGTGCCGAATGGGTTACCACCGAAGATCATGTGCAGCGTCTCAAAGTCTTGGGCTGCGATCTTCTGCAGGGCAACCGCATTGGCGAGCCCATTAGTTCCGCTGATTTTTCTGAAAGACTTCGCCGTCGAGTTAGTCAACAGCAGGAGCAGTAGCGAGTCCTGCGAAGAACGCGAGTAGCGGTTGAGCATCGTTATTCAAAGTGAATGTGAATGACCCTGTCGACATATCACTATCAACTGGCAGTGTGTACGACTGAGATGTGCCATCACCCATCGGTCGCAATTTACGACCGAGATCAATCAGATCGAGACCCTCATCCACTGAAACGGCGGAAGCAAACGCGGTCAATACTTTGCTTGTCTCCATTGGATTGCGCGCGAGAAACAAAGCCGTGTCTTTGGCCAGCATTGACATGAATGCACGCTGACGATTTCCGCGACCAACGTCGCCTGTTGGCTCAAGCTTCCACTGACCATCAATCTTTTCTTCCAGATGTCTTGAACGCGCATAGCGCAATGCATCGGCACCGGACTGCAGTTTGCACGCCTTGCGACCAATGAAGAAACCAGTGTGCTTGTCTCGCGACGCTCTCGGCACACAAATGCGGACACCGCCAATGGCATCAACTATTTCCTTAAACCCAGAAAAGTTCACCTCGACATAGTGATGAATCGGAATGTTTAAGGCCCGCTGCACGGTCCGCACCAAAACATCGGGGCCTCGTTGATATGCCGAATTGATTTTCTTGAAGGTGTTGGAATCACCCATGCGTGCCCACAGGTCGCGAGGAATAGACATCGTGGTGACGGTGGAATCTTTCGTATTCACATGAACAACGATCAATGTGTCAGAGCGTTGACCGGGGCTTGTCGCTTCGCTCCCTACAACGGCAAAGTCTTCGTCGCCCTCTGTGGCGCTTGCACGCGAGTCAGACCCAACAAGCAAATAGTTTTCAAAACCGTCAGAAGCCGGAGACAGCACAGGAGTGACCACAGAAACTCGACCGACTTGATCCATCTGTGAATTTGTTGCCCGAACGATTCCTAAAGCGCCCGCAAGGCTGGTGACTAACGCAATGGAAACAACAAGCATCCAACGGGGCGCACCCGTGACGCGAGAAATTCCTTGGTCTACAGGCACATCTCTACGGTACTCAGTCCGATGCAGGGCGAAGATGCACCACATCTGCGGTGTCGATGCGATGCGTCACCGCACAATCATCGAGAACAACAAGTCGTCCATCAAGTTCAACGCTCATTGCTCGACCAACAATGTCTTCACCAGTGGGCATCTCCACCCGAACACGAGAACCAATCGTCGCAAGTTGTGAGACATATTCCGCATTCATTTCTTCGTCGGTCAGTGCCAACAGGCGATCAATCTCAGGCAGCATCGCTTTCAAGAACTCATCGGGAGTGATCTCACGCGACCATCCACTGGAAGCAAGTGACGCAGCATCGGGCGGAGCCCATCCGAGGTTGCATCCGATACCCACCACCACAAATGGAATCTTTCCGTCCGGCCCTACGGGTGCGGCCTGAGCCAAAATGCCCGCCAACTTCTGAGTCCCGACCAAGATGTCGTTCGGCCACTTCAGTACCGCTGGTACCCCGCAATCCCGGGCCACCTGAGTCGCCGCGAGAGCCACGACCTGGGTGAGAACGTGCAATCGGGAGGGAACCTCTCGAAACAGCAGCGAGACAAGCAGATTGACCCCTCTGGGGGCTTCCCAGGTCCGATCCAGCCGTCCACGGCCTGCAGACTGGTAATCGGCCCGCAGAACTGTCCTGTCCGGGGCTCCCGCAGCCCCCTGAGCGAGCAGGTCGGCATTCGTACTGCCCGTCTCTGTAACGGATGTGACATGCCAATGTCCGGATTGGTTCGCATTGAGGTGGTCCATCAGGGCAAACTAGTCCCCTGTGCTGAAGAAAATCCTTATCGCCAATCGCGGCGAAATCGCTGTCCGTGTTATCCGTGCCGCTCGAGAGATGGGCATCGCCACCGTGGCGGTCTATTCAGAGCTCGATCGCAACGCTCTCCACGTGCGTTTGGCTGATGAGGCATACGCACTCGGCGGCCAGACCGCAGCCGAGAGTTATCTCAATACCGAAGCGATCTTGAAGGCCATCAAGGACAGTGGCGCCGACGGCGTGCACCCTGGCTACGGCTTCTTCAGCGAGAACCCCGACTTCGCTCGCGCAATCACCGCAATGGGTGTTGCCTTCATCGGACCACCACCTGAAGCAATTGACGAGATGGGCGACAAGGTCTCGAGCCGTAAAGCAGCCCTTCGTGGCGGCGCACCTATCGTTCCTGGCACCACTGAGTTCTGCACATCAGCACAAGAGATCATCGACTTTGGTCGAGAGTTCGGCTGGCCAGTTGCCATCAAGGCTGCCTTTGGTGGTGGCGGACGCGGCATGAAAGTCGTTCAGGCGGAAGCAGAAGTTCAAGAAGCAATGGACTCCGCCCAGCGTGAAGCAAAGAACTTCTTTGGTCGCGATGAGATTTATGTTGAGCGCTACCTCACATGGCCACGCCACATTGAAGTGCAGTTGGTCGGCGACAAGCAGGGCAATGTTGTGTGGATTTCGACCCGCGACTGCTCCGCTCAGCGTCGTCACCAGAAGCTTGTTGAAGAAGCACCAGCACCAGGTCTGCCTGACGGTGTCGAAGAAGCAATGGGTGCTGCTGCAGTCAAGGCTGCAAAAGCAGTTGGGTACTACAACGCCGGCACCGTTGAATTCATCTACCAAGATGGCGACTTCTTCTTCCTCGAGATGAACACACGTCTTCAGGTAGAACACCCCGTCTCTGAAGTCATCACAGGCATCGACCTCGTTGAATGGCAGATTCGCGTTGCATCAGGTGAATCTTTGCCAATGACCCAGGAAGAAGTTCGTGCTGCACAACGCGGCGCTGCAATTGAAATTCGCATCAATGCAGAAAATCCTGCTGGAGGAAAGTTCCTTCCCTCCCCTGGTCCGATTACGAAGCTTGTTGCACCTGATGGTTTTGGTGTTCGTTTCGACGGTGGCTATGAGTCAGGCGATGAGATCAGCCAGTACTACGACAACTTGGTCGGCAAGGTCATCGTGTGGGGCAAGGATCGCCCAACAGCGATTGCTCGCACCATCCGTGCGTTGAAAGAAATGGTTGTTGAAGGCATCGCCACAACGATCCCGGCTGACATCGCAATCCTCGAACATCCTGATTTCGCCGCAGTCACACACTCCACAAAGTGGGTGGAAGAAGTGCTTGATCTCTCCGGTATCGATGCAACACCAGTTGCACCCGCTGCAGATGGAGATGCACCACTCGTGCAGCGTCAGACCACAGTGGAAGTAAACGGACGTCGTTTCGATGTGAAGTTGTGGGTGCCTGAATCAGCTGGCGTCGCAGCAGCTGGTCCTGCAAAGAAGAAGGCTGCACGTTCAGCATCCGGATCTGGTGGCGGTGCCGGTGGCGGCAGCGGACAGATCGCAGTGCCGATGCAGGGAACAATCGTGAAGGTCCTTGTCGAAGTTGGTCAGGCCGTCGAAGCGGGACAGAGCGTTGTCGTTCTCGAAGCGATGAAGATGGAGAACCAAATCGAAGCAGACAAGAGCGGCACCATTAAGGCTGTCAACGTCAAGCCAGGAGACACCGTTGGTGCTGGCGACGTGGTTGTCATTATCGAGTAACTACTCGTTCCAAGAACGTAAAAAGCCGGCGAGGAAACTCGCCGGCTTTTTTGTTTACTCTGATCTATTCAGCTGCCTCGGCAAGGGCTTCAGCAAGAGCCGGATGCACCATCAGACTTTCTTCAATGTCAGTCACCCTCAGATTCGCAGTGACCGCGAGTGCAATCACGCTGATGAGCTCAGCTGCGTGTCGGCCGACAATCGAGCCGCCAAGAACTTCACCGGTTGCAGGGTCGCTGATGATCTTCACAAAACCGCGAGAGTCGTTGTTGATCAGCGCTTTCGCAGTTGATGAGAATGGAACCTTCGTGACGCGAATCTTACGACCTGAAGCGAATGCCTCTGCTTCCGCAAGTCCAACGTCGGCGATCTCTGGTTCTGTAAAAATCGCGGATGCAGCCTTGTCGTAATCCAGATGACGATGCGGACCACGTGGGCCACCCACAATTTGCTCAGCCACTTTGCGCCCTTGCATTGAGGCCACAGACGACAACGGCAACTTGCCGCTGACGTCGCCGGCTGCATAGATGTGCTCAATGTTGCTCTGGCAATGACGATTGATGTTGATGTATCCACCATCCATCTCCACGCCAATATCTTCCAAGCCAAGACCTTCAGTGTTCGGAATTGATCCGATCGCAAACACAGCATGTGTTGTTTCCGACACGCGACCATCATCACAAATAACTCGAACACCAGTCTCGGTGCGCTCCAGGCCTACTGCACGTGCTCCCTTGAACAAACGAACACCACGCGCAAGGAAAGTATCTTCCAAGACTGCAGCCACCTCGGGATCTTTGCCGGGAAGGACTTGCTGTCGACTGACGACAAGAGTCACTTTTGCACCGAATGAAGCAAACATGTGAGCGAACTCCACGCCCGTCACGCCTGAACCAATCACCGTGATGCTCTCGGGGAAAACACGCGGTGGATAACAGTCGCGGGTTGTGAGCACTCGTTCGCCATCGGGAGTCACAAAATTTGGAACACGTGGACGCGTACCTGTTGAAATCAAAATGTCGTCAGCGACGATGACCTGTGTTGTTCCATCAGCGCAATCAACGTGAACAGTTTTCTCATCAAGCATGCGGGCCGAACCATTGATGATGGCCACGCCCTGGCTCTTCAGCAAGCGACTGACATCACTCGACAACTGATTCTTGATGTCTTCCACACGCACAGTAAGGGCGGCGACATCAATCTCAGCATCTCGATTCTCGAGACCCATACCGCTCAATCTTTCGGTGAAACTCATGGCGCCGCCTGTGGCGATCATGGTCTTTGAAGGCACGCAGTCAAGCAAGTGTGCGGCACCGCCGATGATTTCGCGCTCAACGAGGACGACTTCCACACCCTTGCGAGCTGCAGAACTGGCCGCTGCGTGACCAGCAGGACCACCACCGATGATGACCAATTTCTTCTTCGTGTTCACGTTGTAGAGGTTACTGGTACGGATGTGGTGGTACTAGACGTTGTTGTTGAAGACGTGGAGCTGGTGGTGGATGTCGTCGTCGTTGTTGTCCCAAAGATGGGAACGGTGGTGGGGGGAACTACAACCTTGTTCGGGCAATAACGCGATGGATAGCCAATCTGGTCACGAGGCTCACCGACATATTCAAAATGCATGCCATCCGTCGGCCAGAAATTGCCACCCCATGCAAACCCCCATTTACGGAAGATGCGGACAACTCGACAATCCAATTGAGGAACTGCACCTTGCGCATTTGTTGTGGTGTTGATGTCAAGAGCCATTCCATACGCATGACGCGATGGCGTACCAAACTTGCTTGATAGACGGTTGTATCGAGCGACATAACACCCGCCGTAACTATTGCTGTTTTGCAGATTGATTTTCTGTGCCAGTCCGGCAGCTTTGACCTCGTTCAAAGCGGACTGAATAGCACCGATCACCGCTTTGTGACAGTTGTTGCGCAAGCCAATAGAAGTGAAGCGATGAGAGAACGAGATGTTTCGGTACAGCCAGGCTGTCTCAATCTGGATACCAGATCCGCCAGTCGGTCGAAAAGCAAATTCGCCCAACAACTTCTTGATTGATGACGAACCCAAAGTTCCATCAGGATTCGCACGATCCCACGACGTACGCAAGCGCAATGAGTCATTGATCACAAAGCCACGAGCAGCCAATGCACTGAGAACCCCCTTGACACTCGGAATGTTTGTGATCGTTACTCGAGCAATTCTCATGTCACCGAGCACAACAGCAGATTCTGTGGTGATGAACAAATCTCCATAATCCACGAAGTCATTCGGCACGATGGCAGCAATCACAAAATCTCGCTTGCGAAACTTATGGTCACGCAGTGTCACCACATCTCCGGCCTTGGCTTTTCGAATCGAGGCCGACCGTTCACCCATCAACACAGTGCCGGGCAGAGCGAGTGTTGCCACAGCATCGCCAGCGACGTCGCGGAGATACGCAGCAGGAGCAATCATGGTGGCCATAGGGATTCGCCAGCCATTGCCTAAACGCGTGATGTCTACCCCATCGCGAATATGCCCAGTCAAGCCCACAGTGGGGAACTTCACGATGTGGCCCACTGCACCCGATTCGGCAACGGCCGAAACCATCCTGCGAGCTTCCGTTGCAGTCAAAGAACGAGCACGGGATACCGACATCACTGGCTGCAGATAGGTCTCGGGCATCTCTGTTGACGCTTCAACTTGCGGGGATGCGTATACAAACCAAGAGAACAGCATCGCTGTTGCCACAATCAGTTTGTTCCAGCGCACTATCCGACCGTAGCGGACGAATGGCTTCCTCCCTAGACGCCTTCAGCAACTACCGTGGTAGTCCTGTGACTGACGAGAATCTTGATCAAAATACCGGTGGATTAGAGCAGGAGAAAGCTCGTCGCCTGGGCGCTATTGATGCTCTTCGCGCCTCTGGGACAAACCCCTACCCCTACCGCTTTGATCGTAGCCATACCTTGGGAGAAATTCGCTCTGCCCACGGCGCAATCGAGCCAGGCACTGAGACCGAAGTCAACGTCGACGTTGCTGGACGCATCATGTTGAAGCGTGATCAAGGAAAGCTCATCTTCGCGACACTGCAGGATCGCTCTGACAGCATCCAACTCTTCGTTTCAAAAGCAGTTGTTGGTGACGAGGTATTTGATGCCATTAATGACCTTGATCTTGGTGACTGGGTCGGAGCCTCGGGAACTGTGATGGCCACTCGTAAGGGCGAGCTCTCCATCAAAGTCACGTCACTACAACTTCTCTCAAAGGCAGTTCGTCCGTTGCCCGACAAATGGCACGGCCTTACAGATACCGATACTCGCTATCGCCAGCGGTATGCAGATCTCATCGGCAATGAAGAATCACGTCGCATGTTTGCGATTCGTCACGCAGTCATTGCAAGTTTCCGCCGCACATTGCACGAGCGCGGCTTTATTGAAGTTGAGACACCAGTTCTGCACATGGAAGCCGGTGGTGCACACGCACGCCCCTTCCTCACACATCACAATGCACTCGACATGCAGTTGTATCTGCGTATCGCTCTCGAGTTACACCTCAAGCGCCTCATCGTTGGTGGCATGGAGCGAGTCTTTGAGATTGGTCGAGTGTTCCGCAATGAAGGAATCTCCACACGGCACAACCCCGAGTTCACGATGATGGAGTTGTACCAAGCATTTGCTGACTACACCGACATCATGGATCTCACAGAGTTGTTGTTTGTCAATGCCGCAGTCGAAGCAACCGGTTCATCGGTCGTCACAATCGACGACGCACAGGTTGACCTCGCGAAGCCATGGCGCCGCGTGCGCATGGTCGATCTCGTCACCGAAGCAACTGGTGTCACGGTGCACCCTTCGCAGCCTCGTGAAGACCTTGTTGCGCTTGCAGAGAAGCATGGCGTCAAAGTTGAGAAGCACCATGGTCCCGGCAAGATCATCGAAGAACTGTTCGAACATCTTTGTGAGTCATCACTTCGTGAGCCCACATTTGTAACGGGACATCCTGTTGAAATCAGCCCACTCGCTCGTGAGGACCGCAACGATCCACACCTCACAGAGCGATTTGAGTTGTTTGTTGGTGGCCGTGAACTCGCTAATGCGTATTCAGAGCTCAATGATCCCGTTGTTCAACGTGCGCGTTTTGAAGACGAGCAGAAGCAGAAGGAAGCTGGCAACGCAGAAGCTGGCACTGTCGACGAAGACTTCCTTCGCGCACTTGAATTCGGCATGCCTCCAACAGGCGGCCTCGGTATCGGAATGGATCGCCTTGTCATGCTGATTGGCGGTGCCGCATCTATTCGCGATGTCATCTTGTTCCCAACACTTCGACCGGAGGTCTTCTAATGACAACACAAGCATGGGGCGTAGGAATCGCCACCCTTGACGCAAATGGCGCAACTCTCGATGTTCGCTTTCGTGGCGTAGGTCTTGGAGATCTTCCCAAAGACACACCAAGCACCGAGATGTCGGTTGATACCGACCGCGACCGCGGAGTGGCATTTCGACCTGTTGCAATCACAGTTGACACTTCATCGGGACCCGCGGACTCTGCGGACGCATACTTGCGCCTCAACCTCCTGTCACAACGTCTTGCATTGCCGCGCAGTCTCAACCTTGATGGCATTTTCGGGCATCTCCAGAATGTTGCATGGACTTCTCGCGGCCCCGTCGCTGTTGACGCCATCGAATCAGTGATCTGGAATTTCGCACGCAAGGGCGAACAACTCACCGTTCACGGTGTTGACAAGTTCCCACGCATGACTGATTACGTCGTGCCATCAGGTGTGCGCATTGCCGATGCAAGTCGCGTTCGTCTCGGCGCGCACCTCGCGTCTGGCACCACCGTGATGCACGAAGGTTTCTGCAACTTCAACGCCGGGACACTCGGTGCATCGATGGTCGAGGGTCGTATCTCGCAAGGTGTCATCGTCGGAGATGGTTCCGACATTGGTGGCGGTGCGTCCATCATGGGAACACTGTCAGGCGGCGGCAAAGAGATGGTCACCATCGGCGAGCGATGCCTTCTTGGTGCGAACGCCGGCATTGGTATCAGCCTCGGAGATGATTGCATCGTGGAAGCGGGCCTCTATGTCACTGCTGGCACAGTCGTGATCGACCCGTCAGGTTCCCCCACCAAGGCTCGCCTCCTCTCTGGCCAATCAGGATTGCTCTACCGTCGCAACTCACTCACTGGTGCTGTGGAAGTACTCGCCCGCTCAGGTTCATGGGGCGGCCTCAACGCCGACCTTCATAAGAACTAGACCATGAACCCCGACGAACTCGCAAATCTCATTGCATCTCGTCGCAGCAACATCTTCATCGACCCAGAGTCTGTCGTTTCTGATATCCAGATTGAGCAGATGCTCAACGCCGCTCAATGGGCTCCGAACCATAAGCGAACATGGCCTTTACGAGTCGCTGTTGTACGCGGAGAGTCACGTCACGGTCTCGGCGAAGTCATCGCGGGTGCAATGGCATTTCGTGGTGATGACGAAAAAAAAGTGACAAAGACGCGCACAAAGTACTTACGTGCTCCAGTGATTTTTGTTGTTGCGTCAGCCGTTGGCGAGACAGCAAATGAAACCGAAGAGAATAAGTACGCCGTTGCCGCTGGAATTCAGAATCTGTTGTTAACAGCTGAGGCGATGGGCCTCGCCGCATTGTGGAGTTCGCCAGCTAAAGGCGCAAACGATGTCATCACATCTTTTTGCAGCATGGACAACACCGACCATGTTCTCGGAATCGTCTATGTCGGCACGGCAAAGAAGGAAGCACCACCTGCTCCCCGCCCGCCAGTGCGCATCACATATCTGAACTAACGACGAGCCACAAAAGTCAGAACGCGAGATACTTCTCGTCCGTTCGGAGTACGGACCGTGACTTTCACTCTGCATTGGCCATTACGAATCGCCAGCACCTGACTACCCGAGATCCGGCAAACGGTGCGGGATGAAGCCAGAACTTGTGTTGAGACTTGCTGACTGGAACGAGCAACCCGGGCCGACAATGAACGCACACTCATTGAAGACACTCCTCGTGAGATTCTTGTTGCTTGCGCAGTCTCCCCGATAGTGGGCGACGTTGATTGTGGCGTGACATCTACTGATGGCGATGTCGTTGACGTCGTGGGGGGAAGAGTCGTCGAAGTTGTAGGTGGAAGAGTCGTCGACGTCGTTGAAGTAGTGGACGTCGTCGATGTCGTCACAGGCATATTGTCCAGAACAATTGTGTCCCAGTACGTACGCGAACTGTCTATTCCCGATCCACGAAAACGTACAAAAACCGAAGTGGAATAAACACCCTCGCCCCCATCTTCGAGTGTCCAAGAAAATGTGTCTGAGACATCAATTTCGCTTGTCCGCGATGGATGAAAAGCTCCATCATTAGACACCAATGCGGTGGTGGCGTATTCAGGCCACACCATATTGATGGTGACATCACGAAGATTCACACGTGCTTGTCCGTCCATGATGGAGATACCTGGAGTTGTTGATGTCGGCGCTGGCACAACCGTGACACTTGTTCTCGCTACCCGGTTGGCTCCAGAAGGCCTCGACACCTTCACGCCAACAACATGAATACCCGCGCCAGCAAAGGTTGTCTCAGCAGACGAAATTGCTCCAGTTGACACCTCATAGATTCCGTCATTGTCAAAATCCCAGGAATACGACACATCAGTAAAAGCAGGCATTGAATCAGAGGCATCAAAAGAAACTGACCGACCAGTCAACGCACGAGCCGGACCGACTAAACGTGCTGTCCGATCAGTCTCACCAATCAATTCATAAATTGACTCTCGTGCTAAGTCGAGATTGACTCCAGAGTGCCAAAGCCACAAAGTGACATTCTTCGAGAGATAGTCGTATCCCGATCCATTTCCCAAACCCATACCAGGGTAGGTGCAGTTGCCGAACCAATCATGCGCCGCACCAATTGCACGCCCCAGCAGAACAAACTTGCTCGGGCCTTCACTCGTAGTGATCTCCCACAAAGCATCCATTGATTCGCGCTTGATATGCATCCCAGTGATCGACAGCGAAACGGGCTGCGACGCTGAAGGAGCAATCACTGAAGATTCAGGATCGCACGACGTTGCTTGAACAACAGAGGTAGTCGAGTTGACTCCACCGACCAGTGCAACGACGAGACTTAACTTCAAGACAGTTGCTTTAGAAAATGATTTCATGTGATGACCCCCTAAGAGACCATCGCATTCAACCACATGGGTGCACTACTGAAAAGGGAAAGTGCGAAGACCCTTATGTCAATGAGAAATCAACGACCTGGTTGGTACACGCCGAAGACATCGCGCAATGCGTCACTGACTTCGCCCAATGTTGCATGGGCACGAAGGGCTTCCTTCATCGGAAGCAACAGGTTGCCCGTACCACGTGCAGTTTCGCGAATTAACTCAAGAAGTTCTGCAACCTTTGCCTGGTCACGGTTTTCCTTAAATGCCTTTAAGCGAGCCAACTGGCCCACCGCAAGACTTGGATCAATCGGGAACACGTTTGGTTCTGCTTCGGTATCGACGGCGAACTTGTTCACTCCGACAATGACACGCTCATCGTCATCGATGGACTTTGTGTACTCGTAAGCGCTCTGTTCGATTTCATCCATCTGGAAGCCGGCTTCAATGGCATCCACTGCGCCACCCATTTCATCAATGCGCTCGATGTATTCCCACGCAAGGCGTTCGACCTCATCGGTGAGTGATTCCACAAAGTATGAGCCAGCAAGTGGGTCTGGCGTATCGACTACACCGCTTTCGTATCCGATGATCTGCTGGGTACGCAACGCGATGCGTGCTGCTTCTTCCGTGGGCAAACCAAGTGCTTCGTCGTAACCATTGGTGTGAAGACTCTGCGTTCCACCCATGACTGCTGCGAGAGACTGCACTGCAACACGCACCACGTTGTTCAATGGCTGCTGCGCTGTCAAGGTGCTGCCGCCAGTTTGCGTGTGGAAACGTAACAACTTGCTGCTCTCTTTCTTCGCACCAAAACGCTCGGTCATGATTTTGTGCCACATGCGACGGCTGGCGCGGAACTTTGCTACTTCTTCGAAGAAGTTGTTGTGACCATTCCAGAAGAATGACAAACGAGGAGCAAAGTCGTCAACGTCAAGGCCTGCATCAACTGCAGCTTGAACATATGCAATTGCATTCGCCAACGTAAATGCGATTTCCTGCACCGCAGTACTGCCCGCTTCACGAATGTGGTATCCGGAGATAGAGATGGTGTTCCACTTCGGCACATTCTGTGAGCAGTACGCAAAGATGTCGGTGATGAGACGCATCGACGGACGCGGTGGGTAGATGTAAGTCCCGCGTGCGATGTATTCCTTCAACAGGTCGTTTTGGATGGTTCCGCTGATTGCGCTTGCAGGAACACCCTGTTCTTCTGCGACCAATTCGTACATCAACAACAGGATTGCTCCGGTGGAGTTGATGGTCATCGATGTTGACACCTTGTCGAGAGGCAAATCCTTCAACAACAAACGCATGTCCTCGAGAGAGTCGATAGCTACGCCAACCTTGCCGATCTCGCCTTCGCTGCGGGCATGGTCAGAGTCGTAGCCCATCTGAGTAGGAAGGTCGAACGCACATGACAAGCCGGTCTGTCCTGCATCAAGGAGAAACTTGAATCGCTGGTTCGTTGTTTCCGCAGAGCCAAAGCCCGCGTATTGACGCATCGTCCACAACTTGCCGCGGTACATCGTGGGATACACACCACGGGTGTAGGGCGCGCCGCCTGGCACTCCCAGCTTTTCCTCGGCACTCCAGCCGGCAAGGTCGGCCTCTGAATAGAGGGGGGCGATTTCAATCCCCGAGTCAGTGCGCTTTACGTCTTCAGCCATAACCCTTAATGGTACGAGGGCGCGGCTAGCACCCCCTAATGGAAGTGGCTTCTTTGGCTCTCGCTACCTCTATTTCGCGGCAATCAGGCTGATTTCCATCAACCATTCAGCCCGAGCCAGTGCTGGAACGGTGACCAAGGTGCTGGCGGCACGATGGTCCCCCATCACCTCGTCTCGCACACCCATGACTGCATCGAGGCGCTCACGCAACTGGTCGCCCGCAACCACATATGTCGTCATACTGGCGATGTGCGAGACCCCCATCTCTGAAGCCTTTAGGAGTTCAAGAAGATTTGCCCAGACCACACGGGCTTGGCCCTCAATGGACGGCGGAACCGTGCCGTCCGACATGGTCGGCACCACGCCAGAGGTGAAAAGGAAGGTGTCGGCCTTGTCCACCTTCACTGCATGTGCATATTTGGCTGCTGGTGGCGCCATGTGCTCGGGGCGAACTTCACTGATTCCCATGAATCCCATTCTGCCCTAAGGTGAGGACATGACCATCACGCCAGATGCACCACAAACCGACGTTCGCATGATCGACGGTATCCCGTTGACACCAAAAGAAGTCACCACAATCGGTTTCGAAGACTTGGTACCAAAGGCCACGATTGAAGAAGAGCGTCTCCATCGCAAGCAGCGCCTCGCAGGTGCATTGCGCATCTTTGGTCGTTTCGGTTTTGGCGAAGGCGTTGCCGGTCACATCACAGTGCGTGACCCTGAGTTCCCCGATTACTTCTGGGTGAACCCACTTGGTCTCTCATTTCGACACATCAGCGTGAGTGATCTCATCTTGGTAAATCACCACGGCGAAGTTGTCTATGGCAAGCACAGCGTGAATCGCGCTGCGTATGTGTTGCACGCAGCTGTTCACACTGCTCGTCCTGATGTCATTGCAGCCGCACACGCACACTCTGTGTACGGCAAAGCATTCAGTTCTCTCGGTATTCCACTTGATCCGCTCACACAGGATTCATGTGCGTTCTACGAGAACAATGTTGTGATTGCTGATCATGGCGGTGCTGTTGTATTCGAAGAAGCAGCTGGTCGTGATTTTGCTGAAGCATTTGGTCAGAATCGCGCAGCGATTCACCAGAACCATGGCCACTTCACTGTTGGTGCAACAGTTGATGAAGCAGTGTTCTGGTTCGTGTGTTTCGAGCGCTGTGCTCAAGCACAACTTGCAGCAATGGCAGCTGGCACGCCAAAGCACATTCCACATGAATCTGCGGTGTACACCCGTGAAAATGCTGGAAATGCAATGACTGGCTGGATGCACTTCCAGCCACTCTGGCAAGAGATTTGCCGCACTGATCCAGACCTTTTCGACTAGTTCGTTCACACAGACGCCACCATCCGGTGGCTCAAACCACCTAGCGTGTTCCCTTATGGGAAAACCACAGCGCCGTCGCATTGCTCTTGTGCTCTTGGTTGTCTCGGCAGTCCTCGTTCCTCTGACGCAGACCGACCCACCGAAAGCCTCTGCTAACAACTTGCCCCCTCTCGGAGTCATTATCCGCGGACACGGAAATGGACATGGTCGCGGCTTAAGCCAGTTCGGCGCCTTTGCATGGGCCACTCGTTTAGGTTCCACTTGGCAGAACATCATCGAGTTCTATTACGGAGGTGGCGGCCGCACTCTCACCACCCTGACCGCAGCAGATGCAGGCGCAACCCCCGGTGGTGTCATGAGTGTTCGCCTGGAATTGCACGATGGAAAACAAGTAGCCGTTGTTTCAGATACCAAAAATCTTGCGTGGACAGGGAAAAGTGGCACGTATGGCGCGATGATCGCACGACCAGTATCTGCCAACACGTACGACGTGTATGCCTCCGCAAACAACACATGTGGTGGAAGCTCTGGAACGCCAAGTGGATTCACGTTGATTGGTGACAACGTTCGTGGCCCTGTTGATTTTGTAACGACTAATGGATCCAATCCAGCAGCAGCCGCACCGACTGATCTTGTTGGTGTGTGCGAGCCTGCAACTTCTGCAACCAAAGCACGCATTCGTTACTACCGCGGTGGTATCAGAGCCACAGTCGATGGCGTCAATAACCATCGAGTTGTCAACCTCGTTACCATTGAGTCCTATCTACGCGGGGTTGTTCCGCGCGAATCGCCTGCCGGATGGGGAGACGCCGCCGGAGGCCTTGGTATGCATGCACTGCGAGCACAAGCGGTAGCGGCACGTAGTTACTCATTGTCAGAGGCTCGCTATTCCTATGCCAAGACATGCGATACACAGAACTGTCAGGTCTACGGAGGCGCTGCACTTCGTACGGTGGGTTCTTCCTCATCTTCCGTTCTTGAAGACTCGCGCACAGACCGTGCTATTGCTGAAACAGCCGGCTATGTCGTCAAGGATTCGCGAAACACCATTTCTCGCACAGAGTTCACCTCCTCAAATGGCGGACGCACTGCAGGTGGAACTTTCCCAGCAAAAATTGATAACGGCGACATCACCGCCGATGCGGCACTTCAGAACTGGACTCGCTTCATCAGCGCCGCCGAGCTACAGAAGATGTACCCATCGATCGGTGTCTTTTTGAATCTGACCACCGCTCACGACGGACTAGGCGGCGACTTCAACGGTTACACAACTTCCGTCACCATCACAGGTACCGCTGGCTCCGTCACACGTACTGGCTGGAACTTTCGCGGAGACTTTGATCTCTTTGCACCCTGGTATGCAGCCACCCCTGTTGCACCAGCAGACCCAGCGGCAGCACCTGTTGGATCCATTCTGTTCATCGGAGATTCAGTCAGCGAGAGCATCGCCACCGAGTTCAACAACATGGTGACACCAGCGTTTCCTTCCATGACATATCAGGCATGCGCCGGTCGTGGCATGGCTGGTGCAGATTGCTTGTTCACAGTTGCAGCACCTCAGATCGACCTCGACGGGGTGGGCATTGCAAACGCCCTGCCGGCTCCTGCAATCGCCATCGTTGCTCTTGGCTACAACGACGACCCAAATACTTTCGAAGCTGAAGTACATCAGATGTTGTCAGCATTGTCATCCAAAGCGGTGCAGCGCATCATCTTTGTCAATATGTCCACTCGCGCAACATCGCGCAACTATGCCCGTTCCAACCAAATCCTTGCCAATGTTGCTGCTACGAACCCCACGGTGACTGTTCTCGATTGGAACGCAGCAAGTTCTGCACAACCTCAATGGCGTTGGTTTGATAACTCATCACTGTGCTGCTGGGTTCATCTCTCCAATAGCGGACAAGTCGAATTCACTCAGTTTTTGCGCACTCAACTCGACGCACTGCGTGCACAAGGCCTGCTTCCCACTACCGCTCCAACAGCAGCGCTCATTCCTGGACTTCCACTTGCTGAAAAGCACCGTGGCGCAATGGTTGTTTCCGTACAAAAGAAACTCAATGCAGTGATGAATCTCAAGGGCTCTAAGCGCCTCGCCACTGATGGCGACTTTGGTAAGGGCACGGTGAAAGCAGTGAAGGCTTTTCAGGCATCGGTCAGCCTCCCGCAGACCGGCACCGTTGACAGAACGACGTGGGATGCAATGGGTCTCGCGACACGATCCGATCTTGCAGTTCTCAGAGTGGGCAGCCGACATCCTGCTGTCAGCTCAGTTCAACGCGCACTCGCCAAGGTTTTGCGAAAGAAGATTCCGACGACCGGATTGTTTAGTTCATCGCTCGTGCAAGACGTCAAGCTGTATCAAAAGCGTGCTGGCTTTAAGCAGAGCGGTCGAGTGGGTCCACAAACCTGGGCTTCTTTGATGCTTGCTGCAGCATCGTTGAAGTAACTGTTAGTTAGTGATACCGCAGCGGGTCTTCCAGGATTCGGTACTGACCAATTCTGGATACTTGGCGCGATATGCCTTTTTCAACTTCTTGTAGGTACGCAGCAACTGCCATGTCGTTGCAAACACATCGTGTTGCACGGCGCGGAAACGCTTCGAGTCACGTTCGCATACAAAGCCCTCTTCAAAACGAGGATGTCGATACAAGATCTTGTCGTGACGAATTGCCAGACCCACGGCGCGCACATCAATTTGGGCTACACCAATGTTTTGAGACCGTATTGCTTTAGGAATCCATCGGCCTCCGCCCAGAAGTGGAGACAGAAGGAAACCACCGAGACGAGCTGGCTTCGACTTGGGAGGAGTGAATCCGAGACTCTTCAACTCTTCTGACAATGGCCCTGCTTTTTCTTCTGATACGTGGCGGATCTCATCATGCTTTGCCGAATGGTCAATCTTCATCCATTCATCGGGGCCAGCAAGGAAATCTTTCATTCCCCAAATCATGTACTCAGCACTCGCATACCGATGCGAGTAGGCGTTACGGAATCCGAAACCCAAGTAACGCCATGCAAGGTGCCAGCGTTTGTGATCATCGAAAACCAATGTGTCAATCAAGGCAAAGTTACGTACCTCGTAATACAACGACGAAGGGTTGTTCTTCAGTGCGAAGTCTGCGTGCCATACCGAGATGCCATTCAACGTGACTGTGTGCTGACCGGTGTGCATCAACCCGAATGCAACGTCGTCACCACGCACAAAGACTGGTAACGGGTTATCAACACCGATGTGCATGGGGAACACCGTGAACCACCAAGCGGAGTAATCAAGATCAACCTCAAGATGGTCATGGACTACTTCAGAGCGCTGACGAAGATCGATTCCTCGGCCATGTGCACGCAACGGATACACAGAACGGAATTCATATGCCGATCCAGCCTCGAACTGCATCCACGGCTGCTCTTCACTGATCATCGCCCCGTGAATACACAGGTTAGGAGAATCGGCGTACGAGAGAAGCGAGATAGTTCGAACAATTGATTCGGGCTCTAGGGAGATATCATCGTCCATGAAGACAACATGAGTGCTCCATCCCGCTTCACGGAACTCAATGAGTCCGCGGGCAAAACCACCTGCTCCACCCAAGTTGGGATTCGGCAAGACACGCACCGGAGCAGAAGCAGGAATGTTTGGCTGCAGGTTCCGTGCATTGTCAACCACAATTACTTGCAAGTGACCATGCACCGAGGGCACGTCTGCTTCAAGTGCAACTAGTTTGTCAATCGTGGCCAACACATAGTCCTGGCGATTAAACGTGGTGATCGCTACGCCCAATTGCACATTGCGAGTAGGTGGAGTTCTGGTTCCCCATTCACCACCGCGAATAATCACAGTGTCTTCCAGTGCAGTTACCGAGACATAGAACGACTCCGCACTGATGGCGCGAATATCGGCGCAAGAGACCGCCCCACCTTCATCAGAGGAAGCAATCACTGTGTCGACTCCGCCGGCATACGCAATGAGCTCAACCAGGGCCCGCCCGGAGATGTCCATGGAAACGACAAGATCGGCAATAGAGGTCAGACGGCTCCAACGACCTGCTGCGAAAACCCCGAAGGCAGTATCAAACGTGGCCCGGCCATCTTTTGAGAGGTGAAGACCCGCGGAATCGATAGCTCCGGAGGAACGGACGTACAGCGTGGGTTCGGAGAACCGAGGAGCCGGAATCTGAATTCGGGCTAGGGGGAACACGCTCACCCCCCTAGTTTCACAGGGCGTCGACCACCAACGGTGGCATTGGACGATTGTCACGACGGCAATTCAGGAACATCTCGGCCACTTCAAGGGCCTCTTTGATGGTGACATCCATGTCGAGGTAGCGATAAGTGCCTAAACGACCCATAAACGTGACCCCAGATGCTTCTTGAGCTGCCTTGACGTACTGGAGCAACTGCTCCTTCTCCTTGACTTGACGGATCGGGTAGTACGCAATGTCGCCTGGTTCAGCCAATCGGCTGTACTCCGTGTACAGGGTTGTCCCCTCATGAGATTCCCATGGTGCGAAATGTTTGTGCTCAGTGATGCGTGTGTATGGAACATCAACGTCGCAGTAGTTCATCACCGGACACCCTTGGAAGTCCCCTGTCTGTTCACTCTCTACGAAATCAAGTGTGCGATACCCCAGGTTGCCAAACTTGCCTTTGAAGTACTCATCAATCGGACCTGACCAGAACACATGCTCAGCATCCGCAATCTCTTCTGGCGTCACTGTTTTGTTCAACGTCACTTCAATCAGTGGATGATCAAGCATTGCTTCAACAATCGGTGTGTATCCATCGCGCGGGATTGCCTGATACGGATGATTGAAGTAGCTGTCTTCATATGAAAAACGCACCGGAAGGCGCGCAAGAATTGAAGCAGGCAGATCTGTGGGAGACACGCCCCACTGCTTTTGTGTATACCCCTTGAAGAAAGCTTCATACAGTTCAGGACCAACAAACTTGAGGGCTTGGTCTTCAAAACTGACGGGAGTGTCAATGCTGTTATCCGCATGGTCGGCAATGAACTGCTGTGCTTCTGCTGGCGACAACGTCTTGCCGAAGAACTGGTTAATCGTATGAAGATTCACAGGGAGCGAATACACAGCACCAGCCGAGGTTGCCTTCACGCGATGGTTATACGGAACCATGTCACCAAACTTGTTGATGTACTTCCACACGTTCTCAAATGCTGTGTGAAAAATATGTGGTCCGTAGACATGAACCATCACACCGTTGGAACGACGCTCGGTGTGAGCATTACCGGCTACATGCGAGCGGCCGTCAACGACCCACGATGCGATTCCGGCTTCAGCGAGTTCACGTGCAACAACTGCACCTGAGAACCCGGCTCCGACAATGACGATTGGTGCTGGCACCTAAGAAACGCTAGTGCGTGAGCCAAGGAGCGCAGAGACCATCGAGGTCACGCACTTCAATACGGTCGCGATTTTCATAGGTCACGACGTTGTTCGGGTCAGCACGAAGCTTGAAAACACGGAATGACATCTCAGTAGTGTCCACGCTGAGGATGCGACCGATCAGTGGGTCCCCAAGTTCAAGAATGATCTTGATGGTCTCAAGGGCCTGAATCGAACCGATGATTCCTGGCAAAACACCAAGGACTCCCGCTTCTGCACATGATGGAGCAAGTTCTGCCGGTGGTGGCTCAGGCACCATGTCGCGATATGTCGGACCTTGCTTCGGATGAAACACGGACACCATTCCTTCAAAACGGAAGATGCTGCCGTGCACGACGGGAATGCCGAGCTTCACGCTTGCATCGTTCAGCAAGTAACGGCTTGGGAAGTTGTCAGCGCCATCAACAACGACGTCATAGCCCGACATGATTTCCATGATGTTGCTCGCATCAAGACGAGTGTCGTACATCTTGACTTTGACATCAGGATTCAACTTCTCAATTGTCATGCGCGCAGATTCAACTTTGCGCTCTCCAATGCGATCCATGTTGTGAAGAATCTGGCGCTGCAGGTTTGATGCATCAACATCATCCATGTCAACAATGCCGATCGTTCCGACACCAGCAGCTGCGAGATACAAAGCTGCCGGAGAACCGAGTCCGCCTGCACCCAACATCAAAACCTTTGCGCCCAGCAATTTGGCTTGTCCTTCAACACCGACTTCAGGAAGCAGAAGGTGACGCTGGTAGCGATTGCGCTGATCTGGAGTCAACGTGACAGGAAGACGCCACTCGCGGCCCTCGTCCTTCCACTTGCCAAATCCGCCGGCCATCGACAACACATTGGTGTAGCCCAGTTCTTTCAGTGTCTTTGCTGCAAAGGCGCTACGAACACCACCTGCGCAATAGACAACAATTTCTTGGTCACGGTCAGTGGCACGACCTTCAATCTGTGCTTCTAAGTGGCCACGAGGAATGTGCAACACGCCAGGAAGCGCCCCTTGCTCAAATTCATCGGGTTCACGAACGTCGAGAATGAGCACACCGCCAGCCTGAATGCGCTGTTGAGCGTCGGCTGTATCAATCTCGATGATTTCGGACTTTGCTTGGGAGAGAAGGTCACGGAACGATGCCATGCCAAAACCCTACCGACTAAGTCGGGAATTCAGCACGCCCGACAACGGCGGTGAGTAATGGCGTAATCGAGCCCAGCAAAATGCGGTCCGCCCAGTGGTCCATCTGGGTGGGCTCACCATTGATGATGACCACCTTGGCACCACTATTTCGAGCACGCGGCACCACACCGTTTGCTGGAGAAACAGACAAAGAACTACCGACAGCAATCAAGACATCACATTTCTCAGCTTCTGTAAATGCACGATCGATTACTTCAGGCACGAGCGACTGTTCAAACAGAATTGCGTCGCTCTTCACAACACCGCCACATAGTTCGCAATGAGGATCAGGATCGCCAGCGATGACTCGCTCAATGAACTCCCCCATCGGACGGCGATCGTTGCATCCCCAGCACCGACCGAAACGAATCGTGCCGTGTACTTCAACAACGTTGTGTTCAACGATGCCTGATGCTTGATGCAGGCCGTCGACATTCTGCGTCACGACTGCTACAAGCTTCCCCGCATTTTGAATTGCACATATTGCTCGATGACCATCATTGGGTTGTGCAGTGCCATTGAATGTTCGAACACGACCCGCCCATGCCACTTTTCTGACTTCAGGATCATTGAGGTAATAACTCAGTGTCGATGTCTTCTCCGCTAATGGATTCTGTGTCCAGAGCCCTTGTGGCCCTCGAAAGTCGGGAATCCCCGAATCAGTAGAAATACCTGCGCCGGTGAACACCACAATGCGGCGTGCTTCGCGAAGCCAACCACCAACTTCATCAACAATTTCTTCGGGTACTTCTTCGCTGTACATCGCCCCCATTCTTACGCAGCCGTACACATCCTTCGCACATCAACATCAGGAGGAAACCATGCACCCCAGCCACACCACCGAGGACGCAATCATCCACATCGTTCCCTGGAAAGATCCACTCGTCGAAGAACACGGATATGCAATTGATGACCCATACATCGAGATGTTTTGGCTACCCATTCTCGGACCCACTGCCACATGGCTCGTACGACGCCTCGCTGGTGGACTTCAGCAACAGCCAGAGGGCTACACCGTCGACATGACCGATCTCGCCCGCGGCATCGGCGTCAACTACGCACCTGGGCGGCACAACCCCTTTGCGCGGGCACTGAGCCGATGCACCATGTTCGGCGCAGCCCAACAAATAGCAGTTCAGCCGCATCGCACCATCGCAGTTCGCAGTGTTTTGCCTCAGTTACCGGCACGACACCTCTCACGGCTTCCTCATCCCTTACGCATCGCCCATCATGACTGGGTCCACATGGGCACTTCACCTATTTCTGAAAGTGAACCCTCAGCCTTCAGCAACGCATAACCTCAGGTCATGTCCTTTCGTGGCCGTCGACTCGCCATCATCGTTACTGCGATGTGCTGTGCCGCCACATCGCTAGCGGTTCCTCGCGCAAGTGCTGAACGTATCAATGTCTTGATTGTCGGCGATTCCGTTGCTTCTGTTCTGCGCTGGGCACCTGAAAGCATGAAGCCTTTGTGGGGCAGCACCTATAACACCACATTGGAAGTGTGGGGTTGCCAAAAACTGCTTGATCCGGGGTGTATTGATTCGGCTCGTAAGAGTGCGCTTGATCAGATTGTCAAACACAGATCAAGCGACATTGACATCGTGGTGATTGCCACCGGCTACAACGACACCGGCGCTGAGTACGTTCGTCGTGCCATCCGCAGAATCAATGCTGAAGTGAAATCTCAAGGTGCATCACTCATGTGGCTCACGTATCGAGAAAATGGCAATGTCAAGGTTAAGAATCGCGCATTCAACAAGGTCTTGCTTGAAGAAGCGAAGCGACTTCGGATCACTCTTCTTGACTGGGAACTGATCGCCCGCAAGAACAAGCACTGGTTCAGCGGCGACCGTGTCCACATGAACAAATTCGGCGGGCTTCAGCTTGCACGCCAGATCAAGAAGGCACTTGACCTCAAGATGGGTTTCATCAAGCCGACCACCACAACCAGCACGACGACTACGACAGTCCTTACGACCACTGTTCCGAGTTAGGTTGTGCGCGTGGACCTACGCGTTTTTACAGAACCCCAACAAGGTGCCAGCTATGGCCAACTCCTGGCAGTGGCACAGTGTGCTGAACGTGCCGGATTCAATGCATTCTTCCGTAGTGATCACTACCAAGTCATGGGAACTCACTTCAATGGACTACCTGGCCCAAGTGACGCGTGGATCACACTTGCTGGCATCGCTCGCGAGACGAGCACCATTCGTCTCGGCACATTGGTGAACTCAGCAACATTTCGCAATCCCGGTGTTCTCGCGATCAGCGTGGCCAATGTTGACGACATGTCGAATGGTCGCATCGAGCTTGGCCTCGGCGCAGGTTGGTACGGCGTCGAACATACGTCATACGGAATTCCCTTCCCTGCGATTGGTGAACGCTTCGACATCCTCACCGAGCAGCTTGAAGTCATCACAGGACTGTGGAATACACCTCTTGGTGAATCCTTCTCGTTTGCAGGCAAGCACTACTCAGTGACTAATTCCCCTGCGCTTCCCAAGCCCATTCAGTCTCCTCCTCCCATCATCGTGGGCGGCGGCGGCCCCAAACGCACGCCCATGCTGGCAGCACGATTCGCCGCAGAGTTCAACCTGCCCTTCCAAAGCCCTGATCGCTTCATCGAACAACGCGACAGAGTCCGTGCAGCCTGCACAACAATTGGACGCGACCCCGAGAGCCTCGTGTACTCAACAGCGCAAGTTGTCTGCATCGGTCGCACAGATGCAGAAATTACACGTCGTGCCGCAGCCATTGGCCGTGAGGTCGATGAACTGAAGCAGAACGGCCTATGCGGCACTCCCGACGAAGCTCTGCAGAAGATTGCTGATTGGGGAAGCCTCGGAGTCTCTCGTTTGTATCTGCAGTTCCTCGACCTCAGCGACCTCGAGCAGATTGAACTCATCGGCTCAGAGATCATCCCTCACCTGTAACTACAGAACGTTTGTAAGCAACAGCACTCCACACACTGCAGCGGCGCCAAGTCGGTACCAGCCAAAAATTGCTAGTGACTTGCTGTTGAGATAGCCCACCATCCAGCGCACTGCAATGAGCGCTGTGATGAATGCACAGACGAGACCGATCATTGGAGTCATCACACCAAATTTGTCAATCAATTCACCGCCGTGTTTCGCAAGATCAAACGCAGTTGCTGCACTCAATGTGACGAGACCAAGAAGAAAACTGAACTCAATTGCGGCCGAAAGCGTCAGGCCTAGGGCAAGTCCCGCAATCAAGGTGACAAGACTTCGGCTAAATCCCGGCCACAGAGCAATCCCCTGTGCAATGCCGATCAAGAACGCCATGCGAACTGTGAGTTCATGTAGTTCACTCGTACCACCTCTCGGTACCCAACGAAGCAACACCACGCCACCGACTGCCCAGGCAATCATGACTGGGATCGGCCCGAACAATGCATCCTTGATTGCGTCACCTGCGAGAACACCAAAAACTGCTGCTGGAATAAAAGCAGTGACGAGCGCAATCAGAGATGACCGCCCATGTGCATCTGACCCCGCAAGACCACGCAACATAGAGAACAGTCGAGCTCGATACAAAAATGCAACCGCAAGAATTGCGCCAAACTGAATCGCTACTGCATAGGTATCCCCTGCAGTTTTTGAATCGCCGGTACCAAAATCAATGAGGTGACCAACAACGAGCAAATGTCCTGTTGAGGACACTGGCAAGAACTCAGTGATGCCTTCAACAATTCCCAGAAGGATTGCTTGAGGAATTGACAGCAAGCTAGCGAACATACGTCCTTAGTCTTTCACTATCTCGCGGAACAGTATGTTCATCCATCGTGACGCCCTACCGGCATTGCATATCTTGCAGTTATGAGCGATGCACATATTCAAGAAGTACTACATGAGCATGAAAGACAGCACCACAATGGAAGGGCCCAGCCGCTACGAGTGACGCAAGTGCACCGAGTTCGCCTCGTGTTCTGGACCGTTGTCATTGTTCTCATTTCTGTTGCTGCAATGGCGTGGGTCTCAACAATGAAGGGAGAGTCCTTCCCAAAAGAGTTAGGTGCCTTCGCCATTGGCGTGGCCATCGTTCCTTTTCTCGCTTCACCCATTGAGTGGTTTGTCCATCGCTTCGTGTATCACCAACCGGTGATCCAAGCACTCTCTCGTATCTATTCAGTGCACACCGCACATCACTTCGCCTACTTCCCCACCTGGCGTTACGTCACAGGTGGCTCTGCTCGTCGGCTCACACTGCAATCAGATAGTCGAACCAGCACCGAAACCTATTGGGGTAACGCCGCAATTCGAATTGCACACTTCACTTGGTACATGGCATTCGGCGCACTCTTCATGTGGCTACCGGGCTGGATAATTACGAAGGACCCAGTTTTTCTCAGTGGTCTCATTGTTGGGTCCATCGTGGTGTCCAACTTGTTCATCGTTGTTCATGACACGATTCATCGACCAGGAAGTCACCGCATTGTCGAGGCACAACCATGGTTCAGGTTCTTAGACAACCACCACTACATCCACCACGTGTCACTAGGAGAGAATCTGAATTTCCTTTTGCCACTTGCAGACCTTCTCTTTGGAACGCTGCGTACTCAACTCACGGCTGAGGAACTTCGTGCGCACGGCTCGTTGAATAGAGCAAAAATGCTTCGTGTTGGCGAGGGCGAGCCAGTGCAGGCAACTGCTTAGTTAATTGGCACTCCCAACGGGATTCGAACCCGTTCCAATTCTCGCCTCACACTCCGTTTTCCTTGACGGATGTAAGAACCAAGAAGACCTGGCAGAACCTGCTGTCGAGCCTGCCATTTTTTCTAAAGGTTTAATCAGGCATCAATGCGTACTTTGAGTTCTCTTCTGTCAAGTTGAGAGGAACACATTCATGTCTGATGCCCATTGATAACGACCATCCACGAGTCTCAGCATTTGGATACTTTCGCTCATACTCAAGAGCCGCATTAGCAATTCCATAAAGACCCCAATAGGTCATGCTGAAGGTGGCATCATCGGGAGATCCAATCATCCTCTTCAACGCCGCAACACGCTTTGTGAAATCAGCGACCTCTTTAGTTGTGCTATCTACTGGCGGCTTCCACACAGTCAGGGTGTCGCAGACAGCCTGAGCAAATGGAGCAGCATAGGCATCAATTGGATTAACGATGACCCACGTTGCTCCTTCCTTTACTGTCGTTGTCGTTGCCTGTACATCCGAATCGGTCGACTGACTACTTCCACAGGATGCGAAAATTATTGAGATACAGACCATTCCCAAAAAACTCATCAACAAGTTCCGACTATCTTGCAAAGTCCTTGTTTCCCTTTTCACTGGTGCCCCCTAAACATCTGACTTGGTTCAGTCAGTTCCGCACTCTAGACGAAGAATAAGAATCCGCATTTTCCGACAAAGGAAATAAATGATTAGGTCAAATGGGGAAACAACCGCACCCACGTAGCGGCGTAGTCAATTGGCACTCCCAACGGGATTCGAACCCGTGCCGCCACCTTGAGAGGGTGGTGTCCTAGGCCACTAGACGATGGGAGCCTGTAGCGAAATCAAATCTACCTGCGGTCTGCGCTGAGACACTCGGAGAAAGAAAAAGACCCCCGCACTGCGGAGGTCTTCAAACACATTTGCGCTTGATTTTGTTGGGGAACAAGGACTCGAACCCTGAATAACAGTACCAGAAACTGCTGTGTTGCCAATTACACCATTCCCCAGTGCGTTGACCATGCTAGCGAGCAGATTTCGGGCTCACCACAAATGAATTCGTCAACCAGTGATGGACAACAGTCGGTCGAAACCGATGATCCGCCCGAGGCCCACCCCAACGGTCTCCTTGGCATATTTGCCCCACGCACGCTGCGCGCCCTGCAGTGGGCTTGTGGCGGTCGCAGATGGTCGTGCTTGGACGCCGAGCTCGCGTAGCGAGAGCAAACACCTCTGCATGTGCCAACGATCAGTGGAGACAAGTACCGATGAAATGTTGTTCTGACGAAGAACTGGGGCAAGAGAACTCAAAGACTCCCATGTCGAACGTCCGATGTCTTCACGAATGATGACCGATGCAGGCACTCCCCGATCCGTCAGCCAACGACGCGATGCAGCAGCTTCTGTGAATCGGTCGCCCGGAATCTTTCCACCTGTGACTGCGATGACTTTCACACGGCCTTGCTTATACAAATCAAGAGCGTGCTGTAAACGTGATTCCAACATGGGAGACGGAGTTCCGTCATATTGCGCTGCGCCCATCACCACAACAGCATCTGCGGTTTCGCCTTTGTCTGTATTCCCCACAGAGAAAATTGAGACAAAGGTGATCACTGCGTATAAACACATTGCAACGACAACTGCACTTGCAACACGAAAAGACGATCTGACGAATGTCATGAACTAGCCAATACGTGTGATTGCTGATTGCAGGCGTCGAAGAGTCTCTTCACGGCCGAGAACTTCAATGCTCTCAAACAATGGAGGACCCACGGTTCTTCCAGTGATTGCAACACGGATGGGCGCTTGTGTTTTGCCCAGCTTCAATCCGTTCGCCTCAGTCCAAGCTTCCAATGCCGCCTTGAGTGCATCATGGTTCCACTCACACGATGTGATGGCACCGGCGTAATCACGCAAGACATTGACAGCGAGATCGGAAGCCATCGTCTTCGCCCATGCGTCCTCATCGATGATGGGATTCTCTAAGAAGACGAAGTCCACCATTGCTGGAACTTCTGACAGCGTGACCACACGCGTTTGCACCAACAAGGCAAGTTGTGAGAATACCTCTGGGTTGAATCTTTCGGCCGGCCATGGCGCATTCTCTAAATGTGGAGCACATCCAGCGATGAATTCATCAAGGCTCATTGCGCGAACATAGTCACCGTTAAAGCTGTTCAGTTTCTTGATGTCAAAGAACGCCGGTGAATGGTTGACGTCTTCCAAACGGAACTCGTCAACAATGTGCTGCCATGGAACTATCTCTGTGTCCCCTGCTGGCGCCCACCCGAGTGTCATCAGGTAGTTCACCATCGCATCAGGCAGGATTCCCTCTTCGCGATACTGCTCAAGAGCGACCTTGTCACGACGCTTTGACAATTTCTTGCGCTGCTCATTCACCAAGACCGGTACATGCGCCCAGATAGGTGGAGTGTGTCCCAGCGCATCCCAGATCATCTGTTGCTTCGGCGTGTTCGGAAGATGCTCTTCTGCACGAACAACGTTGGACACTTTCATTTCGATGTCATCGACAACATTTGCAAGCAAGAACATGGGGCTTCCATTGCTCCGCAACAACACAAAGTCTTCGATGGTGTCATTGGAGAATTCCACTTGTCCGCGCACGAGGTCTTGCACGATTGTCTGGCCTGCAGGCACACGGAAGCGAAGAACCTGCCCTGGGCCACCGGTCAGTCCGCGATCACGTGAGTAGCCGTCGTAGCCCTGCTTGCCCGTCTCTTTTGAACGCGCCTGAATCTGGTCTGCGGTGAGGTCACACCAATAGGCATTGCCTTGTTCAAAAAGCTTGTGAGCTGCCGCCACGTGAAGTGCAGCGTTCTGACTTTGGAAATACGGACCTTCGAACTGCGGATGCGAGGAGTCAATCCCCAGCCACGCCAATGCATCGATGATGCCCTGTGTCCACTCAGGGCTATTACGGGACTCATCAGTGTCCTCGATGCGGAGAACAAAAGTGCCACCGGTGCGAAGAGTGAGAGCCCAGTTATACAAAGCAGTGCGAGCACCACCCACGTGGAAGAAGCCAGTGGGCGAAGGGGCGAAACGGTAGCGAGGGGCGTCAGACATGTGCCTTCAGGCTACTTGTGCCCTCGCTGGTCAAGCGTGACAGATAGCGTGAACCACATGGACGGATTCACGCAAACAGACCAAGTCAACGTATTGGGTGAGCCTCTACAGACATGTTGCACATCTCCGATGACAGGCTTTTATCGCACGGGCTGTTGTGAAGTGGGTGGCGACGACACAGGCGTGCACGCTGTCTGCGCGATTATGACCGATGCATTTCTCGAGTTCTCCAAGAACGCTGGCAATGACCTGTCTACCCCGATGCCCCAGTTCGGATTCGCTGGCCTGAAGGCTGGGGACCAGTGGTGTTTGTGTGCGCCACGCTGGCAAGAGGCATACGAAGCAGGCACAGCACCACAGGTGAAACTGCGCAGTACGCATATTGCGGCTAGTGAGTTTTGCGACATGGACGCATTACGCGCCCATGCCATTGATCTCTAATTAGAACGCGAGTGCTTCTTCAGTAAACGACATCAGTAATGCGTCGTCACCCATGACTGCGCCACTGAGACCATGCACAGCGGGAAGCAGTTGTTCACAGAAGAAGCGAGCGGTGTTGATCTTTGCGCTCTTCTCTTCTTCAGACAGATCTGAATGAAGAGCAATGTGTGCAGACTTTGCCATTACGTAGCCACCAACAAGCGTTGATAACTGACGAAGGTATGGAGTCGCGCCCGAGAGCACTGCAACCTGGTTCGTGGCATTTTCAAAGAACCAGTTCGTTGTTCCACGCACTACTGTCACTGCTGACTTCAGCTCGGCAGCTGAAGCAAGGAGTTCAGGATGCTTCAGCAACTTGTCGTGCATGACGTCCATCTCGTCGAACAAGCCAAGGACGACTGCGCCGCCCTTCATTCCTAACTTGCGGCCCACAAGGTCCATCGCTTGGATGCCATTGGTTCCCTCATAGATAGTGGTGATTCGAGCATCACGATAATGCTGCGCAACACCGGTCTCCTCAATGAATCCCATACCGCCGTGAATCTGCACAGCCATTCCTGTGAGTTCAACGCTCATGTCGGTTCCCCACCCCTTCGAGATGGGTGTCAAGAGTGCAGCAATGTCAGAAGCTTTTTCACGTTCTGCAGCATCAGTGTGATGTGCTGCGATATCGAGGCACGCAGCGTTCCAATAGATGATGCGACGAAGTGCTTCAATCGTGCTCTTCATTGTCACCAACATGCGCTTCACATCGGGGTGAAGAATGATGGACGAACTTTCCCCTGCTGGGGCTCCTGGTGCACGGCCTTGCTTGCGCTGTACTGCATATTCGACTGACTGCTGATACGCGCGCTCGATGAGAGCCATACCTTCGAGACCAACGCCAAGACGTGCTTGGTTCATCATCGTAAACATGTAGGACATGCCGTGATTCTCTTCACCGATGAGATAGCCCACCGCGCCGCCTTCGTCACCGAACGACAACACACACGTGGGGCTTGCCTTGATGCCGGTCTTGTGCTCGATGCTCACACACTTCACGTCATTGCGCGCACCAAGAGAGCCGTCAGTATTCAAGACGTACTTT
>CAEZWJ010000006.1_pt1 | contig 44166 bp, 51 predicted proteins | sample 7264931 | NCBI WGS metagenome assembly CAEZWJ01 (sample SAMEA6813876, study PRJEB35770) | freshwater metagenome | biome: Freshwater; feature: Freshwater reservoir; material: water | place: Czech Republic | collected 2017-06-27 | depth 0.5m m | reverse complement strand
GGTACTGGCGTTATCGCCGGTGGTGCAGCTCGCATCATTCTTGAAGAAGCTGGCGTTCACGACGTGTTGGCAAAGTCTCTCGGTTCAGCAAATGCAATCAACGTTGCACGTGCGACCATCGAAGGCCTTCGTCAACTGCAGCGTCCTGATGAAGTAGCAAAGCGTCGCGGCATTCCTGCCGAGTCATTTGTTCCTAAGGGAATGCTCAAGGCATACACCGATCGCAAGAATGCGATTGCTGCTGGAGAGGCTCACTAGTCATGGCTGAGAAGACAATCACCGTCACCCTCAAGCGTTCAAAGATTGGCTCCAAGCCAAAGACACGCGGAACACTTCGCGCACTTGGCTTGAGCAAAATTGGCGACACCAATACCGTTCCCGACCGTCCGGAAATTCGCGGCATGATTGCTCGCGTTCCTCACTTGATTGAAGTTCAGGAGAACAACTGATCATGCGCGTAGATGAACTCGCACCAGCACCAGGAAGTGCCCACCGCGCCAAGCGCAAGGGTCGCGGTACAGGCGGTAAGGGCGGTAAGACCGCCGGCCGCGGTACCAAGGGTCAGCAGTCCCGCGGACGCGGCAAGGTTGCACGCGGCTTCGAAGGTGGACAGATGCCACTCAAGCAGCGCGTACCTAAGCTCAAGGGATTCAATAACCCCTTCCGCGTTGAGTACTACGCCGTCAACCTCGATTCTCTTCAGGAATTGGGAATGAGTGAAGTCACTCCAGAAATCCTCGTTGCAAAGGGTGTTGCTCACAAGGGAACACTCGTGAAGGTTCTTGGCCGCGGAGAAATTTCCGTTGCTGTCAAGGTCTCTGCCCACGGAGTATCAAAGAGCGCCGAGAAGGCAATCCTTGCTGCTGGTGGATCTGTGACCATCCTTCCGTTGCCACACAAGATTCGTCCTCCGGCGAACGGCAACCAGTTCACCAACCGATAACCCGCGTCGCGCTGTATTAGCTCGACTGGGACAAGGAGTCACACGTGTTCGCGAACTTGAAAAACATTTTCAAGGTAGAAGATCTGCGCAAGAAGGTTTTCTTCACTTTCTTGATGATCATGGTGTACCGCTTCGGTACTGCATTGCGCGTTCCCGGCGTTGACGCTGGTGCAGTTGCACAACTTCGTGAAGCATCAAAGTCACAAGGTGCTCTTGGCTTCTTGAACTTGTTCTCGGGTGGAGCCTTTGGTTCATTCTCGATTTTTGCTCTCGGCATCATGCCGTACATCACAGCCAGCATCATCATGCAGGTGCTCAATGTTGTTATTCCTAAATTGCAGGAATGGCAAGAGATGGGTGCTGTTGGTCAGCGCAAAATCACTCAGTGGACTCGTTACGTAGCGATTGCAATTGCATTCTTGCAAGGCTCCGGATTGACGTTCATCTTTGGTCAAGGCAATGGCAGTGCATTCTTGGGTGCAGCTGCTCAAGCGCCTGACGTCGTGTTGCTTGATCCATTTATGCCGCGCGCATTATTGGTCATTCCAACACTTGTTGCCGGTACTGCATTCTTGATGTGGGTCGGCGAACTCATCAGTCAGCGTGGCATTTCAAATGGTATGTCCGTCTTGATTTTCGCCTCCATCGTTTCTGGTTTGCCCTACAGTTATTACTCAATCTTGCAAAGCAAGAAGTTCTTCGTCTTCGCTCTGTTAGTAGCGGTTTCATTGGGCATTCTTGCTGCTGTTGTTCGAGTGGAACTAGGACAGCGGCGTATTCCGGTGCAGTTTGCAAAACGTGTCGTCGGTCGTCGTATGACGGGTGGTCAGAGCACGTACATTCCGTTGAAGGTCAACCAGGCCGGCGTTGTGCCCATCATTTTCGCTTCGTCTGTTCTGTTGCTTCCTGTGTTGTTGTCCAACATGTTGGGAAGTGCAGTCGGTTGGCGTGGATCCGTTGCAAGCTTTGTCAATGACTACTTGGTGAACAGCCAGAACATCATTTACATCGTGTCGTTCTTCTTGTTGATCATCGCGTTTGCGTACTTCTACAACTCCATCGCTTTCGACCCAATTCGTCAAGCTGATCAGTTGCGTCAACAGGGTGGTTTCATTCCAGGTATTCGTCCTGGACCACAAACAGAGCGCTACTTGGCTCGTGCGGTCAACCGCATCACGTTGCCTGGTGCTGTGTTCGTCGGAACGATTGCGATTCTTCCGTACATCATCTTGTGGGTGGGTGACGTTCAGTCGTTCCCATTCGCAGGTACCACCGTTTTGATCGCCGTAGGCGTTGCACTTGAATTGATGCGTCAGATTGATAGTCAACTCATGTTGCGTAACTACGAGGGCTTCTTGAAGTGATCCATCCTGCGGGAATGGGTTACTAGGTCAGTTCATGAACTCCGGTGCACGGTTAGTTCTGTTGGGGCGTCAAGGCGCAGGGAAGGGTACGCAGTGCGTTCGCTTGTCTCGCCACTTCGTTGTGCCCCACATCTCCACCGGAGACATGTTGCGTGCTGCCGTTCGTGAAGGAACCGAGTTGGGGCTGATGGCCAAGGCTGTCATCGATGCCGGCAATCTCGTGGGCGACGACATCATGATCGGACTCGTGGCAGAACGCATCCAGGCCGATGATGCCCGCGACCGCGGCTACATCCTTGACGGCTTCCCCCGTACGGTGGCCCAGGCAGTGTCATTGGACGAAATCACCGCTTCGCACCCCCTCGACGTCGTGGTCGACCTCGTGGTGCCCCGCGACCTCGTTCTTTCTCGTCTTTCTGCCCGTCGCGTCTGTCGCGACTGCGGCGCCAACTTCCAGGCCACCGGCACCGAGCCCAGCCCCTGGACCTGTGAAAACTGTGGGGGAGACGTCGTCCAGCGCGATGACGACACCCCTGACGCCATCAACAAGCGTCTTGATCTTTACGAGACCCAGACCCAGCCCCTCATTGATTTCTACGGGGAATCTGGCCGTCTCGCCCAAATCGACGGGGTGGGTAGCCCCGACGAAGTGTTCGCCCGACTGACCAAGGCGGTCGAACAAAGGCTCTAAGTACTACTTGGTGCTTAGGAAATGCGCCGATAGCATTGCCACTCGCCCCTATTGCAGGTCTGCTATTGGGGGCAACATGTCCCAACAATTTAAGGAGGCCATCCTGGCCAAGCCAAAGGAAGATGCGATCGTGCTGGAAGGCACGATTCTTGAATCCCTACCGAACGCAATGTTCCGTGTGGAATTAGAGAACGGACACAAAGTGTTAGCGCATATCTCCGGAAAAATGCGCATGCACTACATCCGCATTCTTCCTGGTGACAAGGTTCAGGTTGAGCTGACTCCATACGACCTCACCCGCGGTCGTATCACATACCGCTTCAAGTGAGAACGCAATGAAAGTACGCCCGAGCGTCAAAAAAATCTGTGAGAAGTGCAAGATCATCCGTCGTCACGGGCGTGTGATGGTGATCTGCGAAAACCCCCGGCACAAGCAGCGCCAGGGCTAAGAAAGTCAACGAAGGAAACGTAACAACATGGCACGTATTGCTGGAGTCGACATCCCACGCGAAAAGCGTTTGGTGATCTCGTTGACATACATATTTGGTATCGGAAGTTCAACAGCACAGAAGATCTGTGTTGCCGCTGGACTCAATGAGAGCACTCGCGTTCGCGATCTCACCGAGGATGAAATCAACCGCATCCGCGCGTGGGTAGACGCAAACATCACCGTTGAAGGTGACCTCCGCCGCGATGTCCAACAGGACATCAAGCGCAAGATCGAAATCGGATGCCTCCAAGGCGTTCGTCATCGCAAGGGTCTTCCCGTTCGTGGTCAGCGAACGCACACAAATGCGCGCACACGTAAGGGACCAAAGAAGACCGTTGCAAACAAGAAGAAGGCAGTGAGGTAGAACCATGGCCAAGGCACAAGCAGGCGGTCGTCGTCCACGCAAGCGCGAGCGCAAGAACGTCACCTCAGGTGTGGTTCACATCAAGAGCTCGTTCAACAACACAATCGTTTCCATCACCGATGCAGAAGGCAATGTCATTTCATGGGCATCTTCCGGCGGTGTTGGATTCAAGGGTTCACGCAAGTCAACTCCGTTCGCCGCACAGATGGCAGCAGAGAAGGCAGGCAAGGCAGCAATGGAGCATGGTCTTCGTCGCGCCGAAGTTCATGTGAAGGGACCAGGTTCTGGTCGCGACACTGCTCTTCGTTCAATTCAGAACGTCGGCATTGAAGTCTCAGGCATCAAGGACGTCACCCCCGTCCCACACAATGGTTGCCGTCAGCCAAAGCGTCGTAGGAGCTAATCATGGCCCGTTATACAGGACCAAAGGTGCGCATCTCGCGTCGCCTGAACACCAACATTTTCGAAAACGAAAAGGGCTCAAAGGCTCTCGATCGTCGTCCATTCCCACCAGGTGCACACGGCCGTACACGTCGTCGTAACGCTGGTTCGGAATACCTCGCTCAGTTGCAGGAAAAGCAGAAGGCTAAGTACATCTACGGTGTGCTCGAGCGTCAGTTCCGCAACACATACGAAGAGGCAAACCGTCTTGCGGGCCCAACCGGTGAAAACCTTTTGCGTCTTCTTGAACTTCGTCTCGACAACATTGTGTTCCGTGCAGGTTGGGGTTCAACACGCCCACAGGCACGTCAGTTCGTGAACCATGGTCTCATCCTCGTTGATGGCAAGCGCGTTGACATTGCGTCATTTCGCGTGAAGCGCGGTCATGTTATTTCTCTTTCGCCTAAGGCAAAAGAAATGATTCAGATTCAGCACAACATCGACACGCTTGATCGTGCACTTGTTGGTTGGCTCGAAGCTGGTGACAAGCAAGTCACCGTGCGCGACCTTCCACAGCGCGAGCACATCGACATCCCCGTCCGCGAGCAGCTCATCGTCGAGCTGTACTCGAAGTAATCGAAAGCCTTTCCAGAGGAGAGCATCATGCTTGTTATTCAGCGTCCTTCCGTCGAGGCAATCGGCGAAGATCATCCAACACGTCAGCGTTTTGCTGTCGGCCCACTCGAGCCAGGCTTCGGCCACACCATTGGTAACTCGTTGCGCCGCACATTGCTGTCGTCGATTCCCGGTGCAGCAATCACCACTGTCAAGTTTGACAATGTTGAGCACGAGTTCACCACCATCAAGGGCATGACAGAAGACGTCACCGAGTTCATCATGAACTTGAAGGACGTTGTTGTTGTGTCACAGAACGATGAGCCAGTGGTTCTTCGTGTTGACATCTCTGGTCCTGCAACATTCACAGCTGGTGACATCCAGACAACAGCTGATGTGCAAATCCTCAACCCATCGCTGCACCTTGCAACGTTGAACGCAGGTGCACAACTTGGTCTCGACATCACCATCGAGCGTGGCCGTGGTTACCTCTCAACAGAGCGTGACGCAGAGAGCCGCATCATTGGTGTTATCCCCATCGATGCAATCTTCTCGCCAGTGCGCCGTGTCAACTTCGACGTTGAGCCAACACGCGTTGCACAGAGCACCAACTACGACAAGCTCATTGTCGACATCGAAACCGATGGTTCCATCTCTCCACGTGAGTCGCTTGCATCAGCTGCAGCAACATTGCGTTCATTGGTTGACCTCATCGCAACATTGTCGGAAGAGCCACAAGCACTTGAGTTGTCCGAGCCAATCGGCGCAAACGTTGGTGTTCCTGACCTCGACCTTCCTATCGAAGACCTCGACCTCAGCGAGCGCCCACGCAACTGCCTCAAGCGCGGTCAGATCAACACCATCGGCGAGTTGCTTCTCAAGAGCACCGACGACCTTCTCAACATCACAAACTTCGGCCAGAAGAGCCTCGACGAGATCATTCAGAAGCTCGACGAGCGCGGTCTCTCACTGCGCGCGTAAGTCCGGAATCTAAGGAGCAACACAATGCCAACACCACGTCGCGCCCCCCGCTTTGGCGGAAGTGCAGCGCACCAGCGCCTGCTCATGGCAAACATGGCAGCTTCACTGTTCGCAGCTGAAGGCATCACCACCACAGAAGCAAAGGCAAAGGCACTTCGCCCTATCGCCGAGAAGCTGATCACAAAGGCCAAGAAGGCTCAAGAAGAAGGCCCATTGCGCGTTCATCGCATTCGTCAGATCCAGGGTTACCTCGGTGACAAGGAAATGACTGCAAAGTTGGTCAACGAAGTGGCACCGAAGTACGTCTCACGTAACGGTGGATACACCCGCATCTTGAAGCTCGGAACACGCCAGGGTGACGCTGCGCCAATGGCGCGCATCGAACTGGTCTGAGTTCAACCCGGTCATGGAACCGGTCATTAACGAAACGCACGAGCCCGCCATTAGGCGGGCTCGTTTGCGTGTTGCCTACCACGGCGCTTTCTTTCACGGTTTCGCATCGAACGGTGAATCAGAAGCAGTGGAAGATGTTCTCATTCATGCAATGAAAACAGTGCTGCGTGCACCTGTTGTTCTCAGCACTGCTGGTCGAACTGACGCAGGTGTTCACTCGCGTGGACAAATTGTTTCTCTTGACTTGCCGGCAGATACTCACTTGCCTTCGTTCATGCGAAGCATCAATTCGCTATGTAAACCGCACATATCTGTGAGTGATGTGGAATGGGCACAGGACGACTTTGATGCGCGCTACAGCGCAACGTGGCGTCGTTATAGGTACTTCGTGTACAACGCAGATGCTCCTGATCCGTTGTTGCTCGATCGCGCGTGGCACGTGTATCGACCTCTGTCGTTACCGCTGATGAATCTGGCAGCTGACGCACTCATTGGTCATCTCGATTTCGGAGCCTTCTGTAAGCGAGCCCCCATCCCGGGCACCGACGAACCAAAGTCGATGATGCGATATGTCCTCGACGCCAAGTGGGTCGACGAAGGGGAGGGGCATCTGTATTTCGAGATTCGGGCAAATGCCTTCTGCCACCAGATGGTGCGGGGCATCGTGGGGTTCCTCGTGGATGTCGGATTGGCCAAGCGGCCCGCCAGCGACACCCGGGCAGTGATGGTGGCAAAAGATCGCGCTCACGGCTCCGTCGTGGCTCCACCTCACGGTTTAGTCCTGTGGGATGTGGGGTACGAGGGCACCCGCCTTCACCCCAAATAGGTATCTACTCGGTGCGACCCGTACATGTTCCACCATTGCTTGATGCCCGGCTTCCATCAGGGCATCTGGTGTTATTCGACCAGGTGGGGTTCTGTAAATTCGCGAATTTGAAGTCGGCCCCTGTCAAATCCGCATCAGTGAAGTCTGGGCTCTGCACATTGGCTCCCCTGAAACTCACACCCTGCAAGTTGGCATCAGAGAAGTTGACGGTTTGAAGGTTGGCCCCCGCTAGCGAACCACCTGCGAGATCGATACCAGACAAGTCGGCTGAGTAGTAGCCACAGCCTGCACGGATGATTCCACTCGAACATGATCCACTTATCCCGCCTGTTGCCCCGGTGGGGCCTTGTGGACCTGTTGCCCCGGTGGGGCCTTGTGGACCTGTTGCCCCGGTGGGGCCTTGTGGACCTGTTGCTTCGGCGACTGCTTGGGTTGATTGGGTGATAGCGAAGCGGCGTTCAGTCTTTCGGCATTTCCCAGATGTGCGATACACCATGACCCCAGTTTTCTTATTGGCACACAATTGGACACTCGAGGGCGAAGCCGTTGCTCCGGAGTGTTGGCCAACGCTGTAGCTGACAGAGATTGCAGTGCAGAGGACCAGTACGGCGAGAATTTTTTTCATGGGTGGAAGGTACCCCAAAAGTCAAATACATGTTGAGAAAGAGCGATTTCTCGGGGTTGCCGTCAGACCGAAACCGCCCCTATCCTTACCAAGCCCCCATTTCGGGGTTCCGGCGGCCCATGTGGGCCCCCACTAAGGAAGTCTCATGCGTACATATTCACCAAAAGCAAGCGAGATCCAGCGCGCCTGGCACATTGTCGACGCTGAAGGTCTCGTACTCGGTCGTCTCTGCACAGAAGTTGCACGTATCTTGCGCGGTAAGCACAAGCCAGTGTTCGCTCCTCACATGGACATGGGCGATCACGTCATCATCATCAATGCATCAAAGATCGTGATGACGTCTGGCAAGTCAGAAAAGAACATGGTGTACACCTACTCCGGTTACCCCGGTGGTCTCAAGAGCGAGACATACCAGAACCTTCTTGATCGCAAGCCAGCTGATGCAATCACTCGCTCCGTTGCAGGCATGTTGCCAAAGGGACCACTTGGTCGCCAGATGGTGAAGAAGCTCAAGGTGTACCCAGGTGCAGAGCATCCTCATGCTGCACAGTCCCCAGTCGTTCTCGATCTCAGCGCCGCCAAGGCTCGCTGATCTACTTAGGAGTCATCGTGGCTAACACACCTCTCACACAAACAACAGGTCGCCGTAAAGAAGCAGTCGCACGCGCCGTTGTTCGTCATGGCAGCGGCAAGATCGTTGTGAACGGAAAGCCCATCGAGGCGTACTTCACAACAGCAACGCAGCGCATGGTTGTCACCGAAGCATTGCGCGTTGTTGAGCGCGAAGAATCTTTCGACGTCAATGCAAACATCTTTGGTGGCGGTGTCAACGGTCAAGCCGGTGCATTGCGCATGGCGATTGCACGCTCACTCATTGAGATTGATCCTGAGACACGTCCTGCTTTGAAGAAGGCTGGCCTTCTTACTCGCGACTCACGTCGCAAGGAAAGCAAGAAGTACGGTCTCAAGAAGGCCCGTAAGGCCCCTCAGTTCACCAAGCGCTGATCTTCTGTCGCGTCGTGCGTTGCACGGCTTTTTAGGGAACACACACAATGCTTCACTTCGGTACCGATGGTGTCCGTGGCGTTGCGATCGATGAGCTCACTCCTGCTCTTGCTCGTGACCTTGCACGTGCAGTCGCGCGCGTTCTTCAACCCACTGCAGTGGTGGTGGGAAGAGACACGCGCGAGAGCGGTCCTGCATTAGAGCAAGCAATCATTGACGGATGTGCAGCTGAAGGTGTCACGGTGCACCAGATGGGTGTGGCGCCTACTCCTGCAATTGCATTCGCTGCAGAGCATCATCAGTGGGTCGCAATTGCAATCACTGCATCGCATAACCCATGGACTGACAATGGCATCAAAGTGTTTGCTGCCGGTGGGGCAAAGCTTTCTGACAGCGAACAGATAGATATCGAACGACAGTGGCATGCGCTTGTTGCTGAACCAGCTCCAGTTGCACTGGGCACCGTGCACGATGCTTCGCACATTGTTGATGAATACGTACAGCACCGTTTGAACACCGTTGGCTCAGCCTTTGCTGGGATGCGAGTTGTTCTTGACTGTGCCAATGGTGCAATGAGTTTTGCTGCACCCGCTTTGTTCGCCTCCTCTGATGCCGATGTTGTGGTGATGAATGCAGAGCCGAATGGCCGCAACATCAACGACAAGTGTGGAGCAACGTCGACTGCGGGCTTAGTTGCTCGTGTGATTGCCGAAGGTGCAGACATCGGCATTGCTTTTGATGGCGACGGAGATCGCTTGATGGCAGTCACTGGCAGCGGTGTTGTTGTCGATGGTGATTACATCATGGCGATTGCAGCATCTGATCTTGCCCAGCGAGGTCTGTTGCGCAACAAAGGTGTTGCTGTCACCGTGATGACGAATCTTGGATTCCATCGTGCGATGTCTCAGCTTGGTATGGATGTTGTTGTGACGCCAGTTGGTGACCGCAGCGTTCTTGCCGCTCTTGAGGAGTACGACTTTGTCCTGGGCGGTGAACAGAGCGGTCACATCATTCATCGCGCTCTCGCCACAACGGGTGATGGATTACTTGCCGCACTCGTACTCATTGAATCCCTCGCTCGCACAGGCGTGTCGTTAGATCAAGCAATCACGGTGATGCAGTCGTATCCACAAATGCTGATCAACGTGCGTACAACAGAGCGCGTTCTTGATCCTGTGAGTGACATCGCTGAAGCTATTCATGAAGTCGAAGAATCTTTAGGTTCTGATGGTCGAGTGCTTGTGCGTGCATCTGGCACCGAGCCCTTGGTGCGTGTCATGGTGGAAGCGCAGACTGAATCTCTGGCATTGTCTAGTGCTTTGACCCTCGCAAACGCTGTAATTGCACAACATGGTGGCGCCGTGGAGGGCGCTCACTGAGGGCCTGGAGGCTTCTCAGTAAACTTTCTCTATGTGTGGCATCATCGGCGTCCTTCCCCGCCCATGCACGCGGATTGCGCCCACACCTTCAGAATTACTTGTTCTTCTTGATTCTGCCTTAGCGGCTGGAACCGACATGGCGGCTGTCGCTGATGCCTTAATGGCGGCGGATCAGCTGCTACGTGGTGACGCCGGAATGCAAACCCTCGCCGGCAACGTGTCTCTGATTCGTGAGATTTTGTCTCGTCTCGATGTCCTCGATGCGATGGCCGATAATGAAGAAGCACGGATTGATGCACTTCATGTCGACACGGTCACCTTGGATGCTGAAGCACTCCGCCTGTCGCGCGTTCGTGATGCCTCCTGGGCAATCCGTCGTGACCGCCTCCGCACAGCGGATGCAGTGCATGCTCTCGCTGGAGATAGGGCAACAGTTTCCTCGCTTGCTGGATACCTGAGCATTCAACAATCGCTGTCGGCAATTGATCGGATGGAAGTGCGCGGTCGAGACTCTGCTGGAATCAGCGTGATTGTGTCATCACCGATCTTTAAGAATCTGCCTGCAGAGATGGCTGATGCGCTTGCGCAACGAGCAAGTGACCCATTGTTTACCAACAAGAGCGTTCGTCATTCAGGAAGCACTCTTGTTTTTGTCTACAAAGCAGCAGCAGAGATTGGCGAACTCGGAGATAACACCCGCCACATGCGTGAGGCCCTTGCATCTGATGATCTGCTTCGCCGTGCGCTTGCCGTGGAAGGGTCGCGGACATCGGTGTTAGGTCACACTCGCTGGGCAAGTGTGGGCATCATCTCTGAGCCGAATGCTCACCCAGTCAATGGTGAAGAGATCATGGGCGACAACACAGCTGTCTCAGTTGCAGTGTTGAATGGCGACGTTGACAACCACGCAGAACTAAAGGTTCGCCACAATCTGCGCTTCGCAGACCCGATCACCACAGATGCAAAAGTCATTCCGGCATTGGTAGATCGTGGTCGTGCTTCAGGCATGTCGACTCTGGATGCGTTTCTCAACGCAGTGACTCAGTTCGAAGGTTCCGTTGCGATTGGGTACAGCAGTGCTGATGAGCCCGATGATTTCTACTTGGCATTGCACGGCAGTGGCCAGGGGCTGTATGTCGGTCTCGCAGAGGATCGATTCATTGTGGCCAGCGAGCCATACGGCACCGTTGAAGAAACGTTGCAGTATGTGCGCCTTGACGGCGAGACACCCATTCATGCAGATCAGCCTTCATCTCGCGGACAAGTCATGCGCCTGTCGGCATCAGGTGCGGGCACTCTCGCCGGCGTTTTCCTGTACGCCTATGACGGGACTGAAATCCCTCTGACAGAAAAGAATGTGCTCACTGCAGAAGTCACGACACGCGATATTGACCGTGGTGACTCTCCGCATTTCCTACTGAAAGAAATTGGTGAAGCTCCGCGTAGCTTCACCAAGACGATTCGTGGGCGCACATCTCTGGTCAATGGCAAGTTGGTCCCTGACCTTGATCAGTTCACTTTGCCCGCTTCCATCATTGAACGATTGTCGAATCGCAGCATCACGCGCATTCGAGTGATTGGTCAAGGCACTGCGGCAGTCGCTGGCACTTCTTTGGTGCCTGTTCTCAACTCACTGCTTGATTCCTCAGTGCATGTTGAGGCGTTAACCGCAACTGAACTCTCTGGCTTTGGCATGCAGCAAGACATGTCCGACATGTTGGTGATTGCGGTTAGTCAAAGTGGCACGACTACCGATACGAACCGTACGGTGGATCTTGTTGCATCACGCGGAGCAGCGGTGTTGGCCATTGTGAATCGTCGCGGAAGTGAGCTCGCAAGCAAAGCGCACGGCGTGTACTACACCAGCGATGGTCGCGACGTTGAGATGAGTGTTGCAAGCACAAAGGCGTTCTATGCCCAAGTGGCTGCTGGTGCAGTTTTGTCGTGCGCCATTGCTCGTGCAACCGGTCTTGCCGATGGCGAACGCATGCATCGCATCCTCGACTCTCTGGTGCAGATGCCGGCTTCGATGGAAGGAGTGATTGCAAAGCGTGCAGAGATTGGTGTTGTTGCACGCGCATTTGCTCCGTCGCGTCGCTACTGGGCAGTTGTCGGCAGTGGCCCGAACACGGTCGCTGCCAATGAGGTGCGAATCAAATTGTCAGAGCTGTGTTACAAATCAATCTCATGTGATGTCACCGAAGATAAGAAACACATTGACCTTTCTTGCGAGCCAATGATTCTTGTGTGTGCTGCCGGACTGTCAGAGGGAACAGCGACAGACGTTGCCAAAGAAGTTGCCATCTTTAAGGCGCACAAAGCAGAACCCATCGTGATTGCAACAGAAGGGGAGACACGTTTCGATGCCGCATCTGCAGTGATTACGGTTCCTGTCTCTGATCCAGCAATTGCCTTTGTACTTTCCTCAATGGTGGGCCATTTGTTTGGCTATGAAGCAGCACTGGCAATTGATGAATTGGCACGTCCACTACGTGCGCTTCGCGAGGTGATTGACCATGTTGTGGAACGTGGTGGCGATGGAGATGACGCATTGCTGCGTGTTGAGCGTGAGATCGTCACAACTGCTCGTGCATTCTTTGGGGCTCTTCAGACCGGTCAGTACAACGGAAATCTTGAGGCATCAACAGCTGTTGCAGTGGTGTCGTTGTTACGTGTGATCACTGGACCACAGCCATTGCAGGCATATCAACGCGAAACAGGCAAGGTCGCCTCTCCCGCCACTTTGCTCGAAGATTTGATTAACGCTCTGACACGGGCGATTGATGAATTGACTCGACCAATTGATGCAATCAAGCATCAAGCAAAAACTGTCACCGTTGGCATTTCGCGAAGCGAGGAAGGTCTTCTTGACCGCACGCTTGTTCGTGCAGTACTGGATGCTGGTGCTGCGCGCGAGCATGTGCCATACGAGATTCTGAAAGTTCTTGCTGCGCTTGATGCTGCAGTGGAATCAGTACTTGGGTTCACGCGCTATGCGGTGGTCGGCGATCCAAAGTCATCGACATCAACAATCCAAATTCTTGACCGCGGTGGGCTTGCTCTCACGTTGTCATCTCGCGTGGAGACGAACTCATCGTTGGTGGGTACAAAGCGTCGGGTTGCTGCTGAACAAGAACTTCTCGTTGCGCGTGGTCGCAAAGATGCTCGTACGGTCATTTTCGTTCCTGAGGTGCAGGGTGCAGTGACGGTAGGAATCACTTTGTTGCACGTGCAGTTCCGAGCACACATGGCACCGGCCGCTGTACGCCAAGTGCTCCAGGGTTATGACCGTAGATACGACCGTCTTGTGGACTGGGTGACTGAGACGGAAGGTTCCTTCCGTGAAGAACGCCTTGGCGAAGTCTCTATTGAAGATCTGTTGATTCTTCCTGTTTCTGAGAGCGCCAATCTCTGGCGCACTGAGGCGTAGACACAATGCGTGGAATCGGTATTGATGCAGTCGACATTGCACGATTCCGTGACCTCTTGTCGCGTCGTCCCAACTTGCGCACTCGTCTCTTCACTCCTGAAGAACTTGCCTCATTGGCAGAACGTTCAGATGATGCACCGTCACTTGCCGCACGATTCGCCGTGAGGGAAGCAACCATGAAGGCATTAGGCGTTGGACTGGGTGCTTTTGACTTCCATGACGTATCGGTTGAAAAGCTTCCGTCTGGTGCTCCGGGGTTGAACGTCACCGGCAGGGCTGAACAACTGGCTATTTCTCAAGGTGTGGGCGGTTGGCACGTCTCGATCACCCATACCGACACAGTCGCGATGGCTGTCGTCGCCGCCCTCTAGGCCATTTCCCTCATACGCTGACAGGGTGATTCCTGTCCTCACCCCTGAGCAGATGCGTGCTGCCGACTCCGCTGCATTGGAGTCTGTGGGTGGCGGAGATGTTTTCATCAGACGTGCTGGTCATGCGGTTGCTCGTGTTGCTCGCACCATGTTGGGAGGCACATACGGTCGTCGTGTTCTTGTCATCGCAGGCAAGGGCCATAACGGGGACGATGGACGAGTCGCCGCAGAGTGGTTAACCGAATGGGGTGCCAGTGTGCAGATTCTTGACGCCTCCGAAGTTGCGGGCCACATCATTGATTCACTCGTCACAGACCTGGTGATTGATGCTGCATACGGGATTGGTTTTCGCGGCACATGGTCGCCTCCTTTCGTTCTTGATGTTCCAGTTCTCGCAGTGGATATTCCCAGTGGGCTTAATGCGCTCGACGGAACTGTTGAAGGTGGTGTCCTCGTCGCTGATCGCACCGTCACATTCGCTGCGGTAAAGACTGGAATGTTGTTCGGTGATGGTCCGTCGTTATGCGGCGAGATTGACATCGTTGATGTGGGCATTGACCCACTTGATGATGTGAGTACGTATCTGGTGGAGTCTTCTGATGTGGCGACATGGTTGCCGCCGCGTGATCGCCTTGCGCATAAGTGGGACCACGCAGTGCGTGTTATTGCCGGCAGTACTGGAATGGGCGGAGCAGCATCACTAGTCAGTGCTGCTGCGATGCGAGCAGGTGCGGGCATGGTGCATTTGTCATGGCGCGGTGATGCGCATGCAGTGACGCCGCCGACGGAAGTTGTCGGTCGTGCGTTGCCTGCAGAAGGTTGGGCACAAGATATTGCATCGGACATTCATCGCTTTGCATCACTGGTGATTGGCCCTGGTCTCGGCCGCGGTGATGACATAGGTGTTGAAGTTCGCAACGTGTTGTCAACATGCGATGTTGCAACGGTTGTTGATGGCGATGGCATCGGTGCTTCTGTTGATCCTCGTGCAGGACATTCCGCGTTAACGGCACGAACAGCTCCAACAGTTCTCACGCCACACGACGGTGAGTTTGCTGCCCTGGGCGGCGACGTTGCGAACACTGACCGTATTGCAGCGACTCGCGAGCTTGCAGCACGAACTGGTTGCACCATCTTGCGCAAAGGCCCAACGACGGTGATTGCAGATCCGGATGGAGCTGTCTATCTCGTCGTTGCGGGTGATGAGCGACTTGCAACTGCTGGAAGCGGAGATGTGCTGTCGGGCATTATCGGAGCGTTTCTTGCCCGCGGTCTTTCAGCCCATGAGGCAGCCGCAGCCGCATCACATGTTCATGGCATGGCGGGGTCCTCTTGCGCAAGCGAAGGCACCATCGCACGTGATGTTGTTGCAATGATTTCAGATGTACTCACAGAGGTAGCAGAACATGTCCGTTGATTTTTCTGGACGCTGGGCATGGTCAGAAGTGCACACCGGCATCATTCAACACAACGTTGCGATCATTGCTCAACGCGTTGCACCTGCACAGATTTGGGCGGTAGTGAAGGCAAATGCCTATGGCCATGGGGCAGTGCCAGTGGCTCAGGCGGCACTTGCCGCAGGCGCAACTGGCCTGTGTGTTGCCATCACTGATGAAGGCGTCGCATTGCGTCGTGCTGGCATCACCGCGCCGATTCTTCTCCTCAGCGAACAACCAGCAGAGATGTCCGAATTCATTGTCGGTTACGGTTTGACCCCCACTATTGCGAGCACTCGTGGTGCAGCAACAATTGCGCAGGCTGCGGCGAAGGCTGAACGAACAGTGGCAGTTCACATCAAGGTTGACACCGGTATGCATCGCGTTGGTGTCGCACCGAATGAATCAATCAATCTTGCGAATTACATCCAGTCCTTTGGTTCTTTAGAAATCGAAGGTTTGTACACCCACTTCGCAGTTGCAGATGATCCATCACATCCTGCAAACGAGAAGCAGTTGAATCTCTTCAAAGAAGTAGTGGCGCAGTTTGCAGAGCGTGGCATCAACCCATCGATGGTGCACGCCGCAAATAGTGCTGCAGCATTAGCGAACCCCGACGCTCGTTTCAATATGGTGCGTCTTGGTATTGCGATGTACGGACTTCGTCCTGGGCCTGGTGTTGCTGAGTTGTGCGAAGGTCTGATTCCCGCATTGTCATTGAAGGGCCGCGTCTCCGCTGTTCGGTTGGTGTCGGCGGGGGAGGCTGTGTCCTATGGGCTTCGCCGTCCTCTTGAGACCGAGTCGCTCATCGCAACAGTTCCCATCGGGTACGCCGATGGCGTGCCACGTACATTGGCTAACTCAGATATTCAAGTACTTGTGAACGGCGAGCCTCGTTCACTTGCGGGAACCATCACGATGGACCAGTTGATGTTGGATTGTGGAAATGATTTCGACGTCACTGTCGGCGATGAAGTTGTCCTCATTGGACGTCAGGGTGAACACTCGGTCACCGCAGATGCTTGGGCCGATGCAATTGGCACCATTGGTTACGAAATTGTGTGTGGAATCGGAGCTCGTGTATTTCGGAGATATCAGTGATTGACCTGCAGTCACGTTCTATTTCTGACACGCACGCCATTGCTGGTGCTATCGCAGCAGTGGTGCGCCCACGTGATGTCATCGTTCTCGCTGGAGAAATGGGTGCAGGGAAGACTGCCTTCACCGTTGGATTTACACGAGCGCTTGGTGTGAGCGAGGACGACCAAGTGTCGTCACCCACCTTCACTTTGGTGCACTCGTATAACAGCGGTCGTATTCCAGTGCTTCATGCAGATTTGTATCGCCTCAACAGCTTGAGCGAAGTGGCCGACCTCGGACTGCGCGAGCAAGTTGATCTTGGTGCTGTTGCTCTCATCGAGTGGGGCGATGTTGCATCGGAAGTTATTGGTGATGCTTTGACAATTGAACTTCGTCATGATGACGATGATGACGACGCTCGTGACATCACCATTTCTGTTGAAGGTCATGGATGGGATTCCCGATGGGACAAACTGCGTGAGTCTCTTCGTCAGTGGAGCACCCAATGATTCTTGGTATTGAAACGGCCGTTGAACATGTCGGTGTTGCTCTCGGCGATCACCGCGGTATTCGTGCGCACACAATGGTCGCAAGCGACCGTCGACATGCTGAATCACTCACACCGATGATTCGATTTGCAATGCAACAAGCCGGTGTTGAGATGACCGACTTGTCAGCAATTGCAGTCGATGTCGGTCCTGGACTCTTCACGGGTATGCGTGTGGGGATGGCAACTGCTCAGTCGATGGCATGGGCATTAGAAATTCCTCTGGTGCCGGTGTGCAGTCTTGATGCTTTGGCAATGAACGCTGAGATGAGCGAGCTGACAGTGGCCACAGCTCTTGATGCACGTCGCGGAGAGGTGTACTGGTCTTTGTATCGCATGCGTGGCGTCGGTATGGAGCCACAGCGTTTGACGGAGCCAGTCGTGTCGTCTCCTGAAGATCTGGCAGTGCATCTTGCGGATCGCGCTGAAGACACCATTTGTGTTGGGTCCGGATTCGATCGTCACGCTGAGCTTTTTGAAGTTTCGCCATGGGCTCAACTGGTGGGTCACGATGCATTGTTCCCATCTGCGGCTTCTGTTGTCACTTTGGGTGGTCATCGAGTGATGGCAGACGACACGGTGACTGCAATGCAATTGCAGCCGATGTATTTGCGCGCACCTGATGCGGAAATCAATTGGAAGACTCGTGAGGGATCACGATGAGTTTCATGCGCGAGCGTGCCATTGATGCACTCACGACGGAAACGATGCGTCGTCGTCACCTTCGTCGCGTCATGGATATCGAAGAACAGATTTATCCGCGTCCGTGGACTCACCGCACGTTTGTGAGCGAATTGCAGCAGATGCGCGCAGGTTCCCGGTACTACCTCGTGTCATACGTAGGGGACACGATGGTGGGATATGCCGGCTTAATGTTCTCTGGCGATGATGCGCATGTTACGAATATCGCGGTGGACCCGGCATGGCAGGGGCGCGGTGTCGCAACGGAAATGATGCTTGACCTTGCGATATTGGCGCACGACCGTGGCTGCACAGCAATGACGCTTGAAGTACGTCATACAAACACTGCAGCGCAGAAATTGTATCGCCGTTTTGGTTTTGTTCCGGCTGGTGTTCGCAAGAAGTACTACGAGAACACTGATGATGCCATCATCATGTGGGCACATGGCGTGGATACCCCTGAATTTATGGAGCGCATCCAATTGATTGAATCGAGGCGTTCATGAGTTTCGAAGTCACAGAGTCAACGGTTGTGTTGGCCATTGAAACAAGTTGTGATGAGACCGCTGCATCAATCGTGATGGGTGGCAACGATGTGTTGTCGTCAATCGTGTCGAGCCAGATTGACATCCATGCACGTTTTGGTGGTGTGGTTCCTGAGGTTGCGAGCCGCGCACACTTGGAATCAATCGTTCCTGTAATTGATGCGGCGATCGCGGAAGCAGGCATCTTGCCTTCCCGCATCGATGCTGTGGCTGCAACAGCAGGGCCTGGTCTGATTGGTGCACTTCTTGTTGGTGTCTCTGCTGCAAAGTCACTGGCATTGGTATGGGATAAACCATTTATTGGGATCAATCACTTGGAAGCTCACTTGTATGCCGGGCTTCTTGATGACCCGACCTTGGAGTTCCCCCTCGTTGTTCTGCTTGTCTCGGGCGGTCACACCATGATCATCCACATGAAGGGTCATGGTGACTACACAGTTCTTGGTCGCACCATTGACGATGCTGCAGGCGAGGCGTATGACAAAGTCGCGCGTTTTCTCGATCTTGGTTACCCCGGCGGTCCAGTGATTGATCGCATCGCATCAGAGGGCAATCCGCATGCTGTGGAGTTTCCCCGAGCGATGATGCACGATGGTCTCGACGTTTCTTTCTCTGGACTAAAGACATCAGTGATTAATCACGTCCGCAAAAATCCTGGCATGTCCAATGTTGATATTGCTGCGTCATTTCAAGCTGCCGTTGTTGATGTGTTGTGCGCAAAAACAATTAAGGCTGCGCAGCAAGTGGGTGCGCAGGGAATTGTGCTCGGTGGAGGAGTGTCCGCCAACTCTTTCTTACGTTCCGAAATGAGTCGTCGTGGCGAAGAAGCCGGATTCAAGGTGGCATTGCCCAGTCGTGCCATGTGTACGGACAACGCTGCAATGATCGCAGCTGCCGCATGGCATCGCCTGAAGTCGGACGGGCCTCGTGAATTGGATTGCGGCGCATACCCGAACTTGAAGTTGGCAGAGGTACCGCGATGACACGCATGCCTCTTGTTCTTCGTGGTCGCGAGTTTCCGATTCCTGTTGTGTTGGCACCAATGGCCGGAGTCACCAACATTCCATTCCGTGCACAGTGCCGTTCGTTTGGCCCTGGACTCGTCTATGTCAGCGAAATGGTGATGGCTGCGGCGTTAGTGCACGGCAACGAAAAGACCAAGAAAATGGTGGCATTCGGCCCCGATGAAGACTTCCGTAGTTTGCAGATTTACGGAAGCGACCCTGACTTTGTGGGTCGTGCAGTGCGCGCATTGTGCGAACAGGACATTGCTGATCACATCGATATGAACTTTGGTTGTCCTGCAAACAAGGTGACTCGTAAAGGTGGCGGTGCTGCTGTACCTGTGAAGCGCAATCTGACCCGTGCCATCATGCGCGCGGCAGTCGATGCCGCCAAGCCGTTTGGTGTTCCCATCACCTGCAAGTTCCGCATTGGTATCAATGACGACATCACCACGTTCCTCGACACGGGCAAAGCTGCCGAAGAAGAGGGCATCGCCATGATTGCTCTTCATGCGCGCACAGCCGAACAGCACTATGGCGGCAATGCGCATTGGGAATACATCGCAGAACTCAAGCAGGCAGTCACCAGTATTCCTGTTCTTGGTAACGGAGATATCTGGGAAGCAACCGATGCATTGCGCATGATGGATGAAACCGGGTGCGACGGAGTTGTCGTGGGACGTGGTTGCTTAGGCAAGCCGTGGTTGTTCCGTGATCTTGTTGACGCATTTTCTGGGAACGAAATTCAACAGTCACCCGACTTGGGTTTTGTTCTTGATGTGATGGTGGAACACGCACAAGGTTTGATGGCAATCATGGGGCCCGAGTTCGGTATCCGAAATTTCCGCAAGCATTGCGGTTGGTATCTCACCGGTTTTCCCGTGGGATCAGAAGTGCGTCGTTCATTTGCAACAGTTGCTTCGCTTGCAGAACTGCAAGCAATTGGTGCGCGACTTGATCGAACAATGAGACTCGTGCCTGGTGGTGAACGTCTTGCACGTGGCCACACCAATGGCCCGATCAAGGTGGTGCTGCCCGAGGGCTACTTAGAGAATCGTGATGACATGACGTTGCCAGACGATGCACACGAGACTGCCGTCAGTGGTGGCTGATCAGCACAATCTTCATGTGGTGTTGGCATCACGCTCACCGCGCCGCATTGAACTCATCACTCAGCTGGGCATCACAGCCGATGTTGTTCCTGCTGACATTGACGAAACACCACTCGCGGGCGAAGAACCCGCGCAGTATGTGAAGCGTCTTGCGTCGTCGAAGGCCCGAGCAGTGCAAGAGCGATTAGCAACTGATGCACTTGTGTTGGGCGCCGACACAACGGTGGATCTTGACGGCATCATCTTTGGACAGCCCGTTGATGAATCTGAAGCACGTCGCATGTTGAAAGCACTCAGTGCCCGCACCCATCGGGTGCATACGGGGGTGGCGGTCGTCGGGCCGGAAAGGTCCGAGTCCCTCGTCGTGACATCGATGGTCACCTTTGAGCCGGTCACGGATTCCCTCTTGGACTGGTACATCGGCACCGGGGAGTGGCAGGGCAAGGCCGGTTCCTACGCCATTCAGGGTCTCGGAGGCACTTTGGTGGCCTCGACGAGGGGGTCGATGAGCAACATCATCGGGCTTCCCCTCCAAGAAACTGCCCGTCTTCTCGGTCTCGGTTGCTAGGCGCCTGCCCCGTCCGTATCATTAGCAGTCGCACTCCTCGAGTGCTAACGCCGGACTGGCTCGCCAGGACGGAGTCCATTTTCGAAATGCCGATTCATCGGAGGAAACCATGAACCTGAAGCCACTCGACGACCGCATTGTCGTTCAGCCCAGCGAAGCCGAGCAGACCACTGCATCGGGTCTCGTCATCCCCGACACCGCAAAGGAAAAGCCACAGCAGGGCACCGTTCTTGCAGTTGGCCCCGGACGCTGGAGCGATGACGAAGGTCAGCACTTCGCACTTGACATCAAAGTCGGCGACGTCGTTTTGTACAGCAAGTACGGCGGCACCGAAATCTCGCATGGCGGACAGGATCTTTTGATCCTCACCAGCCGTGACGTTCTTGCAGTCGTTACCAAGTAGGTCAACACATGGCAAAGCAATTGAAATTTAATGACGAGGCGCGTCGCGCTCTCGAGGCTGGCGTGAACAAGCTGGCCGATGCAGTGAAGGTCACGCTCGGACCAAAGGGACGCAATGTCGTTCTCGATAAGAAGTTCGGCGCACCAACCATCACTAATGACGGTGTTTCCATCGCGAAGGAAGTCGAACTCGACGATCCATTCGAGAACATGGGCGCACAGCTCGTGAAGGAAGTCGCTACCAAGACAAATGATGTCGCCGGTGACGGAACCACAACAGCAACTGTGCTCGCACAGGCAATCGTTCACCAGGGCATGCGCAACGTCGCAGCCGGTGCAAACCCAATGGGTTTGAAGCGCGGTATCGAAAAGGCTGTTGCAGCCGCTGTTGAGTCCATCAAGGGCCAGGCAAAAGATGTTGACGACAAGAGCGATATCGCAAGCGTTGCAACAATCTCTGCTGCAGATGCCAGCATCGGCAAGGTCATTGCAGACGCAATTGACAAGGTCGGTAAAGACGGCGTTGTAACAGTTGAAGAAAGCAATACTTTCGGAATCGAGCTTGATTTCACTGAAGGAATGCAGTTCGACAAGGGTTACTTGTCTCCATACTTCGTGACAGACCAAGAGCGTCAAGAGGCCATCATCGATGAGCCATACATCTTGTTCTACTCATCGAAGATTTCTTCGGTGCAGTCACTTCTTCCATCACTCGAGTCCGTCATGAAGACAGGCCGCCCGCTTCTCATCATCGCTGAAGATGTTGAAGGCGAAGCGCTTGCAACTCTCGTGGTGAACAAGATTCGTGGCACCTTCAACTCAACAGCAGTGAAGGCTCCAGGTTTCGGCGATCGTCGTAAGGCAATGTTGCAAGACATGGCAGTTCTTACTGGTGGCCAGGTCATCAGCGAAGAAGTTGGCCTCAAGCTTGAGAACGTCACGCTTGACCTCTTGGGTCGCGCAAAGCGTGTCATCATCACCAAAGACGAAACAACAATCGTTGATGGTGCTGGCGATAAGGACGAAGTCAATGGACGTATCAGCCAGATCAAGACTGAAATCGACAACACCGATTCCGACTGGGACCGCGAGAAGCTCCAAGAGCGTCTTGCAAAGCTCGCCGGTGGCGTTGCACTCATCAAGGTGGGCGCAGCAACTGAAGTTGAACTGAAGGAAAAGAAGCACCGCATCGAGGACGCCATTTCGGCAACTCGCGCAGCAATCGAAGAAGGCGTTGTCGCCGGTGGCGGTACTGCTCTCTTGCGTAGCCGTCCAGCAGTTCTCAAGGTTGTTGAGTCACTCACGGGTGACGAAGCAACTGGCGCACGCACTGTGTACGACGCACTGATTGCTCCGGCGAAGCACATCGCAGACAACGCTGGCCTTGAGGGCTCCGTTGTTGTGCAGCGTGTTGAGTCCGAGAAGGGCGGCATTGGTCTCAATGCAGCCACGGGCGAGTACGTCGACCTCCTTGCTGCGGGCATTATTGACCCAGCAAAGGTCACCCGTGCAGCTCTGCAGAACGCAGCTTCCATTGCAGCCTTGGTTCTCACCACTGAGTGCCTTGTTGCCGACAAGCCAGGAGCCGGCGGCGCCGGCGGTGGCATGGGCGGCGGCATGCCTGGTGGCATGGGGATGATGTAAATCAACCCCTGGGAATAACAGCCGATTTCGGTCGGTTGTACATAGAGCCTCCCGTTAATGGCCCGGACCGTATGGTCCGGGCCATTAATCATTTCCGCCTACGGTTGACTTCATGAATTCACAGGAGAAGGCACCAAAGGCTCGTCATCTGTGGATTGGCCAAACACTGGAGTACATCATTGGTTTTGTACTTGCCAGTGCGGCTGCGCAGTCGCCCACGCCAGCAATTCCTGCTGTGTTTGCAGGTCTTGTCATCGCCAACGCGGCAACGGTGAAGGCACCTTTGTCGGCATTTCGTCTGACAAACGGACGGATACATCAGATTTTCGGTATTGGTCTTTCAATGGCTGCTCTGATTGCAGCCGTTGTCATGGATCTTGATGTCACGACACGTGCAATGTTGATTGGTCTCGCGGGTGCTGAGGGCTTCGTCTCGGTACGCTTCGGTCATGGCATTCGAGCGACCAGCACCTGATCTCAACAAACTGATTACCGCATGGGAAGCATGGGAGAAGGGCGAAGAAATGCCTGGCCGTGTTCTCGCCAACCTGAAGACCGCTGGTCTTGCAGAGATTCTTGCTGAGTTGAAGGCATCGGGCTGGACACCCACCGCACAGTGATTCGACGACGCGGTGGCAATCAAGTCATTCCGCGTCCCACACAATGGCGTGAAGGCGAAGCACCTTCCTGGCTGACGTCAAGCAATCCAGAGTTACGTGACAACGCTCATGTGGTGAAGGCATTGTCCTCTCATGTTGTTGAACGCGATGTAGATAGCGCTGAGATGTCTCAAGAGTGGGTGAACACTGCGAGAGTCTCTGCCGTTCTGGTCGCAATTGTGGACACCCCCGACGGCCCGAGCGTGATTCTCACTCGTCGCACTGATCATCTTCGTAATCATCCTGGGCAAATTTCTTTTCCTGGTGGACGTGTCGAAGAATCCGAATCAGTCCATGAAGCTGCGGTTCGTGAAGCACATGAGGAGATTGGCCTTCAACCTGACGACGTGCACATCATTGGAGAATTAGATCCCCTGACAACTTTTGTGAGCAACAGTTTGATCATTCCTGTTGTTGCGCGAATTGATGGCATTCCTTCTTTTGTTCGTGAAGAAGCAGAAGTTGCGCGGGTATTTATGACGCCGTTACATGAACTAGCGCGCGAAGACACATATCGCAATGAATGGTGGGCACGCCCACAAGGTGACATCAATATTCACTTTTTTGAATTGGATGATGAAACCGTGTGGGGCGCAACCGGACGGATTTTGCGTCAGGTCATTGATGTTGTGACTGCGTAACTACTTGCCAGAGTAGGCCCGAACAGCTTCATAGAAGATGTTGACCCATGCCATGCAGGATCGTTTGTCGAGTGCGGAACGTTTCACACAATCTGCACTCATGTCTTTCTTGAAGACGGCATCTACTCTGGCTCGAAATGATTCATTCCACAATTTGCCACTGTTGAGGCGTGAAAAATTGCGATACGCAAAGTCATGACGGCGACATGCATCGTAGAAATTGAAAGTTCTTCCACTACTTCCGATGATTGGTGCCGAACATCCATCAGTCGTCCAATTCAATCGTTCATCTCGCTTTGGATCTTCGGCTAAAGCGACAAAAGTTTTCAGTGGCTTTTTGAAAACAAGAGATTCAGCCACAACATGCGCGGGGGGAGTGGGGGAAGCGGACACCGACAAACATGCGGTGGCGAAAAGAGTGCAAAGAACTGCCATGCACACCTCCTGGACATGGACAAGTGTGCGCGAAGTGTCCCGCATGGCGAATATTTGTGTGGTTATGCGGTGAGGCACTTCACAAGGAGTGCCATCTCAACTGCACCAACAGCTGCTTCGTCACCCTTGTTGTCAATTCCAGGCCCACTGCGATCAATTGCTTGCTGTTCTGTGTTGACAGTGAGGACACCAAACATCACGGGGATACCAGTCGCAAGTTGTGCATCCTGAATGCCTCGTGCTGCTTCACCACATACATAGTCAAAATGTGGAGTATCGCCTTTGATGACAGTTCCGAGACAGATGATTGCATCGACTTTGCCGGTCTCTGCGAGCACCTTGGCTGCCAACGGAAGTTCGAAAGCACCTGGCACCCATGATTCCATGATGTCGCTATCGGCGACACCGAGACGCTCAAGTCCGCGAAGAGCACCATCACGCAAATTGGTCACGATGTGGTCATTGAAGCGTGCACCAATAATTGCGATGCGAAGCCCTTTTCCATCAAGTTCGGGAATTACGCTGCTTGATCCTGCTCGTGTCATTTTGTTGCTCCGTTTCCATTGTCGAATTCGATGAGGTGACCCATACGCTCGCGTTTCGTGCGAAGGTAGCCCTCGTTCTCTGGTGTGGGCACTGTGTTGAGGGGAACACGTTCCACCACGCTGAGACCATAGCCACCAAGACCGCCGTACTTTGCGGGGTTGTTGGTCATGAGGCGAATATCGCGCACGCCGAGGTCCGCAAGAATCTGTGCGCCGATGCCATACTCGCGGCTGTCGACAGGAAGTCCGAGCTCTGTGTTTGCATCAACGGTGTCACGGCCTTGATCTTGCAAAGAGTACGCACGAATCTTGTGACCGATTCCGATGCCGCGACCTTCGTGGCCACGCAGGTACACAATGACGCCGCTTCCTGCGTTGTCAACGATGCTCATTGCAGCGGCTAGTTGTGGCCCACAGTCGCAACGACGGGAACTAAAGACGTCCCCGGTCAGGCATTCGCTGTGCACGCGAACGAGAACGGGCTCTGTTCCCGTGACATCACCCTTCACAAATGCAAGGTGCTCAATGCCATCGATAGTGCTGCGGTACGCCACACAGTTGAACGTGCCGTACTCAGTCGGCACGGTTGCTTCGCCCATGCGCTCTACAAGTCGTTCATGATGGCGGCGGTACTCAATGAGTTGTTCAATCGATGAGAGCAGTAGACCATGCTCTTTGCAGAACTTACGAAGCTCGGGCAAGCGCATCATGGTGCCGTCGTCATTCTGAATCTCACAGATAACGCCGACGGGTTCACAACCAGCGAGACGAGCAAGATCAACTGCGGCCTCGGTGTGGCCTGCACGCTTCAATACGCCACCGGTGCGAGCACGCAATGGGAAGATGTGGCCAGGGCGAGCAAATGCTTTGTAATCAACATTGGGGTCTGCGATTCCACGCACTGTTGCAGCACGATCGGCTGCACTAATTCCTGTTGTTGTTCCTTCAATGAGGTCAACAGTGATGGTGTATGCAGTTCGCTGACTCTCAGTGTTCTGTTCCACCATGAGTGGAAGACGAAGTTCTTCAGCGCGCTCCCGAGTGAGTGGCGCACAGATCACTCCGGTGGAGTACCGAACAATAAAGGCGAGTTGTTCTGGCGTTACATGTTCAGCAGCCATGATGAAGTCGCCTTCGTTCTCACGATCTTCATCGTCAACCATGACAATGATTTCGCCACGGCCCATTGCGGCAATGACATCTTCAATGGGATCAAGACCTGATTCGCTCATGATGCTCCAACTTTCTCTTTAAGAGGTTCTAAAACGATTTCAACGTCATCGCCTAATGCTGTGGTCGAGACCACTGAATAGTGCGAGAGTTCTTGTTGCACGTCGCCAATGAAGACGCCAGGCGCTTCCGTGCTGCCAGAAACAATCGGTGCGACATGAAAGACGTATTGATTAACGAGGCCTTGTTCGTGAAACGCGGTCGCTGTTGTTGGGCCGCCTTCCACCATTAACTGGATGACACCTTCTGCGCCCAGTGTGTCGAGCAGTTCGTCGATACTGGATGACCACACGGTGCAAGGGTGCACTTTTGCATTCGCTGGAATGGGAGTGTGCGACAACACAATGCGCCGTGGCGACGGACCGTTTACATGACGCACGGTTAGTTCAGGGTCGTCAGTACGAACCGTTCCAGCACCGACAACAATCGCATCGCTCTCTGCACGCAATTGATGAACCCGTGTGCGCGCAACATCTCCAGTCAGCCATCGTGGACCATTCGGGATTGATGTGCGGGCATCAAGAGTTGTTGCCAGCTTCACCATGACGAACGGGCGACCGGTGCGTCGGTGATGGAGGTATGGCGCAAGTTGTTGTGTCACTTCATCTGCACAGATGCCTTCAGTGACATCAACACCTGCTGCGCGCAATGCAGCAAAACCAGTGCCTGCGACTTTTGTATCGGGGTCCGCGATTGCGCTCACCACATGAGTGATTCCTGCAGCAATGATCGCTTCGGTACATGGTCCGGTGCGGCCGGTGTGAGAGCACGGTTCGAGCGTGGTATACAAAGTGGCGCCAACAGTGAGATCACCAGCAGTGGCTGCGGAGTGCAACGCAACAATTTCAGCGTGAGCATTACCGGGTGATTGCGTGGCACCTTCGTGCACGGCGCCGTTGGCACACACAAGGACAGCACCCACCCACGGATTGGGACGCGCGTGCAGACGCGCTGTCTCAGCCATATGCATGGCACGGCGCATGAGCGCCTCGTGGTTAGTCATGTTGTGTCCTTGCTCCCATCCGGACTCTGACCGTCGGCCTCAGAATTTCACTGAGTCGGCCTCACCACCGAAGTGATGAGGTTCGCGGGCTATAACCGCCGGTTGGGACTTTCACCCGACCCTGCAAGGGGTGTTTTGAATATGTACTGCCCAGCCGAAGTTGAACGGCTTCAGGCTATGCGGGTGGGTACTTGGCCAACAACCCGAGGTTGTGACGCCAGAGAGTAAAGACATCATTCACGTCTTCGGGACCATCAAGGTCAATGAGAGGTGCGAAAACAACCACACCAAGACCAATGGCGACGGCTTGGGCTGCTGCGGTCCGGGCAATCTCGGGGGAAATTCCTTCGATGTCGATATAGCGCTTTGTCAGTGCCGTGATGATTGGCATCTCCTGCAGGAGATTGCGTGAGTTGGTGCCTTCGAGGTTAAGCCAAATAGCGAGGCGCACTGCAAGTTGAATGTCGGGGTCAGAAGGGTCGATGGCCAGCTGGCCGGGCGCAGCCTCAGAGATGCGAGACGCCCCTTGTTCGACTAGCTGCTGGGTGGCTGCGACGAGAAGGTCGTTCTTTGATCCAAACCATGTGTGAACGAATCCGTGGTTGACATCGGCAAGTGCTGCAATGTCGCGAACTCCTACCTCCGAAAAGGGCTTTTCGCGTACAAGTTGAATCGCGGCATCGATGAGTCTTTGCTCACCTTCTGCGCGAGTAATTGGCGAACGACGCTTGGTCTTCTGGGGAGTCGATTTCTTGACCATAAGTTGAGTACCTGACTGTACATCGGTGGTGCGTGGCTATTAAAGATAGAGAACAGTTCAAGGCTGTTATCTAAGAGTCTAAGACTGTTAGATTCATACTCATGTCATCAGTCTCAAGCTTCCGTCGAATCTTCCTTGCCGCCACCGTGCTCGGAGTCAGTGCACTTGCCGCCGCCATTCCCGTCGCAATGAAGTCCAGTCCCGCAGATGCTGCGGCTCCTCCGACATATGCATATCTCTCGTCGGAGAATGGGCACTTTTCGCATGTTGTGAACACATCGACGCAGTCGTGGGGAACATCAGTCGGCGATTTCCAGCCGTCGCAGAACAACTGGCGTTGCAATCGAATGACAAACACGGTGAACAACGCTGGCACAAAGGTGTACAACGCTGCATCTTGCCAGGGCAATGCTGCTGCAATTGACACAGCAACAGGAACTTTTTCGTTGTTGCCGTTTGTAGGCACGGCCATGACAGTGAGCAAAGACGACCAGTTCATGTATGTGGTGAGAAGTTATGAGCGGTTTAAATTCAAACTTTCTGACAACTCGATTGTGTGGCAGGTCCTTTCGCCGGGCTATCGCCCTTGGGCGACGCAGTATGCGTTCGCTGCTTCGCAAGATGATTCAAAGATCTACGTACCAATGCAAGATAGGTTCCAAAACGTCGGGGTCTTAGACGCTGCAACAGGTAGCACCATTACTGAAATTAGTAACGCTGCATGGAGTTCTCCATCATGGACAGTTGCATCTCCCGTGGGAACCAACATCTTTGTTGGAACAAATAATGGCATTGCCATTATTGACTCCTCAACCGATACATACACACGATTGATTCCAGTGGGTGCCGCAGCACCAGCTGCGGTAAGCGCGGACGGGAATTTCTTGTATCTATCGAACGGGTCAAACATCAAGAAAGTTCGTGTCTCCGACGGAACCGTTCTCGATACGTATGCCGTGGGATGTGGTGAAGGTGGCATAGCTCTGACTCCAGATGGTGATTATCTCTACGCAGTCACTGGTAGTGGCGTCAGCATCATCCGATTGAGTGATGGAAACATTTCATCGTTGACTTATCCGTCTACGACCCCCAATACCTCGGTAGGACGCACCATTGTGATGGCGACTCGTGTGGAGGCTCCGTCGATATCGCTATCGCGTTCTTCCGCAACAGCGAATGTCGATAATGCCGTCAGCGGTTTGTATTCCATCTCAAACACTGGTGGCACACCAACGTCATATTCGATTAGCCCATCAACGCTGGCGGCAGGTTTGAGTTTTTCAACATCTACTGGTCTGATTACAGGCACTCCAACAGCAACCCGCGCAGCAACGACCTACACAATTACGGCAACAAATGTGGGAAGGTCTTCTTCTGACACCTTCTCTCTCACAGTGACAGATCCGCCCGATGCACCGACGCCAACATTCTCTGCGACTACATCAACTTCAAGTGGATTTACGTTCTCGATTTCGAATTACTCGAACAACTATTCATATTCAGTTAGTGCAACGAATGGAGCAATTGCAACGCATTCGGCCGGAAATGTGACTGTGTCTGGCCTCGCTGCTTCTGGCACGTCAACTGTGACAGTTTCGGCTGTGCGAAGTGGTTATCGCACATCTAGCGCTACCGCAAGTGGTCGTGCACAAGATGCAACAACGACGACGACAGCAGTTCCTGCTGGCGGAAACGGTGTCACATCTGGTGCTGGCGCAACAGGCACGTCAACTAGCGGAGCTGGTGCTACGACGACAACAGTGGCGCGCTCTACTGTTTCGACTACGACCACAACGACGACAACGATTCCTGCACCTGATGCGCCCACTGCTAACCCAGGTTCGGGAGTCCTTGTAATTGATGGCAAAGAAACAACTGCATCTGTAACGCGGACAAATAATCGCGTCACAGTGGGTGCGGCTGGAGTGAGCGTGACGTTCAATGGCATTGCGCAGGACGGAACCATTGTTCCTTTGGACTCCGAAGGAAATCTTCGACTGACCGGTGGCAATTCTGTATCGATCGAAGGTACGGGTTTTGCCGCAAATCAAGATGTTGAAGTGTGGATGTTTTCCACGCCGCAGTTACTTGCAACGGTGAAGGCTGACTCCAGCGGAAAAGTTGTTGAGAACATCAAGTTGTCGTCCATGCTTGAGGAAGGCAATCATCGATTCGTTGTTGATGGTACGAGTGCAGCGGGAGCCGATGCCCTTGTCGCACTTGGCGTCATTGTTGGGTATGAATCTTCGGGGCTTTCCACTACCGGAAAACTCTTGATTGCCTTGCCAATTGCTTTGGCGATTATCATCGGCCTTGTGATTCCGACAACCCTCCGTCGCCGTAAGAAATTGGCACGTGTCTAGAGGTTTTGGCTTTCGCCGTAAACCCAGCTCGGGTGAAGACGGCGCAGGCTGGATCTATGCCGACTTGTTCCTCGCGCTCATGATTGTGGGCCTTGGTTCTGCTGCAGTTACAACATCGCCCGCATCTGGTTCACCAGCAGCGCAGAAAACATTTCAATTGAGTTGCGCTGAGTTTGCTGTTCGAGTGCCTGGAAACATTCGCAGCGGCGGTGCTGCGGTTGAAAGTGCAGTGTCAGCTGAGATTGCAAAACGTGGCTGGTCGCCTGACTCATCAAAGCCAGGTCTTGTCATTGTGATGGGCGGCTTTAGCGGTTCTGAATCACCAGGAGCGGGCGACAATCGTGCCCAAAACATTCTTCCCCAGTTACGTGCAAGTACTCCCTTGTTGCAACAAGTTGAGATGCGCACAGCCGGAGCGCGTTCTGTTCGCGTCAATGGCGTTGCAACCACTGTCGGCGGTGCTGGTTCGTATCTCATGGTCACATATCTGTTGTTCAGCGGTCCGCAACTACAAGAAGACTGCACTCGTTAGGAGCCCCCATGCCAATGTCCGCTGCCGCCCACTCTGACGCTGTTGATGCTGTCGATAAGTGGTTAACCATCTCAAAACAAACTGCAACGCTCGGTGCAAGTGCACGCGTGTTCGTCGAGGACCTGCGAAACAATCGCAATCAGCGGGAGTGGTCACGAGTCAACGTCGAGCAAATCTTGCCATTTCGTTCGGAAACGCCTCGTCTGTTGTTGGTGATTCGTGCAGGAGCCTTGTTCCTCCCGATTCTTCTCACATGGCTTGCGCTTTCTCAAGTGATCGGTCCATTTGCTCTCTACTTGCAGAATCAACAGGCCAGCGCAAACTTCCTGTGGTTCTGGCAAACAAACCCTGGCGAGTCCTTCGCAGAAGTGTGGTCATTGAGTCACGTTGCTCTCACTGACGCTGCTGTTCTTGCATTCCTTACAGTTCTTGCAATGCGCATCACGTGGTGGGAAACCTCTCGTGCTGAACGCACAGAAGCAACGTATGCAGAAATGCTCTCTGCGCTTGAGTTCTATTTCGTATCTGCGCGCGATAACTGAGCCAGCACAGCAACGCTGACGAGAACGCACAAAGCGCCGATAATGCGCGTTGTGGTGAGATTCTCGTCAAGTGCGTACACGCCGACTGCGATAGAGACGACGGGCTCAATCGTGCTGAAGACTGCTGCTTCTCCGGGGCCAATGCGTGAGACGCCTGCAAAGAAGAATCCCATCGCAATCACTGTGGAGACAATTGCAGCCGCAAAGACGGCAAGCCACCCTGTTGTGTCTTGAGGTAGCGATGGTCGCAACAACGCCAGTAGCAATAAGTGGCTGACTGCTGCTCCGACCATGACATATGTGAGTGAAATGAATGCTCCTGATTTCCCTGCAATCTTGCTGCTCACCAAGATGTAGCCGGTGTACCAGACGGCCGCACCAAACATCAGTGCAACTCCGATTCCGGAGCCACTTGAAATTTGACCTGCGGTCAGAGCGCTACCGAACACGGCCACGATGAGGCATGCAGTGATTCGCACGCTTGGCGTATGGCGAAAAACGGCCCAACTAGCAAGGACAACAAATGCTGGGTATGTATAAAAAATGACTGTTGCGAGACTTGTGTCTATTCGTTCAACACCAAAGAAGAAAAAGGTGGCCTGTGGTGCATAGCCGACTGCACCGAGAAGAAATAGTTGGATTCCTAATCTCTTTGATGGAAGAGAGATGTCTTTCTTGCGAAAGCTGTGGATGGCGAGAAGAACAACCGATGCAAACGTGAAGCGGACAGCGAGCATGCCCAAGGGCTCTGTTCCATGGTCGTACGCGGTGCGAGCGAACCACGGGAGTAGGCCAAATGAAGCACCACTAATGAGAATGAAGATGATGCCCATAGGCAAACGCTAATCGGAAGCGTTTTCGTCCTTCGCCATCTTCGCGGCCATGGCGCGGTCTCGCTTGATCACATTGCGAACGAGGACAGTTCCGACGATGCCCACCCCAGCAAGCATCACAATGAACGTGAGGTACTGCAAAGAGCCACCTCGATCGCCGGCTTGCTGTGGTTCTTTACCGCATCCAGGCTTTGGAAGAAATCCAATGCAATCAGATGGTTCTTTATCAAGGTCGTAAACAAATGTTGAATCAGGTGATGGTGGAACAGTTGTATCGACTGAATCAGCAGCATGAACTGCAGAGACTCCGAACGGTGCAACGGTGAGAAGAGCGGCACAGGCGATGGGAGCAAAACGGGGCATAGAGACATCGTCACACGCCAACTAGGGTGGAACAAATCATGAGCGCAAAAAACACTTCGGGCCAGCACGATGTCGTCCTCGTTGTGGATTTTGGGGCGCAATATGCCCAACTCATCGCTCGTCGAGTGCGTGAGGCATTGGTCTACTCAGAAATTGTCCCTCATCGCATCAGCGCTGACGAAGTACGCGCCAAGGCACCGAAGGCCATCATTTTGTCGGGAGGTCCGAAGAGCGTTCATGTTGACGGTGCTCCCGTACTTGACCCCGCCATCTATGACATGGGAATTCCCATCTTGGGCATTTGTTACGGCTGCCAGCTAGTGGCTCAGCAATTGGGCGGCGTTGTTGATCGAGGTGGTCGTGGCGAATATGGCCGTGCAAAATTGACCCGTAATGGAGAGTCTTCTTTGTTGCCTCAGGATGCTCCCGCATCACTTGATGTGTGGATGAGCCATTTTGATTTTGTGAGTGAAGTGCCACAGGGCTTTGTCGCCACTGGTTCAACTCCTGACGCACCCAACGCAATCATCGAAAACAATGAACGCCGGATCTATGGCGTTCAGCATCATCCCGAAGTTGTTCATTCCACCCATGGTCAAGACCTTCTTGTGCGTTTCCTTGTGGAAGTTGCTGGATGTCGTCAGGACTGGACAATGGCCAACATTGTTGAAGATCAGATTTCAGCAATCCGCGAGCAGGTTGGATCCGAACGAGCAATTTGTGGATTGTCTGGTGGTGTTGATTCATCTGTTGCCGCAGCACTCGTCCATCGAGCGATTGGTTCGCAGTTGACATGTGTGTATGTCGACACAGGTCTCATGCGTCGTGGTGAGAGTGAACAGGTAGTTGAAACTTTCCGTCGAAGCATGGGAATTGAATTGATCCATGTTGATGCGGGCGCGCGGTTCTTTGAAAAGTTGCAGGGCATCACTGAGCCGGAAGCAAAGCGCAAAGCAATCGGTGAATTGTTCGTGCGTATTTTTGAAGAGCACACAGGCGGCATCACTGATGCAAAATTCTTGGTGCAAGGAACGTTGTATCCAGACATCGTGGAGAGTGGCGGTCACGATGGGACAGCTGCTGTCATCAAGAGTCATCACAATGTTGGTGGACTACCCGATGACATGGAATTGCAGTTGTGCGAACCGCTTCGAGCACTCTTTAAGGACGAGGTGCGAAAAGTCGGAATTGAACTTGGGTTGGCCGATGACATTGTGTGGCGCCAGCCGTTTCCAGGTCCTGGTCTTGGCGTGAGAATCATTGGCGAGGTGACCCCCGACAAGGTCGCAACCTTGCAGCATGCAGATGAGATTGTTCGTCACGAAGTCAAGGCCGCAGGTCTTGAGCGTGAGATCTGGCAGTCATTCGCAGTCTTGGCAGACATCCGCAGTGTGGGCGTGATGGGGGATGAGCGCACCTATGGTCGCCCCATCATCATTCGTGCCGTCACTAGTGACGATGCCATGACCGCCGACTGGGCTCGTCTGCCATACGACCTGTTGGAAAAGATGTCGAACCGCATCATCAATGAAGTGCCTGGCATCAATCGGGTGGTCTATGACGTCACGTCGAAGCCGCCCGGAACCATTGAGTGGGAGTAGGGAATTAGCCACTAGAAAGGTTATTTCCCTTATACAGCAAGGGTTTTAGCCCATGCGACCCCTCGTTTTCTGGTGACGCAACTACCCTGAAGGGGTCATGTTTTCGACCCGTCGACCCCGGAGACCTTTGAGGTCCGCAGTCTGTGGCGTTCTCATGGCCTCTCTTGTTTTGGTGCCTGCAGTCATGCCGGGCCAGGTCTCGGCAGACTCCATCGATCAGATGCGAGCCCAGGCCGCCAACATCGCTGACCAGCTGGAGAAGTTGGCCGAGCAGATGGGCATGTTGGGGGAGGATTACTCCGAAGCTCTCCAGACTCAGGCAGATCTCTCCGTCGAAATTAAGCAGGCGCAAGCAGATGTGGCGGCTGCCGAAGCCGAGCTCGCCGAGATGCGTGGCACTTTGTACAACTCGGCTGTCACACAGTTCATGCATGGTGGTCGTAACTCGACGTTGACGAATCTTTTTGCGTCCTCGGGTGGTGTGCAAGATGCACTGCAGCGCGGTCAACTGACGTCTATTGCAATGAACCAAGGTTCATTGACGACTGACTCTCTTGATGCAACAGCAACAGAATTGAGTAAGAAGAAAATCGTCCTTGAGAAAAAGCGCAAGCAAGCTGAATCGTTAGCCCTCGACGTGAAGAGTCGTCAAGGTGCTGCTGAAAGCCTCTCAGCTCGATATTTGGAACTGCAGTCCTCTGTGCAAGGAGACCTTGCAGATTTGCTTCGTGAAGAACGTCAACGGCGTGACGCTCAGGCCCTTGCTGATTCCCAACGCGAAGCGGCGGGATTCAAGAGTAAGTACTCCTCGCTTCAAAAGAAGTACGGGAACATTCCTTCGGTATCTGCTCGTGCACAAACAGCAGTGCGTGCGGCTCTTAGCCAACTAGGTGTGCCATATCGATACGGTCAAAGCACTCCGGGCAAAGCGTTTGACTGCTCAGGTCTCACTACTTATGCGTGGGGCAAAGCAGGAGTGGGGTTGCCGAGAAACTCTCGTCGTCAATACAACGCTCTTCCAAAGATTCCCAAGCAGATGGCACAGGCCGGGGACCTCATTTTTACGGGTTCACCCATTCACCACGTGGGCATCTACTTAGGAAACGGCACCATGGTGCATGCTCCGCAGACTGGCGATGTCGTCAAGGTCGGCCCTATTCGCTGGTGGAAAGTCGTCGGCGTCGTTCGTCCTCGCTAACTGCTACTACGGTCAATGTCCATGCAGGGCATCGATGTAGAACGCGTAGAGACATGGCTCAATGCCAACATTGAAGAGGCGCAAGGTCCGTATACGTATCACCTCATTGCCGGTGGTCGTAGCAACATCACGTTCAGAGTCGTCGATGCGAATGGAATGCAAATGGTTTTGCGTCGTCCACCAATGGGACACGTTCTCGCAACTGCGCATGACATGGCGCGCGAACACCGTTTGATCTCCGCAGTTGGTCAGTCCAATGTTCCGGTGCCACGCACACTGGGCCTCTGTACAGATGTTGAAGTGAATGGCGCGCCGTTCTACGTCATGGCGTATGTTCCCGGAGTCGTTTTGGATAGTCCCGAAAAGGGAACCCTGATGTCGGTTGAACACCGTCTCCAGGCATCTGAGGATCTCATTGATGTGTTGGCGGATCTTCATGCGGTTGATGTAGATGAGGTTGGCCTTGGTGACTTAGCCAAGCGTGAGGGATACGTCGAACGACAAGTCAAGCGTTGGTCGACGCAATGGGCTAACTCAAAGACTCGCGATCTTCCCGCCGTTGATGAAGTCGCTTCGCTACTCGGAAACAATATTCCCGTGCAACAAGGTGTTTCTATTGCACACGGTGACTACCGATTTGGTAACTGTCTCACTGATGTCGACAATGGTCGTATTGCAGCTGTGCTCGATTGGGAATTGTGCACATTGGGCGATCCACTTGCAGACCTTGGTTATGTTGGCATCTATTGGACAGATCCAGGCATGCCGAACATGCGCGGCACTGACCCTTCGGGCATCGAAGGTTTTCCAACCTTTGATCATCTTGTGGAGCGATACGCAAAACGAACGGGACGCGATTGTTCCAACATCGGGTACTACAAAGCATTTGCGAGTTTCCGACTGGCCGTGATTTGCGAAGGCGTGTACGCGCGATACCTACACGGTGCAATGGGAGATCAACAGATTGATCTTGAGCCAATGAAGCTCACTGTCGAGACTTTGGCCGAATCTGCGCTCGTTGCGATTCAGGGGTAACTGCAATGGCGTTGGAGACATGGAAAAAAGGAACGTTCACGGCGGCAACGTTGACTCGGGATACGTATCGCAAAGGTTCTGGACCAGTTGTCATTGTGGTGCACGAGATTCCTGGCATCACCCCTGCTGTCGAACGGTTTGCAGACGATGTAGTCAACGCTGGGTTCACAGTGGTGATGCCGAACTTGGTTGGCACAGCAGGTCAACAGGTATCAGGCAAGTACATCGCATCGTCGATGTTGAAGGTGTGTATCTCGAAAGAGTTCACCAATATGGCTTTGCAAAAAACATCCCCGATTATCGCGTGGCTCCGTGCATTGGCTCGCTCGCTTCATCAAGAAGTCGGCGGTAAGGGTGTGGGCGCTGTTGGTATGTGTTTCTCTGGCGGATTCGCGCTCGGCATGATGGTGGACGACATCATGATTGCCCCGGTTTTGTCTCAACCGTCCATGCCGTTCACGGTCGGGAAAGCTCGTGGTGCTGATCTCAACTTGTCACCTGATGACGCCGTTGTCGTTGCTCAGCGTGCAGCGGATGGTTGCCAGGTGCTGGGACTTCGCTTTATGCAAGACAAATTGGTGGGCAACCGATTTGATTCACTTCGTACTCTGCTCGGTGATGCATTCATTGCGATTGAGTTGCCTTCTCAATCCCCGAAAGATCACAGCGTGTTGACAGAACAACGTGACGAAGCAAGCGTGCAACGAGTGTTGGACTTCTTTGCTGAGAAACTTTTGTAGCCGCGTTTAGCGCGGACCACCGTCGACATTCAGCAACATGCCCGTGGTGTAACTGCTTGCCTTGCTCGCAAGATATAACGCTGCTCCCACAATTTCGTGAGGCTCTCCACCGCGTTGCATTGAATATGCAGTCTTTGCACGCGCATTGAACTGTTCCATGTCCCACGCCTTTGAAATGTCGGTGAGGAATGGTCCGGGAACAATGCAGTTCACGCGCACATGTGGCCCATATGTTCGTGCGAGGCCAACCGTCAATGTGTTGATGGCAGCTTTTGCCGCGCCGTAGATCACTTCATTCGGTGAAGGGCGCTGACTCGAGGTGGAGGACACATTGATGATTGCTCCTCCATGAATCACATTGTCGGCGTCAGGGGTTGTCATGTGTGTGCCAAGAAGTGTTGACAACCGAAATGGTCCCTTGAGATTGACGCCGAGAACTTTGTCGTACAGATCTTCTGTGACGTCAACGAGCGATGAATACAACGGTGACATACCCGCGTTGTTGACGAGGATGTCAATGCGACCAAATTCCGCAATTGCTTCGTTCGCTAAGCGACCCGCATCGTCCCATGATGCAGCGTGATACCCAACGGCCAATGCACGGCGTCCTAGAGCGAGAACTTCCTTGGCAACTGATTCGCAGTTTTCAACTTTGCGACTTGCCACAACAATGTTGGCGCCATGCTCTGCAAATGCCAGTGCCATTTCTCGGCCGAGCCCGCGGCTACCGCCAGTAATGATTGCTGTTTTTCCTTCGAGGGAAAACAAATCTGTTGATGTCATGAACTGACCCTTGCTGTGTACTCAGGATGGACGAACGTGGAAACCATACGCTCAAAATCCGTGCCGCTGGACGAGAGAAGGTGTTGCGCAAGCAAGCCCTTGGCAGCTTTTGCATTGTGGCCTCCAACAATGCCGCCAGATTTCGAGACCAAGTCGATGCGCACCAATGTGCTGACTCGTGACCAGTCGATGGCAGATCGATGCTCTTGGGGAAGTAGGTCAACGACGGGTGACTTTTTTGTCAGTGAAAGAAGAGCATCAGTCAGGTCATCTCGCCACCATGTTGACAAGAGTCCGAAGGGGGCAAGCCGTGCTCCCATCTTCAAGCGATAGTCGGGCAATGGGTCATCGGCGCGCACGAGTCCGGCAAACCCAGAAGGAATGATGATGCGCTTCGTCAGGGCAGTGCGAGTGGCTGCGGGAAGTCGAGCAAGGTCGAGATGATCCCAGACCACTCCGGTGTAGCGCTGCCAAGCGGGCAAAGTGGGGGCACCGATGAGTGAACGGTTCGATAATTGGGCTCGCACCAGTAAATCTCCCTTAACTCCGAGCAGTTTGGCGTCGCCGCCAGACTGGGTCGCGAGGGCACGTGCGATGTCAGTGCGGTACTGACCTAAGGAGGGTCCGAAGGCCCCCGAATCACTCGCATATTTCGTCTTGGCTGTGCCGGCTTCCGCTTTGCCTTCGGAGGGCGGCAACATGACCACAAATGAACTTGCTCCCATGGTGAAATTTCCTCTCCAGCCTTCTACGCTAGGCATATGCGAGTACACGTAGATTCATCAAAGTGCCAAGGCCACAACCGCTGCTACGCGTTGGCCCCAGAATTGTTCGACGTTGACGATCTCGGCAACGCTTTCGAATTGAACGATGGCATTGTGCCATCTGGTCTTGAAGACAAGGCACGCCTAGCAGTTGCCAACTGTCCTGAGTTCGCAATCACGATTGAGGATTAAGACATGAGCGAAACAATTTACGGTCCAGTTACTGATTGGGCGACAGACTTCGACCACGGTTCACCGGCATACAACAACAACATTCACCAGATTTGGGATGACCTCAAAGCTGCTGGTTGCCCCATTGCTCACACTGAACGTTACGGCGGTGTGTGGTTGCCTCTCACCCACGATCTTGTAAAAGAGATTGCATACGATCCAACACGTTTCTCTAGTCTCACTCCTGTTGTTCAGCAGTTGAAGCCAAGCGAAGCACGCTTGGAAGATCCGGACGCTTTGGGCGCACCAATCGGACCAGTACCACCAATTTCTTCTGACCCCCCATTCCACGCAGATGCGCGTCGCATTCTTCTGCCAGCGTTTTCGCCGAAGCAGATCGACCCATTGCGCAAAGAAGTCGAAGAGATTTGCAACAAGCTGATTGATGACATGGGCGACGTTGATTCAATCGACGCAGCTGTGCAGTACACGCAGCACATTCCTGTTCTTGTTGTTGCTCAAATGGTGGGATTGCCATTGTCCGATGCCGACCGTTTCCGCGGTTGGGTTGACATGGTTCTTGGCGGTATCGGTGCAGAGCGCAGTGAAGAGCGCTTAGCGCAATTCATGGCAATGGATGAGTACCTGACCAAGCACATCGAAGATCACATTGAGAATCCTCAAGACGATCTCACCACGTACCTCTTGAACGCTGAAATCTTTGGCGAGAAGCTTTCTCCTCGTCACGTATTCGGCACAATCTTGTTGCTCATCATTGCTGGCATCGACACCACATGGAGCGGTATCGGTTCATCGTTGTGGCACCTCGCGTCAAACCCAATCGACCGTCGTCGCCTCGTGGAGAATCCAGACAAGATTCCTGCAGCAACAGAAGAGTTCCTTCGTGCATACGCTCCTGTCACCATGGCTCGCATGGTCACAGAAGACATGGAGTTCCATGGCGTGCAGATGAAGAAAGAAGACCGCGTTCTTCTTCCTTTCCCTGCTGCTAACCGTGACGAGAAGCAATTTGCGAATCCAGCAGTCGTTGACATCGAGCGCGAAGAAAACCGTCACTCGGCTTTCGGTCTTGGCATTCACCGTTGCATCGGTTCCAACCTTGCTCGTTTGGAAATGAATGTTGCTATTGAGGTTTTCCTCAAGCGTTTCCCCGACTTCGAGTTGGACATGACTGAGCAAGTCACGTGGAGCACTGGCCAGGTTCGCGGTCCTCGCAACTTGCCATTCAAAATCAAAACTCGCGCGTAATCACCGGGCTATTCAGCCCACGACACAACCCGCATCTACACTGGCGAAGCCATGTCTCAGTTTGAACAACCCTCTTCTGGGGTCAGCATCCCGCTTAACCCCGATCAAGAAGAGGCGGTGTATCACCCCGGTGGCCCTTTGCTGGTGGTTGCCGGTGCTGGTTCAGGAAAAACCCGTGTACTCACGCAACGTATTGCGTGGTTGATTTCTCAGGGCATTCATCCGCAAGAACTTTTGGCGATCACTTTCACCAATAAAGCAGCGGAAGAGATGCGACATCGCGTTGCGGATCTTGTGGGTCCTGTTGCGAAGTCAATGTGGGTCACCACGTTTCACAAAACATGTGTCCGCATTCTGCGTCAGCATGCCGAACTCATTGGGTATCCCAAACAGTTCACGATTTATGACTCACAAGATTCTAAGCGTCTCATTGGCTATGTCATTCGTGACATGGGTCTTGACGTCAAAAAGTATCCAGCCGGCGCTGCGCAATCTCGCATCAGTTTGTGGAAGAACGAACTAGTAACAACAGCTCGCGCGCACGATGGTGCTGAGCACATCATCATGCGTCGCCATGCAGAGATCTACACCGAGTATCAGGCACGCCTCAAGCGCGCCGGCGCAATGGACTTTGATGACCTGTTGGTCAATGTTGTTCGGTTGTTTGAAGAACACCCCGAAGTTTTGCGCATGTACCAAGATCGCTTCAAACACATCTTGATTGACGAATACCAGGACACCAACCAAGCACAGAATCGCATTGTGCTGTTATTGGGTGAATTGCACAAGAACGTTTGTGTGGTGGGCGATAGCGACCAAAGCATCTACAAGTTCCGTGGTGCAGACCTTCGCAACATCGATGCATTCGAGAGTGCTTTCGGAGAAGCAACGGTTGTTGTTCTTGCGCAGAACTATCGCAGTACGCAAACAATTCTTTCTGCTGCCAATGCAGTGATTTCGCAGAACGTTGGTCGCCGGCCGAAAGATCTCTGGACTTCAGCCGGTCAAGGTGATCGCATCGTGCGGTACTTCGCAGAAGATGAATACGACGAGTCTTCGTGGGTTGCAAAGACTGCGAAAGAAATTCAGGAAAAAGATGGTCGCTCGTGGGGCGACATCGCCATCATGTATCGCACCAATGCGCAAAGCCGCGCAATGGAAGAAGCATTCATGCGTTACAGCATTCCGTACAAGGTGGTAGGTGGCACCAAGTTTTACGATCGCCGTGAAATCAAAGATGCGATTGCATATCTCAAAGCCGGAGTGAACCCGCTCGATGAGGTGAGTATCAAGCGTGTGCTGAATGTGCCGAAGCGTGGAATTGGCGACACCAGCATCGGCAAACTCGATGCATTTGCTGCAGCTGAAGGCGTTTCGTTTGTTGATGCAATGCGACGCGCGAGTGAAGCAGGAGTAAGTGGGTCAGCGAGTAAAGGCATTACATCTTTTGTCACACTCATCGACATGATGCACATTGCGATGAATGATGGTCCTGCAGCCCTGATTGAAATCGCCATGAATAACAGTGGCTATCTCAATGATCTTGAGAATGAAGATTCTGTCGAAGCCGCTGGGCGCCTTGAGAACATTGAGGAACTCATCGGTTCTGCCGCGGAATACACGCAGGTCGAAGAGTTCCTTGAACAAGTTGCATTGGTCGCAGATACCGATGATCTTGATAACGAGAATCACATTGTTTTGATGACGTTGCACTCGGCGAAGGGTCTTGAGTATCCAGTTGTGTTCTTGGTTGGATGTGAAGAAGGAATCTTCCCGCATAGCCGAGCATTGAACGACCCGACCGAATTAGAAGAAGAACGTCGCCTTGCCTATGTGGGGCTGACTCGTGCGCGTGAGAAGTTGTTTGTGTCCCATGCATGGCATCGCATGTTGTTTGGCCAGTCGTCGTACAACCCACCATCACGGTTCTTGTCAGAAATTCCTGAAGAGCTGTTTGATCGACAGGGCAATGTCGACTCTGGTACCGATCACTCACGTGTCTATGGCCGATCATCATCAACAAGCTGGGATGACGACTTGCCGTCGTATCGCCGTCGTGATGAAGAACCATCGGGACGCACGTATGGGGCAAAGCGTGCTGAACGTGCAGTTCGTGCTCCATCTGAACCACGCAACACTGATCATCTTGTCGACCTGAAGGTTGGCGACGATGTTGAGCACGCAGTATTTGGCGAAGGTGTCGTGATTGAAATCAAGGGCACAGGCGATAAAGCTGAAGTTGCGGTGCGTTTCCGTGATCGCGGAACAAAACACCTTGCTTTGGCGTGGGCACCTCTCAAAAAGCTCTAAGAAATCTCATTTCAGCCCGTGTGGGTAGTAGAAATAAAGACATGAAGGCAGCCATCCTTATCGAGAGTCTCACTGGCAATACCTGGAAGGCCGGCGAGCGCATCGCCGCCAACCTGCAACAGGAGAACTGGTCAATTACCGGTATCTCGCCGGTACGTAACCCTGATCACAAGTCCATCCAAGATGCAGACATGGTCATTGTGGGCACATGGGTGCACGGACTCTTTGTTGTTGGCCAAGCGCCATGGGCTGTCGATCGTCTTCGTGCGCTGCCAGCAATGGCAGGGAAGAAGGCTGCAGCGTTTTGCACCTTCGCCCTGAACCCTGGTGGTTCACTCGATGTCATGACTCGTGCGTTGGAATCTCGCGGCGCAGAAGTTGTCGGCGGACTGGCTCTTCATCGCAGCAAACTTGCAGCACACGCTGAAGAGTTTGCGATTCGTCTGACTGACTCAACAGCCAAGTAATCAATTCCCCTGAAGTTAAGGGGCCGCTGTCGTTGCTGATGCGCTGGCGTCTCGTAAGTCGATGTACAGAGTTTTCTTGTTCTCAACGATGGGTCGAACATTGGTTGGTTTCTCTAATTGATCAACCGTCACTGTGCGTTGATTGCAGTCAGTGAATGTACGTGCACCCTTTGTGTGGGTGACAAGGCAGGTTGGACCAAGGTCTGATGGATAGCCGTAATACACGCGCCAGCCCTTGGCGGGGTCTGCTCCGGTGTGGTCCAAAACGATCGAGCGAATCCCATCAGGGCTCTTCAGGTCGGGGAAGAGGAGTGGCCCATCTTCGGCGACGGCCTTGGCCATGGACTCCACTTTGCCCACCTCAAAGACCTTGTTGGCGACGGTTGAGCTGGGGGTGGCACGGCTATTGATCACTGAGGCGGCAACCCAGAGGCCCGCGAAAAACACGCAAAAGAAGGCGATTCCAGCCAAGACAGGCACAACGGCTCGGGCAAGGGGGGTTCGGAGGCGGGGCTTACGCATACCCCCATTGTGGCGGGTTGGTACGGGAACGCCTATTCAGCGTAGGGTTTCCTTTCTGTGAAGCGCCCCTACCGAGTTGTTGTCGCCAAGCCTGGTCTCGATGGCCATGACCGTGGCGCGAAAACCATTACACGTGCATTGCGTGACCATGGCTTTGAAGTGATTTATACAGGTCTGCACCAGACCCCTGAGCAGATTGCAGAAACTGTGCTGCAAGAAGATGCCGATGCAGTGGGTCTCTCACTGTTGTCTGGTGCTCACAACACCTTGTTCCCACGAACAATGGAAGAACTACGCAACCGCGACATGGGCGATGTGCTCGTGTTCGGCGGCGGCGTCATCCCCGATGCTGATGCACGCGCACTTCGCGAGCAGGGCGTCGGAAACATCTTCGGCCCAGGTTCCTCTTTGAAGGCCATTGCACAATGGCTTGAAGAGGCACTCGACGGCCGCGAATAGAAAGACATGGAGTAACTCATGGACCTTTTTGAATATCAGGGCAAGCAGTACTTCGCTCGCTACG